>Ga0187889_10005293_pt1 | contig 10167 bp, 7 predicted proteins | sample June2016WEW_7_10_2_FD_132992 | JGI IMG/M metagenome (GOLD analysis project Ga0187889, IMG submission 132992) | Peatland microbial communities from SPRUCE experiment site at the Marcell Experimental Forest, Minnesota, USA - June2016WEW_7_100 | ecosystem: Environmental > Terrestrial > Soil >...
GGACCACGGCTGGGCAGTCGGAAGAGATGGCCGGAAGAACCACTCCTCCGGAGGATAAAAAGTTTGAAACTACCCTGCCGTAAATTCCCAGGCCTTCCTCCATCTCCTTCACCGAGGAAAATCCAACATCCCCAAAGGCCTGTATAACTTCCGAGGGGGAAGTAAGGTTACCAAACTGGCCAAATACCGCCGGGTCCAAAAGGGCCCAGGCATAGCCATCTCTCTCTCTGATTCGACTTGGAGAATCGGCCTGAGCCGCCCAGGCCTCCCAAGGGCAAACCCGGATACATTCCCCACACTGAATACAACGGTGGGGCATGACCTCGGCTTTCCCTTTGCGAACCCGAATGGCCTCCGTTGGGCATACACGGATGCAATGGGTGCAGCCCCGGCAGAGCTCTCTTCGCAGACCCAAGAAGGGTCCTCGGGCTCGCCCGGAGGGTTCACCTTTTCTTCTTTTTTTGCTCATTCAGGTTGACTTTGAACCGTAGGGTAGTCCCCCGGTTTACTTCAGATTGAATTTCCATCCAGTCTGAATTTTTTTTTATGTTGGGAAGCCCCATTCCACTCCCATATCCCAACTGCTTCACATAGGGCGGAGAAGTCGTATACCCTTCCTGCATAGCCAATTGGATATCCGGGATCCCCGGGCCGACATCATCGATCTTAACCTCGACACATTGTCCTTCGAGGCAAATCCTGATGGTTCCTTTTTGAGCATAGATGATGACATTCAACTCCGCCTCGTAGGCCGCTGTGGCCACCCGGCGGATAATATCCGGCGGTAACCCCAGTCGTTTTAGACGATTCTTTATTTCAAAGGAGGCCTCTCCAGCCTTCTTGAAATCTTGTCCCTGTATCTCAAATTCACCAATCATAGGGGCAGGGTAAAAGTACGAAATCTCCTTTCTTCCATCTGATTAGCAAAGAAGGTGCCAGGATTTAGAAAAGGTCGGCCAATGGGCTTTGGTAATGCCAGGAAATTATATCTCTTTTTCTAGGGCTCCGAAGGTTATTGGAGGTGATCCGTAATTTTTTCTCAATAAATTGACAAAATGGCATAAAATAATCTTCATTTGAAAAACTTATGACAAAAACTTAAAAAATTTCCAATAATTCTATTATTATTGTCATCTTGACAAAATATTTCTTAAGAATGTTTTTTTGTCCAAAAAGGAAAAGAAATTCCTCAATGAAAGGAAAAAGATACTTCCAGCGAAAAGGTGAGTCGATTCAAAGAGGCGGGAAATATATCAGCGGTTAAATTAGATTTGTTGAGTCTGGGCCGGGCTAACCGATTTCATTTCACTCGAGAATTTTTACTGCCCAATCTTTTCTTGATCAAGCCCGCCGCGGAACGGATCTCGTCTGAACGCAATAGGTAACATGCTGCCCCATAGACTAAGACTCCTATGGCCACCGCTCCGCATAATAAAACAATCTTCACTCCAGTTATGCCCGATGTATCCCACCGAGTCTGAAAGCAAATGGCATAGGCGGTAATCCCCATGAGAATAGAAGCACTTAAATTCTTGGCGAAGGATCGGAGAATTTTTCTCGCGCCGATTCGACCTATTTTTTTCCTGAGAAGGCCCCCCAGCACGGCGAAGTTTACTCCGGCAGCCAAAGAAGTAGCCAAAGCCAAGCCCCCATGTTTTAGAGGAATCATAAGAACCACTCCCAGGCCGGCGTTGGCCAGGAGGCTTAGAAAAGCCACTTTCACCGGGGTGCGGGTGTCCTGGAGGGAATAGAAAACCGGAACGATGATTCGAACCCCGGCGAAAGCCACCAGTCCTATGGCATAGTACAGTAGCGCCTGGGCGGTCATCTCGGTTGAAAGAGCGCTAAAAGCTCCCCGCTGAAAGAGCAGGTTCAGGATGGGTTGGCGGAGGACGATAAGACCCACCAGAGCCGGTAGAATGACAAAAAAAGTTAGGCGCAGGGCGAAGGAGAGGGTTACTTTTACCGCCTCCAGATCACCCCGGGCAGCCTCTTCGGACAGAGCAGGAAGCACAGCTGTGGCAATGGCAATGGCGAAGACCCCCATGGGGAATTCCAGCAGGCGATCCGCATAATAAAGATACGATACACTTCCTTCCGGAAGATACGAGGCTAAAAAAGTGTTCACAATTACGTTGAGCTGGGTAACCGCCAGACCCAGAATGGAAGGGGCCATTAAGGCTCCCACACGTCTGACCCCCGGGTGGGAAAGGTTGAAAAGGAACCGGAGGGAAATCCCCCTGCTGCGCAGGAAGGGAATTTGGAAGAGGAATTGGGTGATCCCCCCCAAAAGGACTCCGAAGGCCAAGGATATTATCGGTTCGGCGAATAGGCCCGATAATAAAAGGGCGCAGGAGATGATGGAGATATTCAGGAGTACAGGAGCAAGGGCTGGAGCGGCAAAATGCTTCAGGGAGTTCAAAACTCCCATGGCCCAGGCCACCAGGCCGATAAAGAAGATGTAAGGGAACATCAAGCGATTGAGCAAAACCGTAAGCCGGAACTTTTCCGGTTCCTGGGAAAACCCGTAAGCCATGGCTTTGACAATCCAGGGGGAAAAGAGAATTCCTGCTGCAGTCACGATTAGTAACAGGACGATCAGGACGGAAAAAGAGGCGTAGACCAGCTCATCGCTCTCCTCCTTCGACCTCTGACTAAGGTATTCGGAATACACGGGAATAAAGGAAACCGTGAGTGAGCCTTCCCCTACCAGGCGCCGGAGAAGGTTGGGGATGCGGAAGGCGACGAAAAAAGCATCGGTGGCCATCCCGGCTCCAAAGAGCTGGGCTACGATCATATCCCGGAGGAATCCGAAGATTCTAGAGAGGAGTGTCGCCCCACCAACCACGCTGGCGGCTTTAGCAATTTTCTCCTTAGTGCTCATCTGTGGCTTGCCATGGTGAATCTTCCTTCAGAGATTAGACCTCAGACCTCAGACCAGAGACTGAAAAAGTCGGAGATTACACCAAGAAAAATCTGGAGTCTGAAGTCCAGGGTCTGAATCGCGGAACGCCTAAGAAAAGCCTTGACATTCCCTTCATTCTATTTTTTAATGAATCATTAAACGATCAACTACTGGCGAAGGAGGTCACTTGGCCACTCATGATTCAGCCCTGAAAAGGGCCCGACAGAGCGACAAAAGACGACAGCGCAACGTTTCCGTAAAATCGACCCTGAAAACATTTACCAAGAAGGTTCTTCAAGCCGTCGAAAGCAAAAACCCTGAAGAGGCGCGAAAAGTGTTGGCTCGCGCCATCCCCGCCCTACAGAAAGCTTCAGCTAAAAAAGTAATCCATAAAAGGACAGCAGCCCGTAAAATTTCTCGTCTGACCAAAAAAGTGAATACTCTTCCCTCCCCGGTCTAAACCCTATTTCCGGTTTTTCCTCCTCCGCCTTTCATCTATGAGGTGACCTCCTTCGGGGCTCCGGGGCCCCCCCAGAATTCAGCAGAAGGTTTAAGATGTATTCCTCCAGGAGGAGACCCTTATCTGAACGGCTTAATTTTAACCCCTGGTCGGCCTTCAGGGTGAGCCGCCAAAGCTCCTCCAGCAAGGAAGGCGGGAATCGGTCCGCCTGCCTCCAAAAATCCTGGGCGCTCCGCGGCAAAATTCTTAATCTACCCTCCACTTCTTTTTTCGAGTAGCCCCGGGCCAGAAGATCTTTGGCCCTCCGAATTAGGCGGAGTTGCCGGACGATCAAAGAGAAAAGGAGAACGGGAGGCTCTCCCTGCTGCAGGTTTTTGCGCAACAGACGCAGGGATTTCCTGGAATCCAGATGGCCCACGGCCCGCGGTAGATCGAAAAGATTTTCGCTACGGGTATCTTCGGTCATGGTCAGGACATCTTCCTCTTCTATCTCTTTCCCGGGCTCTTTTCCTAAAATTATTTTCTGAAGCTCCGTCTGGATATCCTGTAAACTGGGGCCGATGCGCTCCAGAAGAAGGGTGCTGGCCTCTTCCGATATGGGATGGCCCAGTTGCTCTGCCCGGGAACGAACCCACCGATGGAGCTCTTTTTCGTAGGGCGGGAAGAAGGCAACGATGGCCCCTTTATCCTCCAAAGCCTGGAAGAATTTAGTCCGCTGGTCGGTCTTCTCTCCGATAAAAACCGCACAGGACTGAGGGTTGGGGTTATGGAAGTAGTCGATGAAAATAGACGGGGTTTTCTTCCAGATCCCATCCGCATTGCGGATGATCACCATACGCGAGGGAGAACGGATGGGAAAGACCTGGAGACTCGCCACAATGGTCTCGGCCGCTTCTTCTTCCCCATCCATTACCTCTCGGTTGAATTCCCGGGTAGCCGGATCGAGAGCTTTCTCTTCGATTTTTTTCAAGGCGTCCTCGACTAACCATTTTTCCGGCCCCCAAAAATAATAAAGGGGTAATAATTTACCCCTCTGGATCTCGCGAAAGAATTCTTGGCTGTTCATGTTCCCATCATAGAAGGTTCATGGGGATCCTGAAAGAAGAATCGAAGATTAAAAACCTCCCAGGATCAACTCGTACATTCTTTCCGCCAGAAGAAAGGAAATTTGGCGGATGGCCTCTCTTTTAAACTGCTCGGTCGCGTTCAAATCCTGAACCACAGGGTAGTTCCGCCAATCGCTCATCACCTCCCGGAAGAGTACTTTCCCGGTCTTCTGGTCCTTAAAAGTGAACTCTAGGGTCAAGGTTGCCCGGAATTCTGTGGAAAACTGGTTCGAGGAGCTCACGGCAACCGGATAAGTGGTAAAGGTCACTATGGTTCCAGTCAGCAAGGCATCTGCCGAGCTTTGGGTGGTCACCGGCAAGCGCTTGGAGGATACGAATTTTTCTACTAGACCTTCCGTAACCACGCTCTCCATGCCGGTCTCAGTTGTGCGGTTGCCAAAAATGGGGATTGCCACGGAGTGGATCTCCGAGGGCAGATTGGTCTCCTTTCCCCGCAGATGATATCCGCAGCTCGATAAAAGAAGGCACCCGAGAAGAATGAGATGGCCAGTCCGGTTCAATTGGGTTTCCTCAATCCAGCACGATCATAACCCTGCAATCCTCCAGGAAGGTCCCTTTCTGGGCGAAGGGGGCCAATTTTTGCACTTCTCCCTTGGCCAGGATAATATCTGCAGGGTTCGCAGGGTCCACCCTGAAACCTTTTAGAGTCAAAGGATTCTTCCCCACCCGAGGATTGGTTTGGGCGGCCGTTAAATCACGCGAAAAAAGGGCCAAGCCATTTTGGGCAGCTTTTTCCTGGGGAACAAAATTTCCCCGATATAATTCCTTCCCGTTTTCATCCAATATTCGGCTGATTAAGGCCGGTTTCATTCCCAATCCGCGGCTATCGATGACTACTCCGGTAAATTTAGGTAACTCCGAAGGGGCAGGGAGGGGGAGTTCCGTAGTCTTGGCAGCCGGAACCGGCGGTTCCACCTTTTTTTCAGGCATGATTGCCGGTGGGGGCGGCGGACTGGCTTTTCCCTCACTTACGGATTGGGGTGGCTCAAGGGGAGGCTTCCTTTGTTCGGGTTTCAGTTCAGCGGGCGGGGTGGGAATCTTAGCCGGCTCCTTCCTCTGTTCCTCTGCCGTGCTAAGCATCAAGGAAAGAAAATCTCCCGAGAGGTTCATGGCCACGGTCACTTCGATAGACCCGTCCGAAAGATATCTCCTGAATTGCTTCAATTCTACCGACCCCTGGATGAAACCTTCAGCCTGAAGGCGAATCTGGTCACTCTTCATCATAAAATTTTCCACTTCGGTCACTGAATCTACCCGAACTCCCTTGAGGACTTCCAGCAGATTCCGACGGGCATCAGTCAGGGCCGCCCGTTCGGTCATCAATCGCGCCTGAGCGATATTTCTGGCCTCCTTGGGGGGAACCCCACTCCCCTTGGCCGTGATGATCCCCTGCGACCAATTAACCTCCCCATTTCCCACCGCCTGGACGACCTCCCCGGGGCCTCCCCAGGCCCCTCCGGTCCACAACGCCAGGATGAAAACCCATAGGACACAAGACATGAAACGCTTCACGGCTTCCTCCCTGCAAAAGCCTCCGGCTCCGGTCGCTCCAACCAGGGCTTTAAATTGATGTCCCCCAGGAATAGGGACTCGGGAGGGGGGGTCCCCCCCCACCAGTTTTCCCGCGCATCAAGAAAAATGGAGGACTGGCTTTGAATGGCAAATGGATTTTCTTGGAAATTGTTCCGGTAGATCTTCGGGCGGGCGGACCCAAGGGCAACGATCGCCCCCGTTCCCGCATTCCTAGCGAAAGTGCTGAAGGAAATCTTCGGGGCCGCCTCGTGCGTCACCTTAATTCCAGCCTGCCCGTTCTGGGCGATGAGGCAATGATCAATATCGGGCGCACCATACGAGATTTCCAGGCCGGTCTCTGCGAATTCGAGAATGCAGTATTGGAAGAAACTCGCCACTCGGGCGGGCTGTTCAAACCGGGCCGCGGCCAGGTAACTTCCCGGCGAAGGCGAGGAACTGTTGGAGGTGAAAGTGATCAGCCGGTCGGGTTTACCCCGGGCATCAATTCCGCCGTTTTTCACGATGAGGGAGGTACCCGGGTTGAATTTCAGGGTCACCCCGGCCTGAATGAAAAGGGTCGCCCCTTCATCGACCACGACGTCCTTTTCCAGGATGTAAGGGCTATGGATCAGGGTCAAGAAAGAATCTCTCTCCAAAAGGCCGCCGAGCGGGCTTTTCAGGATGGGAAGCTCCATGGGCTTTCCCTGAGGGTAGGGAGCATCCAGCACTCGCTGGTAATCTATCCGGCCGTAGATTCTGTCAATGACCTTCAAACCCTCTTTGGTCCCCCACCAGTTATCATTTGCCTCCACCGGGACATCCTTCTCCAGGCTGTTGTAAATATCATATTTCCCGTTGTCGTTGATGTTATTTTGCGTTAGGCGCGCGGAGGAGGAAAGGAAGCGGATACCCGAATCCCGATTACTCAAGATTCGATTCTTAAAGATCGACGGGCTGGCCTCTTGGGAAAGGATTCCATCTTTTTGATTCCCCCGGATTTCATTCTCTTCCAGGAGGGGCGCGGCCCCGGCCGAAATTTCAACCCCAGCCATGGTGTTCCCGGAGATGACATTTCCCTGGATTTTCGGTTTGGAGAAGGGCTCGCTAATCCTAAGGCCGACTTGATTTTTGGAAAGGTCGTTCCTGGCAATGAGCGGCGAGGAGGACCGGCAGGTAATTCCGGCCCTCGCACCCGTGATTTTAGAAAATTCAATGGTGCTTTCTTCGTTCTTGGTCCCGTTGAAGATAATCCCTTTCCATTCCTTATCCGGGGCAGCCGATTCAAAGATGATCATACTCTCCTGATCCCCCCGGGCGATCAATTTTCCGAGAACCGAAACCCCCTCTCCCTGAGAGCGAATGACCGTTCCCGGCTCGATGGTGAGGGTGGCCTTGGGGTCCACCACTACCTCCCCTTCAATCAGATATGGACTTGCGCCTGCAAACCAGGTGATCTCTCCGACGAGAACTCCTTTCACTGAGGTTGGCCCGGGGGCTACGGGCGTAGCCCGCATGAGGTCAGAGAGCTTGCTTTCGTTTCCCGCCAGGTCCACCGCCGAAATCTTGTAGTAATAACTCATCTCATTCGTAAGATTCCGGTCCTGGAAAAGGGTCAATTCCATAGTGACCACCTCCTGGTACCCGGTCAGGGGGGTGGGACTGCGATAAATCTTATACTTGGCCAGATCTTTATCCGTATTCTTGGCCCAACTCAAATCCACCAGCCTGTCCCGTCCCGTGGCTCTCAACCCTCCGGGGATATTCGGGGGGATGGTGTCAATGGTCACTGCACCCAGCGCGTCAACCCATTCCGTGGAGTTCCCCTGGTCATCCGAAAGGACGCCGACAATGAGGGCCTCTTCCACGTAATCTCCGGGAAGGACTTTGTAGCTTCCCGTGTAGGTCCCCGGCTCTTCTTCCCGGAGAAGGATATCTTTTTTAAAGTCTCCGATTTTGAAAAAAGCCTTCTTCCGCGGATCCCCTTCCATAGCGACCTTGAGGACATCCCCCGCTTTTAGGGCATATCGATCTGTCCGCCTCATCCCATCATGGGCCAGGATGGTAATATTCGGAGGCCTGAGGGCTTGATCCAGCGTGGGTTGAGGGATGGTTTTGACCATATCGCGGAAGAGATCATCGGAAGATCGGAGAAGCTCGATCTCCCGCATATTCAATGCCGTGCTCACTGCGGTTAAAATCAGCCCCACGGGTGTGGTAGACACGCCTCCCGCGTGCTTGCGGGAGACATGCTTGCCCCACCAGAGTTCTTTTCCGGACTTCCCCTCAATCATTTGTACTTCAGCCCCTACGGCTACCTGCGAATAGATCCCCGCGTAGATCCGGTCAAAGTTAGTGATTTCTCCCCGGATGATGGCATCGGTGTGGAGGATTTCTTTTAGCTTCTGGGGAGGGGTTTGGGCGACTTTCTCCGGAGTGTCAAGGTCGGCTTGCCGCAGCGCTTGATCTACCTTGAAGAGAGGAACGGGGGTATACTTTAAGGTACTGAAATGCCCGTGGAAGGACTGTCGCACAATGTCGAAGGCTTCCTTCTTGTCGGTCTTATTCAGAAAGGGGAGGACCGCCACGGTCTGAGGTGGATGAGCTCGCAAAGATGGGTCTACCCGATATTCCCCTTTAAAGGGTATCACCACGGGGGCCATGATCTTCGTTTGCTCCGTATACACACATCCCCCACTCGTCACTCCAAAGATGAGGGCTACGATTCCCAACGGCTTCCCAATCCATCTTTTCATGGGTTCCCCCCGCGCGGTGAGATGGCCTTGAAAGAAGGAGATCAAGACTTCTCGGGATGATTCAGTTCGCCTCTGGTGATCCGGGTCTTTTTATCAAATTGCGGATCTCTTGTCAAACCCGGTTATACGACCAGGTTTACCAACTTCTTCGGCACCAGAATGACCTTTTTGACCTTTTTACCCTGCAAGATTTCCTGAATCCGCTGATGGGTTAAAACCGCCTCCTTGATTTCTTCTTCCGAAGCATGGGCTCCGACGGTGATACGGCTGCGCAGCTTCCCGTTCACCTGGATGACCATCAGGATCTCTTCGTCCTTTATCGCTTCCCCATCATACCGGGGCCAGGAGACTTTCGCAACGCTATCGGTATGCCCCAGCACCTCCCAGAGTTCTTCGCAGAAGTGAGGGACAAAGGGGGAAAGGAGAACCACGACCGTCTCCACCGCCTCCCGCATCACCCCCACAGTGTGAGGGTGGGGCTCTTTTCCCCTCTCCTCGACCTGGTAGAGAAGGTTCACTAATTCCATGATCGCGCTGATGGCCGTGTTGAAGTGAAAACGATTTTCGATGTCTTCCGTGACCTTCTTGATGGTCGTATGGGTCTTGCGCCTCAAGGCTCGCAGGTCTTCCGGAAGGTCCCACCCGTTCCGTGGCCACTCGGCCATTTTCAGATTTTCGGCCCAGTCCTCCACCAGGCGCCAGATCCGGTTCAGGAAACGGAATGCCCCATCTACGCCCTGTTCGCTCCATTCCAGGTCTTTTTCCGGCGGGGAGGCGAAAAGGCAGAAAAGGCGCACGGTATCGGCTCCGTACTTTTGCACCAGGGCATCGGGTTCGACCACATTTTTCTTGGACTTGCTCATCTTCTCCGTTCGACCCACCTGCACCTGGGAACCGCATTTCTTACATTTCAGATCCTCCCCCACTTCCTCTGGGAAGAGGAACCCATCGCGGGAACAAAAGTGGGTGTCTTTGACCACCATTCCTTGAGTCAGGAGGTGGGTAAACGGTTCGGGGAAATCAACCAGTCCAAAATCCCGGAGGACCCGGGTGTAAAACCGAGAATAGAGCAAATGCAAGATGGCGTGTTCGATCCCGCCTATATACTGGTCTACGGGCATCCAGTATTCCACCCCTTCCCGGTTAAACATCGCTTTGTCTTCCCTGGGGCTGCAAAAACGCTCGAAATACCAGGAGGACTCCACGAAAGTATCCATGGTGTCCGTCTCCCGTTTGGCCGGTCTTCCGCATTTAGGGCAACGGGTGTTTACAAAATCGGGAATATAGGCTAGGGGCGAGGTCCCCAGACCGGTGAGCTTCACATCTTGAGGGAGAACAACGGGAAGGTCTTTTTCCGGAACCGGGACCGTTCCATGCTCCGGGCAATAAATAATCGGGATGGGAGCACCC
>Ga0187889_10005296_pt1 | contig 10165 bp, 8 predicted proteins | sample June2016WEW_7_10_2_FD_132992 | JGI IMG/M metagenome (GOLD analysis project Ga0187889, IMG submission 132992) | Peatland microbial communities from SPRUCE experiment site at the Marcell Experimental Forest, Minnesota, USA - June2016WEW_7_100 | ecosystem: Environmental > Terrestrial > Soil >...
TAGGGTAAGTCTATCACTTTTAAAATTTGGTTAACGTCCCGTTTGACATCCAGCGCTTTCTCCCAACCAAGCTTTGACGCATGAATCTTAGTCTTAGAAGTTTTGACTCTTGATTTTTGCCTTCTTTGGACAATTTGTGATTTGAGATTTCGGATTTGAGATTTCATTTAGGTATGCTTATCAGCAACATAAGAGGCGGCGTAAGCGTGCGGTTTGGTTTTGGCGACAAAGCCATTTCCCGTCACCATTCCGACTACCTCTTTAATCATATTCCGGGTTTCACCGTGCTCGCCAACGTCAACGTGAATTTCCAAGTTATAATTTGGCGCTTTACCATTTAATTGCCTACGAAATAGGGGCACGAAAATAGTGGCAAAATTTAAAGAAGTTAGCGTTTCGGTGTAGATTTTCTGGCGTAGCGAATGAATGTTCTTAACTGTTTGCCTACGCCAAAAGTATTGCCCTCCGAAACCTTTGCGGTGAATTACAATGGCAGTCACTAAACTAATGTCTTTTGTACCATTAAGCGGTTTCTTGCTGTCTGTTTTTTCGTGCGAGTCCGTGCCGATCACCAGGCTGTATTCCGCATTCGGATCTGCCTCCAAAAATCGCTTAATGTCAGCAATCATTTGCTCTATATCCTGCTTACCATAAGTTTGGCTTTGAAAGATTTCGTCTGTTAAGTCTTGATTCATAAACTAAAGCAGGTGTAAATTATAGCATAAACCTATGCCCCAAGAAGCCATTTGAAAAAAGTTCTCGATGACGCATTAACTGCCTTGTAGACCGACTCAATCGGATATTCTAAATTGAATTTCTCAATTGGTAGAAAAGTGTTTTGCCCCAGCGGAGTTGGAGTCGGAACATAATCTATTTGTGGCTCTCCTTTAATTTTAGAAAGTTCCTTGTAAGCGCTATAAACCGGCGTTGTGCTACCATTTTTTAAGAAACTGAATTGCACAAAAGGTCCTTGGTCGGCGCTTAAAATAAACGGTGTTACTGCGACTATTTCGGGATCGCTCCAATAGTTAGCAAAAGCATCAGAGTAATAGTCGGCTTGAGTCAAGTCTGAAACCTTATCCGCAGACCAACCAGTTTCGGTAATAAACACAGGCAGTTGCTTTCCTGTTAACCCATAAACCAGATTGTTCTGGTAATAAAAACTGTCAATTCCGATACTGTAAGTCGATGGGGAAGCGGAAAAACCAGGATTTGGGTAAGAATGGCTAGCAAGACCGTCGATTTCGGAAAAAATTCCCGGCACCGCATAATTCATTTGCCCCATAAATGTATATTCGTCAATTGATTGCTCCGGAATATTGGCTGCGCCGTTATCCAGTCCCGCCGAAATTATAAAAAAATTTGGGTTTTCCTGCTTAAAAATATGCACTGCATAATCGAGAATTTGTGCGTATTGCGTAGCATCAGGCGTACCACCCCATTCATCTCCCCGATTCGGTTCGTTAAAAACGACCACGTAACGGTTTTTGGTTGGCCAATTTAACGAATTTAAGAAATTGGCAAAATCCAGCAAGTCGTAGTCTGATGGTTCCGACCAAGACCCTTGCGAAAAGTAATCTCCCGTTGTCGCTAGCCGAATAATTGGGATTAAATGACTTCTGGCACAGTCGTCCATAAATTTTTGCCATTTATCAATATTTTTGTCTGATGCCTGAATCGGGATTGTAACGTATCCCCAATCTCCGCCGCTTGAGTTAACTAGTGAGGCGGCGGAGGAAACTTCGTCAGGGAAGAGGATGTGAATACCGAATCTATTATTCGGAACGCTCAATGGATCATAAGTGGCGAGAGCTATGTTTAACTTTGAACATAAAACTCCAAGTAATAATAACAATACTAACAATTTGACAATTTTCATGTCCTCCTATTTTACACCAAACAGTAAGCTTAAATCGAGCAGTAGCGGGCAAAAATACCGGTGGAAAGCAGCCTCCCATTAGATTTTTGTTCCAACACCAATTCCCCATATTCAATTTCATTTTGAGCAGCTCCTAGATAATCTTCCAACATATTTTTAAGCATTAAAGACGATGCTGAAATCGCATAAGCGTTCACGATGACAAAAACCGGATTTGGAATTAGAATTTTCCGGCAATTTTCTAAAAGCTTAGGGAAACTTATATTGAAATCCCAAACTTCTCCGTTTGGTCCATGTCCGTATACCGGCGGGTCCATCACAATCGCATCGTAAATATTTCCTCGCCTTCCTTCTCTGGAAGTAAATTCAACTGCATCGTCTAAGAGCCAGCGAATTGGCTTATCTAAAAGCTCTGACAGCGCTTGGTTTTCTTTGGCCCAAGTAATTGCCGGTTTTGAACCATCAACGTGGGTGACTTTTGCACCACTAGCTGCCGCTACCAAGCTAGCAATACCGGTATAACCGAATAGATTGAGTATCTTAACTTCTCTATTGGCTTTTGCAATCTTTTCCTCAATATATTCCCAATTCAAAATTTGTTCCGGAAAAACTCCAGTGTGCTTAAACGGCGTCAGTTTGGCATAAAATTTGACATCTTTATAGATAAGTGGCCACTTCGGGGATAAATTATTACTACTCCAACCTTTTTCTAAATATTTGACATCAGCTTTATCCCATTCTGATTTCGGTAAATAAGGTTTCCAAATTGCCTGCGGGTCAGGCTTGGAAATTAAATATTTCCCAAACCTTTCCAAACGAGCTCCGTTACCGCTATCCAAAAGCTTGTAATCTGTCCAACCTTGAGTCTTGAGAAGCTGCATAAGGAAATCTTAACAAAAAAAAGGTAAAATAGAAACATGTTAATAGACGAAGCAACAATTACTGTTAAAGCCGGCAATGGCGGCAATGGTGCCGTCACTTTTAAACGTAACGCGCAAACAGCCAAAGGCGGCCCAGAGGGCGGCAATGGCGGAAATGGTGGAGATGTTTACGCACAAGGAATAAATGACATTATGGCCTTGACTCAGTTCCGATACAGAAAAAGCGTCCGAGGGGAAGACGGTGTTAACGGAGGAAAGCAAAATTTATATGGCCGCAACGGCAAAGAACTGGTAGTTTTCTTTCCGCTTGGTACTTTTGCTTCTGATTTGAGCACTAAGCAAACTTTTGAAATTTTAGATACTACGACTAGAATCTTACTCGCCAAAGGCGGAAAAGGCGGAAGAGGCAATAATGAATTTAAAACTGCCACCAACCAGACTCCGTATTATGCGGAAAAAGGAGAGCAAGGGGAGCAGAAAAGATTTTTCCTGGAGCTTAAATTAATTGCCGATGTTGGTTTAATCGGCTTACCAAATTCTGGGAAGAGTTCTTTATTGAGTGTCTTAACTAATGCCCACCCGAAAATCGGCGACTATCCGTTTACCACTCTTGAACCAAACTTGGGAGTAATGAATGGATTGATTATTGCCGACATTCCCGGACTAATTGAAGGAGCTTCGAAGGGCAGGGGACTCGGTGATAAATTTTTAAGACACGTCGAAAAAACCAAGGTATTGATTCATTGTTTAGATTGCCAATCAGCAAATTTTGTCAAAGACTATGAAACTGTCAGAAAAGAATTAAAAGAATACAAAACCGATTTAACAATTAAGAATGAACTACTGGTTTTAACAAAATCAGATCTTGTAACTAGGGCAGATATGAAAAGGTTTCTTAAAATTATAAACAAATTAAACAAAAATAATCTCTTAGTTTCTGTTTATGATGACAGAAGCCTAGTAGAGCTAAAAGCTAAAATCCTCGAACTTACTCAAAAATAGCCGCAAAAAAACCCCTTGCGGGGTCTTTTCGGGGTGACTTTCTTTCGATTGTCTCCTGCCTCTTCGACACTTTCGTATCTGAAGGTAAAAAGCATTATAGATGCATATTTAAGGTTTGTCAAGTAGCACAATTTACGTCAAACTAACCCAAAATTAAATTTAACGTAATTCCGGAGGAAGATTAGAAGGATCTTTTCTCTCTAATTCTGATAATTGCCTACAACCTCTCAAATATAGAATGCCTGCTTCTCCTTTTAATTGAGCTCTTTTTTTATCTTTGCTTTCATGACTGCCCGAATCAGCATGAACTATTTTGTTCATTCTTACTGCAGGGCAAGTATCACATCCCATATCGACAGACATATATGTTCCTTTTCTAAATACCCTAGCAGGGGCACTATCTGGCCATTGATCAATCATTATTCTTACGCCACAGGGCATTACTTGTCTTTTAGGATCGTATGGTCTTGGACCACCCTCTTGCATAATATTGTGAATAATATCAAACAAGAAGTTTAAAGTCAACTATGGGACTTAGTACCGCGTGCGGGAGTCGAACCCGCGATTTGGTGGCTGAAAACCACCCGTCCTGGGCCACTAGACGAACGCGGCACGACTCTGATTATATCTTAATTCGCTAACTCTAGCAAACTAGACTTTCGTCAGCTTTTTTCTGATTCCCTCAACTACATCTTGCGCAGTCTTTTGTCCACCTAAACCAAACGCAATTCCGCCAGCAATTGCTAGCATTGCCACTAATCCGGTAAAAAGGATTCTGATTAAATCTGAAGCCACTCCGAGCTGGTTTAGCGCCACCAAAACAACAAACACGCTGATTACCCAGCGGGTTATTGATGCGACAGTTGCCGCTGTCTGATTATCAACACTTTTCATCGAAGCCAGCAACACATCATACGACAGTTTTGCTAAGACAAAACCGATCATTGCGATTACTGCGGCCACAAAAACGTTCGGTAAATACAGCAAAAATTCATTTAGAATTGTAATAATTTGCGGCAATCCCCAAACTTCTGCAGTCGGAATCAAAAAGACTATGATTACAAACCATCTGACGATTTCTGCCAGTAAATTTGCCCAAACATATCCTTCTTTGGCTCCCGGCACTCCGTATTTTTTAAGATAGGTGTCGATTTTAAGTGCTTTAAAACCACCGACGACAATTTGTTTAAGAATAGAGGCAATAATGATTCCAATCGCTAAAACAACCAAACCGACGACAAGCTTTGGGACAAAATTCATAACGCCGTAGAAAGCGTTATTGAAGGAGGCAGTAAGGGTTGTACCAATATTAGGCATTTTATTCACCTCCTTTCTACTAAAACTACGACCAGTCTATACCGATTGTTGTGAGCTTGTCAAGTTAAGCTCAAAGTTGATATAATCTAGAAGCTAGTTGTTTAGTGGCTAGTAACTAAGTTTGGGGCCGGTAGCTCAGCGGTAGAGCAGGAGCCTTTTAAGCTCTTGGTCCAGGGTTCGAATCCCTGCCGGCTCACTGAAGCTTAGAGAGGTCAATTTTAATATCTTCAGACTTATAGAATAAACATTGTCTCGCTACTGCGTTTGCAAATCTTCCAGCCTCTTCCAGATTATTCGTCTGTTTGTATTTGTAAGCAAACGAGGCGCTAAAAATATCGCCTGAGCCAACAGAATCGATTATATCTTCTTCAGGAACCGGGATTGCTGGGAGCAAAATTTTCCCACCTTTCTTAAACGCAATCGCACCTTTTGCGCCAAGCGTTACAACAGGCATTACATTCATGCTCGATGACCATCCTTTGGCTTGCTGAACCATGTCGGGGGAATCCTGTTCGGAAACAATCACGATATCCATTAAAGGTAATATCTCTTTTGCTTCCGAAAATTCTCTGACTAAAACATTATTATCCGAATCAAAATTCCGATAAAAACCCTGGGGCAAAAGAACTTTCAAAGCGCCTTTTTTAAGATTGTCTACAACCGACTCAATATAAGATTTTGTATAGATTGGTTGCTGAGGCGCAAAAAAGACAATATCGGCCTGGTGTAATACCTCAATAATAGAATTATCCAGCATGACTGCAAAAGCTCGATCTCGATTGTAAGATTTTTGCGCCCGGAAACCCGCCTTGGAAACATTTTCATAGACTAACGTTTTATCGCAATTCGGTTGTGGAGGGAAGACAATAACGCGATTTAGGTATTTAATAAAATCCGGTCCATAAGAAGTGGTAATACTTACCTTACAGTCACCAAATTGTTTAAAAATTCTATTCATAAACATAGCAGGGCTCCCAGCGGAAGTGTAAGAAGCGTTTTCAGAAACATTTTTATCGATGCAAACGGTGCCAAAAATACAAATGTTCATTATTCGTGAATTATATCAAATTACCGCCCAAATCCCACGAGGATGGCACCAAATGGTAAACCTAAGTAAATTACGCATTATCAGATAACTTCTACATCGTGGGGATAACTCTCTTCTAATCCTGCTGCTGTAATTCTTATAAATTGAGCTTTTCTCTGCAATTCTTTAATGTCATGTGCGCCTGAATAAGAAAGTCCGGAACGAATTCCCGCACAAAGCTGTTCGAGAATGTCTTTAACCGGACCCTTGTATTTCACCAATGACTCAACGCCTTCAACGTGTAGGTTGAAATGTGGTTTTCTGCCATTATGGTCTTTCTTAAGCTGCAGCCTTTTTGCCGCACTTGACGTTGATGCATCATATCTTTTATAGAAAATGCCATTTCTCGTGATAATTTTCCCCGGCGCTTCATCCGTCCCTGCAAAGAGTGAACCACACATATATGCGTCAGCTCCGCAAGCAAGCCCTTTGACAATATCTCCTGAGTTGGCAGAGCCACCATCTCCCAAAACATACTTATTCTTAAATAGTTTCCTTGCTCTATTTGCCTCTAAAATAGCCGTTATCTGAGGAACGCCGCTTCCCGAAACAATTCTAGTTGTGCAAATTGTTCCTGCCCCCACCCCAACCCGTACTGTGTCCGAACCTGCTTTAAAAAGATCTACAGCACCTTCGTAAGTTGCGATAGTTCCGGCAATCATGGGAATTTTGAGAAATCTATTTTTGAATTTCGATACTGCATCCAAAGCGGTTGTTGTATGTGCGTGCGCGATATCAAGAGTAATTCCGTCTGCACCAGCGTTAATTAACATTTCTGCTCGTTTTAAATAATCATCCCTTAAACCAATCGCTGCAACAACTTTTTGTTTTGCTTTTTTTACTTTTCTTACCTTATCGGCTTGAATTTGAGGAAGATCGAAACGGGGCAAAAAACCTATTCCTCCGAATTTAGCAATCGTTATTGCCATCTCAACGCCCGTAACCGTATCCATGCTCATACTGATTAAGGGAATTAAGAGTTTTATATTCGGAGCAATCTGAGTTGAGAGGTCTATCTCTGTTCTTGATACTATTGTTGACCTCTGCGGGAGAAGCAGAACGTCATCAAAGCTTAAAGCAAGAGAAAATCTCGGATAATCTTGAGCCGTCATAAAATTAGGACAGAATAAATATTAAACAACCGACTTGTTAATGTCAAGGCATTAAACGATTGCTATGTCTTTAAACTTGGACTATAATGAATGTTCGCTAAATATGGATAAATTAATTATTAAGGGTGCCAGAGAGAATAATCTCAAGAACATTGACCTGGAAATTCCCAAGAATAAATTGGTTGTTTTTACTGGACTTTCGGGCAGCGGCAAATCATCGCTGGCTTTTGACACCATCTACGCCGAGGGACAAAGACGTTACGTCGAAAGTTTATCTTCTTACGCCAGACAGTTTTTGGGGATTATGAAAAAGCCGGATGTCGATTTAATCGAAGGATTATCTCCAGCAATCTCCATTGACCAAAAATCCGCATCCCATAACCCACGCTCAACTGTTGGCACGGTGACGGAAATTTACGACTATTTAAGACTTTTGTATGCTCGTATCGGCCATCCACATTGCCCGAATTGCGGCCGGGAAATATCGCGTATGACCAAAGAAAAAATTACCAACGCCGTCTTTGAGCTTTTGGACAAACGCTCAAGCAAAAATTTAAAAATCTTAATTTTAGCACCAATCGTTAAAGACCGAAAAGGCGAATATACCGAACTTTTTAGTGATTTAAAAAAACGCGGTTACAAACGGGCCAGAATTGATAATCAAATATTTTTACTGGATGAAGAGTTTGTTTTAATCAAAACCAATAAGCATACTATCGAAACAGTGATTGACCAGGTTGTTTTAACAAAAGCTACCGACCGCAATCGGATTGCTTCTGACGTTGAACAAGGGCTAAAACTTGGCAGTGGTGAATTAATCATTTCAATCATCACCGATAAGGGCTTTGACATGCCGGACAAACCAAAAAAAATGGCCGATGAATTTTTTTCGGAAAAGTTTGCTTGCCCAATCTGCAATATCTTTTTACCGGAAATCGAACCGCGCATTTTTTCTTTTAATACTCCTCACGGCGCCTGTCCGACTTGCAGCGGCTTGGGAACGATGCTGACGGTTGACAGAGATTTGGTTTTTAATGATAACTTAACCATCGGGGAAGGCGGTTTAATGCCTTACCAAAATTTACTCAGTCATGATACCTGGGCATCGCGCACTTTTCGCGTTTTTTGCGAAGAGAACAATATTCCTTTAACCAAAAGGTTGGCGGAATTTACCAAAGAAGAAAAAGAACTACTGCTTAACGGAACCGGTGAAAAGACGTATTACGTTGAAGGGGAAAACCGCTGGGGCAGAGAAACCGCCATTGAAGAACCGTTTCGCGGCATTCTTGAGGACTTAAAACAAAAATATCTGTCGACCGAATCTTCGTTTTTAAAATCGCAGATTGAAAAATATATGCGTTACGAAACCTGCCCTCAGTGCAAAGGCGCAAGGCTGAAAAGAGAGGCTTTGTCCGTAACTGTTAATGGTAAATCGATTGTTGAATTTTCCGATCTGTCAATTGACGATGCCTACACTTTTGTTAACAATCTTAGTTCAATTACCGATAGGGAAAAAGAAATCGGTAGGTTAATTATTAAAGAAATTAAGCAACGGTTAACATTTTTAATTGACGTTGGTTTGGATTATCTGACTCTCTCCCGAGGGGCACAAAGTTTGGCCGGCGGAGAAGCACAAAGAATTCGACTCGCCTCACAAATCGGCAGCGGCTTAACCGGCGTATTGTATGTTTTGGACGAGCCCTCGATTGGACTGCACCAAAGAGATAATCAAAAACTGATTGATACCTTAAAAAAATTAAGGGATTTAGGCAACACCGTTTTAGTAGTTGAACATGATGAAGAAACAATGCGCCAATCGGACTTTATGATTGATTTCGGGCCCGGAGCAGGAGAGCAGGGCGGCCAAATCGTCGCGCAAGGCACAATTGAACAAATCATCCACAACGCCAAATCTTTAACCGGCGAATATTTATCAGGAAAAAGAAGGATTAAAATTATCAACGATATAAATAATAATGAAAATCCAAAAATGCTTCACATCGAAAACGCCCGAGAACATAATCTAAAAAATATTAACGTCAATTTTCCTTTGCATAAATTAATTGTCGTCACAGGAGTTTCGGGCAGCGGTAAATCAACCTTAATTAATGACATTTTGTACCATGCTTTAATGCAAAAAAATAATCCCTATCACCGCCAGAAACCGGGAAAATATTCATCGATCTCGGGTTTTGAAAACATTAAAAATATTTTTATGATTGACCAGTCGCCGATTGGCCGGACTCCACGCAGTAATCCTACGACTTACATCGGCGCTTTTAACTATGTCCGCGACCTTTTTGCCAAAACCAAAGACGCTAAAATTAAAGGTTACGGTCCGGGCCGGTTCTCTTTTAACGTTAAGGGTGGCCGGTGTGAAGCTTGTGAAGGTGAAGGCAGAATCAAGATCGAGATGCAATTCTTACCGGATGTTTACGTCACCTGTGAAGTTTGCAACGGCCAACAGTACAATAACGAAGCTCTGGAAGTTGAATACAACGGCAAAAATATCGCGCAGATACTGAAGATGAGTGCTTCGGAGGCGTTGTCATTCTTTAGTTTTGTCCCCGGCCTTTCACATAAGCTGCAAACTCTTAATGATGTGGGACTTGGTTACGTAAAACTGGGACAACCGGCACCAACTTTATCCGGGGGAGAAGCACAAAGGGTTAAGTTAGCCGCCGAGCTTTCCAAAAGGGGCTCTAACGCTTTGTACCTTTTGGATGAACCGACAACCGGATTACATTTTGCCGATTTGGAAAAACTACTCAATGTTTTAAGAAGGCTAGTTGACTTGGGTAATACGGTAATTGTGATTGAGCATAATCTCGACGTGATTAAAAACGCCGATTATATTATCGACCTTGGCCCCGAAGGTGGAGAGAAA
>Ga0187889_10005303_pt1 | contig 10151 bp, 8 predicted proteins | sample June2016WEW_7_10_2_FD_132992 | JGI IMG/M metagenome (GOLD analysis project Ga0187889, IMG submission 132992) | Peatland microbial communities from SPRUCE experiment site at the Marcell Experimental Forest, Minnesota, USA - June2016WEW_7_100 | ecosystem: Environmental > Terrestrial > Soil >...
CGCGCGGATAGCATGCTCGAGCTTCAACCCGCCCCGGCTGACGTATGGGACCGAGTCTTCGATGACCCGGACCTCCGAGTCCGCCGGGACTTTCTGCCCGGCCTTGGTCAGGGTCCGGCCGTTTACGAGGACTTTTGCGGCGAGCACGAGCGATTGAGCGCGTTCACGAGTAGGGACCAAACCTCTATCGACGAGCAGTTTGTCCAATCGCGCGAAGGACTTTGCCATGATTTGAATCTAACATTTTAAGGGCGGCGCTCTCAATGGCATCCGTGTCAATGCAACAGAGGTTTCGCAATATCGTCTGACTTCCATGGGGAACGAAAAAATCATTGACGCCCAAACGCTTCAATGCCTTCGGGAAAAACGATTCTTCCTCGAACATCTCCAGGACCGCACTCCCAAATCCGCCCTGCAGCACGTTTTCCTCGACCGTTATGACTCTGCCGGTTTTTTGGGCCAAGCTCATGATCAATTCACGGTCAAGAGGCTTTACGAACCGGGCGTTTATGACCGCCGCGTCGATTCCCTCCGAATCGAGCCGTACGGCTGCCTCCATCGCATTTTGCACGGTGGAGCCGATGGCGATGATAACCAGGTCTTTTCCCGGGCGGAGCAACTCCGCCTTCCCGATCTCAAGGCGCCTCAGCTCGGAATCAAGCCCAACGCCCACTACGTTTCCCCTGGGGTAGCGCACGGCAGCCGGACCGTCGTAATCGACGGCGGTCTTCAGCATATGCTGGAGCTCATTTTCATCCTTGGGGGCCATCACCACCATATTCGGCATCGAGCGCAGATACGACAGGTCGAACACCCCATGGTGCGTCGGCCCATCCTCGCCGACTATTCCGGAGCGGTCCATCGCCAAAACAACCGGGAGGTTCTGCAGGCAGACATCGTGCAATATCTGGTCATAGGCGCGCTGGAAGAACGTGGAGTAGACAGCCACGACCGGCCTGAAACCTTCCGTGGCAAGGCCGGCGGCGAACGTCACGGCATGCTGCTCCGCAATGCCGACGTCGAAAAACCGGTTCGCATAGGTTTTGGCAAAACACTCGAGCCCTGTGCCCTGAAGCATTGCGGCCGTAATGCCAATCAGTTTTGGATTGGCTTCGGCCAGCTTCATCATCGCTTTGCCGAAAACTTTAGTATAGGAAAGGCCGCCTGAATTAGTGCTGTTTCCGGTTGCTATATCGAATGCGCCCACCCCGTGAAAACTCGTTGGGTCCTTTTCAGCAGGACCGTAGCCCTTTCCTTTCTTGGTCAGCACATGGATCAGAACCGGGCCGTCGACGTTGCGGGCTATTTGGAATGTCTCTATCAACCTGTCGATACGGTGGCCATTTATGGGCCCTATGTATTGAAACTCCAGGGCCTGGAAAAGCATTCCAGGCGTGAAAAAGCTGATAAGCGAATCGACGCTGCGTCTCAATATCTGCAGAATATTAGGTCCGATCCCCGGCAGTGACCTGAGAAAATCTTCCATTTCCCTCTTCAGGTACATCAGGGTCTTTCCGGAAAGCTTGCGGCTCAAGTACGACGATAGCGCGCCGACGTTTGGAGAAATGGACATTTCGTTATCGTTGAGGACCACGATGAGGTTTCTGGCGAGGTCCCCCGCGTTGTTGAGCCCTTCGAAGGCCGTTCCTCCCGTCATGCTCCCGTCACCTATTACCGCGATGGCTCGAGCAGGACTTCCCTTGAGATGATTTGCAACCGATATGCCGAGGCCGGCGGAAATAGAAGTGCTGGAGTGGCCGGTTCCGAACGCATCATACTTGCTCTCGGAACGCTTTGGGAAACCGCTGATCCCTCCATACTGGCGAAGAGAACCGAATTGATCCTGACGCCCGGTCAAAATCTTGTGCGCATAAGCCTGATGGCCAACGTCCCAGATGAAGCGATCATGAGCGGCATCGAATACATAATGCAGAGCTATGGTGAGTTCAACTACGCCAAGGCTGGGGGCAAGATGCCCGCCGTTTTCGGCAACGGTGCCTATGATTCTGGCGCGAATTTCCTCAGCGAGTTCCTGCAGTTGCTCGTAAGACAGATTCTTTAGCTGACAAGGGGTTTCGATCTGTGAAAGCAGCCCCTTTCCCCTCGTTTTGTTTTTCAATTTCAACCCCTTCATTACATCTCTTGCTCCCCCCACCTCGACCCAATTAACGGAAAAATCCGGGTAGAAGTCAAGGAGTTTTATCCGAACTATCCTTTGCGCACCAGCAGGTACCCGGCGATGGCCCGCAACGGCTCGGCTTTCTCGTCGAAACCCGCCAGCGCCTCCAGAGAACGCTCCACGTGCTCACGTGAGGCATCCTTCGATTGGCCGATACCCAGGAGGGCTGGATACGTCATTTTGTTTTTCGCGACATCCGATCCAGGTGTTTTGCCCATCAGCTCGGCATCTCCCTCGACATCCAGAAGATCGTCCGTAATCTGAAACGCAAGCCCGACGTGATGACCGTAAGTTTTGAGCGCCTCTATGCGTACTTCGTCCCCGCCGCCAAGAATGGCGCCAATTTCGAGTGAGGCCGAAAGCAAAGCCCCCGTTTTGTGAATGTGCATATACTCTACGGTCGCAAGGTCCACTTTGCGGTTTTCGCACTCCAAATCGATTACCTGTCCGCCTATCATTCCCCTGTAGCCAGCGGCTTTGACGGCAATCCGTATGACTTCCAAGACCTTTTGCGCGCTCACATGGGCGCCGGCGCTCAGCGCGAAGCATTCAAAAGCTTCCGTCAACAGAGCGTCTCCGGCCAAAACCGCTATTGCTTCCCCAAAAACTTTGTGATTGGTTGGCACGCCTCGCCTGAAATCGTCATTGTCCATGGCCGGCAAGTCGTCATGGACGAGCGAATAGGTGTGTATCATCTCAAGGGCGCAAGCAGCCGGAAGGACCGGCTCGACATCGCCGCCAACCACCTCCGCGGCCGCCAGGCAAAGAATCGGCCTCAACCGCTTTCCTCCGGCAAACAGGCTATAGCGCGCAGCTTCGATCACTCTTTTTTGAAGCCCGGACGGCGCCGGGAAAATCTTCTCCAGCGAAGCCTCAACCAATTGCTTTCGCCGGCTCAAATAATTTTTCAGATCGAATTCACCCATATGTGCGCCCAATCGAGAATTATCTGTCAATAGGATTAAGTTATAATATTAACACGCTCAAGATAGTACTTCCAGCTACAAATATACATGAGCCCGTCACAGACCTCTACGCAATCCCGCCGCGGACGTTACGCGGGCAAAATCCAATCCCGTTACCGATTATCCTGATCGCCCGAATTAGCCTGTGCGGACTCAAAGGGCGCTGACGCCCATCCGCCCTGCTGGTCTTTAAGAAGCATCTCGACCCGTTTTTCCGCCTCTTCAAGTTTATTATGGCACAACTGGGAAATTCGAATCCCCTCGGAAAAACATTCCATTGCCTCTTCAAGGGGCAAATCCCCCTTTTCAAGTTTCTCCACGAGATCTTGAAGCTTTTTCAGTGCTTCTTCAAAAAGATCGCTTTTTTTCTTGGCCACGGAATCACCCTTCCTTTTCAGTCTGAACCTCTTCAGCCCTTTCGACCAGACACTCGAGCCGCCCATGGGCAAGCTGCACGAAAACCCTGTCTCCCGGCCTGGTATCCGCGCAGCTCCTTACTATTTTGCCGTCCGAAACCCTGCAGGTAATGGAGTAGCCGCGCATGAGAACGGAAAGCGGATTCATCGCCTCCAGACGAGAGAAATTATGCTCAAACCTGAGCCCGAGCCCATCCAAAATCCGGTGATGATGGAGCACAAGTTCCTTGCACAGGCGGCTCAGTTCCGCCCTGTATCTCTGGATGCGGGCGTCAGGTTTTAGATACAGGAGCCTGCCGTTCAGATGGTCGCGTGAGACGCGCATTTTCTCAAGAGACCTCCGGACGGCGAGACTAAGCCTTTCCAGGCGATCATCAAGGCCCAGCCGCATATTTTCCAGCCGCCTTTTCGGATGCGTTATGCGGCTTTCCAGGTATTTGAGCCTCAAACCGATATTCTCGATTCGCCCCTTCATTACCTGGACCATCCGGTCCCGGCTGCCGTGCAGTTCACGATGGACCTGCTCGAGCCTTTTTACAACCCATTCGGCGGCGGCCGTCGGAGTGGGCGTTCGGAAGTCCGCGGCCATATCCGCTATTGTAAAATCTATCTCATGGCCGACCGCCGAAATCACGGGAATCGAGGACCCGCAAATCGCCCGCGCCACCACCTCTTCGTTGAATGCCCACAGGTCCTCAAGGCTTCCCCCTCCGCGCCCGACAATCAAAACATCCCACTCATATCTCCAAGTGAGTTTGTTCGCCGATTCAATAGCTTCGGCTATTTCAAAGCGCGCGCCGGGTCCCTGGACGGCCACCGGGAAAAGAGTGACCTTGACCGGGTAGGGGCTTTTCTCGAGCACCTTTAAAATGTCCCGTATTGCGGCACCGCTCTTTGAAGTAATCACACAGACATTCTGCGGGCAAAGCGGCAGAGCTTTCCTTCGGGCCGGGTCAAACAGGCCTTCAGCCGAGAGCTTCTTTTTCAGGGCCTCGAAGGCAAGCTGCAACTCCCCGACCCCGAGGGGCTCCATGACCTCCACTATCAGCTGGTATTCGCCCCTTGGTTCATAGACGCTCAGGCGGGCCTGGCAAATAACCTGCATTCCCGATTCGGGAAGAAATCTCAGAAAGCGGTTCTGAGCACGGAAAAAAACCGCATTAATCTGGCTCTGCGCATCCTTGAGCGTAAAATAAAAATGCCCCGAGGACGGGACGCGAAAATTTGAAATTTCACCTCTGACCCAAACAAACGGGAACTTCCCCTCCAACAGCGTCTTCACCTGCTGGTTCAGCTTGCTTACGGTGAGTATCCCGCTCTCATCTCCAAGGTTCAGCTGAAGCATATTTCAAACAACTTCCAATCAGGTTTCTTAGTGCCGCCGGGCAGCGTTCCCATATCCGTCATCGAAACAATTTGGGGTCCATCGCATCCCGCAGCCCCTCACCGACGAGGTTGTAAGCCGTGATACTCATGAAGATCGCAAACCCGGGAAAAACGGTAAGCCACCATGCGAACTCGATGTAGTCGCGGCTCTGCGAAAGGATGTCACCCCAACTCGGAGTCGGCGGCGGCACTCCGAATCCGAGAAAACTCAAGCTCGACTCGGTAAGGATGGCCCCGGCAATTCCGAAGACCGCTGAGACCAGGACCGGGGCCATTGCATTGGGAAGCATGTGCAGAAAAATTATACGCTTGTCTGATGCGCCAAGGGCGCGCAGCGCCGTTATGAAATCGAGCTGTTTGAGCTTGAAAAATTCGGCGCGCACGAACCGCGCAAAACCTGTCCATCCGGTCAGGCCGATTACAACCATAATGTTGTATATGCTCGGCGGCAGGAATGCAATTATGGCGATAATCAGGAAAAATGTGGGAATAGTAAGCATGATCTCGATTGCACGGCTTATAACTATATCGCTCCACCCCCCGAAATAGCCGGCAAGCGCACCCAGCAATACCCCTATAATCATGGCAATCCCTACGGCGATAAAACCCACTGAAAGAGAAACGCGCGCGCCGTGGATCATTCTGCTCAGCACGTCCCGGCCGCTGTCATCGGTCCCGAACCAGTGCCTGGCGCCGGGTGGGGAGAGGTATTCGAGAAGGTTGTATTCAGTCGGTGAGTATTTCACAACGGGCCATATGGCTACCGCCTCCTCTTTTCCGGTAACGTGCTGGAAAACGAAAGGGGCACTTTTCCTCAGGTCCTTCCAGACGAAAGGACCTACCTTGTCCGCGCCGGAAAAAACCGGACAATAGATTTTGCCCTGGTGATAAAACAAGAGGGGTTTATCGTTTGCTAGCAGATCGGCGAAAATGGCTACAAAAAACAGAAATACAGTAATCCACAGCCCAAAGACGGCCAGCTTTCTCTTTTTGAAATGATGGCTGACCATTCTCCAGTAAGTATTGGGGACCTCGCTTTGTGCCTCCGAGTGTGTTCCCCCAATTTGAACATCGAAATTTTCTGCCCGATCTGTCATTTAGTAAACCCGTTTAACCTCATTTATTCCAGCTTTATGCGCGGATCGAGCGCGGCATATAGGATATCGGAAATCAACAGTCCGGCCAGCGTAAGAAACGCGGAAATCGCGGTGATCGCCATTATGACGGGGTAGTCCCGGCTTAAGACCGCCTCGAACCCCAACTGCCCCATTCCGGGGACCGAGAAGATACTTTCTATGATTACGCTTCCTCCGAACATGGAAGGCAATAGAAAGGCGAAAAGCGTTATGAGCGGCAGCAAAGCATTGCGGAATGCATGTTTGAAGATAACCACGCGTTCGCCGAGGCCTTTTGCCCTGGCCGTCCTCACATAGTCCTCACGGATAACCTCGAGCATACTCGCCCGCGTCAGTCTCGAAAGGTAAGCAAGCCCGCCGTAGGTAAGACAGATAATCGGAAGCACCAGGTGCCACATCCGGTCAACCAGCCAGGCAGACAGGCCCATGGTCTCGCTTCCTATGGACGATATGCCGAAGACGGGGAAAATGTCCCAGAAATCCCCACCTCCGAAGAGCATTATGAGCAGCATTGCCACCCAGAAACTCGGAAGCGAGTAGAGGAAAAAGAACCCAAGCGTCAAGATTTTGTCCGCAAACGACCCGGCGTGAGTCGACGAATAGACCCCGAAGGGCAAAGCGATAAGGTAGACCAGGAAGATCGAGATCACGTTGAGTTGAATCGTTATGGGCAACCGTTCTGAAATCTTATCCCACACGTTCCGGTGGTCTTTGTAGGAGAAACCGAAATTAAGGGTAAAGATTCGTTTCAGCCACAGAAAGTATTGAACATGCAGGGGCTTGTCTAACCCGTAGAGTTCTTTTGTCTGCTTTATAATCAGCTCGGAGGCGGTTTTTTCGCCAAGCTCCGCCTGTCCCTTGCCCATCTGGATTTTGAGCATCGCAGGATTTCCAGGCGCCAACTGGATAATGACAAACGTAATAAAAGTGATCCCCAGCAGGGTCGGGATGATCTGCAAGAGCCTTTTGATCAGATAGGTTTTCATCTAATAAAATATTATCCTCGAATTATTCTTCTTTTCTAACCGCGAATCCCCATCCTGGAAATTTCCACGCCTTGCCGGGCAGGTTTTCGGCCTCAAACCAGTCCTCAATGAGGCGATATGCAATCGAAACCGGCGTGGAAAGCTTCACAGCTCCTTTTTCAACGGCCTCCCGCAGTTCACGGCGCCCAAACCAGCGCGCGTCCTCCAGTTCCTTATCCCTCAGGCTAATCCTGTCGTCTTCGGCTTCAGCGGTAAACCCCAGCATCAGCGAGCAGGGAAACGGCCACGGCTGCGAGGAATGATATCGGATGTTTTTGACCCGCAGCCCGACTTCTTCGAAAACCTCGCGAACAACGGCGCCCTCGGCGGTCTCGCCCGGCTCCACAAAGCCCGCCACAACGGAGTACACACGCTCGGGCCATACCGTCTGCCTTGCCAACAGGCACTTTTCCCCCAGCCGTATAATAACGATTATCGCCGGGTCAGTGCGTGGGAAATGCACGACCCCGCATTCAGGGTTCAAACAGGCGCGGCATTGCCCCCCGTCCCTGATTTCGCTCCGGCTTCCACAGGCGCCGCAGAAATGATTGCGACCGTGCCAGTGCACGAGGGTTTTGGCATATGCCAGAAGCGCTCCGTCTGTTCCGGAAAGCAACGGAGCAACGGCGCGCAGGTCTCGAAACCGCCCAGCATCGGCAAAAGCGCCGGGCGCCTTTTCATTGACCTCCACTGCAAAATAGGAGTGGCCGTTTTGCTCGCCAAGGAAAAAAGTGGAATCTGTTTCGGCGTACCCATCCAACTGCTCCAGTTTCAGCAGAGCCGGCCTAGGGGTCCCGCCATCCACAATGAGAATTCTCGACTGCCGCACCGGTACGAATAACGCCCCCGGGGCACTCATCCGCCCGGCTATCCAGCCGGCATCTTTGCGCCGGTCGTGCACTCGGTCAAGCCCCCCGGCCCCGAACATATTCCGTGAGGACCTCTGGAGATTATCCATTACCAGCACGCCTTGTTTCATCAGTCCTTGTACTTTCGGGCATCTTTGGGCACCCACCAGTATAGGGGCGCAATTCCCATGGGGTAAACCTCGACGTTTTCGAACCTCCTGGAAACCGCCTCCAACTCTTTCATGGTGAATAGAAAAGTATACGGCTGTTCTTCATAAATGATCTGCTGAAACCTGTGGTACATCTCATATCTTTTTTTGGGATCGAATTCCTTTCGCGCCTCCTCGATCAATTTGTCGGCTTCCTCATTTTTGAATCCGACAAAATTCGAGCCTTTATCCACCGCCTGGGAAGAATGCCATATCTGGTAAGGATCCGATTCCCAACCAAGGGCCCAACCCATCGTACAGGCATCGAAATTATGCTCCTCGACCTTCTGGACGAAAACGGCCCATTCGAGCTTGCGGATCGACATCTTTATGCCGATCTCCTTGAGGTTTTCCTGAAGCATGGTAGCGATTTGCTCAGCGGTCTTGCGGCTGGCCGGGATCAGGAACTCGAATTCGAAGGGCATACCATCCTTTTGCAGAGAATCTTGTCCGTTTCGATATTCCCACCCCGCGGATTTCAGCAGGGCGAGCGCGGCATGCGGATCATAAGGATAGGGTTTGAGGTCCTTATCGTACTCCGGACTGTTTATGTAAAAAGGTCCTGAAATTACCGTCCCGAGCCCGAACAAAATTTTATTGAGAAAAAGCTCCCTGTCCACAAGCATGGTCATAGCCTGACGGACTCGCTTGTCCGAAAAAATGGGCCTTCGCATGTTCCAGCCGATATATGAAAAACTGGGCGCGTAATAGCTGATTTTTCGAAAATTTTCCTCAAACCGTTTGTTCTCTGTCTGCTTCTCCCATTGTATGGCCCTCAGGCCCATTTCATCCAGGCCACCCTGTTTCAGTACCTGAAGCGCGACGGTCGAATCCGTGATGACTTTGAAAATGATGCGGTCCAGGGCCGGTTTTTCACCCCAGTAACCCTCGTTTCGAACGAGGACGATTTCTTTTCCCGTCTCCCAGTGCAGGAACTTGTAAGGACCCGTCCCGACCGGTTGTCGTCCAATCGGGTGTTGGTTGAAGTCTTCGCCTTCCTTGAAAAGGTGCTCGGGAACGATGGTTATGTCACCACAGATAGTCAGCGCCCGGAAATAAGGTATCCTGTAGCGGTAGCGGACCGTATAGTCGTCGAGCATATCTAAGCGTTCGATATCCTGGTAATAGTTACGCAGGTGCGCCGCGTCGACTTTTGGGTCCATTATGCGGTTGAAAGAAAAAACGACATCTTTTGCCGTGAACGGATGCCCATCACTCCACTTTATGTTCTTTTTCAGGTGAAAAGTGTACATGAGGTGGTCCGCCGAGATGTCCCAACTCTCCGCGAGAGATGGAACAAATTCCAGCGACTTTGGATCTCTTTTCAGGAGTGTTTCATAAATATACCCATCTACCGCGGAGGCAAAGGCGTCGGTGGCCGTGATGGGATTCAGGGTGGAAGGCTCCGCGCTGAGCTGGGTAACCAGCCAGTCGCCAAAAACCCTGTCCTTTGGCTGTTTCAACTCTTCGGGGGCCTGTGCGGGAGAGGCCAGGCAGCTAAAGGCAAAAACCAGGCCGACAATATGAACTGCAAAAGATTGGAGGGTCTTCATTTTCATTAAGGACATTTTCCTCAAAACCGGTAAGTTTTCAGGTCCGAGTGGCCTGAAGCCCTCTTTTATATCCAAACTCCGAGGCGTTATCAACAACGACTGCAGCCCCGCGCCTTGCCGCCCATATTCAGTTGATACACATTAGGCACTCACAAGGCACAAAAAAACCCCCTTCGCATTTTTGGAGGAATACGAAAGGGGTTTCAGTAGCGCGGCGCGAAGCCAAAGCACTCAGTTCAGCCCCGTCATGACACACCATCCGTTAGAGCGATTTCACATCGATATTTCGAATGAACTCCTTGATGTTCTTCATCCATAAATCCAGCTTTTCGTCCTGTTGATTTTGAGCTGTTTCCCCCGGCCGTTCCCCGACCTGGCCCATCGTTTGAGCATGGTCCGCCCCGAGCGCCTCAACCGGCTTCTCGGGGGCCTCC
>Ga0187889_10005317_pt1 | contig 10131 bp, 15 predicted proteins | sample June2016WEW_7_10_2_FD_132992 | JGI IMG/M metagenome (GOLD analysis project Ga0187889, IMG submission 132992) | Peatland microbial communities from SPRUCE experiment site at the Marcell Experimental Forest, Minnesota, USA - June2016WEW_7_100 | ecosystem: Environmental > Terrestrial > Soil >...
CTTGCCGCGCCCATCGCGGTGTGCCCCGCCTGCGGCGAACGGTCTTCCCCGGTCAGAGCGGCGAATTTCAGTAGCATTCGGATGGTGGTCGCCCGGTAAGCCGAGTTCCCATTCGAGAATGCCTTGTCAAATTCACCTTCCCCGTACTTGGTCCACAACCTTTTGGCCAGTTCCACGTTGGAGTCGTACTTTTCTCCAAATTCGGTGCGGAGTTTGGTTTCCGCGGCCTTCATTTCGTTCTGGACACTGGCATTATGGGCGTCCACCATCTTCTGCATCTGGGAGTTCCAAGCGGCGCTCAAGGTCTTGGCCTGCGCCTTCGTCAGTCCCAGGGAATGGAATTGCTGTTTCCAATGGTTCGTCCATTCCGGTGCGTTCTTGTCCTCGCCGTCGAACTCGTAGGCTTCAAATTTTTCCGGCCTGCCCAGCGCGTTGAAGTAGATGCTCTTTTCTTCGTCGGTCGCGTTATCGGGCAGCTTCGGTATCGAGTCTGCGAGTTTCGCCTTTATCCCATCAAGCTCTTTAACCTTTTCCCCCAACTCCAAATGCGATTTGGCGAGGTCGCCAATCGTGTTGAATGAGGTAAAGGTCGCATTGCCCTTCAGGTCGGCGGGTAATTGCGCGGTCCATGCGGGTGGAGTATTCGTTCCGGTCCCTGCTCCGGTATTTGTCCCTTCGCCGGTTCCTTCCGCCATTGTTGTCTTGCCTCCTGCTGAAAAATAAAATGGCCACTTCGGGATTTCTCCCAAAGCGGCCTCAGTGTTTCTGTCAGCCAGCTATCTAGCTAAACTTGTACTTCTCGGTTACCTTTTCGGCTATGATCGGCAAGCCATTCTGAATTTCCAACTTCTCGATCCTGCCGAAACGCAAACCCTCGCAAAACTTGATAAACCTCTCCCATGCCAGCGCCCGCGATAGTTCGGGGCTAGGCGGTGAAACCTTGTCAGCCGGAATGGTCGCGCTCGCCAAATTCAACCTCTCCTTGGGGGAGAAGGGCTGTTCACGTAGTCAATGAGGCTTGAACGCCTCGACTTGCTTTTCCTCTTCTCAGCCGCCCAAGTGCGAAATCGCTTGCCCCTCCGAGCCATCAAATCCTCGTCATCTTGCAGCGCAGCGTTGGAGGCGTGCCCACTTCCTCCCGGCCTTCCCGTGTTCTTTCCTCCGCCTGCCATCAGTTATGCCTCGGCAATTCGTGGGGCATGACACCGGGGGCAACCAGCGGCTGCTTCTGTCCCACTTGCTGGGCGCCTAATACATGCCCGCAATCCACGCACGAAATGATGCAAACCAACGCCCCAGTGGCCAAGGGATAAATTTGGTGCGCGAAATTCAGGGGTTGCGCTTGGCAGCCCGGACATCTCGGAGCGGCTGGAACTTTCGGCGTGATGGACTGACCGTTCCCCATTTTTTCCTCTACGCCGGCGGTCCGACCACAAGCGCGGCGACCCCGCCCGTTGATTGGGCGGCTGTGCTGTATACGGCAGTGAAAGCGTTGGCCGTGAATACGGTTGGTGCAAGGTTGGTGGAAACCACCGTCATAATCGTTCCATCGAGAATCGTTCCGGCGCTCAATCCCTGTACAATCACCAATTGGTTGGGGAAGAAGGCTTGCGTGCAGGTCAACGTGATAACCCCGGTCACCGTTGCCGCTGCTGCCGTTGCCGCCGCGTTCGTAACCGGGGTGAACTGCGTCAACTGAATCGGAGCATTGCCGTTCGTCACCAGAACCGTGGCAGTCGCAGTTTCGAGAGTAGTTTGATTGAGAACCGCGCCCTGCCAGAAGGCTGTGAAGGCAGAGGATGTGGCGCTCTTGATCTGGACAATCGCGCCGTTCACGATTTCACCGGCAACCGCGCCCTGAATCACCACGATCTGGCCCACTTGTAAGGAATTCGCAGCCGTCACGGTAAGCAGTTGCGCCGTGGCCAAGAATCCCGTGCATACCGCAGTCTGCCCCGGTTGTGTTCCCAAGGTGACGGGATTATCGGCCCTTGCCTGCACAACCTGATACTTGACGGTATCGGTTCCCGCGGAGTAATTGAGCGAGTTTCCGTTGGTTCCGGCCATGCCGAAGTTGCAGGTGTACTGTGTCGGGGTCGCACTGACGACCTGAAGAATCTGGCCATTCAGGAAGATTGAAAAGTTGGTGAGCCCGCCTGAGAGAACGATGAACTGTCCGGGTACAAGGTTGTTGGGTCCCGTGACGGTCAAAACCCCGTTGGCCGATACGGCGCTCTGCGTGGCAGGGGCAGAAAGCGGGCCAAGTTGGATTTGGCTTCCGGTAACGATGGCGAGGGAAACCTTTCCGCATTCCTGTGGCATCCTCAATCCACCCGGAAATCGCACATTGTCATAATACGGGGCTGTTGGAACTGCCATTGGATTTCTCCTCTTTCACTGGAATTCCCAACTGAGGGTAAATCAAATCGAGCGCCCCCGCCATGCGTGCGATGGTGACTCCGACGTTGTACTCCGCCACCATCGCCTTATCTTCGGGGTCAAGTGTTTCACCAAAATGGGTGATTGTCAATAGGTCACCGAGGATTATTTTTCCTTCCGGCGTTCCAAACACATTTCGATAGTGCTGTTGCATTTCCTTGGGGTCGATGCTCATGGCGTTGGCGCCGTCCCTTCCTCGCCGCCCATCAACTGCTTCAGGATGCTCCCCGCCTCAGGCTGCTTACTGAGAGCCGCTGCCGCCTTGGCGAGTTGCGGCACAACTTCCGCCGTCTGCTGCTGTTGCATCTGCTGATTGCGGTGCTGGCGGATTTGCATTACCATGCGGTCATCACGCACGCACGACGCGGGAAAACCGGTCGCGTCAAGAAGCTCTTCCACCACTTTGTCAAAGTCAATCTTATCCATCGAAATCGGGTTAAGTTGCGTGACTTGGGTAGAGAGTCCGATGCCAGATTGAAGGGCGCGCACTTTGGAAAGCCGAGTCTGCGCTTGCGCGAGCGGCCCGAGATACTGGACTTCGACCGTCCCGTGAACCGATTCCAGCAATATCGGCGGGGGCATGGGAATGCGTCCCGCCGCCGCCTCAATCGAATACACCCGGAAAACCAGAGGGTCGAAAGCCTCCGATTGCAGGTTTCCGACGCGAGTTCCGAGGATTGCCGCTTTCTCGCCCTGCAACTCCTGTACCTGCTGGATGACCATGCGGGAAGTGTCTCCCGCCTTCGCGAGCGCCGACATCATCAGAAAGACATCGGTGTGGAAATGCTCATTGATGATCTGCTGGACCTTCTCCTGGTACTCGATATTGAACGGCAGGTTTTGCGCTCCCGTAGGCAAGATTTGAGGCATTCTGGCACGAATATCTCCACGATTGCTCTCTATATACATGACTGACTTTGGTTCAGTCCGAAATATCCCGCGCATGTCCGAATAAACCACGTATGCAGGCTCAGCTAATTTCTGGGCCGTAATTAGATTCGTTCTGCTCATCTGATTAGAAAGGGCAATCGACACAAAGGAGTCATGCCCCGGACCGCGCCCGTACACTTCATCGTTATTTTTCCGCCACCGCCATGTGATGCTCGGCATGGAGTCATAACCGCCCTCTTGGGCAATCAGGTTTTTTTCATCGCCCAAAGACGGGTTGGTTTTTCCGGTTCCCGGCACAAGGATTTTACCGCCCCGGCAATAGACCCATTCCGACACCCACCGCTTGCCCTTGGCGTCGATGCGCCCCGGCTCGTAATCGGCGCGGGGATAAATGGCGTGCAGCACGTCGCGTTCCCCGTGCATGTTCGATTCATAGTCGCGCTGAAAATTCGGCTCGATGCGAAGCATTTCCTCCCAACCGAACTTTTGCGCGAGTTGGCGCAAGGTCATGCGATAAACGCGATAGCATGTATCTACCTTCCCCCATTGATTCTCAGCGATGTAGCATTCGCGGAAATGGGGCACGGTAAAGACGATGCTGGCGCTCTCTAAATCCTCCTCGGTGAGCAAGTGGGCGGTGCCGCAGGTTGCGCCATCGGAAATAAACTCCGGCATGACATCGTAGAAATTCGAGCGATTGAAGGCCGCGTACATGACGGTCTGTGTGTCCTGAAGCCAGTGGCGGACTTCGGGGTAGCTGTCAACGCGCTTGCCCGTCCATGAGCGCATTCGTGACGTGCGGGGGAAATTAAACTTGCCGGGAAGTTCCAGCCCAAACCACGGCTCGCCTCGCGGGAACAGGTTCCCCACCATTCCGTCGCGCAATTTATTGCGGGCGAGCATAGCGCAATCATCGTAGACCATTTGACCCGTCTGTTGCCCGTCCCACAAATCGCGGTCGGTAATGAAGCGCCGGCCGTGGTTCACGTAAGCGATGATGTTGTCGATAGCGGGTTCCCAGAACAATCGTTGCTCAGCGAGGACCAAAAGATTTTTCAAGCAGTCCTTGGCCTTCTGTTCATCGTCACGCTTGCCCAGGTGGGAGGGGTCGTAGCCTCGGGAGTTCGCGTATTGGCGGGATGTACCGAGTAGCGGATACGGCATTTAGGCTCCGAGCGTGGCGCTGGTGGTCTGCGTCCCGCCGCTCACTCCCATAGGGCTCGTTAGAATTGTGCTTGCCATGCCGCGCCGTTTCTGAAGGGCGGTTGCTTGGGCTTGTGCGGAGGCTTGAGTGGCCTCCGCCTGTTGCGTGTTCGTGGTGGTCTGGGTCGGTGCAGCGGGAGCCGAAGGTTGGTCCAAGGCGGCAACCGTCCCCGCCACTCCCGCCGCGGCCGAGATGCCTAACAAAACGGGAAGTATTGCAGCGGCCATGATTACCTCACTTCAGCGCGAGTCCGTACTCCAAAGGGTTATACTCGTCCTTGCGGTCCCCTTTGTCAAGAAGCATCTTCGCCAGCGCCGGGTCAATTTCCGGCTGTGGCATCTTATAGACGGGCTGTTCGAGCGCGGCGTAGCGGAAGCAATCGCAAAAATCCTTGAAGTCCTCTTCGGGCTTATCCGATCCCATCTTCCATCGGTAGTTAAAAGCATCCTGAATCGGGCCTCGATCTCCGGCGCACCCTTGGGTTGCGAAAAGCATTCCGGGAATTTCTTTTCCTCGCAGGGCCGAGTATTGCGGACGAAGGTAATCTTTGACGGCCTTGTGGCCGAGCGAAACATCTCCGGGAGCCGAATGGGAGAGAACAATCCCATGAATCCCCGCTTTCTCCAATTCCTCTTCCCAGGAAGTCTCATTTTCCATCGTTTTCACCGTTCTCGCGCCATACTTGGCGTCAAGAATTACCATTTCGGGATGATGGTATACCTTCTCAGCGCGATGAACTTTTACGCGCCTGACTATTTCGTGAAGGGTTCCACCGAGCAGAAGATAGCTGTACCAGTAAATGCGGTTGGCGGTCTTTCCGGCAATAGAGATTTCCTCGGGCGAAACGGCGCCGAACAGCCAGCGTGTAGGCTTCGCGTCGTGCGGGTCCACGACTTCAATCCGCATCCAGTCGGCGGGAATCTCGAAGTCGGGATAAAGGTGCGTATCGCGGCTAAGTTCCTTGTAGACGGAGCCTGAAAGGTGTTTCCATTTTCCCTCTTCTCGAGCTTCCCGTTCGTCCGGGTCGGTGATTTTCTTGAGGTAGTTTTCGATTCCGGCGCGGGGCATAAAGCCCATCGTCTTGCGGCATCCCGGGCACCGCCTTACGGGCCTAGCTGCTCCGGGGGCGATATTCTCCGGCTGATTGGCTTCGATGGTGAGGTTGCAGCCGCGGCACCAGTCCTGGCAGTTATCCCAGGTGGCGCCGCGGAACACCGCGATCTCCTGGTCATCGCCTCCGTTATTGAACGCCTTGAGCGAAAAAAGGTCGTAGATGTACGGCTCCTTCAGAGGCGTCATCGTGAACCACGAAGGCCCATTGGTGGACATCTCGCCGCGTGCGGCCGCGTTAAGGATGGCGCGGGGCGGCGGTTCGTCCCAATGTATCCAATCGGAAATTATTCCTTCGTAGCTCTCGGAGGGCTGAACGTAAGACCGGAAGTGGATCGTAGACCCGCACGGATTTCCCATGTAATCAAAGGGGAGCATCAAACTCTTAAGCGAGCCATCGGAATAGCGGGAAATCTGAGGATTGCAATACTTGGGAATCAATTCCATGAATCCGGGCTCGATGCGCTGGGAAAGCGTCTGGCCCGCCACCTCGCATCCCACCATACCCACATTCGGAACCTTAATCGGAATCTTGAAATCAGGGTCCGTATTTTTGAGCCACGGCCTGAAACCCATCGCGTGCGCAATGTCCTCAGAAATCCCAATCGTTGTCTTCCCGCCCTGGTTGCCCATTTCCATCAATCGCGTCTTCGGCATTCTCCCAAAACGATTCTTCACCCGAACGAAGGCCTCTTGCGTCGGCGTCATCTGCAAAAACTTGAGCTTCAGGTACGCCTTAATCTCCGCCCGAACTTTCTCCTTGTCGATGGGGTCTCCCGGTTTGTAGCCGGCGAGGAATTGAGGCATTACCGGATTCGGAGCGGGACGCTTCATGGCGCCCATTGTAACCGATTTCGCTTGACACGATTATTTTTTTTGTTAGAGTGGGGGTGTCGCGCCGGGTAGCGCCCGGTAGGAGTCAAGTCCAGAGGGGGCCGCCTCACCGGCCCTCTCCTGATTCCCTGTGAGGAGGGATATGCAATCTGAATTACTCTATACAGAAACGCTTTTAAGAACCCTTCGAGATACAGGATTCACCTCAAACGATGTGTACGATCTTTGGTTCTCAATCCTAACCCTTCGAGACTACCTAACCCCCTACGAAATAACAGATGAAATGCTCGCTATAAGGCGAAGATTGGGGGTCGAGCATGGCGAACGGCAACCCCCAAATTGAGGAAGGATACACCCCGCTTGCGAACGAACTTGCAGAGGCTTTTGCCCGCCTAGACGTTAATGGAAACGAATGCCGAGTCATTTGGGCCATCATACGGGCGGCTTATGGATGGAAAAAACTCACCGCAGAGATGTCTGTGTCTTTCCTGTCCCGCGCAACGGGACTTCCCGACCGATCAGTCTCACGAGCCCTTTCCACGTTACGAGAGAGGCGAATTATCACCCGCGAAGGGTCTCAGATTGGCATACAAAAACGCTACAAGCAGTGGAATACCCCCCTGACCGTTTCGTCACCCCTGACCGTTTCGTCACCCTGTCCAATCGGTCCTAAAACCTCTGACGAATCGGTCACCCCCCCCCTGACGAATCGGTCAGACAAAAAAGAAATACTTAAAGAAAGAAAGAAAGAAGTACATACAACGCTGCAAATTCAGTGCCGGGATTTTTCGTTCCAAGACTTCATCTCCCGCCGCTCCTGCAAGCCGGCCTGGAGGAAGAAGGATTACGTCCAGTGGTCAGGACTTTTTAAGGCCAAAAACGACATCACATTCAGCAACTGGAAAACCCGCTGGAATAGGTTTTGCACGTCCACGGATACCTTCGTCGAAAAGCAGGGCCTCTCGCTCGGTTGGTTCTGCTCCAACTATGACCGCTTCGCTAACCCCGAACGTAACTCCCAGGACGAAATCGAACAATGGCTCAAGGAGGATGACAATGACCAAACCAGAATTCACTGACTGCTTTGACGAGCTAATTGCCTCTTATCCCCTCGCCCACTTGGACCACAAAGCCGACGTAATGCGCGTGTATTTTAGAACTCTCCGTGGCTTCGACGTTCACGTTATGCGTAAGGCCATCACTGAGGCATCCAGTACCAGCCCGGTGCATTTCCCAGCACTCGGAGCTCTGCAAGCCTGTTGTATCGCCGCCAAAACCGAAATCGATAATCAACACCGCCTCCCTGTTCCCAAATACCAACCCCATGACCACGAAGGCTGCTTATCGGTCGGCAAGCAGCAAATCGCCCACGCCAGGCGCCTGCTCTACCAGCTTGCTCCTTACGAGGGCTTCCATGTCCTCTGCCCAGGCCCAATGGTCCCTCGCTGCCCTTGGTGCGGAATCGATCTCGCTCCCTTCGTCAATCCGGTCATCGAAACATTGATGCGCCTGTTCCCCTATCAGACGCGGCAGTGGAATCCCCAGCATAAGGGAAATGCCCTCTGCCAAATGTGCGCCACCCGCAGCTATCCCAAGGACTTCATCCTCCAACGCCACTAGGGAACTTTGGGGTGGACCCACTAACCCATCCCTCCGCGTTGAAATTTACCCCTCTAGCGCCTCACCACGGGCCATCCTACGCGAAGGTTCCACGTGAAAAGTCATGATAAGCCTTTTGCGGGAAAACTCTATGTGTAGGATGGTACAGTCAAAGCCCTCCCCGCCTGATTTGGGGGCATAGGGTGTCCAGATAAAGCATGCTTACCCTTCTTACCCTTTGTTTTCAATAGGATACAAAATCTATGTCTGATAATTATTCATTATGTTAACTAAGGTTTCGTTGATAAGAAAGGACTTAAGGTTGTTTCGGCACAGTTATGTAGTCTATGCTTGCAGGATTATCGTCTTCATCGGCTCGAATCATATCAGCTACGTCCATCAGAACGTTGACGTTGAACGATGTCGCCTGTCCTCGCACCAGCCTTGCCTTATCCTCTAGGGTGGCAGCAGCAATAACCGCCGCATATGGAGCCATTTTGTCAAGTTTCTCGCTTGTTACGGACTCGAGTATCCTGTGCTGGAGAGCGTCGTACACGTCAGCTTTGTTATGCTGGAACTCAGATAGCTCCTCCTGGGAGTGGTTCGCAAGGAACGATTTCATTACACCGGTAACGTTCTGAGGAGTACAACCCACACGCTTAGCTAGGTCCGCTGGCCCAAGCTCCGGGTATTTAAAGTGCAGCTTACGGATCATCGCCGCCCGAGCGCCCTTAGCAGGTTTATCCATCGGCTGTTCCATAGGGCAGAAATACATCCAAAGTCCCGCGGTCGTCAATAGAAAACTTTGGCCACCAAGCTGCAACGGATGTTTGGGGGTAAATCATGCGGCAAAAAATGCAGTCATTGCAGGTGCGGCTATCGGTGAATCAAATCCAGGACGTTAGGCGCCTATCAGACCAGGCTAACGTATCGGCATCACAATGGATGCGGGACGCAGTGAGGGACAGGATCATGCGAGAGTCCGCGCCCGGGTCTGGTTCCGCACAGCCTGTGGAAAAACCAGCATAGTGGTTGTTTTCAGCCACCAGTGGTGGTGGTTTTCAGCCACCTTAGTGAGTTTTCCACAGTGAATATTTTACATTCCTACCAGTTATCAACAACATACGCAAAATACAATGGTGGTTAATTTGGTTCCTCGATTGCATGTAGTCAGGGCGTGAACGAGAAATCAAAGGTGGATTAGAGCCGCAACTGCGGAAGGAGAGTCGGATGAAAAACATCGGCGAATTGATGGAAATGATGGGCGCCGCCGCGACTAGAGTCGAGGCTGAACGCATGGCTGAACTGCTCGCGCGTCGCGGAATCTACACGACAGAGGACGCGGGTCAGATGGAGGACGCGGATTTTTTCGCGCTCGTTCAACGAGTCGCGAGTGAAAAGCCGTTTTTCGTTTATCACGAGGTCGGCGGTAAAACCCGCGCTAACGTAATTGAGGTCATGGCGACAAGCGCAGCCGACGCTATCGCGCAGGCTGAGCAGGATTCGACCCCAAACAACGACTTCCGACCGAACGGCCAAACAGACGGCCTTGGCCGCCTGCATGAATATCTACCAGTAGAGCAGCACTGACCTCCGCACGGGAGCACGGCCGGAGCCCGAGGCTGCCAGCGACAGAGTGAGAGCAGAGCCGCTACCAGCGGCAGGAGATGAAAAATGAAAAACTTAAAACACAAGCGCACCATTGCAAAGGCTAACACTCGCCTGATCGACGCCGCGCCGGAACTGCTAGAAGCATTGAAAATGGCGCAACTCGTGATCGCCGAAAACGAGTGTCCGAACACTCCTGAACGTCCGCAGATATTCCGGCAGATCACGGACGCCATTCACAAGGCGGAGGGGAAATGACAACAGACTACGCCATATCGCTGTTCGTGTTCATCGTTTCGTTTTTCATCGCGTGCGTGATCTTGGACACCGTGATTAAACTCGTGAGGGGGAAATAAAAGGAGCCTTATGAAATTCGAAATTAGGTCACAATGGAATGAGGTTATCTTGTTCAGCATCGAAACCAAGACTCTGAAACTGGCCGTAGA
>Ga0187889_10005322_pt1 | contig 10125 bp, 7 predicted proteins | sample June2016WEW_7_10_2_FD_132992 | JGI IMG/M metagenome (GOLD analysis project Ga0187889, IMG submission 132992) | Peatland microbial communities from SPRUCE experiment site at the Marcell Experimental Forest, Minnesota, USA - June2016WEW_7_100 | ecosystem: Environmental > Terrestrial > Soil >...
AGACCTCTGGTCTGCCGGTTAGCCGGGCCTCTGGCCCGGTGTTCCGACCGCACCAGGTTCACGGAGCCGGAGGCTCCGTGAACTGGCAGACCGGAGGTCTGCCCCACACCTGAACAGTTACCAAACCAGACGGCCGGCGCTTGAGGATCCGGACTTGGAGCCACTCCCGGGGGACGGTCGGCTCGACCTAAAGGCCGTGATGCGTCACACGGCCAGCCCCCCAGAACTCCGCAGGGGGACCGCACGCCCGACGCCGGCAGCGGTGGGAAGCCACATGCGACTAGGGAGTGGCGTAATTCTGCGGGATGTTGTTGTACAAAGCGTCAAAGGCGCTCTGAAAGCTTTGCTGGTCCAAATAGGCTGTGTGCCCAAGGGCTGAACTCGAAAAACCGCCCGCCGCCCAAGCATTATAGGCGTTCATGAACGTTGTAAAGGTTGTGACGACGTTAGTTTGCGCGATGCGGCCCAACGAAGTGGGCTTGGCGGCCAGGAAGCCATCGATCAAACCCGAGAAGTCGTAATTCCCCAGGTTCGTCCCGCCGCCCCCTCCTCCCCCCGCACCGGCGACGGCGTTCGTTCCGATGCTGCGGACCCATTCATTGCCGTAAAACACGAAAGAACTGTCGCGGATCAGTATCTGCTGGGAGTCCAGCGTTAGCCCGTTGGCTTCGGTGGCATTGGTGAAGTAGAGGTTAAGGATCGAGTTCTGAAGGAAATAATTGCCGAACCAAGTGGTCAGGGGCGCAGACATTGAAGCGGTGTCGATCGCATAATAGCAGCTCCAGGAGGAGTTGTAGGTGCTAAGCAAGAGGTACACAAAGAGCGGCGAGAGGTTGATGCGCTGCACTGTAATGTCGTTGGCGCTGCCGGTCCAACCGCTCCAGACGCCGCTGGCGGGTACGGTGCCAGGCGCCGAATTCCAGAGATTGGCGAAGTCGGACGTGAGAGGCCCGCCGCTGACCACGCCAGAAGGCAAGGACTTGCCGAGACTTGATACTATCATCAACCGGGGATTGGCCGGCAGGGTAGTTCCCGCGTTGGTCTGGACGTAGGGCAGGGCCATGGTCCCGAAGCCATTCGTATCGACCAGGAGGACCCGGGGCTGTTGGCGCAAGTTGTTGGTCACCGAATTGATGTTCACGCCGAGTTCGGCGGCGATGTTCGTTGCCCAGTCGAAACCCGCCACACCCGGAATCCTGCGGTAACGCATGACGTTGCGCTGGAAGGCGTCTCCGAAGGACTGGAGGCTGGCGGTTTCCTGGTCGGCGACGACTTTGTCGGTTTCTTTAATTAAGGCGGGCAGGAGAACGGCGGCCAGGATGGCAATGACTGCCAGCACGCCGATGACTTCGATCAGGGTCATGGCGCGCCGGGAACCACACCTGCCTGTAGGAAAGGATGGAATGTGTATGCGCATAAACCATCCGCCTTTAGGGACCCGGAGCCATTGTCCGGCTATCAGCGTCAACGTTGTTGTTGAAGATCGCGTTCCAGATCGAATCAAGTTCCCAGCCGGGGACGTTTTTCGCCGTATACATGGTGAAAGGTGGCGCGGTGTTGGCCAACATCGGGTAATCGAGCATGAAGTTGGCCATATCGGCCAGTACAACCTGCTGGGAGTCGGCCTTGCTCGTGGAGTACCATGCCGCGTTCAGGAAGTTGGATGCGGCAGCCGTGAAGTTATTCACAAGGTTGCTGCCCGTGGGCGGAGGGTTTGTACACGTCAAGCAATCCATGATCTGACCGCCCCAAGCCCCGTTCTCGTAAACGAAGCTGATGTTGCGTTGGAGGACATAGCTCGTCGCGAAAATGTTAGTGGAGTACAGGCCCAGAACGCTGCCCGCGATGTAGTAGCTGTTCCAGATGTTGCCATTGGTCACCACGATGGCGGTCGCGGAAGTCCCGTTGATGGAGAAGCTGGCGTTGGTGCTCCCCGGGTCGCGGTTCACCAGAATAAGTTGGTAGAACAGGGGCTGGATATTAATCCGCTGGACCACCAAGTCCTGCCCGCTGCCGGTCCAACTCGTCCAGAGCGAACTCGAGGGCTTGACGCCCGCGGGCGTGTTCCAGATGTCGTTGAAAAACGCACTGCTAAGCGTCCCGCTCCCGACCGGCAGGTGGCCTGTGGCGATGGTTGAGACAATGATATACCTCGCGTTATATGGAAGGGCAGGTGTGCCGTTGGGGGTCTGGGGGTACGGAGAGCCGGCAGAGAAGTTTGTCAGCCACCCACTGTTATCGATGAGCAACGCCCGGGGAAAGTTCCGATTGTTGGTCAAGATCTGAGAGGGCGGGAACATGGTCCAGTTAGCGGCCACCTGCGACCAGGAGATTTGGTCGAAGCAGGTCCTGCTCTTAAGAACCTGCAAAACCAGGGCGTTGCTGATGGCCCCCATGTTGTTCACCTCTTTCGTCAACGCGGCCTGGTCAATATGCCTGATCACAGTGGGGATCACGGCAGCCGCCAGGATGGCGGTGATGACCACCACGCCAAGCATTTCGAGGAGCGTGAAGCCGCGCGAGCGGGCGGGACGAAGTTCGGATGTCCCTCCGGGACAAATCCCAGCTTCCGCCGGCAGTGAACCGCTCATTCGATTGCCCTTTGCTGTTTTCATGCGTTGACTCGTTTCACCCTTATCTTGCCTTATAGCGGCCAATCCTGTCCAGTGCCGCCAGGCGCGCCTCGGGACATGCGTGACAGCTCCGTTAGGAGCGGCATATTCATAGATACGCGGCCCCACAAAGCCCCTCTCAAGCTCCGTCAGGAGCGGCATGTCAGCGCTCTGGACTGTGCCGCCTTGACCTGCCGCTCCTGACGGAGCTTGCCCCCCTCGGTGCATCTGAACTATAAATATGGAGCTCCTGACGGAGCTTTGCCGGGGCGGCGGCTGAACTAACGGCTTCGGCCCGTGAAACCTCCGGGCCAAGTCCTGTAGATGTGCATTCATTTGATTGCGCCCATGAGCGAGATAATGGGCAGGTAGATGGCCAGGGCGACGCAGCCGACCAGGACAATTAAAAACAACATGAGCGCCGGTTCCAGGACGCTGAAGAGGCTCTTGATGCGGCGGGGGACCACGTCGGTGTAATAGGCCGAGACGTTGTCCAGGGCGCTGTCGAGGTTGCCGGAGGTTTCGCCCATGGCGACCATGCGCAGGAGCAGGGCCGGAAAGATCGGGTGCCGGTGCATGGCCTCGCCGATGGTGTTGCCGGTCTTGACTTCCTCTTCAACGGCGGCGACGGCCCGTTCGAGGACCTTGTTGCCGATGAGCCCCTGCTGGCAGAGGTTGAGGCCCTGGAGGATGGGCAGGCCCGAGCGATAGAGAATCGACAGGTTGTGCGTAAAGCGGGAGAGGGCCAGCATCAGGTTGAGCTCGCCGAAGATGGGCAGGCGCAGCTTGACCTGGTCGATGGCAAAGGCGATGCGGGGCGAAACGCGCTTGCCCACCGTCACCGTCAGGACCAGCAGCAAGAGCAACGGCAGCCACAGCCACCAGGTGGCCTGGGCGATACGGCCGAGGGTGAAAACGACCTGTGTCATCAGCGGCTGCTCGACGTGCAGCTTTTCCAGCAGGGCCGAGAAGACGGGGATGACGAAGGTGAAGAGGAAGATGACGAAGGCCGCGATGACGGTGATGACGATGGCCGGGTAGATCGTGGCCTGGCGCACGTCGCTCACCACCCGCTCCATCCACTCGAGGTAGTTGCGCAGGTCGTCGAAGGCCTCCGGCAGTTTGCTGGTCGTTTCCCCCGCCTTGATGACGCTCAGGAAGTGGATGGAGAACACCCCGGGATACTTGGCCATCGCCTCATGAATCCGGACGCCGGATTCGATCTGGCGCTGGAGGTCGATGAGCACGTCTTTAAAGCCCGGGTTCTTGCAATCCTGGCAGGCCACGTCCAGCGCGCGGATGAGCGGAATCCCGGCCCGGACCTGGAACGTCATCAAGGTGCAAAAATCGATCAGCTCCCGCCGGCCCCGGGCGCCGCGCAGCTTGAAGCGGCGCACGTCGCTCCGCTTGGCTTTGGCGGTGACGGCTCGCGCCGGGGGAATGGCGGCGTCGGTGCACCAGAGCCCGGCCTGCTTGAGCTTTTGCTCGAGGTTCGATTCGTCCTGGGCAGGCATGGTGCCGACCCGGCTGCGGCCGCGCGTGTCAACGGCTTGGTATTGATAAGTTGGCATGGCCGGGTTTCTGTTTTCCGCTTTTCACTTTCTGCTTTCTGCTTTCTGCTTTCTGTTTTCTCTTTTCTGCTTTCCTCACTTGGAGTTCATCCGCGTCACGCGCAGGAGCTCCTCGATCGTCGTTAGGCCCTGCAACGCCTTGCGCACGCCGTCATCGAACATGGTGCGCATCCCGGTCTCCTGGGCCAGGCGCAGGAATTCCGGCGCGCCGGCCCGGCGCAGGATCGGGTCGTGATACCGCTCATCGAGGATCATCAATTCATAGATGCCGACGCGGCCTTTGTAACCGCTTTGGTTGCAGAGCCGGCAGCCCCGGCCGCGCCAGAGCCGCAGGTCGGACTGGCCGGCGGGCGGGACGATTTTGAGTTTTTCAAAGACGGCCTCCGGGTTTTTGATTTCTTCCTTTTCGCAGTTGGGGCAAATCGTGCGCACCAGGCGCTGGCCCAGCACGGCCAGCAGGCTGGCCGGCAGCAGGAACGCATCGACGCCCATGTCCAGGAGGCGGGGGATGGCCCCGGGCGCATCGTTGGTGTGCAAGGTCGAGAAGACCAGGTGGCCGGTCAAGGCGGCGCGCACCATCAACTGCGCCGTCTCGGTGTCGGGGGTTTCGCCCACCAGGATGATGTCGGGGTCCTGGCGGAGCAACGCGCGCAGCCCGCTGCTGAAGGTCAGGCCGGCCTCTTCGTGGATCTGGGTCTGGCGCACCAGGGACATGCGGTATTCGATCGGGTCCTCGAGCGTGAACGTGCTCACGTCCATCGTGCTGACCTCTTGCAGCACGGCATAGAGCGTCGTAGTCTTGCCGCTGCCCGTCGGCCCGGTCACCAGCACCACCCCGTAGGGTTTGTTGACCACGTCCCGAAGCTGCGCTTCGATGTCCGGCGCGAACCCGAGCGCGGCCAGGTTCAGTATCTGGCCGCTCGGGTCAAGGATGCGGGCGACCACATTCTCGCCATAACTGGTGGGCAGGCTCGAGACGCGCAGGTTCACCTGGCGTCCGCCGACGATGATGGTGGCGCGCCCATCCTGGGGCACCCGTGTTTCGGCCAAATCAAGGTCGGCCAGGATCTTCATGCGCGTGGTCACGGCGGATTGCATCGCCTTGGGGATGAGCACGTCCTGGAAGAGCATCCCGTCGATCCGGGTGCGCACCCGCATCATGCGCTCCTCCGGCTCGAAATGGACGTCGCTGGCGCGGTTGTTGACGGCGCGGGTGATGATCTGGCGCACGACGCGGATCACCGGGGCGTCTTCATCCTTGTTGGCCATGCGGCCTAGGACTTCGTCCAGCGATTGGCCCGCCTCCCGGTCCTTTTGGTCCAGAATCTTGTCAATCGACTCGCCGATGGTGTCGCCGGAGCTGTAGTAAAGGTCGAGGCAGTTGAGGATGTCGCGTTCGGGGGCGGTGACGACCTCGATGGCCAGGCCGGTGACCTGCTGCAAGGTGTCGACGGCGGTGACATCGAACGGGTCGGCCAGGGCGACGGTGAGCGTGCCGTTCTGGCGCGAGACGGGCATGCCCAGGCAGCGCCGGGCCACCTCGAGCGGCACCAGCCCCAGCACCGCCGGGTCGAACGAAACCCGGTTGAGCTGAACCGCTTTGGTGCCGGCCTGCCGGCCCAGGAAGTCCGCCAGGACCTCGGGCGCGACAAAGCCCAGTTGCGCCACGATTTGCGCAAACCGCCCGCCATGGCGCTGCTGCTCCCGGTTCGCCAGGTCCAACTGGACGTCCGTCAGCATGCCTGCCGCCAGCAACTGCTCCCCTAATGGCATTCGGTTCATTGCGCTCATTTATACTCCCGATCCGGTGGCAATACCTTTCGGAAATTCCCCGCCTGTGCGGGCCCTTTGTCCCCCAGCCTTGGAATGTGCCAGAACGCGGCGGAAAACTCCAACCCCAACGGGGTTGTGGAGCAAAGCCCAGGGTTGGCGCGCTGCCAACCCTGGGTAATCGCGCGGCAACGTCCGTCAACCCCAACGGGGTTGCGGCCCCGCGGCCTGAAAACCAGCCGCCTGTGAACCCCGCCGGCCACAACCCCGTTGGGGTTGGGGGCTCCTCCGTCGCCACTACCCAGGGTTGTCCCTTCGGTCCAACCCTGGGCTTTGCTCCACAACCGCGTTGCGGTTGAAGTCACGCGCGCCAGCTTGGGCTGCAGGTCCCGCAGGCTCTTGGACATCCTGCTCTCCATACCACGCTCACTATGTGCCGTTTGCAAGGGGGCCAGAGCCTCTATGAATTTCCCAAAGGCATTGAGGTTAGTTAGCCGGGCCTCTGGCCCGCTGCCTGCGCCGCACCCGCGTCCCGGAGCCAGAGGCTCCGTGAACTGGCAGACCGGAGGCCTGCCCCACACCTGGAGAGTTACCGCAAACATCTTACACCTTCGTTTCCTCGGGCCGCAACCGGCGATTGCTTCCTGCGAGGGCGGATGGCCTCGCCGGGCCATCCGCCCTTGCGGTCCGCAGAGTTGCGGGCCGCGATTCAGACAACGGCGGCTCTACCGGTGGGTGAGATAGACGTAAACGGTTGTCGTTGCGCCGGCTGCTGGCGCCGTGTATTTCACTCTGCCGGCCGTGTCGGAGGTACCAATAGTCGTCGTGCTGAGCGCAGGGCCGTCGATTAACGCACTGAGGGCTTGCGCGTCAGCCTCCGCCACTCCCGTGATGACGGCTTCAACCAGGGCTGTGCCAACGGCTTCATTGCCCGTCGCCACAACGCCATCCAGGTTGTAACCAGTGGTGTCATCGCCACCCACGCCGCCTCCCGGGCCTGGGCAAGCAATTGCCTGAACGCGGGTATCGGTAGCGTCGGTGACTCCATTTCCGATTTTGACAGCGAAGGGCTTGTCCAGGAAGGCTTCCTTGATGAGCACCAAGTCGAACTGCGCTACGGGGAGGGTGAGCGTCACGGGTGCAGCTCCGGAAGCGTCCACCGCGATGCCGCCGGCTTTTGCGTAATGGTCGGCGATGGCTGTTTTGACGGTGTTGCACGTCATGGCCGAGTTATTGATCCGCGAGTTGTTGATGGCAGTGAAGACCTTTGGGACCAGGACCGCCGCCAGGATGGCGATGACCGCCAGCACACCGATCATTTCGATGAGCGTGAAGCCCTTTCTTTTGTGGTTTCCCACGCGATTTTTTTGTTTCGTTCTTAACTTCATTTACACGTGCCTTTCCTTTTACTTGTCACAGTTGGTTTCAGACAACGGCGGTTCTACCGGTGGGTGAGATAGACGTAAACGGTGGTCGTTGCGCCGGCTGCTGGAGCCGTATATTTCACTCTGCCGGCCGTGTCCGAGGTGCCAATAGCCGTCGTGCTGAGCGCCGGACCGTCGACTAACGCACTGAGCGCTTGCGCGTCTGCCTCCGCCACTCCCGTAATGACCGCTTCAACCAGAGCTGTGCCGACGGCTTCATTGCCCGTGGCCGCAACACCATCCAAGTTGTAACCAGTGGCGTCAGTGCCACCCACGCCGCCTCCCGGGCCTGGGCAAGCAATTACCTGCACCCGGGTGTCTGTAGCGTCGGTGACTCCATTTCCGATTTTGACAGCGAAGGGCTTGTCCAGGAAGGCTTCCTTGATAAGCACCAAGTCGAACTGCGCTACGGGGAGCGTGAGCGTCACGGGTGTAGCTCCGGAAGCGTCCACCGCGATGCCGCCGGCTTTTGCGTAATGGTCGGCGATGGCTGTTTTGACGGTATTGCAGCTCATGGCCGCGTTGTTGATGCGCGAGTTGTTGATGGCAGTGAAGACCTTGGGGACCAGGACCGCCGCCAGGATGGCGATGACGGCCAGGACGCCGATCATTTCGATGAGCGTGAAACCCTTGGTTTTGTGGTTTCCCACCCGGTTTGTTTGTTTCGTTGTTAACTTCATATACGCCTGCGTTTGTTTGTTTTTGGTTTTGGTTTGTTTTTGGTGATGGTTTGGTTTTTATTACGGTCCGCTTTCTGCTACTGAGTTGCCGATATATTACATAACCTTATATCAGCAAAACCTGGTCTTGCCGCTCCGCGATTATTGGATCTTCCGGTAAGATTACTGCAATGTAATCTGTCGCATATATGTGCGCAGTTGTCAAGCCGGCCCGGCCTGGGCTCTGGGTACTGACGAGATGCGCCCGTCGGCGAACGGAGAACTTTGTCGCAACCTTTGTCGCAACCTCTGTCGCATTGGCCATTTTCCGACAAAGTTGGCGAGGACGGTTGCGACAAAGGTCCGGAATCTCCGCTTGCCCCGCTCCTTGCGCGCATTTTTTGTGGCTCTCCAGGTCCCACCCCGGGTTCGACCCCGATACCCGCGATATAGGTCCGATGCCAGGCTGTGTCCCGGAGCGGGGCATTCAGCCGTTCCTTCGGAACGGGCGGAACATCAAACTGGCCCTCCCGGCGCTGAAGTGCCGGCCCATCGAGAGATTTTAAGGGCGAGGGCGGTCCGGCGCCGCGTAGCGGTGCTTGGGGGTAGCCGTGGACTTCCAGTCCACGGCTACCGCGGCCCGGGATGACCCGCGCGCAGATGTCGAGCCCGCGGCAGGAAACCCCGTCAGGGGTGGCCTGTTTATAGGGGGCGTTCGACCAACCACCGTTCTTTTTGTTTTTCAGCGGCGCGGCGGGCGGGCAATTCGATAGGCGGGCCGGAGCCGCGCCGCTGAAAAACAAAAAGAGGGGAGGGTGTGGCTGCGCCGGCGCTATAGACAGGCCACCCCTAGCGGGGTTTGAAGGCCAGCCGGTCATCCGAAACGTCCAAACTCCAGAATTCATGGTGTGGCTTTCCTGGGCTTGAGGATGGACTCGTGGGGCTGGGGCATCGAGTTCATGCCCTCCGGCAGGAGAGCGTGCTCGGGGCCGTCGCGGATGATGCGGGGCGTGACGAAGATGACCAGCTCTTTCTTCTGGGTGTAGCGGAAGGTGCCGGTGAAGAGCAGTTTGCCCAGGTAGGGGATGTCGCCCAGGACGGGGACCTTGGTGTCGTTCTTGGCCTGTTGGGTCTGGATGAGGCCGCCCAGGACGACGGTGCTGCCGTCGCGGACGCGGACCAGCGTGGAGGCCTGCTTGGTGTCCAGGTCGGGGGCGGTGGCGCCGGAGCCGCCGCCGCCGCTGCCGCCGCTGCTGCCGCCGGTGTTGCCGAAAGTGATGACCTGCTTCAAGCTCGTGAGCACCGGCGAGATGTCCAGCGAAATCCAGTCGTCCTCGGAAACCTGCGGGGTGATCGAGAGGATGGTGCCGATGGTGACGGAATCGACGACGGTATTAGGCTGGATGATCGGGTTGCCGACGCCCGACGCCAGGATGGTGGTGGTGGTGTTGAAGAAGGGCACCTCCTCGCCGACCTTGATCAAGGCGGTCTGGTTGTTGAGGGTGCGAATGCGCGGGGTGGAAATCACCTCGACGATCCCCTGTTGTTGCATGGCGTTGACGGCCGCGGTGGTGTTGAAGTTCTGAAAGACCAGGGTCGAGGGGTTGCCTCCGGGAATGGTTGAAGAGGATGTGCCCACGTTGGCAATCCGGTTGATGCCGCCCAGGGTCGAGTCGGCGAACTGGCCGCCGCCGTTGGCGACCGGCAGGGCGGCGCCGCCGAAGCCGAGGGTCCCGCCGTAGGCCTCGGCCAAGTGGACCCAATCGATGCCGAATTGGAACTGGTCGTTGAGCGTCACGTCGTAGAGCCTGGCCTCGATTTCGACCTGGCGATGGATGTTCTTGCCCACGCCCTCGAGGTACTTCTCCACCCGCTTAATCGCCGAGGGCCGGTCGGTGACTTGAATGATGCCGGCGGTCATGTTGATCGAGAGGGAATTCTTACCCTCCGGGGTAAGCATGAAGTGGAGCTCTTCCACGATTTCTTTCCAGAAATCGATCTGGTTGTTAGCCACCACGTTGATGGAGGAGCTGCTCGAGCCATAGCCGGTGCCGGCCTGGCTGACAGAACCACCGCCGCCGCCACCCTG
>Ga0187889_10005325_pt1 | contig 10124 bp, 6 predicted proteins | sample June2016WEW_7_10_2_FD_132992 | JGI IMG/M metagenome (GOLD analysis project Ga0187889, IMG submission 132992) | Peatland microbial communities from SPRUCE experiment site at the Marcell Experimental Forest, Minnesota, USA - June2016WEW_7_100 | ecosystem: Environmental > Terrestrial > Soil >...
GATGGAGTCCTTGAAAACATGATTCGGGAAAGAGCCGAAAGGTTGCGCTTGAGTCGGCTGTGGGCGGACGCGGCAGTATGCACATGTGCGCGCTTGACCAATGCCGGCACAAACTCAATCGGCGGGCTGATCACGCAATCGACGCAGGACGGCACCGGCCCAGCCGTGAACAATCCAGCCCTGAATAACATCGCCGATGGGGCCCAAGCCATTTTCGGGCTGGTTCCCGCGCTGGACCTGTTGGAGGACGACCGCGCAACGGATATTCAGGCGTCGGTGACCACCTACAGCGGTTCGAACGTCGGGAGTGCCACCGTTCCCGAGCCTGCGCCTTTTACTTTTGCTGTACCCCGCGCTTTCCTTGATCGCGTGGAGAACTCACAGGAGAAGAACCAAATGAAAACGACTCTCTTCGCCCTCGCAACCTTTCTGCTGCCAGCCTGTGCTTTCGCGGCGGACGGCCAGATTCTCATCAACCAGTCGACTATCATGGCTGCGGGCGGTTTCCCGTATGTCATCTCGCAGCCGGGGAGCTACAAGCTTTCCGGCAATTTGATAGTTCCAAATGGCGTCAGCGGCATTTCGATAACAGCCAACAACGTAACGCTGGACCTGAATGGGTTCAGCATGACCGGGGCGCAACAGAACTTTTCGGGTAGTCCCCAAACTGCGTTGATTCAATCTGGTGCAGTAATCGGCGCAACGGTACGGAATGGGACGCTTGCCGGGAATTCCCCGAACCTCTTCCTCAACTTCTATCTGGCGACGGGCAGCGTTTTTGAGGACCTGACGATTTACCAGAACTTTGGCTCCGGAAACCAATCATGGCTGGGAGCCTTTGTCATCGTCCGGCGTGTCAACGCTACCACGTCGGGTATAACCGTTCGATGTCCGGCATTGATTACCGATAGTCTGGCGGACGCATTTTCGCGGGACTTCTCTTTGTCGCCTGTGACATCCTGCAATTTTGGCCCCTTCTCAGGACGCGTATTCTAGTAAAAAACCGCGAAAAACCGTGAAAAACCGTGACAGAAAAACCGTGACAGGCTACCTGTTTCCATTTTCCTGCCCAAGTGCAAAGGATAGCGCGGTCTGTACGGCGTTGGTCGCGCCGCCCCTCTGGGCTCTTCCGCGGCCGCCCAATCGCGCGCGGTTCCAGCACTCGCCGCATCTTCCGCCCGAGTTCGGCGACGAACTCCTTCGAACCGAGCGGCCTCCCGGTCGCCGTTTGGACGCGGATCGCCGCCCATTCATCGGGCTCTTCCGTCACCCCCAATTCGCTACGCCATTCCTCCGGACCGACGCGCGCCGCCCAGTACCGCAGGTCGAGGCATCCGGTCACATCCAGCCCGGTCAGATGCGCCATGGCACTGGACCAGCGGTACCCGGCGGCGTCGGCCACCATGCCGGCCCTCACCGGATTCCTTTCGACATAGCGCATGGCGGCCAGCAGGTGTGACTCGTCCATCACGGTGGAGTAGAAGCGATTCTGCCGGAGGTGGCCGGTCGAGTGCAGGCGGGCATTCACGCAATGGGCATAGCGGCAATGCGCTTGCCCCAAACCGCGCGCCAGGGAGTCCTCACGTTCGGGCACCACGATCAGGTGCACGTGGTTGGTCATGAGGCAATAGCCGATCAGCCGGAGACGTGCAGGTTTCGAATACTCGGAGATAAGGCCGAGATAGGTGATGCGATCGCCGTCGTTGCAAAAGATGTTCTGCCGATAGTTGCCGCGCTGCGTGATGTGGTGGGGCAGTCCGGCAGCAATCACCCGAGCGAGTCTGGACATGACATATTGTGCCTGGTGGGGGCTTTCCGTCTCGGGAAAATGGGCAACACGTAGCCTGTCACGGGTTTTACGGGTTTTCTTTGTCACGGGTTTTCTCACGCGTTTTCGGTTTTCAGTTTTCCCGACCCGTTTTCCCGTCTTCCGTTTTCAGTCCGCGCAGGTCGGCGCGCAGAGAGCCGCCCCCATCTAATTGGGCCTAGCCACACCCTCACGCGCTCCCAACCGTTTCAATGCATCCTCGATACCCTGCTGATCGTCGCTGATCCTCTGGCGGGTGCGCGTAGCCTCTTTCAAGATTGCGGAGGTATCGCTGTCTAGCGGTAGGTACGCTCGACGGGCTGTATCAACGACCAGGGCGCTCCGGCCTGAACCCAGGGCCACGCGGTCCCCTATCCAGGTTAGCGTTGGGTCATCCCTCATGTCGCTTGGCACCTGCACGGTCACCACCTGTCCCCGGATCGAGAGCGTTGTAACCGCAATCCGGTCCGAGTCGATTTGGCGTTCGACGATCGCAACCCATTGACTGTCCTCAGACCACACCGGCCCCGCCTCCAGGTGTATTCCTGCCTTGCTGGTGCCCGCGTAGCTGACCGCCGCTTGCTCAGATGAGGCTCGCTCCGGTGGTATTGGTGACCTCTGGGGGCGGGCGGAGCTCACCGCTGTGTCCTCTATGTCAACGCGGTGAGCGCGGTCGTCCCAGGTTCCCATGGATACGGGTTCGCGGTAGGCAATATGTCTTCCGTCTGGCGATACGTTGAACGAGCTACATTCCCCGTCCCGTTCGCTAAACGTCTTACCGGTATCGAGATCGAGGTCAAAGCTCGCGCAGTTCCGCGGGCCAAAGCTGCCCTCGAACCGAACGAGCCGGTTCGACAGCCACTCGACTTTCTCGATCGCCCGAATAGAGTCGGGATTGCTGGAGTTGTCGGCTGGCCTGAGCGGAATTTCACGGGTGACTTGGCCCGTAAGGTCGCTGATGACCAGCCTCGGCCACCGCTCCATCAGGAACTTAGCAAACTCCTTGTCCGCGTTCTCGCCGGGGACAAGGTACGAGATCCGCTGTCCATCCGGCAGCCAGCGAAGTGCCCACTTGCTCCGTGGATCGCCCGTTAGCCTCGTAACGCTTCCGCCGGCGCGGTCCGCCAATATGACTTCCGCACCCTTCAGGGCGGCGATGACGGTCCCGGACCCTGCGGCACGGAGTCCTCCGCATACGATGACGGCGCTAACCAAGCTGAGCATGGTTTTTTTCGATCCTGCCTTCATTGGATTGCACTCCCAGGGCAAGCGGCACCGCCCGGCGAGCAGGCGGCGACGCCCATCGGGTTAGGGTAGTTGGCGCACGCACTCTTTCCGGCGCCATTGAATAGGTCAAGGCGATATGCTGTGATGTAGCCAGGGTCGCCTGTGTCGGTGGCCCTTAAACTCAAATCGGTGCGGACACCGTCCACGGTTACGGTCCAGCCTTGGCCCCTCGGAATGGTCGAGAAATTTCGCGCTACTGTTTGGCCGGCGATCAAAGGACCGTCAGCACCAGTAGGAGTATTTTGGGAGGGGAAATAATAGGTTCCTGAGGTTACGTCGTATTGGAGGGCCGTACCGTTTGCAGAAAAGCCGGACCCCTGCAGCTTAACGCCAGAAAGAAAAGCGCTGCAAAACGTACCGGTGACGTTCGGGGGATTCGTCTGGCTCTGGCCGTTCGAGCACTGGCCGGGGCCATTCATATAGTCCGTCTCTAAGGCGTTCATGTAGCACGACATCCCAAAGGTGGCCACATTGGACTGTGCGGTCGCGTTTAGGATCAGAATGGGATCGGGTAACGTGTAGGTTGCGGTAACGCCTGCTAGGGTGCCTGGGCAAGGGACCTGGTTGGTGCAGGAATTGGTGGGGCTTGTCAGAACGGCGGTGTTCGGATTAGTCTGCGCGGTGACGCCGGGCGAAAACGCAATGAGCGGTTCGGGACCTGGACAGCTACCGATTAGGCAGCCAACGCCGTATGCAAAACTGCCGCCCTGGGGAGATCCGGTTGCTGTGAACTGCGTGAGGCTCTGCCGGGTAATGGTAACCGTAGGTGTCGGATACACCTGGAGGTTCCCCATGGACGGGTTGCTCCAGGCGGTCGATTGAAGCCAAGCCAGCGATATGACGAACATCTGCCAGGCCCCGCCAGGGGCCGTCGACGGCAGTGTCACCGTCGTAACGATCTGGTTGTCGGTCCAGGAGCACCCCGAACAGGACGAGAAGTTATAGGACATGGGTGTCGCGTTGCCCGGAAGCACACAGGGGCTCGCTCCCGCCGTGCAGAAGAAGAGTTGGCCGCCAGCCGACCCGAAGTTGGCCCCGTTGATTGTGATGGTGGCGGTTCCCCCGGCGTAGAGAACCGCAGTTGGATCGCCGGCTGCGTCCGTCACGCTCGAAATCACCGGCGCCGGACTGATTACTATCGGCAGATGGACCACGCCCCAGCCGCCTCCGCCGTTCCAGGGGCAGTCGACGGTCCCCGAGTGGCTATTGTCGCCGGGGCTCACCACGACATTGAGCCCCGCCGAACTCGATCCATATTGGGCGACCTGCGCGGAGACATTGCTATCACCGCAGGTGCAGCCGCTGCCGATCAGCCAGTTCGGATTGCCGGAGGAAAAGTTGTAGGTGGCCGATACTGGCTGGCCATTAGCCGGCACCGTCGGTGGAGGCAAGGGAGGGGACAGCGTGAGCACGGTCGTGCTGCTCACCGTGAGCACGACGCTCGTGGATACCGTGTTCTGTCCAGGGCTCGTGCCACTCACATTGATAGTATAGGCGCCGGGTGGCGTGTCGGCGGCGGTGGTAACCGTCATGGTTGAGGTGGCGGAGCCCGACAAGGAGGATGGGTTGAAGGTCACCGACGGGCAAAGGGGCGACGGCGAACTGCAAGAGAGACTCACCGTGCCGCTGAAGCCGTTCGTGAGAATGAGCGCCATCGAGAACCAGGCGGAGCCGCCCTGGGTTACGGTTTGCGCGTATGGCGTCGCCACTAATCCCGATGCCTGCGACGTGACGACGCTCACTGCCAGGGTTGCGGAGCGCTGCACGCTCTGACCTCCGGCGGTGCCTGAGGCAGTGACCGTAACCTGGTAGTAGCCTGGCAGTGCCGAGGAGAAGACCTGGATGGTGATGGTGGTTGAGCTGCCGCACGCGGGATACCAGTTGCTGAACTGGGGTGGCATCACCGCCTGCAGCGCCTGCGCCCCGTTGCCATAGCTCACGCTGGTGATGGTCAAGGTGTTGTCGGCGAAGCCGTTGGCGCAGGTGGTCGCGACAGGCACGCTGACGGTGTGGCCCGCGAAGACCGGGGCATAGCTGTAGTTGGCGACGAGCGAGAAGTCCTGCACCGACACCTGAAGCGTGCCAGAAACCGGGGAAACCACATAGTCGGTGGCGCAACGGGCCAGCAGCGTGACCTGGTAGTTGCCTACCGCGGTCCAGGCGTGGATGGCCGCGGCCGTCCCAACCGGCAGCCAACCGGAGTCGGAGCCGTCTCCCCAACTGAAGCGGTATTGGATGGCGTGACCCAAGGATGAAACCGCGCCACTGGCTGTCAAGGCATAGATTGGGCCCACCAGCGCAATCGGCGGCCCACCGGGCGCCGCCGGCGCCGAAATTGTCTCCGGCGGCGCGGCATTCACGGTCACGCTGAACTGCTGGGTTGCCGTGGCGGAGTTGCTGTCGGTGACCCGCACGGTGAACGTGTACGAGCCCGCCGCCGACGGCGTCCCGCTGAGCGTGCCATTGGCCGCAAGGCTCAGTCCAGGCGGAAGCCCGCCCGATATCACGGACCAGGTGTAGGGCGGGACTCCTCCCGAGGCGGCGAGCTGTTGCCAATAGGCCGCCGACACCGTGCCTCCCGGCAGGTTGGCGCCGCTGGTGATGGAGAGCGTCTGTCCCGCCGTGAAGTTGGCGGTTACCGATTCAGGCGCGTTGATGGTCAGGTATTGCGGTGTCGTGACGCCGGTAAGCGCGCCCGTGAAGCCCGAGAACTGATATCCGGCATTCGGTGTGGCGCTGATCTGCACAACCGTCCCGGAGCCGTACAGATACGAGCCGGGAGCGGGGCTAATGGAACCCCCTGGGCCGGCGCTGGTGGTCAGAAGGTACTGCTGGGACGCGCCTGCCGGCAAGGTTCCCATCACCGGAATGTCACCCGCCAGGCCGTAGGAGTAAATGGCATCCCCTCCGTCCCAGCCGCCGCTGCCGTTGGCGTCGACATACCACATGCCTGCACTCAACACGCCCATGTTGAGGTGTGTCGCATCGGACCCCAGAGCCCACCGGCCGACAACCGCCTGATCCCCGGGCTCTCCGAAAGAGTACGTTGCCGCGCCCGAGCCGTAGCAATTGCAGCCGCCCATGTCGACAATCCAGGTGCCGTTGCGAAAAACCCCTATGCGCAAGTTCCCGGTGTGGTCCCAGTCCCCGGCCACCGGCTGGTCGCCTGCCAGCCCGAATTGGTAGATATCGTAATCGACGCCCTGGATTTCCGGGTCGCTGCCGTATTGGCCGCCCCACTGGCAGCCGTAGCCGTTGCGGTCGGCGCAGGTGTGCAGGTTGACGTACCATCGCGAAACACACCGATGTTCAATTGCCCGTTATTGTTCCAATCGCCCACGATGGGAAGGTCGCCGCCCAGACCGAAAGACATCACCTGGTCGCTGGTTTCGTATTGGTAGTCCCCGTTGGAATCCACAAACCAGGCCGCCAACTGCCCCGCCGCGCCGCGGAAAACACCGATCATGGAGACCTGGTTGGAGCCGGCCATGGAAGGCGGCAGCCCCGGCTGCGCCTGGAGCGGCAGGGCCCCCGACACGGCCACCGCCAGCAGGACGACTGGCCGCATGGCGCCGGCAGCCCGCCGGCGCCGGCAGCTTACGGAATCACTGAGGAAGCGCATCGTTTTGAGTCTCAGGGCTTAAAGATGGTTGTCTGGTACGGCCCCACGATATAGCTATGCAAGCCATTCCACGAGGCTGGCGAGAGTTGGTGGAAGAGAGCCGCCACGCCCTCAACCGTGAGACGGACTCTCTGGAATGCATAGGCCGACGCCTGTTGCGCCGGCGTGAGCGCGGGCATGCCTTTTGGCACGGCATAGCTTCCCGTTTGTTTGGCCGCAGCCAGCTTGGCGTAAGCTTGCGTGACCTGTTGCGTGTTGGCGATGACGGCCGGGAGTTCCTGGACATTCACCTGGAGCAGTGTGGCCATCTGCTGGTTGAGTTGCGTGATCGCCGCCGGGTTTACGGTCTGGGCGGCCGTCATTGTGGTGATGAGTCCCTGGTGGTAGTTGAAGAAGGAGTAGTATAGGTCGACGCTTTCGACGGGTGGCGCCGACACGAACGGTGGAGGATGGGCTGTCTGCGTAAAGGCAGTGCCCGCCAGGGCGAAAATTGGTAGCCCTTACCTACGGACGGGTTTGTCGTGAATTTCAATTTCCGCGGGTTTCAGATCCGGGGAGCGCAGTTGCACGGGGGCCGTGCATGCTGGATTTATGGCGGACTGCCGCTCGTAGGGAAAAAAGCGGGCCGATAACTCTGGTAGTCCACCCTGGCCCAAGCCGAACTCCGCTCCGTGAAGGGTCGCCGTTGCGGCAATATTCGGGTTTGGTTCGGCTCCGCCACACATTTCTTTGGTATTCAACTCGTGCACATACGTGGCGAGATCCTTCGTCCCGACCCGAACCATAACAATCGAAGCGATGTCCGTTTCGCCATTGACCAGGCGGTCAGCGAAAGCGAGGTACTTGCTGTCGGGAGACCAATAGAAGGACTCCGATGCAAAGGCGTGTACCCGTTTGGGGTCGTAAAGGATGTTATTGAACGGGGCGTGGTCCGCGGTAACCGGATAAATCTGCCGACCCGGTGGATTCGTCTCGCCGGGCACCTCTGCCGGCAGGCGATTGGCAGCCGGATCCTCACTCAGGTGGTACAGCAGATAGGACTCGGTTAAGATCTCGGAGCGGCGGGGATAGAAGTGCCGGTACACGATCCATTGCTGATCAGGGGAGACCACAGGGCTGCGTGAGCCGAGCAAATCGAGTTTCGTTCCGTCCTTGCGGCTGATTATCCAGACAAAAGGCCCGTCTTCACCCCGTACCGTTCCGAACACCAGGAGCCGGTCTCCATCGATTGGACAAACCTGAGGTACGGTGTCGGCCTGTTCGAGGTCTATCGTCTTGCTTGTGCCGTCCTTGAGGCTGAGCCTGAGTTCCGCTGTGGTGGGAGTCCAAACAAAGTCGGTGCCCCGGGGCAGCGGCACTGCCTGGTTTGGCTTTCCGCAAAGCTCTGGGCGGTCCTGGGGAACCTGCGCCAGTGCCCCGGTGACTGATAGCAGAGCCATGGCACAAGCTCGATAACTCATCGAAATCTCTAGTCGCATAATCTTACCGAAGACGAATCCCGAAGTAGTTTCCATAATCCTGAATAGTGGGGTCGTGCCCCTTGCACGCCGCGCTGGAAGTGTATGTATCGATGTGCATTGTGGTGCCAGGATAGTTCGGGGCACCGAATCCTCCCTGGCAATCCGGGCAGGCATCCTGTACGGGCTTCAAACCCGAGAACTGAGTACCGTCCGTGTTCAAGAGCAGGAGAGAATCCGTGCACAGCCAGGTGCTTCCAGTCTTTGGGGACGGATAGGTTGCGAGGCTGGCAAGATCCGAAAACCCTGTGCTACAGGCTCCGGAAGCGGGAGGATTTGCCACCACGAAAATGTTGCCGTTGCCGGTGCCAGTGTCCATAGTGAATCCTGGCGGTGCCACAGGGCATGCGTAATAAGGGGTTGGCGAGGAACTTGGGCCCCACGTCTTGAGCAAGAGTCCATTGAATCGCGGATCACTTGGGGTGCCCTCGCCGTTGAGGCTTGCCTGTTGGATGAACGTGGGGTTGAACTGATAAACATCGCCCTTACAGCCGCTGCCTTGAAAGACATACGCTTTGCTTGGGGCAGCGGTGCCGCACATGCTCTCCGTAGGAGTATTATACTTGGAAAAACGCGTGTATCCCAGTGTCGTGAAGCCAAAACCCAGGCCACTGAGGGACACCGACAGACCCGCCCATGTGGCGTTCACTTCATAATATTGGACCGGCGCCGGAAGCGCGGCGAGGCTAATCGGAAATTTGAAGCTGGTGGTGCCGCTCGCGTCAACGGTGGCGCCCGCCTGAAAGCCGACGCCGGTTGAGTAGATACCGTTATTTCCATCAAGCCCTCCGTTGCCTTTAAGATTGATTTGGAGATCTCCGGTTTTTCCCGGTGCAGTCACGGTGGCAACTACTTGGCTTTGGGACATGTCGAACGTCACCGTGAGACCGGGTGGGAGGGTTCTGCGGGTCCATTGAAGCGGTCCTCGAACGGCCGCTGGATTATAGGGGCCGGGCGGGGATTGGACGGGTTGGGATTGGGTCTCCGACCTCGGAAATGCCGCAGGGCACGTGACCGCTGCAAATGAAACCTGAAATGTTAACAGTTGGTACTGGTTCCCGTCACAAGTGATGGACTGGGTCGGAGGGGTGGCCGTCAAGCCGCCTGCACCACCCGCCACTGTGTACACGACGTTGCACGATGGAAATGTCAACGTTCCAGAGACATCGCCGCTGTTGTTCTGGACGATTGACCATTGGCCATCGTTGCCGTTAAAGTCTTGAAGGTTAGGATCATCCCAGGAACCCGTAAGATCACCACAGCTCGTGGCTGTGTCTGAGGTCATCGGGGGCGGCATACTAGGCGTTGGAGTCGGTAGCACGGGGTCGGATGGCGTTGCCACGGTAATCGTGCCACCTCCACTGATGTTGGCCGGCAAGGTTCCCATAACCGGAATGTCACCCGCCAGGCCGTAGGAGTAAATGCCATCCCCTCCGTCCCAGCCGCCGCTGCCGTTGGCGTCGACATACCACGTGCCTGCACTCAACACGCCCATGTTGAGGTGTGTCGCGTCGGACCCTAGAGCCCACCGGCCGACGACCGCCTGATCCCCGGGCTCTCCGAAAGAGTACGTTGCCGCGCCCGAGCCGTAGCAATTGCAGCCGCCCAAGTCGACAATCCAGGTGCCGCTGCGAAAAACCCCTATGCGCAAGTTCCCGGTGTGGTCCCAGTCCCCGGCCACCGGCTGGTCGCCTGCCAGCCCGAATTGGTAGATATCGTAATCGACGCCTTGGATTTCCGAGTCGCTGCCGTATTGGCCGCCCCACTGGCAGCCGTAGCCGTTGCGGTCGGCGCAGGTGTGCAGGTTGACGTACCACCACCCCAGACCACTGGAGTCGACACGGTACACCCCGATCCGCAGTGTTCCGTTGTGGGTCCAGTCCCCCACCAC
>Ga0187889_10005334_pt1 | contig 10111 bp, 7 predicted proteins | sample June2016WEW_7_10_2_FD_132992 | JGI IMG/M metagenome (GOLD analysis project Ga0187889, IMG submission 132992) | Peatland microbial communities from SPRUCE experiment site at the Marcell Experimental Forest, Minnesota, USA - June2016WEW_7_100 | ecosystem: Environmental > Terrestrial > Soil >...
CAGAGCATCTACCGTTTCCGGCTCGCCGATCCGAAAATCTTCCGTGATTACGCCGAAGCCTGGCGCAGCAGAAACGGGCAAACGATTCCGTTGGCGGAAAATTTCCGCAGCCGGGAGGGCTTGCTTCATTTCGTGAACTCCGTTTTCGGATTGCTCATGCGCGAGGATGTCGGCGGTGTGCGTTACGACACCGAAGCCCAACTGCAATTCGGTTCACCGGAAACACGCGGGGTGCTCGGCCTTACCAAGGATTCAACCCCGCGCGCCGAATTGCTGTTGCGATTGAAAAACAGCGAGCGTGACGAAGCGAATTCCGGAAATGAGCCCGGCGCGGACGACCTGGCCGATTTGGAGGAATCCGAAAAAGAAGCACGGCTGCTCGCCTTGCGCCTGAAGGAATTGAAAGAAACGCGGCACAAAATCTGGGACGAGGAGCAAAAAATCTTCCGGCCGGTCGAATGGCGCGACATAGCGGTGCTGCTGCGCTCGCCGGCGAACAAGGCAGAGGCTTACGCGAAGGAATTTGAGCAGGCCGGCGTGCCGCTGGTGGTCGAGCGCGGCGGATTTTACGACAGTGCGGAAGTCCTGGACTTGTTGAGTTTGCTGCAACTGCTCGACAATCCCCTGCAGGATGTCCCGTGCCTTGCGGTGTTGCGGTCGCCGCTGGTGGGTTTGGCGCTCGATGAACTGGGAGAAATCCGGCTGGCGGCAAAAGATGTTCATTTCTGGACGGCGCTCAATCGAACGTGGAGTGCGGATCGCGGAGTGCGGAATGAACTGCGCCAGAAAATTGAAAGATTCCTGGAACGGTTTTCGCGCTGGCGGAAAATGGCGAGGCAGGTCTCGCTCTCGCAATGCCTCGAAGAAATTCTGGCGGAAACGCATTACGCCGAATGGCTGCAGTCGCGTCCGCGCGGCGCGCTGCGGCAGGCCAACGTGGAACGGTTCCTCAATTTGGCCCGGCGGTTCGACCAGTTTCAGCGACAGGGATTGTTCCGCTTTTTGAATTTCATCGAAGCCCAGCGCGAAGCCGGGGTGGAACCGGAGGTCGCGGCCACCGCGGACGAAGACGCTGTGCGGCTGATGAGCATTCACCAGAGCAAAGGCCTGGAATTTCCGGTGGTTTCCGTAGCCGATTTGGCGAAGCCGTTCAACACGCAAGACCTGCGCGCAGAAATCATCCTGAACGAACAGTTCGGTTTATGCCCGCGCGTCAAGCCGCCACACACGGGCCGGCGTTATCCGAGCCTGCCGCACTGGCTCGCGCAACGGTACGAGCGCTGCGCGCTGTGGGGCGAGGAATTGCGGCTGCTTTACGTCGCCATGACCCGCGCACGGGACACGTTGATCTTGAGCGGAACCATCACGAAAAAGAAATGGGACGAACTTTGGATGAAGGCCACAACCATCACGCCGCGCGAAATTCTTGCGTCAAAAAGTTGCGCGGACTGGCTGGGCTTGTGGTTTGGAGTGCGAAATGCAGTGAAAGGTGAATTGCCCAATCTCCGCTGGCGGATTGCAGACGACGCAGAATTGTCGGCCCAATTGGCAATTGGCAATCGGCCATCGGCAATGGAATTGCCCGCGCTGGACGACACGACAGAGAAAAGGTTGCGCTCAATGCTGGCGTGGAAATATCCGTTCACGGCGGCGACGAAACGTGCGGCTAAATCGTCCGTCACCGCGTTGCGCCGCCAGGCGGCGAATGAACTGGACGGCGAGGCCGAGCGAATGTTCACTCCCCGTCAATTTGCGCGCCCGGCCAAACCGGCGCGTGGAAAATTATCAGCCGCAGAAATCGGCGCGGCGCACCACAAATTTCTCCAGCACCTCGCGCTCGAAAACGCGAACGACGTTGCCACGCTGAAAGCGGAAGCCGCCCGCCTGGAACGGGAAAAAGTTTTGTCAGCGGACGAGTTTACGGCGCTGGATGTAAAAGCCATCGCCGCATTTTGGGGTTCAGCCCCGGGAAAGAAAATCCGCGCGCAAGCGGCCAACGTCCAACGCGAACTGGCGTTTACGGCAAAATTCAGCCCGCAGGAACTGGCCGAAGCCACCGGTACAAAACCGGAAGCGGGTCTTGAAAACGAATTCGTCGTCGTGCAGGGCGTGGCGGATTTGGCCGTCCTGCTGTCGGAGGAAATCTGGCTGGTGGATTTCAAAACGGACGACATCCGCGCGGGCGAATTGTCGGCGAAGACAAAAATTTACGCGCCGCAGTTGAAACTCTACGCCCACGCGCTGTCGCGAATTTATTCGCGTCCAGTCACCAACTGCTGGCTGCATTTCCTGTCGCCGAGGCGTTCCGTGTCCGTTGATTGACCCATCACCGTGACCACCATCGGTCGGGAATGCTCGCGTCCACCGGGTTGATGGTGGTGGGCGGAAGTTCGGCGGCGGCGCGGCGGAGTCGGTCCGCATGTTTTTGCAGGGCCATGAGCGCGGAATGCCCTTCGGTGACCCAGATCAGAACGTAGCCGCGGTCCAACAAATCTTCCGGGCGCAACCGTTCCTGGGTGAATTCAAGAATGACATAATCCACCGGGTAATCCCGGATGAGCCGGTCCCAGTTGGTGCCGCGCTTTTCATAAAAATCGTCGTTTAATTCAAAGGTGGACTCGGGAAAGGTCGTTTCGTAGCGGCCGTCCATGGAAATTTTAATGCGCGGATAAAGCCGCCACGAGCAATAGCCGCCCCAGCCGAATGGCGTTGCCAGGTTTCCGGCAGCCTGGGCGCGTGAAAGAATGTCCACTTCCCGCACCGGATCGTGCCCCACCGGCGAGAGCAACACAAATGACGCGTTGGGAAGGGAATGCGCGGCCACAAGAACGGCGATGACGCCGTAAAGCGTCACCACGACCAGTGATGGTTTGACGGCCGTCCGTAAATTTTGCGGCAGGCGCGCGGCGAAAGCGGCGAGAGCGGTTTGCAGAAATGGGCCGGCAAACGCCAAAGCGGTGACCCCGAAGAATGGTGCATGCCGCCGGCTGTGCCACGCCAGCGCTGCGGTCAGCACCAACATGGCCAGGCCCGGCCAGCTTCTTTTCTCCGTGCGCCGCCATGCGGCGAGCAGTAAAAAAACCACCAGCGCAAAAAGGAACCGGAAACTGAGAAACACGTCGTTGGCAAACAGCGGCAGGGGCTGCCATTCAGCGACCCGCGGGCGCGGCTTGAGCAGCGCGGGAATCAAATACACCCAGAATTTGGGGCCGTAAATATTGACCAGCGTGACGGCGCCACAGGCAAACGCCGTAAACAATACGAGTTTGACGTGTCGGCGGGTGAACAGCCCGAACGTTGTGTACACCGCGATGGCACCCAGCCCTGCGACGAATCCACCGTGGATGTTTGACCACGCGAGCATCATCAAAGGCAAAACAAAGACCGGCCATCTATTGCCCGCGCGGATTGCCTCGAGGCCGAGCAGCGTGACGGCAAAAAAACAATAGGTGAAGGTGTGGCTTCGCAACACGGGAATGTAGCCCGGCAACACGCACGCCGACGCCGGAACGGCCAGTATTAGCAACGTTTCCCAGGCGCAGCCGATTTTTCTGCCGGTGGCCATCGCCGCCCAAAGCGCGCCGAAGGCGAGCAGGATTTTGAGCGTCATCAGCCCGGGCGGCCCGAAAAATTTTAGCACACCAAAGAAAATCGTGCCTGCGCCCCATTCATGCTCGATGTATCGGGGTAAAACCGGCGTGAAGGCAAAAGTGTCGCGCACCGGCACGGTGCCGCATTTCCAAACATGCGCCCCGATGGCGAGTTTGTTCCAGAGATCCCCGTCGGTGATGTGATGGGCCGCAAGGACGACGGCAAATGAAAAAATTCCAAGAACGATGGCCAGTCCGCGCATAATCTGTTCCGGCACAGCCGGTGAACTCACGCGGTCTGAACTGAAATCGGGCAGTTGGGCCATTCAGATGGACTTGGCGGATTCGAGCGGCAATTCATCCTCATCACGCTTTGCCGCACCGTTTTCCTTGAGGCGAACCAAGGCGGGGCGCAGCAGCCTCCCTTGGAACGTGTATCCCACACCGACCGTTTCCGCCACGGCCGCATTCGCCGGGGGTTTCGACTTCACATTCAGTGCTTGATGGCGGTCCGGGTCGAATGGCGCATCCGGTTCGGCAACGAACGGCGCCACGCCAACCCGACGCGCGGCATCACGGCAGGCGTTTTGGAAATGCGTGACTTGCTCGGCAATCCGCGGCTGGTCGGAGTGGACGGCGGCAGCGTGCAGCGCGAAAACATGGTCGAGGATGCGCACCAACACCTGCAGCCATTCAGCCTCGCCGCGGTGGAGTTTCCCGACTTCGAGCCGGAGCGCGGCTTTCTCGCTGTCGTTCATCTTTTGCATGAACTCGGAGAACTGACGGACTTCCTCCGCCATCCGGTCGGCGATTTCCTTTGCGCCGTTGGAAATTTTTTCCGCCTGTGTTTGGACGTTCGTCCATTCGTTGGTGGCGGCGTTGATTTGGGTGGCGAGGCGTTCGAGGTCCTGGATTTTTCCCGCGACCTCGCCGAGGGCGTTGACATCCACCACCTTGAGAATGGCCCGATAATCAAGCACGAAAGGCGCGACACCAAGCATCGTGCCAAACGCGGCGGCGGCCAGGCACGCGATGGTTTCCCATTGGGAAACCGGGTGCGGCGAATTCCAGGCGATAAAAAACGCCATCCCGAGCAGCAGCGCGTCGCCGAGCAGAAAGGGCCACTTGGGAATTTTCCAATTTTTTGCCGCGCTCACGATGCCAGTTTCAGGGAAACAGGCCAAAAGCGCAAGCAAACGCCGCGCTTTCTGCTCGACTAACTGTACCCGCCGTTAAAATCATTCGGCGTGTGCGCACCTGTGTGATATTCAATCCGGCGGCTCGGGGCGAAAAAGCCCGGCGCTTTCGCCACCAACTCGACGCCATCGGTTCGGAATGCGCGTTGAAGGCCACGACCGCGCCCGCTGACGCGCGCCGGCTGGCGGCAGAGGCGGTGGCAGAGGGGTTCGAACTCATCGTGGCCGCCGGCGGTGATGGCACGGTTAACGAAGTGCTTAACGGCCTCGGCGACGTACTGGACGGTTTTGCGCGGATGCGCCTCGGCGTGTTGCCGCTCGGCACGGTCAATGTTTTTGCCCGCGAACTCAAAATCCCGCTGCGCCTTGAGCGCGCCTGGGAGGTTTTGCAACGCGGCCGCGAGATGCTCATTGACCTGCCGCGCGTGGAATTTTCGGCCAACGGCGTCCGCCAACAACGTTACTTCGTGCAACTCGCCGGGGCAGGCTGGGACGCGCGGGCCATTGAACTGGCAGACTGGTCGCACAAGAAAAAGGTCGGTCCGCTGGCATATGTCATCGCCGGGCTGAAGGCCTTGTGCGAACCGCAACCCAAAATCACCGTGCGCACGGATGGCCGGAACGTCAGGGGCGAATTTGTGCTGGTCGGCAATGGGCGTCTGTACGGCGGGCCGGTCAAAACGTTTCCCCTGGCCGATCTGCGCGACGGGCTGCTGGATATTTGCGTCCTGCCGCGGCTCAATTGGCGGACCCTGCTTCGCTGCTGCCCGAATCTGCTCGTCTACCGGAAATTGCCGGCAAATGTTGCGGAAAATATTCAAGCGGCCAGATTTGAGGTGACAGCCGAAACGAAAACCGCATTCGAATTGGACGGTGAGTGGATCGGGCTTTTGCCCGCGTCGTTTTCAGTCGAGCGCGAGCGGTTGCGTGTCATCGTGCCATAAACGCCTGTTTGAACCAGTTCGCCAGGACAGTTTTGAGTATGGTTTTGTTTTTATGAAGCAAGCCAGGTCCGTTTTCATATTGGCAATTTGTTCGGGCGTTGCCGTCGGCTTGACGGCAGCCATCGTCGGCACCAACCCGCCGGCGTTGCCGTTGACCACCGAACGCATCGCTTCCCTGCCCTTGGAACAACAGGCCGTGTGGATGGCCTATCTCGAACGCTCCACCCGGCAGTCGGCGGCGGATCGGGCTTTCCTTCAGGCGGAAAGGAAAGAGCACGCCGTTAAGAAGCTGATTATCCCGTCGGCAACGTGCAACGCGGAAGGCATCGCATTGGACAAGCCGGCGGATTGGTACGGCAAAGCCAAGGCGCGGCGCATCGCAAACATTATCGTGTCATTTCAAACCCCCGCTGGCGGATGGAGCAAAAATCTCGACATGACCCGCTCCGTCCGCGTACCGGGCGAGCGTTTCACACTCGACTCCGGTTGGAACTACGTTGGCACGTTTGACAACGACGCCACCACCACGCAACTGCGGTTCCTGGCCAAGGTCATCACCGCCACCGGCACCAACAACGCCTCCTATCGCGCCGCCTTCCAGCGCGGGCTGGAGTACATCTTTGACGCGCAGTATCCCAGCGGCGGCTGGCCGCAAGTCTGGCCGCTGCAAGGCGGGTATCACGACGCCATCACTTACAACGACGACGCGATGCCGCACGTTCTGGAATCTTTGCGCGACGTGGCCGGCGGACAAAATGAATTTGTCTTCGTGCCTGTCGAAACGCGCGCCCGGGCCACCGCCAGTTTGAAACGGGGTGTTGACTGCGTCCTCGCCACGCAAATTGTCGTGAACGGCCGCCGCACCGTTTGGTGTCAACAACACGACCCGCTCACGCTCCAACCTGCGTCAGCGCGCAATTACGAAATGCCGGCGCAAGCCAGCAGCGAGAGCGCGGCCATCGTGCTGTTCCTGATGCAGTTGCCGAATCCAGACTCCAACGTCGTTGCTGCCGTTCGTGCTGCCGCTGCCTGGTTCGAGAAAACCCAAATCCAGAATGTGGCCTTCCGCAAGGTGCGAGGCCGGGGCCGATTGCTGGTCCCCTCCCCGGGCAACGGACCGCTTTGGGCGCGTTACTATGAAATCGGCACCGACCGTCCGGTCTTTGGCGACCGCGACCGGAGCGTTCATGACGCCGTGAACGAAATTTCACGGGAGCGCCGGAACGGATACGGCTGGTATCGCGACTCGCCCAAGCGTGTGCTTGAACGGTATGCGCAGTGGAGCCGGGAACATCCATAGCTCGGAATAATGGAGCGGAACCGCCATCCTCCGCTGAAGCATCGGAGGGCACCATCCCTCGCTCGAAACTGCTGGCGCAGTTCCGAGCGAAAAAATCCTTTCAGAGCAATCGTTTGGCAGCAAAGGCCTTGCCCGAATGGGATTTCAGATAACGCTCGAAGGCGAGTGCTTTCGCCTTGGACTGGAAAGCGCAGTAAAACGCGATTCTGCCATGGGCTGAACTTGGCCTTGTGCAGGCCACTACAACCCGAGGCGCCGTTTTGAAAACGCGTGGCCGGAACCACTCTTCAAGTATTGTTCGAACTTTCGAGCGAGCGCTGAAGTCTCGAAAGCTGCGTAGAACCTGATTTTCCAGGGTGTGTATTTGGATGTCTGTATACATTTGCCGGCATTGTGTTCCGCCAGGCGCTGTTTCAAATCGGATGTTTGCCCACGATAAAGTTGCGCCGGATGATTAATACTTTGAAGGATATAGGCATAGAACATGTGCCTCGTTTAAATAGTTGGAGGAAAAGTGAAAAGTAGAAAATGATCCTCTGCTGCCGAAGTTTTGGGGGATTGGCCTGCCATCCGTAGCTCGGAACCGTGGACCAAAATCGCCCTCCTCCGCCAAGGCTACGGAGGGCACCATCCTTCGCTCATAACTGCTGGTGCGGTTCCGAGCGAAGGATGGTGGAGGCGGCGGGAGTTGAACCCGCGTCCCCGGCAAACAAACCAGCCGCGACTACATGCTTAGTCCGGAAGATTTTTTCTGCGGTGCGATGGCGTCCGGACTCGAATCGTACCGCCTAGTCCGCATGGAATTTTCTCGGCCAACGGCGCGCGGTCCCCGCCGTCAACCATGCCTGCTATGGCGTTCGTCCGGCGTAGCAGGTGTCCACCGGCGAACGTCGCGGACTATTAGGCCGCGAGAGCTAATTCTTCGTTAGCTGTTTTGTTTGATGCGATGATTAACGAGGCCAACGCATCGTCCTCGGCATGCCGCCTCTGGCGCATTTCCCGGATCGAAACCGGTACGCCCCCAAAAGCGAACTTTTACATTTTCGCGCTTAATTTGCCCCAGGTCAAGCAAGGCAGTGTGACCAATTGTTAAGAACCAACGGGAGCGTTACTCTGCCGCCAAGCGGAGCCGGGCTTTGCGCGCGTTCATCTCGGTAAGTCCAGCCTTTACCTCTGTTCGCGGCAGATTTCCCACTGTCAATGCGTCGTCACTCAATTCCAGCAACCGCTGATAAAACGACCGGCCAAAATCCAAAAGTTCAACCTGGTCCGGCTCAGCGTCCACCATGCCGAACAATGTATCTTCAGCTTTGGCGAATTCGCCCGTTTTTTCGTAATGGCGCATGAGCATGGCACCCGTCTTCAACGGCAATGGTGAGTCATGCAAGCCGGTCAGGAACGCTTCGACGGTGGGCACAAAGTCCGGGCGCTCTGCGATTTCATTGCGCCCGAAAGTATTAAGCAGCAGGTGTAATCCCTTCAGATAATACTGGCGGCTCTCTTCCAGCCGGCCCTGGCCGGCAATGAGATCGCCATTCGCTTTGAGCAGTGTCGCCAGCATGAAGATCTTGGATTCGACAACGTGGGCTGGTTCGCCCTGGATCAACCGGGCCAGCAACTCCGTCTCGGACATCCGCAGCACTTCCGGGGCGTCCATGCCAGCCAGCCGTTGAAATTCCCCGGCGGCCATGGTCGAGGCCTCCTGCCACTGCTCGTTTTTCACCAGCCCGGTAATCTTCGCCAGCATCGCGACAAACTGTTCGATCTGACGCAAAATGTAATCGCGGCGAATCATGGTTTTTCATTGTCGGAGAAAATGTCCTCCACCGGCTGTTTGAAGAGCCGGGCAATCTTCAACGCCAGCGGCAGGCTGGGGTCGTATCTCTCCGTTTCGATGGCGTTAATCGTTTGGCGCGAGACGCCGAGCTTGTCGGCCAGATCGGATTGCGACCATTCTTTGGCCGCGCGCAGTTCGCGCAATTTGTTTTTCATTGGTAACGGCGGTTGTAGATGGAATGGCCAAGAAAGTAAAAGAGCCAAAGTATTCCAAGGGTCAGCGGGAAATTGGGCTTGTCCAAAGCTTCAAGATGCACATTGGTCGCCTGTAAAATGGCCGCGGAAACGCCCGCTCCATCCAACAAAGGCCAGATTGAAAGGACAGAAAGAGTCGCTATGGCCGCAAAGAGCCACGCTTCAAGCGTTATGCGGCGATGTAATTCGTCCATGCCGCGTATCCATCGTGCCACACTCCGCACCCAAAGCAGACTGGCGAGCAGCGGAACGAGTTCGATAACCGCCCGTAACACGACCGGCCAGTCTTGGTAACAATGGCGCAACAAACCGTAGGGGGCCTTGCTGTGAAACAGCAAGTCATTCGCTGCGCCTGTCACCATTGCAAACAACAGCCAGCAGTTCACTCTCCAATCCATGCCCCACGAATACTCCTTTTTACCGAGCCAGATTTCATCAGGAACATTTGGTCTATTATTCATAGTGCAGGCAGTGTAAAGCATACTTGTCACTATGTCAAGCACTCTTTACATCTATTTTCAGACAAAAGCGAGGCTGGAATGGTTTCCAGCCCCGCCCGATTTTTCCCAGTAGGGCCGTGCTGCTGCGCGGCCTTGGACGACCAGCAGGTCGTCCCTACCGAATCAATAATCCATGTCGCCCATGCCGCCGCCGCCCGGGCCAACCGGCGCCTTCTTCTCCTTCTCCGGAATCTCCGTGATGAGGCATTCGGTCGTGAGCAGCAGCCCGGCAATCGAACCGGCGTTTTGCAGCGCCGTGCGCGTGACCTTCTTTGGGTCCACAATGCCGGCCTTCACGAGGTCTTCGTATTCGCCGGTGGCCACGTTGTAACCTTCATTGCCCTTGCGCTTCTTGACTTCCTCGACGATCACCGAGCCTTCCACGCCGGCGTTGTTCGCCAGTTCGCGGGTCGGCGATTCAACGGCGCGTTTCACAATGTCCACGCCAATCTTTTCGTCTTCATTCGCGCCCCGAACCGATTCAATCGCGGGCAGGCAACGGATCAACGCCACCCCGCCGCCGGCCACGATACCTTCCTCGACCGCCGCG
>Ga0187889_10005342_pt1 | contig 10100 bp, 10 predicted proteins | sample June2016WEW_7_10_2_FD_132992 | JGI IMG/M metagenome (GOLD analysis project Ga0187889, IMG submission 132992) | Peatland microbial communities from SPRUCE experiment site at the Marcell Experimental Forest, Minnesota, USA - June2016WEW_7_100 | ecosystem: Environmental > Terrestrial > Soil >...
AATTTTTATTTTATTTTAACTTCGTCAGCAACCCGACTATTAACGCTCGTGTGTTAAACTTTATGTGCAAACATAAATAGTATAATCTCATTATACTTAGATTATTAAATTTATGGTAGGTGTTTATTTGTCATACTCCGTATGACGTTTTGAAGGGGTTTGGACATATGGGAAAAATTTCTTAACTCGTCCGAAGTCAAAATCTTATTGTACTTAAATAGGGGGAGAGAGGCGAGATATTCTAAGTTGAAAAATTCGGTTGACAGTAGAGCGACTTTGGATTGGGCTTTAAGAGAACTGTTAAGAAAAGGGGTTGTAAAGAGGACGATAATCGACACGCATCCAATCCAAACCACTTACTCGCTGACACTTAAAGGAGAGGAGGCTGTCAAACACTTGATAGAACTTGTAAAAATAGTTTTAAAAGAAGGAAAATGATTCCTCCAGCTAAATTATTTGGTGGAATAAAACGGGAGTTAATTTTTTATCGAACAAGTAAGGCTGGTTCATCACATTATGATGATGACTAAAAAGGAATTTTTCTCTCAAAAAAATAAAGAGAAGAAAGAGCCTATAATAGGTGCGAGTGTCGGACTTGGTTTCGCTTTTTCTGAGACTATTGGCTTCTCTAATTTGTTAACGATAATTCTGCGCTGTTTAACAACATGGCCTATGCATGTGCTAACTTCGACTGTATTACATTGCTTAAGATGCTGAAACTTTCAAATCCCGAACAGCTTAAAGTAGGGGAAAGAATAACCAAATTCAATGAAAACAAAACACCAGCGGGATACAAAAGAGGTTTAGACGAATACAGAAACTAATCTACTATTATAGAGCTTAATTTTGGTAAGTCTAAACTTAACAATTATTTTTCCTATTACGTAATCCCCTCTTAAATATTAAATATCAAGTAATACTGTGGAATGTTAAAGGGGAAGACAATCGTGGACTTGCTTTCAGATTCTGCTGTAAAGGATAAATTTTTAGACTTTTTTAAAGTATTTTTGGACGCATCTAATCAGCCCAAATATATGGCTAGACTTGTCAATGCCATCCAAACAAATACAAATTCTATTGTTGTAGACTTTCAAGACATCCTTAAGTTTGACCCTAATCTCGCCATTGAATTGACTAATAATCCAACAAAATATTTGGACATTTTCTTGAAAGCTGCAGTGGAATTTCTGAGGCAAGAGGATTCTGATTACGCTAAGAAAGTTGAGAAATATTTTGTTGTACGCTTGGGGAATCTCCCAGAAAAGGTTCCTATTAGAAAGCTCGATGTAAGTTTCCTTGGAAAGCTTGTGTCTATCAATGGAAACGTTTCTAGCGTTTCAGAAATAAAACCGTACATAATTGAAGCTTCATGGGTCTGTCCAAATGGACACACAACAGTGGTTGTTCAGAAAGAACGTATGTTGAAGAAGCCTGTGAGGTGCATAGAATGTGATGAAGAGGAAAATTTCAAACTTGATGAATTGAAAAGCACATTCATAAATTATCAAATCTTACGTGCGCAAGAACTTCCTGAAGAACTTCCTCCAGGCCAACTTCCCAGACGATTAGATGCAAAAATATACGGTGATAGTGTTGCTGCTGCAAAACTTGGCGACAGGGTTATTATCAATGGAATTTTTAGGATGGAAGAAGAATTTGGCGTAAGAGGCAGTCAATCAAGGTCTTTTGGTTCGGCAATTGAAAGCAATTATATCGAAGTCTTGAGAAAAATACCTCAAGATGTTGTAATAGAAAAAGCTGATGTAATAAACTTCAATGAACTGGCAGCACGTCCAGATTGGATCAAGACGCTTATCAAATCCTTTGCGCCATCAATTTACAATTACGATCTTCTAAAAGAAGCCATATTACTGCTTATTGCAGGAATACCAGAGATAGAACGTTCAGACAATGTGACCTTAAGAAATGGTATAAACATTCTTTTGATAGGAGACCCTCCAAAGAGTGAGCTCTTAAAGTATACTGCGAGATTAGCTCCTCTTGCGTTATATGCTTATGGAAAAACAACTGAGGAGTCAGACCTTACTTACAGAATTGTACAAGAGAACAAAGAAAACAAACAGTTACGAATGGCAGAAGCTGGACTACTTATCTCAGCAGACCATGGACTTTACTTATTAGACGGAGTTGATGATATGAAAAAAGGTGCTCTCCAAGCTTTTGGGGCAATTGAACAGCAAGCAGTTGCGATCTCAGAGAATGGCTTTTTAATGAAGGTAAATGCTCGAACTTCAATTCTGGCAACAGCAAAGCTTAAGTTTTTTGAATATGATTCTCAAAAAAGTCTTTATGAAAATGTTAACCTTCCTCAGGCATTTTTGAATGAATTCGACCTGATTTTTATCCCAAAAAAAGAGTCTAGCAAAGAAGAAGCTGATAGAATCGCATCACATATCATAACAATATATCATCCGACGCCGATTGAATCAGCTTTAGATACAGAATTTCTAAGGAAATATCTACTATATTGCAGACTTTTTAATCCAATCTTAACACCTGAAGTGGAAAAAATGCTCAGTGATTCTTATCTCGAAATGTGTTTACAAAAGGAAGACCAAAGCACGATTATTTCTCCTAATATACTTTATTCAATGATAAGGCTTGCCATTGCACGGGCTAGACTTCTCCTTAGAGACAAGGTTACTACAGAAGATGTTTCTGAAGCAGTAGTCTTAATCAAAACTATGCTGGATGCAGTTAAACAAGACTTTCAAGATTGATAAGGATTCCATTAAAGGTGTTGATTCAAATGAGAGAGAAACTTGAAATCGTCTTTGACAAACACAAAGATCTAGCTGGTCCGATCAATGAGCCTGTTGAACTCAATGGCTTAATTAAGGCTATTAAAATTCTTTCACATTCCTGAGCTTGTAATCGGCAAAGGTTGATCTTCTGCCACAACTGTCTGCACTGCTTCCTCCACTGGCTGCCCCTGCTGGCCTGCCGTCGCCGTCTCTGTCTCTGTCTCAGGAACTGCTTCGAACTGCTCTGTTTCCTTCGGCGGTATCTGGGACCTTACTGCCTTCAGAATGTCCGGTATCTGTTTAACGAACCGGTCCGCTACTGCTAAAGGGTCTAGTTTTCCTTTAGCGTCGGTTAGCTGCCTGTCTGGGTTAAAAGCGTCCTTTATTGTGGCCGACACTTTCTCCTTTAGAGCTGCTGCACCCTCTGCGCCGATTATATCTTCTAAGGAGTCTCCTAGACTCTGAGGCTGCTGAATTGCATACTTCTCAGCTACACTTCTTTCATCTGCTCGCACTTTCTCCTCCCTTTCCTGCAACTTAGTGATAATGTCCATTGTGCTCATTTCCTCCTCTTTCTTACCTTCTTGGCCTTTTAGTAATGTGACTATTGCAGAAATCTCCTTCCAGTCCGTACCCTTTTCGCCAAGCGCTTTCAGCATTATGATCATGTTCATCATCTCCGACGTGCTTAATTTCTCGCCTTTCTCTCCATTTTCGCTGAGATATTCTTTTATGTCGTCCCTTATTTCCTCTTTAACGTTTACGTTTTTCTGGGACCTGTCTCCCCCTCCGGTGATCCCCATGTTATCGAAAATCTGCATCTGGAGCTTAAGTTTCATGGCCTGCTTCTGGATTTTGCTGACCATATTAAGTATTTCGTCGTCGTCTTCTTCTACGTCTGCCTTTTTCCCGTTTTCCTTTTTTTCGGATTTTGTGACAGACTGCAGTTTATCTGCTACGTCAATTGGGCTTATTCCCCTTCGCCTTATGTTCCTGATAAGTGTCATTTCCTCGTCGTTTACCTGGCTCAATTTACTCTCTTACCTCTTGAACATTTAGAGTGTAGGTGTTAAGTCGCCCGTCAAACGTTAGGACCCCTAACTTTATCAGTTTAACCACTGAATCGTACCAAGAGTTATGAAAGTTAATCGCTTTCTGTATGAAATCCCAGAGGGGTAGCCCTTGATCTGCTGCCATCCTTTTTACATCCATTTCAACCATCCCTTTGCCTATTATTAAAACCTCTTTGAGCGTTAGATGCGTGTTTTCTTGTGCCCACTTTTTAAGGTCTTCCAACGTCGCCAATGCTGATGCGTCTAACACAATCTTATCCGCGTTCGTTTGAAGGGTTAGGGGCACCTTCTCCTTCTTCTGCTCCTTTCCTCTTGCTTTTCCAAATATGTGCCCGCTTACGTGAAGCTTTCCCATTATGTCCCGTGGCGGGTATCCCTCATCCTTTAACATGAGAGCAACCTTATTCTTGTCTTTTTCCGTGCTTGACAGCTCATTTATCCGAGCGTCTATTTCGTTTATTTCATCATTGCTCATATCTTATCACTTAGCTCATTTATCTTATTGTGCATTTCATCCATTTTAGGTAATATCACATTTGACATTATTAAAATAGATCACAATACTTAAATATTTATGTTTCTATAACTTGCATCATCGGAGAATTTGATAATATGAATCAAAATCAAGTTGCCAACAGTAGCGACTTTGCTGACTGGCTTCGGAAACTTGCAAGCGGATGTGAAATTGTCAACGCACTCTACCCTAATAAAGAATTTAGCTCGAAGGATTTAGTAAAAGTAACATCACTAAATGCACAGAATATTTCAAAAGCTCTTCACGAGTTAGAGAATTTAAAAATAATATCGATAAGGCACGAAAAAAACCCAAGAGGAGGACATAAAATACCATTTGTTAAGCTGACGGACCTCGGACAAAGTGTATATGCACTTTATCTGACAAAATTGATTGAAGGAAGTGAAAAACAAAAAGTCGATGTTGGAAAGATTTTATGGAAGGTTGAACAACTCTGGGATCTTGTAGAAGATAAGGGGCTTGAGGAAGGACTCAGAAATTCCCTGGTACAAAAACTCTTCCCCCTTTTCGATGAAGATCCAGTTCAAATCCTTGAGAAAAGTGGAAAGCTGAAGTCCGCCTTTAAATCGATTGTTGAAAAACCTCCTGTAGGAGACTTTCTTGGCGAGAAAAAAAGGATTTTGCTAGTTTCGATGCCAAGGCTTCTTTCTGAAGAGAAAACAAAAGACTGGGCTCTATCTCTTACCCCTAACTTAGAAAAGTTGCTATATGATGAAAATTTAGAGGTACAGGAATGGGCTATTAGGATGCTGGGAAATATTGCAAGGCTTTGTCCTCCTAAGACGAGTGAACTTACGAGAGTATTTGTGGATAAACTTTTTAGCCCCACTACAGAGTTAGCCTACGAGTCTCCAGCGGTTGGATCTGGGTTCACAAACCCCTACAAAGGTCCAATAGCGAACGCATTACTTCAGGAGCTACGTATTCAAATATTTGACATGTTACCTGAAAGTGAGAAAATTGAACTGCTGAACTCGTTTAGAGAGAAGGCGAAAAGCGAAGATGGAACGGTTAAGTTAAAAGCTGAATGGATGCTACGCTCTATAATTTGACAACCTATGGTTGAAGTAAAAGAGCGTAACAGTCTATGTCTAGAACATAAACAAACCTCGATAAGCGGAGAGGCCCACATCGGTGGATTGGCTAAAAGTAGCATTCACAGCAAATTGCAATCCACATGACACTAGTAGGAGAACACTTTCTCAAGTTGTGGCCTGACTCCGTTTCTCCAATTGGATCTTTTGATGTTAAACGTATTGGCAGAGTGCATACCGAACAGGGTACTGTAAAGTATTCCGCACAAACAAGAATTATAGAAAACGAAATAAATGTCCCAGTTTTTTACGCTATTGAGGAAACTCATGATAACGTATGGTTTATCTAGGTTAAACTCAAAAGCTTTGAAGCAATAGGTAAGAGTGAAAGTCTAACAGCCGATGAAACAGTATATCAAATATGGAAACTGCGCTCAAATAGTCCAAGAATGTAATGTCAGGCTTTAACCATAGGAAATTGCATGCCGGACATTATCAAAAAAGGTTTATTCTGTTAGAGTACTTAGCTAGAACATGAAAGGTTTCGAAAAACATCTAAGAATATCTTTCCTTACATTTTCTCCGTATTCTTCTTCATTTATATTCTTTTCTTCTTTAGACTCTTTTTTATATTTTTGAAAGAATACGCTAGTTAAAATTTTAGAAGCAGGCCAAGCCAATTTAAGAACATTTAAGAAGATAGGAAGCTTAAGAAGTTTAATTGGGGACAGCTGGTAAATAAGGGTGAAGATAAGCAAGTCTTAAGGTTCGCTTCATGCGGTTAATAAAATAAGTATGCAGATAAGAAATTAAGTAAAATTTAAGTAGTTTTAAGTTAATTTAAACATTCAGATTTAAGCCATTTAAGTATTTTAAGTATTTACTTAAATTTAAGTAGCCTAAGTATTTTAAGTAGACTTAATTTTAAGTATTTTAATAAAGTTTAGGATAGGTGAGATTTTTTTACAGAGTTGTCTTGTTGGAGAAATAGTGAAAAGTATGCGGTGTCCACTTAATTAAGCAAGTAAATCTGATGTCACCATATCCCTGAACGATTTCATATATAATTCATATCGGTGTCCCATCGTAAATTTAACTGCATAAAAATAGGTTGGATATTTGGCAAATATGGTTTGTCCGTGGCATCTAGATTTGAAATCGTGTCGTGAACTACCTACGAGTAAACTCGTAGGCTTCTTGCTTCACAGGAACAAACTTGCTTATCCGCCTGCGTTGGACAAGTAGAGGCAGTTCCTCCACACGGGCCTGTTCCAGACCCGCAGCCAGAATATTGCGTGCCGCATTCACGTCCCTGTCGAGGACGAGACTGCAGTTCGGGCACGAGTGCGTCCGTTCTTCCAGTCCTTTCGGAACCGCTACTCCGCATCCAGAGCATTTCTGCGATGTCCCGCTTGGGTTGACAAGTCTGACCCGTCCGCCACGCCTTTCTACCTTGTAGACAGTTAGTCGGCGCAGTTGGCCCCAAGAGGCATCCATTATTGCCGATGCCAGATTGTGGTTCTTCACCATGTTCGGAATCTTCAGGTCTTCGAATATGACGGTCGAGTATTCAGATGTCAGATTAGCAGAGACTTTGTGTGCGACATCCAAACGCTGGTTCCTCACCTTTCTCCAAGCCTTGGCGAGCAAGACCTTGGCCTTTTCCCTGTTACCAGAGCCTTTTTTCTTTCTTGATAGGCGCCTCTGAAGTGACGTGATTCTAGTGATGGAGTTGTCGAGATGTCGTGGATTCTCGAAGACTCTACCGTTACTCAGAGTTGCGAGATTCACTACCCCAAGGTCTACTCCGACTGGTTTCCCTTTCTGTGGTTCAATCGGTTTGGGAGATTCTGTCTCAACTGAGATACAGGCATACCACTGGTCGATATCTCTGACGACAATGCAAGTCTTCGGCGTTCCTTCAATCTGTCGATGCATTTTCGCTTTGACGAGACCTATCTTTGAAAGCCTGAGTTTCCCATCTACAACCTTGAACCCACCAAGTTGAGGATACCTGAACGAGTTGTACCTGTCTTTTCGTTTGAACTTGGGGTATCTTGAAAGCCCTGAATAGAACGCCTCATACGCTTTGTCTAATCTGAAGACGACGTCTTGCAGGATTTGGGAGTGAACTTCCATCAAGAACTTGCTACTACGGCGGATCGCCGTAAGGGCCCTCTTCTGTTCGAACGCCTTGGCTTTGGTTTGAATCCTGTCATCCAGAAGGTCATTGTAGAGGAGCCTGCAAGTCTCAAGAGTCTCTATCATCAATCTGGTCTGAGTCTTCGTTGGATAGAGCCTGAACTTGTAGGTAATCAAATCCCTTTCTGCCCCTCAATATATCTCTGGATGGTTTCTGAAGACACGTGCCCATGCGTGGAGACAAAGTAACTTCTTGACCAAAGTGTCGGTAGTCTTGACCGAAGATGTGGGAACTCTTTTCGTAACTCGTGGGAAGTGAATCCCTTCAGGGCAGCCACTATTCTGTTCGGGGTGGCAGTAGGTTTGGCTTTGACGAAGATGTGGACGTAGTCTGGCATCGTCTCTAAAGTGATTATTTCGCAGTCTATTGATTTGGACTTCTGTTCGAGTAACGCACGAAGTCTGGTTTCCACTTCGCCAACCAGCACTGGCCTGCGATATTTCGGACACCACACGAAGTGGTAGTTCATGAAATGAACTGAAGTCTGCGAAGCGTCGTATCCCTTTGGCATATTATATGTATGCTATTCACATACTGCTAGTAATATAAGCATTACAGGCTCGCTTCCATCCCACCGCTGAAGCATGTGGGATTTCTTTGTTTCCCCATACCCTTTCATTCGCTAAAAACTTAAGGACCCTTTAAAGAACAGGATCGTTAAGGACCCTAAGAGCATTTAGGAAGATAGGAATCTTAAGGGGTTCAACTGGGAAAAGCTTGTAAATAAGGGGGACGATAGGGAACCTTAGGAAACTACTTCATAAGGTTAAGGAAATTAGGGAATCAAATAGGGAAATAGGAAAAAAATAGGGAAATTAGGGAATTAGGACAGGGAAATCAGGGACCCTAATAGGAAATTAGGGGCTCTTATATAGGAAATTTAAGGGTCCTGTTTAGGGAAAGTTAGGAAAGTTAGTCAACTACCCACGGCTGAAGCCTTGGGCTTGTAACTGCCGTATGCGTTACGATTGGCTCGTTGACGTCAGGCCTGCTCAACTCAGATTTACCGAGTGGAGCGATGTTTCTCGCAGCATTCAAATCTGCATCAAGTTGGAAACCACATTGCCTGCAGTGAAAGCCCAGACCATGTCTGTTATTCCTGTCGATGTACCCGCACTTGCTACATCTCTGTGACGTGTGTCTGGGGTTTACTTCAACAACTATCTTGCCAAGATTCTCTGCCTTATACTTGAGCAGACTCAGAAGTTGTCCGTAGCTCCATCCACCGAGTTTCCTGTTGAATTTGCGTCCCTGTACCTTACGCTTAGAAATACTGAGTGCCTCTAAAGCTAGTACATCATATGGTTTCTCAACTATTTGTTTTGCGATGACGTGGTTTGTATCCAGAGTGAACCGTCTCTCTCTACCAGACAGCCGTACAAGTTTACACTGAGCTGATGGAGTGCCTAAACTCTGGAGTTTCGCTTTCAAGTATTGATATCTCCCCTTTACCGCTCTGAAGTGTCGAGAGTTAGCGAATGTATTGTCGTCACATGTAACGATGTTCAGAATACCTCTGTCGACACCAAGAACTCTATTTCCTGTGTTCACCGGGATGTCTGGCAACTCGCACTGGATATTGAGAAACGCCCTGCCCTTCCTTATGATTAGTTGAGCATTCGTGTATTTACCCTGCAGATATTGCTTGATGTATTCGTATATTGTGGTTTTGAAGATTAGTCTACCTAAGGCAGTGCTTAAGGATACGTATCCGTTTTCAGGGTAGAACTTGAATGTGCGTCTGTCGTACCTTACCTGTAACCGTTTCTTTGTTGGATGCGCCATACATTTCTCCCGTTTGAGCATGTCTGAAGCTTGGTCACGGGCTGTCTGAACTAACCCGGAAGGTAGCTGGGGTATTTTCTGTCTGATGTCAGCCATATGTTCCAGTATTGATTTTGTTCTTGTTAAACGTCTTGTTCTTGAAACCATAGTCAAGTGCTGACCGGCAGACCTGTGTGTACAGCTTGGCTGTTTGCACACAATGGTTGTATATCGCCTTCCAATCGCACCTTTATGGTTCTGAACATCTTTTATTAATTTATACTATGGTTATTTAAACATTCAGGTTCGCTTTCATCCCACCCCTGAAGCGTGTGGGGTTTCCAGCTCACGTTTTGCTAAAGCTTGGTTTTCAAGTAGATGAATCATCCACAAACCTTTAATAGGGCTAAATTGGCCTTAAACATCACGAATAAGGTGTAAAAAATAAATGAACAAACTAAAGTCAACTATAGTACTATTGCTATTACTCGCTATGCCATTAGCACCATTCTTACCTAATGCATTCGCATCGTCTGGATATATAAACGTCTTAACAGGTCCCCCCCCACTAGGCACGTTAATCGTAGGGACAACACATCTTGCAGCAGGAGCCAATATTACACTTGACTTCCATTCAGTAATATTCTCCGGAGCCCAATTCTACCTTGTATGGAGCTCGAACGGCTTTTCACAGATATCATCTGGCGACTTCGTATTCACTCCGAC
>Ga0187889_10005343_pt1 | contig 10099 bp, 7 predicted proteins | sample June2016WEW_7_10_2_FD_132992 | JGI IMG/M metagenome (GOLD analysis project Ga0187889, IMG submission 132992) | Peatland microbial communities from SPRUCE experiment site at the Marcell Experimental Forest, Minnesota, USA - June2016WEW_7_100 | ecosystem: Environmental > Terrestrial > Soil >...
CTGACTGCGTTCAGAAACGAGTGTGCCGCCGGTGTCGCTGCGACGTTACCCATTAATACGTTCCGGGTTGTGACATGACGCCCGTAAATGGCCTGCATGGAATCGTCGTCGCGACGAATCGAGGCGCCGGTCAGCGTCAGCCCGGCAAAAGCGCCCTTGGCGCGTGAGTAGGTCAGAACTTCAGTGTCCAGCTTCCAATCGGTATCGGCCGAAGCATGACGTCCGACCGGTCCGGCTGCCGCCGAGGCATCCGCTCCAAGTTGGAACTTGCTGGCCAGCAATCGCTGCATGCCTTTTTCACCCTGGATGATCATGACCAGATCTACGCCTTCCAAACCAATCTGCAATCCCCAGCTACCGCCCGTGATGGCAAAGAATGCTGGTGCGCTCCAGCCCTTAGCAGTTCGGCAGGTAGTTACACCTCTGCCATTTTCCGCGCCAAACACGAAGCCGCCCTTAATCATGTGCGGTACAACGGCCACGCACTTCGCGTGTTCCAGTACCTCTTCCGGAATGCCCTTATCGGGCGTGGCCATAATCTCGTGCAGCACTTTGGCTGCATTATCCAGTCGATCGGTCGATGATTCGCGCTTCGACTCCGCCCAGCCGAACGTGGCCAGACTCAACAACGCAACGAACAGCATAAGTTTCTTCATAGTTTTCCGCCTCTTTCTTCTGCCCCTGCGCCGCGTTTCTTGCTTCGGTCGCATTCCTGGCACACGAGGTACTACTCACGTTAGCGGGTTCGGACGAAGCTGTCTGAGCAATAACGCTCACTAGGCCAATAGGTGTCACACACCCGTTCTTCGCGAAGCTTTGCTCTGTAATTCCCGTTGTGGAACGCGAGTAGCTCTTTGTCGGCAAGTGAGCAACTTTGAACAGACTGCGTGATCCAGAGTTCCTAAGATCAGCTACCAGGAATCATGTACGGCGCTAATTTGAGCCGAGAAGAAGAGGCACGCAATGCGGACACACAGCAACCATAAGGTTTTGTTGACAGCACTCCTACTACTCGGTTTCGCCGTTGGATGCTGCGATCCAGGCAGGAATCCGAATGCGGGAAATCCCGCCGCCCCTCAAACCCCGCCTACAGTGATCCTCGTAACTCCGCCGAACGCCAATGTAGGCATTGCCGGCGTTTGCCCTAATATCGCCATTATCAGCGCAACCTTCAGCAAGGCAATGAACCCCGCGACCATCAACTCCCCTGCCTCTACGTTTACTTTGACCGGGCCGGGCGGGGCGCTCGTGGCTGGGGACGTCACCTATGTTGTGGCAACCGATATTGCCACCTTTACACCCACGAACAGTCTTGCAGCGAGCACCCCTTATACGGCCACGATTACCACCGGGGCGGCTGACACGTTCGGCAATACTCTGGCCGCCGATTACACGTGGAGCTTCACGACCTCCCCTCTGTGCTCGGCACCGGTGCCGCCGGTGATACCGCCAACGCCACCAGCGACCCCGCCAGCCAATCCGTTGGGAGCGGCCTGCACTTTCGGAGCTTTGGCCTACGCCACGGTGACCAACGTTAATAATGTGGGTACCAGCATTATTGGTACTGGTACTGGTCTTGGGGATATTGGCGTGTCGCCAAATACCGCGATCACCGGATTTCCGCCGGGAACATACACCGGCACGGAGAACGCGGGCAATGCGTATGCCGCGGCCGGCGAGGCTGACTTGCAGACCGCGTATACCAACTTCGCAGGCGAAGCCGGGGGGGCCATTCTCCCCGCGAATATAGGAGGGTTACCCTACTGCCTCGCCCCTGGTGTTTACGAGACGACGAGCGCGCAGCCCTCGCTGGGAATAACCGGCAATCTCACTCTCTGCGGTCCTGCGACTGGGGTCTGGGTCTTCCAAATCGTGTCCACACTGACCACGGCAGCTGGAGCCCCCGGAGCCCCCGCTAGCGAAGTCATTCTCTCCGGTGGCGCGCTGCCTCAGAACGTGTATTGGGTGGTCGGCAGTTCGGCGACCCTTGGGACCTACAGCATATTCCAAGGAAGCATATTGGCTCAGGCATCGGTCTCGGTTAACACCGGCGCGACGCTGGATGGCAGAGCGCTGGCGCTGACTGGCGCTGTCTCGTTGGACACCAATACGGTTACTGTGCCGCCCTGTCAATAAGGCATTCCGGTAGTGAGCCCGGCTTGAGGATGGTCTCACTACCGGTCAGGCTGGAAAAGCAGGATTTCACGTTATTAAAGTTCGGAGGAATATTCGCATGTCATATCATTCAAAGGGCCGTCTTGGTCGTGTTTTAGCAATGCTGCCGGCAACGATTGCTGTTCTGTGTGCGTTTGGCGCCCTGGCCGCAGCTCAGGACCAGCCTGCTCCCAAGTGGGAGCTTTACGGCGGATATTCTTTCTGGTATCCCGGCGCGGACGTGACCGGTTTCCTTCCACTAGGAACGGTTCCGATAACCAGCCAAATGAACTCAAATCCGCGCGGAGCTGGCGCTGCCGTCACCTATAACTTCAATCGCTGGTTCGGCCTCACACTCGATGCCAGCGACCATTGGGGCATCGGTGAAAGGGGGACACCTGCCGCGTGCTGCCGAGACGCCGATTTCGCCAACCTCTCCCTGGGCCCAAAGTTTACGTTCCGCAGCGCTCATTTCTCTCCATTTCTTGAGGCGTTAGTGGGCGACCACCGTCTTTACCCTGAAGGCTTCCACAATATCCAGAAATTAGGGTTCTTGCTCGGCGGCGGTCTTGATCTGAACCTGTCCCGGCACGTTGCTCTACGGCTGTTCAGGGCCGACTATGTAATGTCCAGCTACCGGTATGGTCCTGGTCCTGCGACCACGACTCCGAGCACCGATCTCAGCGGCGTAAGACTACAGGCGGGCCTCAATCTTATGTTCGGCGGCGGAGCGCCTCCAGTGTCACCCAGCGCGGCTTGCTCGGTGCAGCCAACCGAAGTCTTTGCCGGCGAGCCTGTGACCGCGACTGCCATTGGATCTAATTTCAATCCCAAGCGTACGGTCAAATACGACTGGTCCGGCAGCGGAGTGAAAGTTTCCGGCAGCAGCGCTTCCACCCAGATTGACACCACCGGACTGCAGCCTGGTTCCTACCAAGTCACGGCCAACCTGAGCGACGGCAGCCACAATGGCGTTGCCTCCTGCAGTGCCGCGTTCACCGTAAAAGCGCCGCGTCCACCCGTGATTTCATGCGCGCCCGATCCGGCGACAGTGCAGCCGGGTGGGACCTCAACCATCAGCTCGAACGCCAGCAGCCCCGATGGCCGCGGCCTGACCTACAGCTACACCGCTAGCGCCGGGAACATTAGCGGCAACACCTCCACTGCTACCCTGGACAGCATGGGCGCACAGCCTGGGGCAATTACCGTGACCTGCAATGTAAGCGATGACCGCAATCCGCCGCTCACGGCTTCTTCCACAACCACGGTGAACGTACAGGCCCCACCGCCTCCGCCAACGGTTAGCGCCATCGAGAGGCGGCTTGCCCTCCACAGTGTTTATTTTGCGACGGCCAAGCCAACGCTCCAGAATCCCGACGCCGGCCTGCTGGCCAGCCAGGAAAAAACTCTCAGTACGCTCGCCGCTGATTTCCGGACATATCTCCAAAGCAGGCCGGATGCCCTCTTGACTCTTGAAGGCCATGCCGATCCGCGCGGTTCCGTGGAATACAATCAGGCGCTCTCCGAACGGCGTGTCGACCGCACCAAGCGTTTCCTGGTCGAACTGGGCGTTCCCGGCGCTAACATCCAGACCAAGGCGTTCGGTAAACAACAAAACCTCACCGACGCCGAGGTGAAAGATGCGGTTGAACGGAACCCCGAGTTGAGCACGGAAGACCGGCAGAGAGTGCTCAACAATATGCGAACGATCATTCTGGCCAGCAATCGCCGGGTGGACATCACCCTAAGTGGTGCCGGCCAGGCGTCCCAGGAGTCCGTCCGCGAGTATCCATTCAACGCTGCGGATTCACTGACGCTACTCGACATCGGCGGCGGGACCACAAAAGCGGCAAGACCCCCGGCGAAAGAGAAGAAAACCACGAAGCCATAGCAGCCGACTTCAGGACAGCAAAGAACCAAGAAGTAAGAGGATTACGAATGCACCCCAAGCGCCGTTCAGGCGCTTGGGGTTACCTGCGGTGATCTGTTCGTTTGTGGGTATGTTCCGTTCGGCAGCCGCGAGAGAGCCGTCTGCACAGCTTGGCGCGTTGAGATGAATTAACCGCACTCATCCTTCACTAATCCTTCGCGAAGCTTTGCCCTGCAATTCCCGTTTCGGAATGCGAGCAGTGATTTTTGGGGGCAAATGAGCAATTTTGAACATACCGCCTCGACCCTCCCGACTAAATTTTGCGGCATAGAAGGCTTCAGAGAGGAGATGCGACCATGGACTCCCCCACCGTGTTGTGCATCAACGATCTCCCACAAGTTTTGGAGCTTCGCAAGGCGACGCTTGAATCTCATAGCTATTGCGTCAAGACCGCGTCGAGCGGCTACACGGCGATGAAGATATTGGAGGAAACGCCGGTGGCCGCGATTCTACTGGAGTACAAAACGGAAGGCATGGACGCGGAAGCCGTGGCCTACCAGATCAAACAACGGTTTCCCAAATTGCCGATCATACTGCTTTCAGCGTACTCCGAGATACCAGAGCGGATCCTGTGGTTGGTGGATGAATACGTGCTGAAGAGCGAACTGCCGGAAGGGCTGGTGCGGATCATCGAACGGGAGACGCTCCGATACATGCTCCCACCACGTTCTGTCGAAAGGGCGAAGTGTCGCGCGGCAGTAGCGTAAGGACTCTGTGCCTTGCTCGTCATAACATTGATTCCGTGCGGTTTGTCAGCGCAGCTCCGAGCCGCCAGCCTGAATTGACCACGACGATCTGGCTGAAACGGAAAGAGTATTGCGGTAAATGAGCCCTTCGGAAGGCGCTCGCAGTTTCTCTAAATGAATTGCTGTCGATTGAAAAGAGCTTATCGAACGCGCTGAGGGCTAAGGTGTTCGTTTCCCATCTCCACGTACTTTTGGCCGCATTTTTCATGGGATTGGCGGCGGCCGCGCCGATGGGCCCGGTCAACATGCTGGCCATCCGCCGTGGCGTAATCGGCGGTTGGCGCCATACCCTCGCCTGCGGAATCGGCTCTGTCACCGGCGATCTAGTCCTCTTCTCCCTGGTCCTCCTCGGCGGTCACTATCTCTTTTCCGACCTGTCCAACCCGACTCTCCAAACCGTCCTGGCGGCTGTCGGCGTAATCGTCCTGCTTCCGCTTGGAATCTACTTCCTTGTCCGCGCCGTCAAGGAGCCCCTGCGGGCCTATGCCAGCGCTCGCCAACACTGGGACGAAGGCACCGTCCCCGCGCATCTGGTCGCCGATGTAGCTGCCGGCGCTGCCCTGACCATCCTCAACCCCTTAACCATTGTTTACTGGGTTGGCGTTACTTCCAACTGGCTTCCCTTTGCCCATTCCATCTTCGGCTCCAAAGCACCCGGGTGGGGAATCCTGATGGCTGCTGCCGGCCTGACGACTTGGTTCACCACGCTGATCGTCGTCGTTCGCTTCATGCCCCACCGCATCGGCCCGACATTCTTCCGCCTCGTCAACGCCATCCTCGGCCCTATCCTCCTCGGCTTCGCCACGTTTTGTCTCATAGTCCTGTCACGCCATTTCCTGCGCTGAAACGAACGGAGCATAATTTCATGACAAAATGAGCAATATTGCTCATCGCGCCGGTGACGCGAGCTGTCTTCGAAAGCTGATCTCACCGTCGCCCCACGCTCGGCGCTCAGGTCTTCGGTACCGCAACCTGGTGATGAAGCGTTCCCAGCGTTCCAGATGGTCTATGGACATGGTCATAATGTTTACCGCGCTTGCGCCATGCTAAGCATTCCCCTTCGTATCTGTTAGGCGTTCGTCCTTATCGATGCGCCACTGAAATGCACATTTGCGGTACTCTCCTCCACGGGGAGCACCGTTCGTGGTTTATACCAGTAAACGCCCCGTTTCGTAATGCCCTGATTCGACTGAGCTTTTTACTTGACCAACTCTATTACGCCTTTGCCGCCTGAACCTTCTCTTGCGCAAATTTCTGGGACATAGAACTAGTGGGGTTTCAAAGATAGGCGTACCCTGGAGCCGCGGCTTCCGGGGATAGCCGTTCGTGAAACCGCTCTAACGAACTCTCTTGAACCATTTTCGCCGCGAATCGAATCTGATTGTAGTAGAGGCGCCTAGCCATGGTGATCCGTAAGTCTTCCGAGATCGCGAGTTCCGAGATCACCCCGAAGCCGGTGTACCTGAACCGGCGGAACTTCATGATGGGTTCGCTGGCCTTGGGAGCGGTGGGGCTGGCCGGCCACAAGCTGTACCGGGCGTTTGCCCCGGAAGCGGCGCAGGCGGGAAGCAAGCTGCAATACCAGAAGAGCGGATTCAGCACCAGCGAAAAGCTGACCCCGCTGAATGACGTGACCCACTACAACAACTTTTACGAGTTCTCCACCGACAAAGACGGGCCTGCCAAGCTGGCAGGTTCGTTTCAGCCGCTGCCCTGGAGCGTTTCCGTCGAAGGCCTGGTGCAAAAGCCGAAGACCTACGACATGGATGCCTTGCTCAAGCTCGCCCCATTGGAAGAACGCATTTACCGTCTGCGCTGTGTCGAAGGCTGGTCGATGGTGATCCCGTGGACAGGGTTTCCGCTGAGCGCGCTGATCAAGCAGGTTGAGCCCACTTCGAAGGCGCAGTTCGTCGAGTTCACCACGGTCCTTCGTCCCAATCAGATGCCCGGCCAAAAGCGCGACGTGCTCGATTGGCCGTATGTCGAAGGCTTGCGGCTCGACGAGGCGATGAATCCGCTGGCGATTCTTGCGGTGGGGCTTTACGGCGAGACGCTGCCCAACCAGGACGGCGCGCCTATACGGCTCGTGGTCCCCTGGAAATATGGCTTCAAGAGCGCCAAGTCCATCGTCAAGATCAAGTTTGTAGACTACATGCCGAAAACCGCCTGGAACAAAGCTGCGCCGAACGAGTACGGCTTCTATTCCAACGTGAACCCGCAAGTCGATCACCCGCGATGGAGCCAGGCGCAAGAGCGTCGGCTCGGCGAGTTCTTCAAACGGCCAACGCTCATGTTCAACGGCTACGGAGACCAGGTGGCAAGTCTCTATTCCGGCATGGACCTGCGGAAGTGGTTCTGAGCGCTCGCGGCCTGCATCTTAGAATAAGGCGGTAAGCGGCCAGACCGGATTCGCGGAAGGTGTACCCCGCGAAGGAGCCGGGCTTCCAAGCCCGGCGGTGATACTTAGGACGTACCGCTATGGAATTGGTCTGATGCAGCGCAACCGGCTGGCTGAAACCATATTGCAATGCGAAATCGTACTTTGAAACCGATTGTTTTTACCTTGGCTCTCGTCCCGCTGCTTCGGCTGGCTGTGCTGGGATTGCTCGGCGAGCTGGGCGCCAATCCGATTGAAATGATTACCCACCAGACCGGCCTCCGGGCGCTGACCCTGCTCCTGGTGACGCTGGCCATAACTCCCCTCAGGCGAATTACGGGCCAGCTATGGCTCATCCAGTACCGCCGCATGCTCGGCCTCTTTGCATTCTTCTACGCCGTGCTGCACATGCTTACCTATGTGTGGCTCGATCAGTTTTTCAATGTTCACGCGATGTTGAAGGACATTGTCAAGCGCCCGTTTATCACCATGGGAAGCGCCGCTTTCCTGATGCTTGTGCCGCTTGCTCTTACCTCGACGCAGAGCGCCATACGCCGGCTTGGCCGGCGCTGGCAGCAGCTTCATCGGCTGGTCTATTGCAGCGCGGTGGCGGGAGTCATTCATTTTCTCTGGCTGGTGAAGAAGGACATCCGCCAGCCGCTGATCTATGCCCTCGTGCTGACGGCTTTGCTGGGCTACAGGATTCTTGCCGCCGTTCTCAAGCGTTACAGCTCCCGGCAGGTACCGCATGCGGCTTCACAGGCTGCTGAAAAACGCGCCGAAGCAACAAGCGAGGCGCTACCGAACGTGTGACCCACAGAGCTACAGTGCAATTGCTTGTATGCTCGCATCAGAGTAAGGCTGTTTTTCAGAAGCCTGTCGGTCGCGCCAGTGCAGGCGGGCGGAAGCGACTAAGGCTTGTTTTATAAATGGTTCTTTGAAGGGGCGCGGCTTTGCGGGGTCCCCGGCAAGCCTGTATTTGGCTTGCTGGGGTGCCTTGAGCCGCGCCGTCCAGAGCCAACGACAATGCGGGCTTTAGCCCCTGAGGTGACTCGCCGTTTCCTCTAACTTAGGTTTAGGAAACAAGCCGAGGCCGTGCCTTTACTCCAGCTACTCTCGATCTCGCCTCTCCTGAGGCGCGCCATCTTTGTCCCCAGCAGCACACACCGGGTCTACCTGCATCCAACTTAGCAGCATCTGCCATGACCAACAGCGAGAAGTCGGTCTAGGCGATTGCGGAGACCCCTGGTGCTTTGTCCAGCATGTCACGAGGAAAATCCCGATAAGAACCGCTTTTGCGGCCAGTGCGGAACACCGTTGCGCGGGAGTGCAAGCGGCGCTGGACCGTCGTCCTTTCCAATGCAGGACGTCATCGAGCAGCCCCCGCGCGGCTCCAACGGCGATGCCGGCTTGCCTGGTCCTGATCCGCGCGAAAGTCTTTCGAAAGGCGGCCAACGGGACTTGCGTCCTTGGACAGTTGAACCACTGCCGAAAGAGGTGATCGACTACGACAACGGGCTTCCGCTGCTCGCCGAGCCCGGAATGGATCGCCGTCGCCAAACTCCCGAGTCGGTTCGCCAAGCCATGCAGAAGGTTTGGGGGAACGCTGCTTCGACCAATGAGCCCGAAGCGCCGGCACAACCTGAGCCCGAAGCGGATTTGAGCCGCTATCTCGATTTCACGCCCGCTCATCACCGCGAATCCGGCAGCCTTTCCGGGCCTTCTTTCCTGGGACTGAGCGGCGACGCCGAATCCCCGGAGAGCGAGGAGAATCCGAAGGCCAGGAAATGGCCACGGTATGTCGCAGCGGCTGTCGTCAGCGCCTTCATCGCAGCGCTTATTGTGGCCGCGGTCATGCACTGGCCAGCGGTTAGCGCCGCCGCCTCTCGCTATGTGCGCGTTGGCGCATCTTACGTGCAACTGCTGAGGACCGGCAAGGCAGACTCGTCAACTAAGAACACCGAGCCGCCAAGCGCGAGCGCTGGTCCCGTCGCGTCCAACGAAAAGGCCGCTCCCGATTTCGTCGTCGAGCAACATCCGGCGCAACCGGCTACTGCGCAAACGCCTTCAGGGCCAAGCGAGGGGCCGACGACGGCAGAAAAAACGACGGCGGAACCCGTAGCTCCGGGATCGCCCGCGACTACCGCAGGGAGCGCAACGTTAAACTCCACGACGAATGTGGAGGCCACCGGACAGACCCAGGCAGTTGAGCCCAAGCCGAGTGCCACCGGCAGACCCCGGCCCGCCGCTGAACCATCGAAAGCCGCCACGCTCAAGCCTTCTGCCCGGCAATCCTCAAAGCCGGCAGCCGGACAAGGGGAGTACCAGCAGGCGCTGGCGACCACTAATCCCGAAGTCGCAAGGGCCCTGTTGTGGCGCGCCACCGCCCTGGGCAATTCCGACGCGCAGGTTCGCCTCGCGGATATGTACATCTACGGTCAGGGCGTGCCGCAGAACTGCGACCAGGGATTGATCTTGCTGCGCTCGGCGGCGCAAAAGGCAAACGCCCAGGCGCAAGGCAAGCTGGGAGCGCTTTACGCGACCGGCAAGTGTGTCTCGCAGGATCGAGTCCAGGCCTATCGCTGGCTGACGCTGGCTATCAATGATGGCCAGCAGAGTGAATGGACGGAAAAGAACCGCGAAATGGTGTGGCGGCAAATGTCACCCCAAGAGCGCTCAAGGGCGGCAACCGCCGCTCGCTAACGCAGTGTTAGGGTTGGTGTATCCCAAGAATGATTATTCCAGCGTGTCACCCTGAGGTTGAGCCGTTTTGCGGGCGTCTGCGGGGTCCCCGGAAAGCCAGATTTCAGGCTTTCTGGGGTGCTCTGAGCCCGCCGGCGAAATCCTGAGCGTAGCGAAGGAACTCGGCGACGCGACGTAAGGGTCCATGTA
>Ga0187889_10005345_pt1 | contig 10095 bp, 6 predicted proteins | sample June2016WEW_7_10_2_FD_132992 | JGI IMG/M metagenome (GOLD analysis project Ga0187889, IMG submission 132992) | Peatland microbial communities from SPRUCE experiment site at the Marcell Experimental Forest, Minnesota, USA - June2016WEW_7_100 | ecosystem: Environmental > Terrestrial > Soil >...
AGCGCCTTGGTGACAGCCTGTTGAGTGAATGGCCAGTTCCAGGCCAAAACGATCAGCACAATGCCGGCGATGACGATGAGCGACGCTCCTATAATCAGCCACCAGCGTCCAGGCGCCCACCACTGTCCCGGCGTGGGCATCTTCCCCGCGCGGCTTCGTTTAAAAGTCGTGGAACTCGTCCCTGTCACTTAGATAACGCTCCGATGTATCTAAAGTAATACGGTATTCCCCATCATTGTGCGTGGCACCGCCCCGCCATCGTTATGACGAATGGGCCTCTCAGTTTCCTCCGCCAGTAGCCGGGCTAACTTCCCTGGGCACGAGAAATCTTAAGACCTGGTGTCCTTATATCCTGTGGGGAGTTTACGTATCAGCCCAGTATTGCTCATACGTTTGGTCAAAAGTGCTCGTTCTATTTATACGAAGGGGAAAATGCAGTGAAGGCTCAACCAGAATTTCCGATTTAGGCTTCCCAGCTTGTTCCTACGAACAATTCGACCGGATTCCATTGATTGGCGTCATCGAAGTCGCCTGATAAGTTCTCTCATGTCAGGCATCCTGGCGGGTCCCGGGTCGGAGGCTTGCGACGATTCTTGTGATGCGGGGTGATCAACTCGATGCCGCGCTGGGCCAGTTGCTTGCGCAATGGGTCAATGTCGTAGCCTCGGTCGGCGATAATTCGTTCCGACTTTTGCTTGTGACGACCCGGCTGATGCTGCCGTCCTGCGCGGGTCGTCTGGAGCGCCGCCTCGATGAGCCGGACCTCCGACGGGGAAGCAGAGTGAAGGTGGCCTCCCAGAGGAAGACCCGCGCCGTCGACCGCCACCATCCACTTCGTCCCCTTGCCCCGCTTGGTTTTTCCGACTCCGGAGAGCCCTTTTTAGCTGGAGCGAAACTGCCGTCCAGGAAACTTCGCTTCATTTCAACTGTTGGTGTTCATTCAACTCCGCCAGAAACGCCCGTCAGATCTCCAATCAGATCTCTTGCTCCTTCCAGTCCCGCAGCCGCCGTCAGCAGGTCGACGGCGACGGAAACTCCTCGGGCAAATACTGCCAGCGTGCTCCGCTGCGCAGCATCCACAAAATGCCTTCCAGCACTTTGCGGTCGTTGGCCCTAGACCGCCCCCCGCGCCAACGCTGGGACCGTTTCGGGAGCAAGGGTTGGATCTTTTTCCCACTGGGCGTCGGTCAGCAACCGACCATACCGCGCCATCTGCCATCCCCCTGGCGCTGTTCACCTCCATGATCCCCCTCCAACCAAAAACACAACTACTGCAAATTCAGCCCGTTGTACCGGGTTTTGAAATGGCTTCTAATCGACCTTCTCCTCAAAACTGCACCTCGCGTTCTACTGCGATTCCCTCTTCGTCGGCCCAATGAACAACTCAGATGTGCTGAAGACGCACAGGACTTGCTTCGGTCCGCGAACCGAGTTTGTAGGAGTGGACGTGCGTGACTTCCGCACCAAAAAGGAGAATCTGTGCTGAGTAATAAACCCAACTGAGAATAATGAGGAGGGATGATGCTGCCCCGTATGCTGACGCGACGGTGGACCGGGCGAGATACAACCCAATCAGCGCTTTGCCAGTCGTCAAGAGTAGTGACGCAACTGCTGCACCAATCCACACATCACTCCAGGCAATTTCCGTGTCTGGTAGATACTTGAAGATCATCGCGAGCAGGAGCGCAATCACACCCAACGAGAGGAGAAAATTGACCGATTCCAACAAGAATACGGGCCAGGGAAGCAGAGGTGCCATGAAATTTCCCACGGCCCCAAGCGCGGCGCTCACCACGAGTGACACTATTAGCAGGAAGCCCAGACCCAGGACCAGGCCGAACGACAAAAAGCGGCCTCGAATCACGCCCAACAAGATACTTCTTGATCTACGCTGAACTTTCCAGATCTTGTTGAGCGCGTCTTGGAGCTCAACAAACGCGCCTGACGCACCGACCAGTAGGATCCCGATGCCAATTGCACTCGCAATGACACCCAGCGCGGGCCGATTCGCGCTCTGGAGGATCGCTTGAACAGCTCTGGCACCCGTCTCACCCACCAAGCCTTGGAGTTGCCGTAAGAATTCACCCTCTGCCGCTTTTTGCCCGAACGCCAGACCCGCGACCGCTATGGCGACAATCAGGACCGGAGCGAGCGAAAAGACTGTGTAAAACGCCAGCGCTGCACCCATGCTAGGGGCATTGTCTTCAGCCCATGCCGAGCCCGCCTCTTTGAACAGCGCGTAAGCGGCTTTCAAATTCACTGATACCCTCGACCCTCGCAGAAGGTCCCGGTTCATCCAGCGAATTACCCCCCGGGCAGGCTCATACGAGGCGCCCAAGAGCCTGGCCTCATAGTGCAACAAATTCTGCGTCAGGAGTCTGCTCAAAATTGCACAACCCTACTGTCATGCGGTGGCTGGCAGTTCAACGTGCCGCGAACCCTGGCGGAGGCTTTTCGCTGCGAAATGATCAATAGAGGTCAACGAATGGCGCTGTTCGGGATCCACCCCACGCCGTGTTCCCGTTAACTGGCCTGAGCAATTTGGAACACACATCTGTGCGTTCTTGAACAGACAGGGCAGCACCCGAAAAATACAGTCACTCGTGCGTTCTTTTTGGAGTAGAGAGCTCCAGTCTCGATGTGTCGGACTTTTCAACGGCTTGGGATTTGCCAATGGAAATCCTGGATTAATGCTGAAAGCCCGTGAAGGACATTTTCGCTTTCACCACGTTCCCCTGCACCGGCCCTAGATTCTCACACGGAGCAGCAGCGGTTTGTTAAATCGCATTCAAGATGATGTTCGAATATGAGCGCCTTTTCTCTTTGCCGGTCGGTCGTTGTTCTCGCTGGGTTCTTGTGGGCTGCAACCATAGCCTGCGCGAGTCCGGACCAGGCTCAAACATCCACGAAGCCGGACGCCGCCGCGCCCCCGCAGACTGAAGTCCAGGCGGCGCAAAACACGCCGAAGAAGAAACCTGTCAAATCAAGTGCGTGGCGTCACTTCGACGAGCGCAATACCGATTTCGTGGCGGGGCAAAGTCATCCGGGTGTCTGGGACTCCTTCGGTCCGAAGAGCGGCACCCCGAAGGTTGTTCCCGTTGAAACAGCTCCCCGGCACGAGTTCGGCACGAACCGCATGGCCGACTTGGAAAGGCAGATGTGGACGCTCGTCAACCGCGACCGCGTGGATCCGGCGACCTCCGCCGAGACTGGTGGCCGAGCCCAGCCCCTCAGGTGGAACGAGAAATTGGCTGCGGTGGCGCGAGAGCATTCCCGCGACATGCTCGAGCAACGATTCTTTGACCATGTCGACCGCGAGGGCAGGACCGTTTCAGCGCGAATAAACGCGGCCGGAATTCCCTGGCGGACTTTGGGAGAGAATATTGCCATCATCGGAACTGTCCCTGGCGCGGAAATCGCATTTATGAACGAGCCTCGTTTCCAGAACAATCATCGGGCCAACATCTTAAACGCGAATTACACTGACGTGGGAATTGGGATCGTGCAAGGGCCGAATGGTAGCCTTTACATCACGCAAGATTTCGTTGCAATTCCGGCTAACGGTGGTGGGATTACCAGCGCTCCATGACCTACTTACAAGCCCGAGCCAAGTTATTTTCCGGCAGCCAGAAAGGCCAAGATGGAGGGAAAGGTTGCGCATCAATGAAGCAAGGGGGTTGTCTAGCGGCCAGGTAAGTTCCGCTGCCTTCCGGGACTGTCCAGCCCCGCGATGTTGGACCTTGCGGGCGCGCTCACGAGCAGCGCCCGGGAGGCCTTCGAACTTGAAAAAGGAGATTCCGATTGACAGATGACATGAACGAGCAAGCCGTCATCAGCCCTGACCATCAACTCCCGGCCTTTGTTCCCCACCATAAGGGTCTGTGGGTCGTCATGTGGAGTCTGCTGCTGCTGATCGTGGCGGTTCCGCTCATGCTGGTCTTACACCACCACGAGGAAGCCAAAAAAGCGGCGTCCGCACACCCAGCCGCGCCGGGGATCACCATCACGAGTGCGACGGCTCAAAAGGGCGACATCGGCGTCTACCTTGACGCCATCGGCACAGTCACCCCGGTCTATTCCGTTTCGATTACCAGCCAGGTCAATGGCCAGGTCACTGCTGTGCAGTATACGGAGGGTCAGCGGGTAAGTAAGGGCGATTCGCTGGTTGAGGTCGATTCGCGTCCGTACCGCGCCATGCTCTTACAAGCGCAAGGGACGCTGGAGCGAGACGAGAATCTGCTCGCCCAAGCACAGATGGACCTTGAACGCTACCGTGCCGCGTGGGCACGCAACGCCATTGCTAAGCAAACTTTGGATGACCAGGAAAAGCTTGTCCTGCAGTACGAGGGCGCAGTAAAAAACGACCAGGGAACGGTGCAATTTGACCAGATTCAGGTCGACTACTGCCATATTACCGCTCCCATCGCCGGCCGCGTGGGTTTGCGGTTGGTGGATCCGGGAAACGTGGTGCAGTCTGGTGGAAACGTAACCCTCGCCGTCATTACGCAGTTGGAGCCCATCACCATCATTTTCACCATCCCGGAAGACAGCCTGGGCCAGGTTGAAGCCCGCCTCAACGCCAAGGCGAAGCTCCCCGTCGATGCCTTTGATCGCACTGCGCAGACGAGGATTGCAAGCGGGGCGCTGCTGACGCTGGACAACCAGATTGACACCACGACGGGAACAGTAAAAGGGCGAGCGCTCTTCGCCAACGCCAATGACGCGCTCTTCCCGAACCAGTTTGTGAACACGCGCCTGCTGGTGAATACGTTGCAGGGAGTCACGCTGATTCCGTCTTCCGCCATTCAACAAAATGGCCCAGCATCCTACGTGTATGTGATTCAAGACAATTTTGCTCATATGCGCAGCGTCAAGCCGGGGATTACCAACGGCGGGGTAACGCAGGTTGACGGCATCAACCCTGGAGACGTTGTCGCCAACAGCAGCTTCGACAAATTGCAGGACAAGGCTGCGGTGGTCATTTCGAACAAGCCTGTCACGGCCAGCACGAGTGGGAGCAGCGCGCCGTGAGTCCTTCTCGTCCGTTCATATTGCGCCCGGTAGCCACCGCTTTGCTGATGGCTGCCATCCTCCTGGTCGGTATTGTCGGCTATACACAATTGCCGGTTTCCGCATTGCCGGAAGTCGATTATCCCACCATCCAGGTGCTCACGTTTTATCCCGGCGCCAGCCCCACGGTGATGGCGACGACGGTGACGGCGCCACTGGAGCGTCAATTCGGCCAACTTCAGGGCTTGAGCCAGATGACCTCCTCCAGTTCCGGAGGCACTTCCGTCATCGTATTGCAGTTTAATCTTTCTCTCGCTATCGATGTGGCTGAGGAAGAGGTGCAGGCTGCCATAAACGGGTCGCAGAGTCTTTTGCCATCCATCCTGCCCGCGCCGCCGATCTACAGTAAGACGAATCCGGCCGATGCCCCTGTGCTCACCCTGGCCATCACCTCAAATTCCATGCCGCTTTCTCAGGTCGAAGACCTTGTGGACACGCGCCTTGCACCCAAGATTTCGCAGCTCAACGGGGTCGGTCTTGTAACCATCAGCGGCGGCCAAAAGCCCGCCGTCCGCATTCAAGCCAACCCTACGGCGATGTCATCCTACGGCATCAACCTGGAAGACCTGCGCGCGGCGCTGACCAATGCCAGTGTGAACGCCGCCAAAGGGAACTTCGATGGGCCGACCCAGGATTACCAGATCGACGCCAACGATCAACTGGTCACCAGCGGCGACTATGGGAAGGTTGTAGTGGCATACCGCGACGGTGCGCCGGTGATGCTGACCGACGTGGCGCGCATCGTGAATGGCGTAGAGAACAATAATCAGGCCGCGTGGATGAACCAGACCCCGGCGGTCATCCTGAATGTGCAACGCCAACCCGGGGCCAACACCATCGCCGTCGTCAAGAGCATCAAGGGACTCATGCCGCAGTTGGAGGCCAACCTGCCCACCGGCATTCAGGTGACCACGCTTACCGATCTTACCACCGCCATCGAAGCATCAGTTTCCGACGTTGAGTTCGAATTGCTGTTGACGGTCGGACTCGTCGTGCTGGTCATCTTCCTCTTCTTGCGGAGTCTCTATGCCACCATCATCCCCAGCGTGGCTGTGCCGCTGTCACTGGTGGGCACCTTCGCGGCGATGTACGTCCTGGGTTACAGCCTGGATAACTTATCGCTGATGGCGCTGACCATCTCTACCGGTTTCGTTGTGGACGATGCCATCGTGATGATCGAGAACATCGCGCGGTACATCGAAGCGGGCGATTCACCCATGGAAGCGGCGCTCAAGGGCGCGGAGCAAATTGGCTTCACCATTCTCTCGCTGACCGTGTCACTCATCGCCGTACTGATTCCGCTCTTATTCATGGGCGACGTGGTGGGGCGACTGTTTCGCGAGTTTGCCGTGACCCTTGCCGTCACCATCATCGTTTCGGCAGTGGTCTCCCTTACGCTCACGCCGATGATGAGTGCGCGAATCTTGCGGCGCAAGGCAAAAGAGCAGCAGGGGCGCGTCTATAGAGCCTCGGAGCGCGTTTTCGAGTGGATGATCGCGTTCTATGGCCGGACCCTGAAAGTTGTCCTTCGATTCCAGACGGTTACGCTGGTGGTCGCCGTGGCCACACTGCTGCTTACGGTTTTCCTTTACATCGTGATCCCAAAAGGGTTTTTCCCGGTACAGGACACGGGGGTCATTAAGGGCATATCGCAGGCGCCGCCGGCGATCAGTTCACAGGCCATGGCCAAGAAGCAACTGGAGATTACCAAGGCAGTTCTGGATGACCCGGCGGTTGAAAGCGTCTCGTCGTTTATCGGCGCCGATGGAACGAATGTAACGACAAACAGCGGCAGGATGTCGATCAATTTAAAGCCGCTCGACCAGCGTAAGATCAGTGCTTCAGACCTCATCCGCAGGCTCAACACCAGCGTGAGCCAGGTTCAGGGAATCCAACTGTTTATGGAACCTGTGCAGAACATTACCGTGGATGACCGGGTGAGCCGCACGCAATACCAGTACGCAATGGAAGACCCCGATGTGAATGAACTGAATGACTGGACCAACCGTTTCGTCGACCGGCTGAAGCAGTTGCCAGAGCTGGAAGACGTGGCCACCGATCAACAATTGGGAGGGCTGGCCGTATCTCTGGTAATCGACAGGGTCACCGCTTCGCGACTGGGCATCGCGCCTACGACCATCGATAACACCCTGTATGACGCCTTCGGTCAACGGCAGATCAGCACGATGTATACCCAAGTAAACCAATACCATGTTGTTCTCGAGAGTGAGCCGCAGTTTCAGAAAAACCCCAACAAGTTGAACCAGCTTTACATTCAGTCCAATGCGTCTTCCGGCGCAAGCGGTGCGGGAGCCTCTTCTTCTTTTGCGTCTTCCGGATCATCCTCTGCGGGATCAAATGGTCTGACGACTTCCGCACTGTACACCCCGGCGGCAAATACCCTCACGCCTCCTGCCAACGCGCTTTCGGCGAGCACTTCCACGGCGACGTCCAGCAAGGGAGCCGGCTCTGCGGGCACGACCAGTTCGGCCACAAGCAGCGCCATCCCGCTGAGCGCTTTCGCGCATTTTGAGAATACGACCGAGTCGCTCGCCATTACCCACCAGGGTCAATTTCCGGCGATCACCGTGTCGTTCAATCTTGCGCCGAATGCCGCGCTGGGCAACGCCATTACGGCGGTCGACAAAGCACAAAGGACATGCACATGCCTCCCAGCCTTCAGGCAGGTTTTCAAGGCACGGCGGCGTCCTTCACGAATTCGCTGGCCAATGAGCCGTTGCTCATTCTTGCCGCACTGGTGACGGTTTACATCGTGCTGGGTGTTTTGTACGAGAGCTTTATCCACCCGATTACGATTTTGTCCACGCTACCCTCAGCGGGCGTGGGCGCTTTCCTCGCGTTGCTTCTCTTTCACCAGGATTTAAGCGTGGTGGCGATCATCGGCATCGTCCTGCTGATCGGTATCGTGAAAAAGAACGGCATTATGATGGTCGATTTCGCGCTGGAAGGCGAGCGGAAGCACGGAAAGAACGCGACGGACGCAATTTACGATGCATGCCTGCTCCGCTTCCGCCCCATTATGATGACCACCATGGCCGCGCTGCTGGCGGGGCTACCGCTTGCGCTCGGAACGGGTTTCGGTTCTGAGTTGCGCCGGCCGCTGAGCATCGCCATGGTGGGCGGACTGTTGCTGAGCCAGGCGCTCACGCTTTACACTACGCCCGTCATCTACATTTTCTTTGACAATCTATCAGACCGCTTTACAAACAAATCCAACCCTCCAGAAACCGGAGGCGCAGAACTGGCAGGGCCGGCATGAATATCTCCGCACCCTTCATCCGCCGGCCAGTGGCTACGACGCTGCTCACCGTGGCGATTGCCCTTGCCGGGGCGGTTGCGTATGAGGTGCTACCGGTAGCGCCCCTGCCGGAGGTCGACTTTCCGACGATTTCCGTCAGTTCGGGCTTGCCGGGAGCCAGCGCCGACATTATGGCGTCATCCGTCGCCACTCCTCTGGAGCGGCAGTTCGGTCATATTGCCGGAGTGACGGAGATGACCTCCGCGAGCACGCTCGGCAGCACCTCGGTCACCATTCAGTTTGACCTTAGCCGCGACATTGATGGCGCGGCGCGCGATGTGCAGGCCGCCATCAATGCGGCGCGAACCTATCTCCCCGCCAACCTGCCGGGCAATCCGACTTTTCGCAAGGTCAATCCCGCCGATGCGCCGATCATGATTCTCGGCCTTACTTCCGACAAATACGGTCCCGATAAACTGTATGACGAAGCCTCCACCGTCATCGCGCAGAAGTTGTCGCAGATCCAGGGCGTAGGGCAGGTAACTGCCGGAGGTGGCGCGTCGCCATCCGTGCGTGTGGACGCCAATCCCACACAACTGGCCAGCTATGGACTTACCCTGGCGAATTTGCAATCCGTGCTGAGCCTGCAAAACGCCGACCTGGCCAAAGGCCAAATCTCTGATGGCATTGTGACTGCGGACATCGTTGCCAACGACCAGATCTCGCACGCCGATGACTACAAACCGCTCATCGTCGGTTACAAGCGCGGCGCGGCGGTCCGCCTGTCCGATGTCGCTCAGGTGACAGACTCCGTGCAGAACGTCCGTGCAGCGGGCTATTTGAACGGCAAGCGCGCGATTACGATGATGATCTTCCGCCAGCCCGGCGCCAACATCATTAATACGGTCGACCGCATCCGCGCGCAACTACCGGTTATCCAGGCCTCCATTCCGCTGGGCATGGATACCACCATCGTGCTGGATCGCACCACAACCATCCGCGCCTCCGTGGGTGACGTGGAGAAGACGCTGCTGATTTCCATTGGCCTTGTCATCCTCGTGGTGTTTGTCTTTCTGCGCAACGGCCGCGCCACGCTCATTCCCGCCGTCGCGGTGCCGGTCTCACTGATTGGTACGTTCGCCGTAATGTATATGTTCGGATATACCCTCGACAACCTCTCGCTGATGGCCATGACCATATCCACGGGATTTGTGGTCGATGATGCCATCGTGGTGATGGAAAATATCACCCGCCATCTGGAGAGCGGCATAAGGCCCTTTGCCGCGGCGTTGAAGGGCGCGCAAGAAATCGGATTCACGGTCTTCACCATCAGCATTTCGCTCATTGCCGTCTTTATTCCTCTTTTGTTGATGGGGGGAATCGTCGGCCGTCTCTTCCGCGAGTTTGCCGTCACGCTCTCGACCTCCATTATCGTGTCGATGCTCATCTCCCTGACCACCACGCCCATGATGTGCGCCTATCTGTTGAAGAACGAACGCGCGGAAAAACATGGCCGCATCTTCACGGCCAGCGAGAAGTTCTTTGAGTGGGTCCTGTCATTATACCGCAGCACGCTGCATTGGGTGCTCGACCATCCGGTCCTTACCCTCAGTGTACTCTTCCTCACCATCGCGCTCAATGTCGTGCTGATCTACAAGATACCCAAGGGCTTTTTCCCGGTGGAGGACACGGGAGCGATCTCCGGTGGGGTGCGAGGGCCGCAGGATTCATCCTTCCCGGCGACGAACAACGCCCTTCAGCAGATC
>Ga0187889_10005349_pt1 | contig 10086 bp, 9 predicted proteins | sample June2016WEW_7_10_2_FD_132992 | JGI IMG/M metagenome (GOLD analysis project Ga0187889, IMG submission 132992) | Peatland microbial communities from SPRUCE experiment site at the Marcell Experimental Forest, Minnesota, USA - June2016WEW_7_100 | ecosystem: Environmental > Terrestrial > Soil >...
ACAGGATTAACAGGAGAACAACAGGCCAAAGGCAAGACAGGAGCCGTTTCAATCCTGTTAATCTTGTTTGAGTCGCTGAGAACGCAAAGCAAAAAGATCTTTGACAGGATTTACAGGATTAACAGGAGAACAACAGGCCAAAGGCAAGACAGGAGCCGTTTCAATCCTGTTAATCTTGTTTGAGTCGCTGAGAACGCAAAGCAAAAAGATCTTTGATTTACAGGATTAACAGGAGAACAACAGGCCAAAGGCAAGACAGGAGCCGTCTCAATCCTGTTAATCTTGTTTGAGTCGCTGCCCTTCGCGGTGACTGCGCCATAGAGATCAAGCTGATTCATGCAAGCTGGTGCTCGTCTGGAAACACGGGATGAAACATCAGCGGTTTCCGATTCGAAAAGGACCCTTTCCGGACGGAAACAAGCTAATTCATTGCCTAAACCGCTCTCTTTCTGATAAAAGAGCCAAGTAACCGACTTCATTTGAATTGAAGGGGACCAGCAGCAATTAGTGTGGGTCCGTGTGTTCGCAGGGTCATTAAGCCATCCGTAAGCGTTCACCACCCGCTCATCAGCATTTGTCGATTTTATTTTTATCCGAAGAGCATGGAGCAGGCCAAGCCGCAACCAAATACGACCTAATCACGAAGAGCACGAAGGATACACGAAGCGCACGAAGAACGGCTTTCATTATCAATAACTTAGGGGTAACGCTGTGTGGCCGGTCATGTTGCAATGGAGCCGGTCAGTTTATTGCTGCGACGTAAACCATATCCCCCTGCGCGAAAAAGGAAAGTAAATGTCATACGGATTAAGGCGATACGAGACAATCCACAGGCTTTGGTGGTTTGTCTTCTTCATTCTGTGCCTGTTCCTGGCCAGGTATTCGCAGGTTTTCACTCATGTTCCCCGGCAGGGTGCTGAGTTCAAGGACCTGAAAAGGATCGATTTCTGGACCGGTCTTCAGGGTATATGCATGACTTCTCCCGGCCCCGAACGCTCCGTGGCCGGACAAGACCGTCCGGGCCGGAGCGTCGGGAAGCCGGGCTCCGAACCTTCAGCCGGCCGAGACGATTTCCAGGACAATATTGAACTGGTCAGCTCAACGATGCTTTTTCTCATCCGGGCCGGGATAATCTTTTTGGAACTTCGGCTGATCTGGCTTCTGGTTCAATTTGCAGGCAGATATCTGCTTCAGATATTCATGTCGGAAAACAGGGACCCTAAATCGATCCAGCGCGAACCGGGCAGGGGCAGACCGGAGCCGCTTTTTCCCATGCAGGCCTTTGCTGAAAAGGTCAGGCGGAGTCCTCTGAGTTTTTTCCTGCATCCATTTATCCGGCTTAAGCTGATGCTTTCGGGCGTACAAAAAAACATCTCGGCCGAGAACCTGTTCGAGAAAGAGCGTCGGGTGGTCGAGGCCGACTGGAATATTTTATACGGCTCGTGGGGCCCCTATCGTGTCCTTTTCTGGGTCCTGCCCATACTGGGTCTTGTCCAGACAATCCTGCTCCTTACCGCTCAATTCAACCTCAGCTCTTCGGCTGTTGCCGTTGTTCCTCAAAAGGAAGCGATCGACGCCATCAAGCCAATGTTCAGTCTTTCGCCTCAAAAGGAGATACTCGACGCAATCAGGCCCACTTTGAATCTTCTTCTTCCACTGATTCAGGCGGCGGGCGCGGCAATTTTTTTCCAACTGGCCTCCACTTTGCTGAGGTACTTCGAAGAACTCTATCTTTTCAATCTCGATTCGTTCATCTACGACCGGCTGCTCTCAAGGCTGCCGCTCCGAAGCAGTGATACTATTATAATCCTGGAGTCCCTCCAGGGGCAGTTTAGAGACCTTCAAGCCGCACTCAAAAGGCTGGAGAACAAGATCCTGCCGCAAACCGAAGTTGAGAAGAAGTAATGAAACGCTCTGACAGGGGCGGCGGCATAAAGGTGGGGCCGCTGCTGAAAAATGTTCTGGGACAACATCCCTCTTTTACGGCAAACCCTATAGGAGACTGGAAAGACCTGGTGGGTGAGCAGGTGGCCCGCTACACCGTCCCGAGGTCGTTGAAGGACAAGGTGCTGGTTATCCTTGCCCACGATTCCGTCTGGAAGCATCACCTGGAACAATGTAAGGAAGTCTTGCAGGAGAAGATAAACAGCAGTGGGCCAAAGCCCATCGTAGAGAAGATAGTCGTGAGGGTCGCCGAAATGCCGGAATCGGCGCCGGCATTAAATCCCGCTTACAAAAACCTGGAAAAAATCAAAGGCAAGCGGTATGCGGTGCGCAAAAAACCGAAGGCCCCCACCAGGAAGCTGACCCCGGAAGAACAATCGCTGATAAAGGGCCTGCCGGACCCTGAGCTGCGTGAGATAGGGGCAAAGCTCCTCAAGCGAATTCCGGCCGGCGATGCCGAGTCGGAATAGTTAACGCACGCAGGCCATGCGTACGTTTTCAATGAACCCATCTTAGCGAAGACCTGCCCTTGTGTATCGACTGTTCAATCAAGCATCACCCTTCAGCCCCGTCCATGGTTCCACGAGATTGTGTTCGATGCCCAGTTGATCGAGTATTCGGGCCACCATAAAATCAACGATGTCCTCGATACCGCGTGGCTTGTGATAAAAGCCGGGCATGGCCGGGAGGATTATTGCTCCGGCTTCGGCCGCCTTGAGCATGTTTGCGAGGTGTACCCGATTGAGAGGTGTTTCACGGGGAACCAGAATGAGGGGGCGGCGTTCCTTTAGACAGACGTCGGCCGCTCGGTGGATGAGGTTTTGAGATAACCCGGCGGCAATCGCTCCCAGGGTGCCCATCGTGCACGGAACGATCACCATGCCGGCGCATGGGAACGAGCCGCTTGCAATCGGGGCCGTGAAGTCCGATTCTCCGTATACGCGAACATCCGGAGGAAGGTCATCGCTCAGCGCCAGCCCGGTTTCGAATTCATAGACGAGCCTGCCCGCCTCGGATGAAACGAGCCAGACGTCGTACCTGTGCCGCGGGATCGCTTGCAGCAGCCTTCTAGCGTATGCGGCGCCGCTGGCGCCGGTGATTGCAACCGTCAGGTTTTGCTTTTTCAATTTGAGGGTCCTGCTTTGAGGTTTTCGAGTGCTTCCTTTGCCGAAATCCCCCGGTGAACCACGTCGCAAATCGCCCTCAGCACGGCTTCCGGGTCCTGCTGTTGAAACACGTTTCGCCCGGCGGCCACGCCGCTTGTCCCGGCTTGAAGGCTGCGGTCGATCCTTTCCAGGGTATCTTCGATCTCCATTGACTGCCCTCCGGCGACCACGATCGGCACGCTCAGGCTTGAGCTTATCCTGGCAAGTATCTGAAAATCTTTTGGGAAAGGAATTTTTATGATATCGGCCCCCAACTCGGCTGCAACACGGGCCCCATGGGCCACCTGTGCATCCGAAACGGGCCCGGTGATTTCGGCCCCGCATGGGTAGGCCATGACCAGGAGGGGCACTTGCCAGTCGGCACAGGACCGGCCGATTGCGCCAAGATCTCTTAGCATCTCCGATTCGTGATTGCCGCCCAGGTTCAGGTGAAAGGATACCGCGTCCGCTCCGGCCCGGAGCGCCTCTTCCACGCTGCCGATCAGGACTTTGTGACAGCAGCAGGGCCCGAGTTCGGTGGAGGCCGATAGATGCATAATGATCCCCGGCGCCCGCCCGGTTGCCGATTTGAGGCAGCGCAGCATTCCCTTATGGAGAATCAGGGCGTCGGCCCCACCCCTTACACCCGCCTCTATGGTCGCGTCCAGGCGTTCGATGCCGGGGATCGGCCCCATGGTAACTCCGTGATCCAGGGGAAGTATGACCGAGCGGCCGTCTATCCTGGATAGGATCCTTCTCAGGCGCAGTGTCTTTCCGTTCATCCTGGACCATTCCCAATTTGCAGCCCCTGGGGTCATGCAACGGAGGCAAGGGGCGTATAGATATCGAGCCTCGGGGCCTGTTCAAGTTCACCTGTCTGGAAAAGATGTGAGTAGAACAGCTCGAGTCCTCTGCGCTCTCGTTCGTTGAGATCAAATTGAAGGCAACGATAATACTCCTCAAGTTCCGGGATTCCCAAAAGGCCGGATTCGGCGGCTTGCTCGCAGATCCTGCCCATATTGGCGCGGCCCCATCTCTTGGAAGAAAGAAGCGCCTCGATCGCTCTTTGCACCTGTGCGTTCTTACCCGCAACGGTTTCCTTCCGTATTACCCAGACGGCAAACACAAAAGGAAGTCCGGTCCACTCGAACCAGGCCGCGCCAAGGTCGAGTACGTAAGGAAAAAGACCGCTTCGGCCAAGCCGCAGGGCTTCGTCCCCTATTGCCAGGCATGCGTCGGGAAGTTCGCGCCCCTTTATGCAATCGGAACAGGACCCCGTTGCAAACCGAGGCGCCACACCGTATCGCACCCTGCACAAGACCTTGAACAGCCCGACCGAGGTATGCGACTGAGAGCTTGCAAGGACGGTCTTTCCGGAGAGCTGCTCGATGGGCATGCGGCTCAGCAGCAGCACGCTTTTCACCTCGCCGGCGGAGTTGATGGAGAGGTCCGGCACGATGTGATAGAGTCCGGCCCGCCTGGCGTATTCGATTGAAGATACAGGGCTTATGTCCAGCGCCCCGCTCGCGGCAAGCTCATTTAACGCGGACGGCACCCCCCGCACTATCTCAAATGGATTCGGTATTATGCCCGCCTCGAGCGGATAATAGACTGGAAGCACGTTTAGAAAATCGATTCTCCCAAGCCTCAGCTTGCCCATTTCCATGTTCCTTCTTTTCCGGATTGAATAAGTGCTTCGTAGAGAGTGGATTTGCCAACTTCAGAAGGGATAGCTACGGCTAGAATATGTGCTCCGGCCCCCGATTCGATTCTCCCCAGATCGCTCCCGCGGCCGAGTGCGCGAGCGGGATTGACCGTAATCATTTCGATCACCCTTTCCGGATCGACCGAGGGGTGGTTGCCGAGCGTAAAGGCTGCTTCGGCAAAAAGATTCAGGTCCGTATTGCTGGCAAGGCTGTCCGTTGCCAGGGCACAGTTCATGCCTAAAGAGAGCGCCCTGTCGATTCGTGGGCTTCCCGAGCCCAGGTTCCGGTTGCTTCTCGGACAAAATACGGCCGTGCAGTTTCTGTAAGCCGCGAGCGCCCAGTCCGATTCGGTCATATGCACGGCGTGCACCAGGAGGGTGCGGGAATCGAGCACACCGAGGCAGTCCAGGTATTCGATGGGGGTTTTCCCGGGAGGTTTCCATTTGGGGTCCCAACGTCCGAGCCTTTCCAAGAGTTCCCGGCAAAAGCCTTTGCCGCCGCGCAGAAATTCGATTTCATCGCAATGTTCGGCTACGTGAATCGAAAAAGGAAGCCCGCGCTCAAGCGTCCATGTTTTGGATTCGGCTATGATCGCCGGTGAAACGGAATATACCGAGTGCGGGACCAGGGATGGAAGGGCGCCGCTTGCGCCCGGGGCATAGCTGTGCGCCTGGCGTGGCGTGGAGACGGCATCCTGGCAGCCGGTTATATCGGTCCCCGGGGGAATTGCCGCTGAAATGGAGTTGAGATTGAATCCGAGCAATTCGATAAAAATCTGTCGCTCGGGGCGGTGGGACCCCCAGCCGTGATCTTGACGCTCCGCGAGGCGGGCGGCTGTTCGTGCCGCGGTAACTTCGTTTTCTATTGCGCCGCCGTTTGTTATGTCTCCGCAAAGAGCGGTTCCGCTGTTTAAAAGCTCGGCCAGGCCGCTCCGCAGGGCTTCATCGACGCAGCCCGCGCTCATCGGGGTTCGAAGAGAAAACAAGAGCTCGATCCATTGGCGAAATCCAGGCTGCGGAAAGGGAATGAGGCCTTTGAGGGCGGAGAGTTCCAGATGCGTGTGGGCGTTAACCAGGGCGGGGAAAAGGGCTGTCGCTACGTGGTCCGTCAGGCTTGCGCCGGCGGGAGAGGTCTTGCGCACGGCAGGAAATGACCCCGCCGCCATAATGCGGCCCCCGTGGGTCAGCACCGCGCCGTTTCTTATGGGCGGCGCGCAAACGGGTACAAGCCATTCGGCACGGTGGATCGCCGGAGAATCCGGGATTGACAAAGGCGCTTTGTGCAAGAACCCTCCTGCCCTGGGGAATCGAAAAGCGCGGGGAGCTGCGCCCCCCACACCCCTGGATTTCGGCCATTCTATATCCACTGGTAAGCCATCGTGCGCTGCCGCGGCTGGAAACCGGCCGATTCTATTATCCTCCTGATCTCTTCGACCGAAAGGCGGAAGCGGACCCCCGCCGCCGCGACAACGTTTTCCTCGATCATTGTGGAGCCGAAGTCGTTTGCGCCGAAAAAAAGGGCCAACTGGGCCACTTTCGGACCCATTGTGACCCAGGAGGCCTGTATGTTGTCAAAGTTGTCCAAAACGAGCCGGGAGGTTGCCAAAAGCCTCAGATACGAGACCGCGGTCTCCGGTTCCCTGTGGATTGCGGTGTGTTGGGGCTGGAAGGCCCACGGAATGAAAGCGGTAAAACCTCCGGTTCGGTCCTGAAGATCGCGCAGGGCGAAAAGGTGCATAAGCCTTTGCCGGGGCGTTTCTTCGTGGCCGAACATCATTGTGGCGGTCGTGCGAAGGCCCTGCGCGTGCGCCTCCTCCATGACCGCCAGCCATTCGGCCGCGGAACATTTGCGCGGAGACACCATTTTTCTCACCGAATCGACCAGAATTTCGGCGCCTCCTCCGGGGATTGAGTCCAGTCCGGCACTTTTCAGCCTCGAAATGACCCGTCCGACATCAATACCCTCCAGGCGGCTGAAAAATACAATCTCCGGGGGGGAGAAAGCATGAACGTGAATGGGGTACGTGGATTTTATGAAGTGCAGCATCTCTTCATAGAAAGACAGGGGCAGATCGGGATGATGGCCCCCCTGCATCAGGATCTGGGTCCCACCCAGTCGCAGTGTTTCCTCGATCTTTGTGCACAGCTCATTGCGGCTCAGCACATAGGATTCGCAATGGCCGGGAGGCCGGAAGAACGCGCAAAAACGGCACCCGCAGACGCAGACATTGGAATAGTTGATATTGCGGTCAACAACGTAGGTAACGACAGGTTCGGCATGCTTGTCCAGTCGGGCGCGATGGGCCATGGCGCCCAGCGCGTGAAAATCCGCGCTCCGGTAAAGCTCCCATGCCTGATCTATGTCTAATCTGTTCATAGTCATATCGTGGAACCACGGAATGCCTGTGACTAATGACGATCGCCTTCGGTAACCCCGGTTCTGAAAATTTTTCTAAACAGGCTGTCCCGTTCAACCGGTTCAAACCCACCGTCCCGGATGATTCTTTTTATTTCCCCGCGGGTCAGTCCCTGCTGAGATTCGGCGCCCGCCATGTGCCCGATTTTTTCCTCGACCACGGTCCCGTCGAAATCGTCGGCGCCGTAGTAGAGGGCGGTCTGGGCAAGCTTGACTGTGAGCATTACCCAATAAGCTTTGATGTGTGGGATGTTGTCGAGCATCAGCCTGCTTACCGCAATGGTTTTCAGATCGTCGACGCCGGTTGTCGGCGGAAGATAACTGAGCTCGTTGTTGGCGGGCTGAAACGTAAGGGGAATAAAGCAGACGAAGCCGCCCGTCGTGTCCTGGAGTTCGCGAAGCGCCGCCATGTGCTCGAGGCGTTCCCGCACTGTTTCGATATGCCCGTAGAGCATCGTGGCGTTGGTCTTGATTCCGATTTCATGGGCCTGGCGCATTACATCGAGCCAGCCGTTTCCATCCAGTTTATCGGGGCACAGACTCTGCCTTATACGCGGGCTGAACACCTCGGCCCCACCGCCGGGAAGCATCTGAACAACCGCTGATTTCAGGCGGGAAAGGACGTCTTTGACGGATATTCCCTCATTTTTTGCAAAATGGGCGACTTCAACCGCGGTAAAGGCTTTGATGAAAGCGTCCGGCTTTATGTCGCCAATCTTTCGCAGCAGGTCCTCAAAAAAGCCAAGAGACAAGTCGGGGTGGCAGCCGCCCACTATGTGTATCTCGGTCAGGCCGTTGCCCTGCGAACGTACTTTATCGAGAATTTGCTCTTCGGAGAGTTCAAAAGAAAGCGGATCGCCCTTTTTTCTGCTGAAGGCGCAGAAGCGGCAGCCGTTTACGCATACGTTCGAATAGTTGATATGGCGGTTTACGACGTAGTAGGCCGCATTGCCGTGAAGCCTTGTTCTCACCTGATGGGCAAGCGAACCCAGGGCGTTCATGTCCGGGCAGGCGAAAAGCTTCTCACCCTCTGAGATGGTGAGCCTTTCTCCTTGCGCAACTTTGCGGCCGATCTCTTCCAGGCCCAGTTTTTCGAGATATCGAGATTCCAACATATTTTTGTCCGGTGAACTCAACTCCGTGTGAGGCGCTCGGGCTTTCCGCTATGCGCCCATCCCGATCCGAAGCAGCTTGATGAACTCGTCTGTCTTACGCTCCAACTCATCGCGGGGGGCCTGATATATGCGTGCCCCAGCATCGAGAAAGGGTACGCAGTAAGCCTGGAGAAACCGGTCCATTAGTGCGTCGAGCATGAAAACGGCCATTTCGATGTCCGTTTCAGGCCTGAGGTCCCCTCTCGCAATCCCGGCATCCACAACCGGGCGCAGGTATTCGGCCGAAAAAAGGTGTACCTGCTGCAAAAACTCGGTCCGGAGTGGAAAATCTTCCTGGAAAATCATTTTGAGATAGATTCGATAGACCCTCGGGTGACGCTCGATGAATCGGATTCCGGCAAGCATGCTCTCCTTTATTCGCTCAAAAAAATCCGCACCAGCTGTTTGTTTCTTAACATCGCGCAGCGATTGCCTTACAAGCTCCACCGCGTAGTTGAAGATGACCTTGAAGAGGCCTTCCTTGCTGCCGAAATACTGAAAAAGAGACCCCTTGGCTATCCCGATTTGCTCCACCATGCGATTTACGCTCGCCTGGCGGAACCCGTGGCGCGCAAACTCGTCAACGGCCGCATCAAGGATTTTGCTCTTTTTGCCCTCATCGAGCTTGTTGAAAGTGTCGCGTGCAAACATCCCAGCCTCGTATGCCAAGAGAAAATGACCAGGTGGTCATTATAGCACAGGGGCTGTTTTGTCAAACCCAAAAGTGACCGGCTGGTCATTTTTGGGTCCTGGAACCGGGCAAAATTTAGGGCCGTTGGACTTCACGTGTTTAGGATGGGAAGAAAGCGGTGCCCCTGCGAAAACTGAGTGGTTGAAATATTAGGCGGGGTAAAAAGGAAAGCCTTGATCAAACCTATTCCGGACGCTGGAAGAAGACATACTGGCGTTGGCATTGGGGGCATTGCATCGTAACGCTGTCTTTGTCTTCACCATGGACGTCGATCCTTGTGCCGCAGAAATCGCATCTCCTGCACAGCAACAGCCCCCGGAACCGCGGAAGAGCGCTCCCATGCCTGTTCGCAAGCTGCATGACCGGGTTCTTCTCATCTTCCGAAGGGCTTACGATCAAAGGAACTACATCTCGGCTGCTCATCAAACTGTATTTGCCCCGTAGCCTGAATAGACTTAGGATGTCTTATGATCCATAATCGGGGAAAAGTAAAGTGGAAGAAGCGAACATGGGCGCAGGTCGAGCCCCCTCAGATGGATCATATCCGGATAGACGAACGGGACTGGATTTTAGTTGACCGCGCCTTGCACTAAGGACCACCTGGTGTCGCATTTCTTAAGTTCATCGATATTTCAAAAACCCTCCGGATTCCGGCTCAAAAGCTCTGCCGGCATGACGGAGTATGGCGACTCACTGCATTAAAACATGGATGAATTTGTGAAACGCTACACTGGCGGGGCCTGAAGATTGGTGCGTGTCGAGGGGCTGTAACCGAAGTTGGTTGAGTAATAGAAGTTTTTCCTTATCTCCGGCCAAACGGGGCCGTGTGGCGGAAACGGTGGTCATCACTCGCGATACGGGAAGCGGGAAGCAGGGAAAAGACCTGAAAGGAGGTCTGCTGCCTTATGTCACAGCCATTTAAGCCTACAAAAGAGCAGGTGCGCGCGGCCAGGGGCAAATCAGTCCCGGATGTCATCGCGCCGGGGCTCAAGGTGCTTTTTTGCGGTATAAACCCCGGTCTTTACACGGCG
>Ga0187889_10005369_pt1 | contig 10059 bp, 8 predicted proteins | sample June2016WEW_7_10_2_FD_132992 | JGI IMG/M metagenome (GOLD analysis project Ga0187889, IMG submission 132992) | Peatland microbial communities from SPRUCE experiment site at the Marcell Experimental Forest, Minnesota, USA - June2016WEW_7_100 | ecosystem: Environmental > Terrestrial > Soil >...
CAGACCATGCTCCTGAAGCGGCACTCGCGCTTGCCGGTGTACCAAGGCGCGCCCGAGAAGATCGCTGGCATCCTGCACTATAAGGATCTGCTGCCGGTTTGGGAGGAGCGCCGCCGGGCCCTTCGCGCCGGCCGCCCCAGCCGCGCCTTTCACATCGCCAGGCTCATCCGGCCCCACCTGGTGGTCCCGCAGACCAAAACGCTTTCCCAGATGCTCGACGAGTTTCAACGGGGCAGTTCGCACATCGCCATGGTAGTGGACGAGTTCGGAACCATCGTCGGGATGCTGACCGTGAAGGACGTGCTGGAGGACGTGGTCGGCAAAATCGAGGACGAGCACGACGAGAAGAGCGTGCGCCGCGTCCCCGAAGCCGAAGAAGCGGAACTGGATGGCGCCACGCGGATTCGCGATCTGGAAGCCGAGTTCGGCATCGAGATTCCCGCCGACGCCGGCTTCGAAACGCTGGCGGGCTTTCTGCTGTTTCGCCTGGGCAAGATCCCCACCGTGGGGGAGTCCGTCGAGTACCAGGGCAGGCGTTACACGGTGCTGGAAATGGACCGCAACCGCATCGCGCGGGTGAAAATCGAGAAACTGCCCGAGCCGCCCGCCCCGGCGCCGGGTTAAAATTGGATCGACATGCTCGGGATCGACCGTTCGGCGGCGCGCTACACCTGGACCGCGGCACTCGTGCTGCTGCTGCTCTGGATGGTGTACCTGGTCCGCCGGACCTTGTTCATCTTCATTCTGGCGCTGCTGTTCGCCTACCTCATCTCCCCGCTGGTCAACCTGATCGGCCGGTTTATGCCGGGCAAGCGATCGCGCACTCTCGCGCTGGGCCTCGCTTATGTGGTCTTCGTGGCGGTGATCGTTCTGATCGGAATTCAGATCGGCTCTCGCGTGGTGGCGCAGGCAACTTCACTGCAGAAGACGTTCCCCAATACCGTGGCCGATTGGCATCCGCCCGCCGGATCGCTCCAGGCCCAGGTGGCGGACAAAGTGCGCGCCGAGGTAGCCAGGTGGTCGAACGACCTGGTTTCCGAGCTTCCCCAGTTCGGCATGAGATTCCTGGCGGTGGCCAGGAATTTGGTTTATCTGGTGATCATCCCCATCCTGGGGTTTTTCTTCCTCAAGGACGCCGGCCTCATGCGCCAGCACATTCTCGATCTGGTGGAGGAAGGCCCGCGCCGCGCGCTACTCGACGATGTGCTGGCCGATACGCACCTGCTGCTGGCCCACTATATGCGCGCCCTGGTGTTGATCTCGCTGGGCACATTCACGGTATACAGCGTCTTTTTTTCGATCATGGGGGTTCCCTATGCCATCCTGCTGGGCCTGCTGGGGGGCCTGGGGGAATTTATCCCGACCATCGGCCCGGTGGTGGCGGGACTCACGATCCTGCTGGTTACCGTGGTGTCCGGCGGCCACGTCCTGGCGGTTGTGATCTTCGTTCTGTGTTACCGCGTTTTCGTGGATTACTTTGCTTCCCCTCACGTGATGGGGCAGGGAGTGGAGTTGCACCCCTTGCTGCTGCTGTTTGGCGTGTTCGCGGGCGCGGAAGTGGCCGGCGTGGCGGGGGCCTTCCTGTCGGTGCCGGTGCTGGCCCTGGTGCGCATCCTGTACCGGCGCATCCGCAAGGCGCGGCTCACCGGGCGCCCGATTTCGACCGGCGCCTCGCCGCCATGAGAGTTCCCATCTGGCTGGCGCTCGCGCCCACTACGACCTGCGCATGCCGTATGATCGCGCGCGATCTGTGCCGCACCTACCAGATGCGAAGCGGGACGTCGCCAGGCGAATACCCCACGCCCAGCCGCACATCGTATATGACCCGGTTGTAGAGACTGAAGTCGACGCTGGTGTATTTACGGGCGCTGAAGGACACCACCGCATGGACGTTACGCACAATTTGGCGGCTCGCGGACATTGTTGCGCTGGTGCTGCCGTAATTGCCCTGGACGTTCTCAATCGACTTGCCGTACTGGTATCCCCCGGAGACGCCGAAGCTCCATCGGCGGACCCCGGTGTAGTCGTATCCCGCCATTACGGTGTCCATGACCGAGGTCAGAAACAGACCATTGCCGGGCGTCACACCCCGCCCTCCGGAAACGTACGCGACCCCCTTGGGAAACGTCCGCGAAAGCCGGCCGGTCCCGGTCGCGATATGCTCGATCTGGTCCAGCACCCGGGTTCCCTCCGGCGTTCCGATGAGCGCCGCAATCGCCGGATCAATGGGCACGTTTTGGATAAACCTGGTCTCGGCTCTCGCCATCCCGGCAGCCCCGGAGAACTCCAGCCAGCGGGTAATACGCGCGGAGTATACGCCTTCCACTGCGTGCAGGTCCGTGCTACTGAGCACTTTGAGGTAGTCGAGGTGGGTGAATGTGTAATTGGCGCCGATCGTGGAACGGCGCGTCAAACGGTATTGCACATCGGCGTGAGCGGTGGCGCCGGTAACCCCGTAGAGCGCAGACGAGCTTTGGCGGACCAGAAATCCGTCGCCGCCCAAACTGAAAGAAAGCCGCGCGCTCTTCTGAAAGACCAGATTGGCCTGCGTGCTGAGATACTCCGTGCGGTTATCGAAGAAGTCCGTCGTGGGAGCATACGTGGTGGACGGATCGAAGGGCACGGTCTGCGAAAGCCCCGGAAGACCGAAATTCCGCGAGAACAATCCGGCGCTTTCGTTCAGCGTCAGGGCTACATGGCGCGATAACTGCCGCACAATCCCCAGCATCAGGGATTGATCCGTGGAATCGTAACTTGTGGCCTGCATGTAACGCCGAATGGTGCCGCGGTAGTCCAAGCCGATCTTGGTGTGCCTCCAGCTATGCACCCCGCTGATGCCGCCCGCGACTTCCAGGCCTGCACTCGCCTCGTTCCCCAACTGGCCCTGCGCATTCACGGCCACGCCCGAAAGTCCGGTGTCATAGACCCCGGCGAACTCGATGAACGGACGAAAATCGATCTGTGGCGATGCCATGGCCGCAGGCGCCTCCCCGCGCGAGAGAATGGCGGGGCCTGCGTATTGCGCAAATATCGGCATTGCCCAGGCCGATATGGCGAGCACTCGTCCCAGATTCACGGCGTTTTCCTCCCTGTGCCTCCGGCCCTAGCCTGCCGCAGGCCGTAACCCAAAGTCTGACGCGATACTCTCAGGTGTGTCAAGCTGGCCCGCTCTGCCCCGCCGGCTTGAAGTGCTCCGCCAGCGCCCGCGCAATGCGCTCGCAGGCATGGCCGTCGCCGTAGGGGTTGTGAATTCGCGTCATCCGCGTGTATTCGTCCTGGTCCTCCAGAAGGCGGCCGGCTTCCGCCACGATGCGATCCACGTCGGTGCCCACCAGTTTCACTGTGCCGGCCTCCACCGCCTCGGGCCGTTCGGTCTTTTCACGCAACACCAGCACCGGCTTGCCCAGCGAGGGCGCTTCTTCCTGGATGCCGCCGGAGTCCGTAACGATCAGCCGGCAACGCCGCATCAGATCCACAAACGCCGTGTATGGCACGGGCTCGAGCAGCACCACGTTCGACAGGCCCGCCAGAATTCGGTGCGCTGGGCCCAGCACGTTGGGGTTCCGGTGGACCGGGTAGACCATCTGTACGTCGGGGCGCGCGGCCACCAGCGACAGCGCGCGCAGCACCCGCTCGAAGCCCGGTCCGAAATTCTCGCGGCGATGGCTGGTCACCAGCACCAGCCGTTTGCCCGGATCCATCCAGGGCCATTCGGGCGCGCGCAGGGCGCCCCGGTCCAGCGCATCGCGAACCCACAACACGGCATCGATGCCGGTGTTCCCCGTGACGAAAATTCTCTCACGGGCGACACCCTCGCCGGCGAGCGCCGCCTCCGCCCTGGCCGTGGGCGCGAAGTGCCACGTCGCGATTCGTGAAGTCAGGACGCGATTCATTTCCTCCGGGAATGGCTGCCGCATGTCGCCGGTTCGCAACCCAGCCTCGACATGCGCCACCGCAATCTGTTTGTAGAAAGCCCCCACCGCGCCCGCCAGCGTAGTGGTGGTGTCGCCTTGCACCACCACCAGGTCCGGATGCTCGGTTTCCAGGATCGGTTCGATCGCGCTCAGAATGTGCGCCGTGAGGCCGGCCAGCGTCTGGCCCGGCTGCATCAGGTCCAGATCGTAGTCGGGGGTGACGGAAAAGGCCGCCAGCACCTGGTCCAGCATGTCGCGGTGCTGCGCCGTCACGCAGACTTTTACCGCGAATTCATCCGGTTGCGCGCGCAACCGGTGAACCAGCGGACAAAGCTTGATGCCCTCCGGGCGCGTTCCGAAAACGCACAGGATGCGGATCATCGCCGCCGCACTTTCACCCGCGTGGGCCGCCACAATGTCTCGGGTGGTACCACGAACACCGCGACCGCCAGCAGCGACGCCAGGTTCATGGCCAGGAAGGTTCTGGCCGGAGACGAAACGCGCTTCAGGAAAAAGCCCTCGGGCACCAGGTAATCCACGGCCGCCAGAGCCACCAGGGCCAGTTCGTCGATCAGCAGAAAGCGGCGAAACGGCGAGGCTGGAAGCGCCAGTGTCGCGGCCCACACCGCCAGAATGGCCCAAGGAAGCGCCAGCCGGGCAAACCGGTGCGACAGGAAATCGAGCCGCATCCGATTGGCGCCGGTGAACAGCTCGGGCAGGCGCGCGTGCACCTGCCAAATGCCCGCCAGCGTCCTCAGCTTGCGCCGGAACTCCCCGCCTTTGGACGTGGGGTGATCGAAAGCGATGGCTTCCGGATCGAAGATCACCCGGTAACCGCGGAAGAACGCTCGCAGGGGAATTACGACGTCGTCGGACAGCGTGTCGGGGGGGATCGGCGCGGTCAGGCTGCGGCGAATCGCGTAGATGCAACCGGTGGCGCTGAAGGTCGAGTCGATTCGCGAATGGCGGCGGCGCGCGAACAGTTCATACCGCCAGTACAATTCCATGTCCGCCTCTTCGCCCGTCCTCTCCGGATCGAGATACCGCAGCTCGCCGGTCGCGGCGCCGACGGAGGGATCCGCGAAATTCGCCACCAGGTGGGAAAGGGCGCCCGCATCCAGCGCTTGCCGGACATCCGTGAAGAACAGGATCTCCCCGTTTGCTTGCCCCAGCGCCGCATTGATCGCCGCCGCCTTTCCCGCGCGGGGCGCGCGGATCAGGCGTACGCCACGATCGGCGAACGATTCCGCGATCGCCTCGGTGGCATCCGTCGAGCCATCCGATACCACCAGAATCTCCATCAACTGCGCCGGGTAATCGAGCCCCAGCAGACACTCCAGCTTCCCGCGGATGAACTCCTCTCCATTGCGAACCGCCAGCAGCACCGAAACCGTGGCGCGGAAATTCTGGTCCTTTTGCACTGGGGGAGCCGCGCGCCGCGTAAAGAACGCCAGCACAATGGGGTAGCCCACAATTATGTAAAAAACCACGGCGGAAGCGACGGCAAGCACAACCGCGGCCAGCATCAGCAGTTTACCACCGCATCCCCAGGCTTCAGCGCCCCTCCCAACCGGCTTCCGCCCCCTCCGGACAGTCCACCGCATGCCAACGGCGCAGCTTGATTACGGTCCGTTCGGGCATGCAAGTATCATACTCTATCCGCTTGAGGACGGGGTACTTCCGGGGTCTTTGCCGTAGTACCAGGCGTTTGCCCCCGTCCACGCTGATCGAGAGCCTGGCCGAGCGCGAGCAACCCCGGGGTAAGGGCCGGCGCCGAATCCGCCGGCCGGTCTTCAGCCCGCTGTTTGGCAAGGGGTTGCCAGCCTGTTTTGGCGGCCGCCTCGGGGCGCCGGACGATGTATCCCAGAACAGCCAGGGAAATCAGGAACAGCAAGAAAGTCATCGCGTAGTACCCTCTCTGGCGGAGTGCGCCGCTGATCCGAACCACTCCCGGGTACCAGCGACACACCACACTGACCTCCTTATCGGTCGTGATCCCGGTTTCCTTTACAGGCGCCCGCAACGTTTTCAACCCGCCCCCAGTTCTTCGAAAACCGAGTGCCAGATGGCCATCCCCTCAATCAGCTTCGAGCGCCATTCCTTCTGCGAGCCGGTCCAGCTCGGCCCCTCGGCCCAAACCCGCGGCAAGGCTGCCGCAATCTCCCCGAAACACGCGTGATACGTCGCGCCCGCCAGAGGTACGGAGCGCAGCGCGGCGCAGAAATCATCCGTCAGGATCATCCCGTTGCGCTCCACGTCCAAGTCCCTCCATAGGTCGTGAGGATTGCGCTCCTGGCGGACAACCGGCTCGCCATAGCTCACCACGTCTTCGAAATGTTCGGCGATGCGGGTCAGGATGTAACTGCCCCAAATATCGTCGTAGCGCCCCGTGTAGGGGCTCAGGAAGTACGCCGGTACGGCCTCGCGCATCAACGCCGTATTCTGGGAATCGAACGGCGACCATGTGCCCGGGTGGAGCGCCATGTTGCCCCCAGGCCACTTCCGGTTGAAACCGCGGACCACCAACTGCCGCTCCATGCGTGTCAGGGCATCGATATCCGGGTCGTCCACCCAGAGTCCGGCGTTCGCAACCACCCGCCGGGCGCCCTGGGAACAAGTCACTGAGTCGTCATCTTCCGCCCAGCGCATTTTCCGCGGGTATCCGCGGTGATAGAACTCCACCCCGTGGTCCGCTTCCAGAAAAGAACAGACATTGAACCAGCCGGAAGTCGAGCGGTAGGTGGGCAACTCGCGCACCGAGCCGGCCACCCCGTGGAACCCCACGAAATCCTGGCCCCTTACGAAGTTATCGTCGTCGATCGTGATTACGACATCGGCTCCGTTTTCATATGCCAGCAGCATGCCGATGTTGCGCCTCTGAATCGAATCGAACCGCAGGTGCGACCACAATTCCGGAAACCGGCTCAGGTACTCCCGCTGGGCCGGAATATCCAGATACGCGCACGGGTAGTGCGGGACGGACTTACAGAAATCGGCGGTCTCGGGCGGGCTTTTTCGATCCCCGATCACCACCAGGTCGAGGTCCTTGTGCCCATAGCGCTGGGCATTCTCGGCGTATTGCAGCAAAAGCACCGGGATATTGATGGTTGTGGTTACGATGGTGGTCTTCATGGATTCATGAGCCGGTCCTCAGCAATCTCCGCTTGTTGCTGAAGCGCGTCTTGAACGCGACGCGAAAATACACGAAGTTCCCCCAAAAGGGATTGTGCGATTCCCCTTCGGTGCGAGCCCGCCAGGTACTCGGGATCTCGATCACTCGGGCCCCCAGCCGTAGCGGCTTCAGCATGGTCTCGAGCAGAAAGGGGTGCCGCAGTTCCCCCCACGCGATGGTCTTCACCCACTCCCTCTTGAAGATCCGGAACCCGTAGGTCAGGTCGGAGAGGGTTGTGCCATAGAGAATGCGGAAGATCGTCTGGAAAATTCCGTTCAAAAAGCGCTTGAGCGGATTGTATCCGCGGAACCCGCTCCCGCCTTTCCACCGTGTCGCCGTCACAATATCATAGCCGTCCTTGGCCTTGGCAATCAGCTCTTTCACCGTGGCCGGATCGGTCTCGAGGTCGCTCGCCATCATCAGTACGTGGCTGCCCGATGCCCATTCAAATGCGTCGCGCATGGCGCCGCCGAGGAACGGGCGCTGCTGGAAACGCACCTGTATCAACCCCGCATACTCGCGGCCGAGCTCTTCCGCTGCCGCCAATGCCGCTGGGGTGGTCCTCTGGCACGCGACGATCAGGATTTCCGAAATCTCCCGCCGGTTCTCCGCCAGCAGAACCTCGACCGTTTTCCGGAGCGATGCGGTCTCATCGGTGACGGGGAGAATGGCCGTAACCGTCATGATGTGCGGAAGCCCTTCATTCGAAAGCAGTTTGACCTCAGGCGCAGCTTCCACCCTTGCATTATCTCAGAGTTCATCCGCATCCGAGTATCTGAAACCGTGCACTTAGTCTTGCTTCGGTGGGCGCGACACCTCGACCAGGATTGCATTGCCATGCTGCAGAGGAAACTGCCCTTTGAATGCCAGGGGGACACCGTCATCCAGCATCTTGCGCATCACCCAGTCCATCGGAAAATCGTACTCCGCAAGGACCAGGAAATGGGAGTGGGTGGATAGGAATTGGCGGTAATCCTCCAGGTGAGCGCGGATCGGGAACCATCTTCGGAGCATGTAGTACCCGCGGTCGAATGCATCGGTTCCCGTATACCGCACCGCGTCCGCCGCGTCGGTCAGGAAGTACAGTTGGTCGGCCACGGCCTTCGATTCGTAATGATCGAATTCCAGGAAAAGCAGCCCATTTGTGATCACCACCGGAAGATCCCGGCTTAACTCCGAGAGAACCAATTGTGGCTTGGGAATGGTCTTGGCGGCACGTGGCTTCACGACCAGTCCGGTAATCCACACGGCGGAATTCAGGGCGTATGCGCCAATGAAGACAAGCAGCACTGCCGCGGCGGCCGGCCTGGATTGGCGTGCTCCCCGAGCGATCAGGGCGCCGATGAGAATGCTAAAGCCGATGAGCGCCGTCACGCCGTAGCGGTCCATGAAGATGCCGGTCACGCCCATGCCGAGCAGCACGCCGAAGACCGGCACCAGGGCGAAGCCCACGGCAAGGACTATTTCATGGGCCGGAATGGCGGAGCTGTGTTTGTCCTCGGTGGCTGCTTCCGGCCCCGACCTTGCCAGCGCCAGAATGACCAACCCCGCCAGGACTGGCCACAGAGCCGCCCCGAAGTGCGTCACATAGCAAGCGGGTATCGACCCCCATTCCGGCCGGAAGACGGGATTGTCGAACCCGGGCCCCCTCGTCGCCGCGAACATGGGAAGGTACAGGAGCACCGCGGGGCACGGGACCGCCAACCACGCCAGCATGGGCCAGTCCAACTTCCGGCGTGAGATCAAGCGCGCCGCTTCCGCCAGCGCAAACGGAACCATAACCAAGACCGCATAACAGTGGGACAGCAGGGCGCCGGCGAGGGCGGCGGCAAGCCCTGGAAGGGCGATCCTCCTCCCCTCGTTCCGCGCTGCCGACTGCCAGAAGATTGCGGCCAAACCGCTGAACCCGAGAACCAACCCGTAGGCGCGCGCCTCGCTGGCGTAGTAATAGGCCCCCGTGATCACCGTAAAGCTCATGGCCCCCAAACCCGCCAGACGGCTCCCAAAGCGGGAAACAAAATGGAAGACACACAAAGACATGACCAGAAAGCCGAGAATGGCCGGCAACCGCGTCGCGAGTTCGCTATTGCCGAAGGCTGCCTGGCATGCCCGCGTCACAACATAAAACAAGGGAGGGTTCAGGTCGGCCCCGTCTTTCAGGGCCGACCAGACCGCGCTCATGTTCGGCAACCGGCACATGTAGAACGTGAAGAGTTCGTCGTACCAGAAGCGGCGCATGGCATGAAGCGCCGTAATAACGGCATAAACTTCCGCGAATAGGATGACGAACACGAGCCACTTTCGTTCGAGCACAGCCGCGATTCGATCCCAACGGCTCCGCATTCTTGTCCAGAGATTCGGGCGCATGGTGTGGTATGAATAGGTAGTGTAATATCTTTCACGCTGGCCTTGGAATCCACGTGATTGACTTGCCATCCAGTCCCCATGCCGCAGTGGTTGCGCCATAACGCTTTGTCGCATCCCAAACTCTACGACTTGGTTCAATGGGCCGTGGGTGCGGCGAAGGTGCGCGCCCGATTGGTTCCTCTCTTGGCGGGTTCCGAAGAGCGGATCGTGTTGGACATCGGGGCCGGTACAGGGGGGCTCCGGGCTTTGCTGCCGGAGAACTGCTGTTACATCTGGATGGATAACGACCCGCAAAAACTTCGCGGTTACACGGTGCGGCCCGGTGACCGGGCAATCCTTGGCTCCGCCTTGTGCCTGGCCCTGGCGCCAAACAGCGTCGATCAAGCGCTCTGTGCGTCCGTCGCGCATCACCTCGGAGACGCCGAGCTTCGGCAGGCTCTCCGGGAAATTGCGCGCGTAATCAGGTATAAACTGGTCTTTCTGGATCCTGTCGATTGCCCGGCGCGACCGGTGAGCCGGCTCCTCTGGAGTATCGACCGTGGGTCCTTTCCCCGCTCGCCGGAAGTGCTGCGGAGATTTCTGGAAGAGTACTACGTGCTGGAGCGG
>Ga0187889_10005370_pt1 | contig 10059 bp, 8 predicted proteins | sample June2016WEW_7_10_2_FD_132992 | JGI IMG/M metagenome (GOLD analysis project Ga0187889, IMG submission 132992) | Peatland microbial communities from SPRUCE experiment site at the Marcell Experimental Forest, Minnesota, USA - June2016WEW_7_100 | ecosystem: Environmental > Terrestrial > Soil >...
AAAACCAGCTGAAGCCACCCCAGCAGCCGCAACCACCGCTCAGTCCAGTACCTAATTCTATTTACGAGCTACCTAACTCGCTGGCTACGATTCAAAGTGTGAGTCTGCCAAGCGTAGCTTCGCAGTTTCTTCGTTGCACCGAAACCACACGCTGAACATTTCTTCCACCTAATATGATATGAATGGCGGCCACATCTTCTGCACCGAATATGTGTCTTTGAACGTCCACGTCGACCAAAAGATGCAGTACCTTTTGTCAATCAGAGTGTCACCTAATTGCATTTATCTCTTCGGAGGAGGCGAAACTAGAACCACATTATCGCCTCTAACAATTATAGTGCCAATGTTTTTAGTATTCTCAGGATTGGACACATCTTCAGCATCCTCAAGTACCAAGTTCATATGCTGATCGTAACTGTACAACTTGCCTCGAATAGTACGACTACCCTTCAGTTCCACGAGAACAATCTTGCTTAGGCTCTCTTGGAAGATTTTGTCAGCTACTGCAGACATTGTTCCTTCTGACCTAGTAATGAAAGTGCAACAGAACGCTCCAAATTAAAGCTTAGGATAGCTTCCAACCAGAGCACAAGGCACATGATGTTATTGTTTACATACTAACAATGTGGAGATTATGGCAGCAATGCGTCATCTCAAAGATAGAGAAACGAAACAAATCATCAAAGACTTCACGACCAAATATCCATCGTCAGTGGAACCTCTCAGCTCTGTGGAACATTTAGAAGAACTTACTACTGAAGACGTGTTAGTATTTTTTGCTGACGGAAAAACCTGGATTCTTCGTACCAAGAAGGGGCTACTTCCATCCTTGAAGTTTGAGGTAGTGCTAAATACATTCCCAAAAGTTATCGTCGACATGGGAGCCGTCCCTCATATTGCCAACGGTGCCCAAATAATGCGTCCAGGAGTAAGTAGGATCGAGGGGCAATTTGCCAAAGACGAATTAATCGTAATATTAGATGAAAAATATCGAAAAACAATCGCATTAGGAATCGCAGAGGTCGACTCCGAAACCATGCAATCCATGACCAAGGGGCGCGTCATCAATAACATACACTACGTAGGGGATCCTGTTTGGAACGCATTTTCCACGGCGAAATCATGACTCATCAGGATCGATTAGAGCCTTCAATTCTTAACACGTGAGTGACAAACGGTGCAAAGTTCCAGTTGAATTACCACCTGAATCTATACACAACCATGTCATAGACCATCCCAGTCCGCACAAACGCTTAAAGTCACATAACTTGACCATTCGAGTCATAAGTGACTTGAATGATGAACTCACGCGATGTAGACTCTGAACGGTTCCCCTTGATCAACCCGTCAATTCAACACCCGATCTATGTGAAAGCCTATCCATTGCGTGAATCCATTGATGTTCCAAGAATCAAGGCGGAGATCATAGAAGGTAACATACTCATCGTTAAAATAACTCCAATCGCGAAACGCAGCGTAGAAGAAACGAAGGCCGCAATAAGCGAGCTTGTGGAGTTCATAAAATCAATCCAAGGCGATATTGCCCGTCTTGGAGAGGAAAGAATTGTCATGACTCCTCCAACCGTAAAGGTCTGGCGCGGCAGATCATCAAAATTGGCTGTAGCCGCGAACACTATAACGGCTTCGTCTGATGAGGAGACCGAATAACCAAGTTAGCGTAAGCGAAGCTTCTCTTCAATATCTGGCGCTATGGTCCTCACTTTAAAGATTCGAGAAACTTCGTATGCGAACGCATCAGTCTTTCTTCTCTCACCGTGTCCCATGATCACTCTAGATGGCCGTGGTGAGACTCGTCTCAAGAAACCTAATAACTGATTTCTATCCGAGTGTCCAGAAAATCCTTCAACGCTGTCAACTCGCAGGTTGACTTTGTAGGCTTCAAGTTTTCCATTCCTACCCATCAAAGAAACTTCTCGTATACCATTCTTCAATCTATTTCCAAGCGTACCTTCCACTTGATAGCTTACGAATACAACAGAATTCTTTTCATCGGAGCAGAGATATCTAAAGTAATCAATGGCAGGCCCTCCCTCCATCATACCGGAAGTTGCGAGAACAATTGCTGGCTCACCTTGAGCAATTTTCTCTCTCTCTGAAGGATGATCAACGTTAGTGAAGTAATCAGACTGGAATGGATTAACGTCCTTGTACAGAATCTGTTCCCGCAAGTCTCGAGAGAGATATTCAGGATAAGCGGTGTGAATGGCGGTAGCCTCTAAAATCATCCCTTCAATGAAGATAGGGAGTTCTTTGATCATCTTTTGCTTCATGTATGCGTTGAGGACAAGCATAATCTCCTGAGCTCGCCCTATGGCTAGGGTAGGTATCAGTACCTTGCCCCCTTTCTCGGCTGTCTCGTTGACTATACGTGCTAGTTTACCTTCCACCGTCTCTCTGTCCGACATCACATCGTCGCGGCCACCATAGGTGCTCTCCATTATCAGCGTCTCAGCGCGTGGGAATGAGCATGTGGCTGGTTCCAGTAACATAGTCCTGCCGAACTTGAAGTCACCAGTGTAGACAATGTTGTGAAGTCCTTCTCCAATATGGAGATGAACAATTGAACTTCCTATGATATGACCTGCATTGTGAAGAGTCAACTTGATGTCAGGCGCAACGTCTGTCACAACTCCGTACTTCACTGGTATCGTGTGCATGACTACCTTTCGCACATCTTTCTGGTCGTACGGGGCAATTCCACCTTCCTTGCCGTAAATGTCAAGATAGTCAAGTTGAAGAAGTGTCATCAACACTGACGTTGGTTCAGAGCAATAGATCGGTCCATCGTACCCATACTTGTAGAGGAACGGGACGAAGCCGCAATGGTCAAGGTGTGCGTGAGATATTATTACTGCATCGAGTTTTTCAATATCGAAACTGTTCGAGTCAAGACGTGGAAAAGCTGCAGCAGGATGATCTGCTCCAGCGCTTATTCCACAATCAAGTAGAACACAGCTTTCATCTGTCTCCACGAGAATCGATGACCGACCGACTTCGTGAAAGCCACCGAGAGGTGTCAAGAACACGGATGAGGTTTTTGAGAATCGGGGGCGAAATATGCGCTCTCCAACGTCACGAAAGATTCTGCTTCTCTCTTCGCTTTCAGAATGAAGAATATGCCTAGTACTTGCGACAATCTTTGAAGGAAGAGGAGGCGCACGAAGTACTCGTGGTCGCCAGCTCGTAGTCTTGATAATTTCTTGTAATGTACTGCCATCCTTCCCAATAGCTAATCCCGGCTTCTTGGCCTCTATTACAACTTCGCCGAGGGTTGGGTCGAAGTTTATTTCAGTAATTTCCGCTTCGACGGGAACTATCCCTTTAATCAGTCGCTCAGATTCAGGTTCCTTTAGCCTTATCGAAGGATCTGATCTAATTACAATTCGTTTATGCAGTAAATTGACAATCTCCGTCACCACATGGCTCTGTTCTAGAAGTAGAGCCACGTTTTTCACGTATATTGCAAGTCGTGGTCCTTCGAATTCAATTCGAGTAATTTCAGCTTCTTTAGGCATGTGGGAGACTATGGTTTCGCGTATTCTTGCCTGTGAATCATCTAACAGTCTTACCACTGCCGTTTTCCTTCGAAACTTGTTTATAGAATTTTCATTATTCGCGTCAGTTAGGCTGTGCGAGTATGGCCTTCTTTTCCTCCTCGCTTAGCTCTCGATAACCAGTTTCTTTCAGAATAACCGCAACATCAAAGCTGTCACCACTGGCTGAGTCTCTTTTCATAGCTGAGTTGACTGCTTTTACGACAAGTGGGATAGCTTCCTTCACTGCCATGCCTTCCTTGTAGCCTGGCTCAAGTACTCCATAGGCAACAGGTGATCCTGACCCGGTTGAAACATACTTTTCCTCTGTTACACTGCCCAGAGGATCGAGCGCAAAGATGTGTGGCCCAGAATCGTCTATTCCGCCAATAATCGATTGAAGAACAAAAGGATAGAACCTTGCCTGAAATAAAATATTCGCCGCGAGTCTCGCGATCGCTCCTATTGGAATCGGGAAGTCTTTCTCGAATCTGTAGAGTTTTGAGTTGGCACGAAGAATTTCAACCACAGACTGGGCGTCTGCCACACCGCCCGCAATAGTCATCGCTACATGTTCATCAATCGGGTAAACTTTCTTCGCATGCTTGTGTGCGACAAATGTTCCTAACGTTGCACGCGTATCCGTTCCTAGAACGATACCGTCACAACAAACTAGACCCATTGTCGTCGTACCGGTTAACACATGTTTCGGCATTTCATTTCTGTTCTGGTGGTACATGATTTTGGTTGCCTCCGACATAAATCCGGATGCATAACGAAAGCGCACGAGAACATTCTTGCGCTGTGAAATACGACCACGCCACGACCACTTAAAAACGTTTCTTGAACAAAGCGTTCTCTAATTGGTCAATAAATATCGCATATCGAAAACCATTAGCATAGCCGTATGAGAGTAAGTGAACTGGAACACTCATGGAAAATGCCTACCAATATGAGAATGATCTGATTGATGAGGCATTTACGGAACTGCAATCGCGCCGTGCTCTTTCTGAAGAATTGAAGATGAAGCTACTCAAAACCTTTGGCGATCGATTCACTAACGGTTTAGAGCTTACTAACTCTAATAGAGTTAAGAGATTCGAGTTCACACCCAGCAGACGAGTTGTCTGGGTGGTTCAAGGTCGTAGTAGTGAATATCAAGTAATACCTGACCTACCATTCTGCTACTGTGACGACTACTACTTCCGTGTAATGGACCGGAAAAGAGGTCTCTGCTATCATATTATAGCGCAGCGAATCGCAGAAGCCTTAGGCCAATTTAGTACCATACAAAAGAGTGATTCACAATATTCAACTATCACAGATCGTTGGCGAGCAAAAGAATCTCGAGATTGAGTAGTGTTTAAATTGCGTCGATTGGTAGATGGAGCAAGCGAGCGTTTAGAGAATGTCAGTTGATGAACTCTGGGGGCTCATTGAAATTGGGACCACGTTTCTAGCATTCTTAGCAGTGGTCCTAATTTTCGTATATTTAGCATACGAAAAACCTTCAGCCTAAGAACGCCCTTACTGTCTGCACGTCCTCCTTCACTATCACAGAATGTCTCTAGGGAATGCAAGATTTGCTCCAAAACGCGTTTTCGAATCTACACAGACCTATAAGGGCACATTTGGAGAAAATAGGTCTAGAGGAACCTAGCGACATTCAGAGTATCGCCATACCACCGATTCTGGAAGGAAAGAATGTTCTCGTAATCGCCCCAACTGGAACAGGGAAAACCCTAGCATCCATACTTCCAATCTTCAACAATTTCTTGGAACTTCGTTCTGCCGGCGAAACCAAAGGCATCTCAATTCTCTACGTAACGCCTCTGAGATCTCTGAATCGAGATATCCTGCGAAGGCTTTCGGACATTGGCAAGGAGTTGGATATCAAGGTCCAGGTGAGACATGGCGACACTCCTCTCAGTGTCAGAGGATCGCAGGCAAGATCGCCTCCAGACATGCTCGTCACAACCCCGGAAACACTTCAGGCAATCTTGCCAGGACGCAGAATGCGTGAACATCTGAAAGGCGTTAGGTGGGTGATCGTGGATGAGGTGCATGAACTCGCGACAGATGAACGCGGAGTGCAATTGAGCGTAGCATTGGAACGCTTAACCCATCTAGTGGGGAAAGACTTTCAAAGAATAGGCCTATCCGCGACCGTAGGTGAAGAGCAGAAGGTTGCTCAATTTCTCGCAGGAACCAACCGTCCCATAACCATAGCAAGATCAAATGAACTGAGAAGATTCGAAGTTGGAGTGCAGTACGTGAATCCAACAGTCGGAGACTCACGTGACTCTGAAAGGCTAGGTCTGCCGCCATCGACAATTGCTAGATCAAAGAAAATTTCGGAAATTGTTTCACAGAAACAGTCCACTCTAGTATTCACTAACACCAGAGAACAGGCGGAGGCAATTGGTTCTCAGCTTCATGCCTTGGCTTCCAATCTCCCGGTTCGAGTTCATCATGGTTCGCTTTCCAGGGAGATTCGAGAAGAAGTTGAACAGGGATTCCAGACGGGATCTCTGAAAGCAGTCATATGCACTTCCTCTCTTGAGCTAGGGATGGATATTGGAAGAGTCGACTTTATCGTTCAATACATGTCACCCCGAACTTCAACCCGCTTAATTCAACGAATCGGGCGCAGTGGACACACTCTTCGTGGAGAAGCTAAAGGCGTGATAATAGGGACCATGGCAGACGACCTTCTGGAAGCAGCCGTGATAGCAAATCAGGCAAGAGAAGGACGAATCGAGAACACCATAATTCATGACAACGCTTTAGACGTCCTCGCTCATCAGATTGCTGGAATCGCACTCGACTCGAAGAGAGTGCACTTATCAGAATTGTTAGAACTTGTCAACATGGCCTATCCATACAGAAACTTAACTGGTGATCAGTTACTTGAAGTAGTCAAATTCATGAATTCCGTTGGTGCCATAAGACTCGTCGAGGATGTGATCTCAGCCCGTTTTCCTCGAACCTTTCGATACTATTACGAAAATCTGTCAGTTATACCTGACGTTAAACGATATGACGTATTCGATTTCTTCAGAAAGAGACGCATCGGCACATTGGACCAAGGCTTTGTGGCGAGGAAGTGTAAGGCAGGAACTGTATTCATCATTCACGGTCAAACTTGGAAAATCATAAGCGTAAACGAGGAAAAACTTTCGGTTGAAGTTGAACCAACAGCTCCCACCCTTGACGCGATTCCCAGCTGGGAAGGAGAAATTATACCAGTCACTTACGAAACCGCTCAAGAAGTAGGCAGCCTTCGGTCACACATTTCTTCAAACTTGGACAGCCCAAATGAACTAGAGCGACTGCGAAACAATTATGCTCTATCAGATGAGGCAATGGAAAAGATCACTGAGACGATAAGAAATCATCAAAAACATTTCCCACTTCCGACTGATACTCACATAATTGTTGAAAAATTTGAAAATTGTATCGTTATACATGCGACCTTCGGCACAACTGTGAACGATACAATCGCAATGATCATGGCATCCCTATTAAGCGCCAAGTTTGGTGTGAACGTGGTCACTCAGACCGACCCTTATCGAATCGCTCTGATATCCTCCTTCAAGATCGAACCAGAAATAGTCTCCATCGAATTATCGAAACTAACTCCAGAAGATGTAGAGACAATTCTCCTCGAAGCACTCCAGACATCAGACCTTTTTGCCTGGAGGAATTGGCATGTTGCTAGAAGATTTGGAATAGTAGAAAGAAAAGCTGACTATCGAGCATACCGTGCTCGAACCATAGTCCAAGCACTGAAGGGCACACCCGTTAATTCTGAAACTCAAAGAGAGGTCTTATTGGAAAAATTTGATCTTTCAGTCGCCAAAGAAGTAACGCGGAAAATTCAGAATAAAACAATTGTCATAGATGTCGCTCAGAAACATTCTGATTCATGTTCTCCCTTGGCTGCGCCGATAATTGATAAAATCATACCGCATGATCTTCTCAGGCCGGCAATACCGTCAAAATCACTCACTGATATAATTAGAGAGCGATTGCTTAGCGATCCAGTCAGGCTCGTATGCATGTTCAGTGGAGATTGGGATGCAATTAGAATCGTCGGCCAAGTTGGAGAAAAAATTCGTTGTCCAAAATGTGGCTCAACGTTAATTGCGGCCACGTTTCGCTCTGATGACCGGCTCGCACCTATTGTAAAGAAAAAGAAAAGAGGAAGAAAACTATCCCTTGACGAAGAGCATCTTTGGAAACGAGGCTCACTCAGTGCAAGCTTGGTTCAGAACAAAGGGAAACAAGCTATCATAGTAATGAGCGGCCGTGGCATCGGCCCTACAACGGCAACGAGAATCCTACGAAAGTTGCATCGAAAGGAAGAGGATCTTTATGTCGATATTCTGAAAGCCGAACGTGAATATGCAAGAACCAGACTCTTTTGGGATTAAGCTCACGCTAGCACTTTCAGAGTTACGGTCACATGATCTGGATATCGAGGCCTTCCTAATTCTTGATACTCTTCTTCCGTCAAGGTAACAATTAGCCTAGGAGTTCCTAGTTGCTGTCCAAAACCAGGAAGTTGACTCAAAGTTCGTTGGACCGCGATGGTTACGCCTGCTATTTCTTTATCCATTTCAAGAGGAAACGTAACCGGCCCCTTAAGTGGATCTCCCAACGTCATCTGCACCATCGGTCTACTTTGTGATGATTGAATCGGAGTAACTACCAACACTGTCCCTTCAATTGTAACTTCTGCCATGATCACGCACTCCTGCCGTTAGGCATTTTGCACTATTCTAAGGTTGTGGGTAGCATGATCAAGTCGATCGGACCCTATAGACAACATCGGCCTCTCTCGCCCGTCCAGCAACTTTGAGCCCAATTGATTTTCCAGCATCTGCAGTCAAAATCTTACAATGTTCTATCTCCATCGACTCAATTGTTTGTTCAATATTCGTTGTGCCGCCTCGAATGACAATCTTATCACCATTCTTCACGGTGGCAGTAAGTTCAATGATCGCTACTCCTGCTTTTGGAAAGAAGTGAGTAATTCGCCCAATCTTTTCGTAGGGAGGCTCCAAACGAATCAAGATTGAATCATTCGATTTTGCTGAAGTAGTTTTCGCCCGGGGGGTGTTCCTTCATGTATCAGTCGTCCAAATAATAGCCTACTGCACCAGGAATGAGGTTATATCAATCTCCTTACGAAGAATATCTGCACCGAGAGTGGTCCGGTAACGAGACTTGTTTATGCGTCAAGTTGGAATCCGAAGTCCGCTAGAGGCGAACATAGATGTCTGCATTCCAAACTATCCTAAATGAAATTGTCTCTAAAAGACGCGATATTTCGGAGGACCAAATACGCGACCTAATAGAACAGAAGAAAAAAGAGCTGCCAGGATTTCTTTCAGACGAAGGTGCAGCGCGACTGGTTGCGGAAGAATTACTGATAAAAACGCGCGGCACTGAACTGGGTAGAATGCAAGTCAGGGACCTCGTAAGCGGGTTAAACGATGTCAGCATTTCTGGGCGGATTCTCTTATATTGGCCCCCGCAGGCATTCCAACGCCGGGATGGAACTTCAGGACAAGTAATGCGTCTTGTCATTGTAGATAGAAACGGCAAAGTTCGCTGTGTTTTATGGGACAGACATGTGGAGGTGGCCTCAAGAACTGATAATTTGCAAGGAAGCATTCTGAGAATCGGACACGCCTATACCCGCCAAGGTCTTGCAGGAGAAGTTGAAGTACACGCTGGTGAAAGAAGCAGCATTGAAATTAATCCTCGATGTCCCACATCGGATTTTCCAGAATTCAGCGAGCTATTTACCCAGATACATAATATTCCAAACGAATCATTCAATGTCAATACTATAGGAGTAAATCAGTCAACGCCCAAAAAGTATTCATTCACAAAAGAAGGGCGAACAGGCTCCGTTCTTCGCATAATTCTTGCTGATAAATCCGGCACAATACCAGTTGTAGCATGGAATGAGAGAGCAGATGAGCTTCAAGATCTTAGCAAAGGCGACATTCTACAAATAATAAACGGTCGTACAAAACTCGATTCCAATTCACGTCCCGAACTGCATATTGAAGCACGAAGCCAAGCCGTTATCCTGAAGCAACCTCCACCTTATTTTGAGATGCCAGTTGAACAGATATACAAGATCGCTGAACTAACTCCACAAAATTCTCTCGTTAACTTGAAGGTTAAAGTAATAGCAAAAGGTGACCAGCGAGAGATCAAACGACCAACTGGAGAAAGAGTGAAAGTCTCAACACTCATGGTTGGAGATGAGACGGGAATGCTCACACTATCATTATGGGACGAAAAAACCGTTCTAGTGGATGAGTTGCAAGAGGGAGAATCTATCCACCTTCGGAACGTATCGATCCGGGATCGGCTCGGCGAACTTCAACTCAACCTTGGAAGAACTGGAGAAATCGAGAAACTGGCCACTGCGAACCAAAACGTCGTATCAAATACGAAACTTAACGCGCTCGCTTCATTGAAG
>Ga0187889_10005385_pt1 | contig 10047 bp, 6 predicted proteins | sample June2016WEW_7_10_2_FD_132992 | JGI IMG/M metagenome (GOLD analysis project Ga0187889, IMG submission 132992) | Peatland microbial communities from SPRUCE experiment site at the Marcell Experimental Forest, Minnesota, USA - June2016WEW_7_100 | ecosystem: Environmental > Terrestrial > Soil >...
AGGGTGTTGCGCCGCCTATGCCCTGCAAGTGGCAGGCATAGTATCGGAAATAGTGCTGACCGACATTATGAAAGACCTGGTCGAAGGCGAGGCTTTGGATTTGATGCACGGCAGCGCCATGTTGCATGATCAGAAAATCTGTGCAGCGGATATCTCGGCGGCCGCAAAGGCAGACCTGATCATCATTACCGCAGGGCTGCGCAGAAAGCCGAATGAGTCAAGGCTCGACCTCATCAATAGAAACGCTTCTCTTTTTTCGTCCATGGTTAAAGATTTGAAAACCGGAGGGCTCCGCAATGACGCAATCCTCCTGGTGGTTTCAAATCCGGTGGACATTCTCACCTATCTCGCAGTCCAGCAGAGCGGTCTTCCCCCAGGACAGGTTGTCGGCCTTGGAACGCTCCTTGACACGGCACGTTTCAGCTCGCTTATAGCCGACGCCGTCAAGGTCGCGCCAACCCAGGTCAGGGCCCTGGTGTTGGGAGAGCATGGGGATTCCATGGTGCCTGTCTGGTCGTCGGCGACCTGCAACGGGCTTTCTCTGGAAAAGCATCCTGACCTCTCGGCGGCTGCCAGGACAAAGATCTTCGAGCGGACGCGCCAGAGCGGCGCCGAGGTTATTCGCCTGAAAGGGGGCGCAGGCTGGGCTGTCGGCACGTGCATTGCCGCTCTGGTTCACGCGATTGTCTTGGATCAAAGGAAGATCCTTCCTGTGAGTTCTCTCCAGATCGGGGCCTATGGCCTTAGGGATGTGTGTGTCAGTGTGCCAACAATGGTTGGCCGGAGCGGGGTCGTGAAGCATCTGGAATGGCAACTATGGCCTCGTGAACTCCAGGAGCTGACCAAATCCGCGAGTGTGGTTCAAAACACCATTAAAGGGGTCAACTTGCAAGACTCCTAAGCCTGGCAAGCCGGAAATGAACAGGCAAGATAATAACTTGTAAAAAGACACTACTTACAATCGGCCCTGATTATTCAGGTTGAAATCTGCCTGATGCAGGGAGGGCCAAACTGATGGCAAGAAAACGAAGTGGCTTGAGCGCTCAGTTCAGCTCCAACTTGTCCCCGTTACGACGATTCCATAATCGCTCCTCCCACCTTTCCATGAGCAGCTCAGTAATACCTGCACATTGGCGCCGCGAAGGAGGTTCCATTGTAGGCAGATGTCGGTCACAGGGTGATAAACCGGGGGAAAGTGCGTAATTTACCTGAGTTTATCTTCATTTTTACAGCCCGCTTACAGGGAGGAATCCAATGAGTCGGATTTTGATTTCACCAAGTCGTTATGTTCAGGGAGAGGGAGCTATCAACGAGATCGGTGTGAATGCGGCCAGGCTTGGGACCAAGGCCCTGTTCACGGGAGGGAAAAGAGCCTTATCCGTTGTCGGCTCTGCAGTTGAGGCAAGTCTTAAGGAGAAGGGGATCGGGTGTCATCGCGAGCACTTCAACGGCGAATGCTCGACCAACGAGATCAACCGGCTGGTGGAGGTTGCAAAAAAGGCAGGATGTGATCTCGTTATCACCGCCGGAGGCGGTAAGGTCATCGATACAGGCAAGGCTGTCGGCTACTACATGAAAATTCCGGTCGTCGTCGTCCCGACGATCGCCGCAACAGATGCCCCGTGCTCGGCGCTTGCGGTGGTCTACACCGATAACGGTGTCTTTGAGCGTTACCTCGTCCTGCCGAAGAACCCGGATTGCGTACTTGTGGATACGGGCGTTATTGCTAAAGCACCGGTTGAATTCCTGGTATCCGGTATGGGTGATGCTCTGGCCACTTTCTGGGAAGCCGATACCTGTTTCAGGAGCTGTAAGCCAAACGTACTCACCGGCGGATGCCCTCCATTGCGCTCGGCTCACACGCTTGCCCGGCTGTGCTACGACACCCTGCTCGAATACGGCCTGCAGGCCAAACTCGCCGTTCAAAGGCATATGGTGACTCCCGCGGTGGAAGCCATCGTGGAGGCCAACACGCTGTTGAGCGGCCTGGGTTTTGAGAGCGGCGGCCTTGCGGGGGCCCATTCCGTTCACAATGGATTCACGGTTCTGGAAGGCACCCATCATAAGCTGCACGGCCAGAAAGTGGCTTTCGGGACCATCGCGCAACTGGTCATGGAAGGTCGTCCAACGGGTGAAGTCGAAGAAGTGCTGGATTTCTGCCTGTCTGTGGGATTGCCGGTCTGCCTGGAAGATCTGGGGATACACAATCCTTCGAGCGAGGACATCCGCAAGGTGGCCGAGGCCACGACCGCTTCGGGCGAAACTATTCATGCCTCATGTTTCGAGGTGACTGCAAGCATGGTGGAGGCTGCCATCTGGACAGCTGACGCATTGGGAACTGAATACAAGAAAGGAGCATGATCATAGCGCTCACCGGGGGAATAATGTGATCACTCGGTGAATACATGGGTTTGCAGGCTTATCTGAAATTGTACCGGCGTCCCTTCGGCACGAACCGCATCATTGGTTGAAGCCAAAGGAAAGGATTGCCGCAAATAGTACTCGACAGAGGGCCCACCGGCGGTGGTCTCCCGCATCCACCTCCCCCGGGCCCGCCAATCAATACTACCGGTTACCTAGTCACGAGGGTTTCCGATGACCAGGAGCGTTGAGTCTTGGCGCCCACAGGGATGTCGATGTTTTCATCGACCAACCTTGCCAGCTTGCCTCTGTGGCGGGATATATGTGAGAGGAAGTGAAAGAATATCATCTATCAATTGTACTGCTGATGGCTGTATCCTGCAATCTGGACAATGTGGGAATAGGCATAGCATATGGCGCCAGAGGCGTATCAATCCCTTTTATATCCAATCTGCTGATTGCTGGGATTACTACGCTTGGAACATATATTTCTGTTATGTTCGGCCAATGCATGTACATCTTCATAAAGCCGGGTATTGCCAAATACACTGGAGCTGCAATATTGATATGTGTTGGTATATGGATCTCAATTGAGAAATACATTTACGGAAACCGTGATTTATGTTGTCATACAGGTATTTCAGAAGTCAATTCAAGGACGGAGAAATCATTCATTACAAAGATATTGATGATACTGGATAATCCATTTACTGCCGATACGGATTTATCTAATCATATTGATCTCAGGGAAGGGATAGCGTTGGGATTGGCATTATCTTTGAACAATATAGCCAATGGCATCGGTGCCGGCATGATTGGTTTAAATATCATGTGGTTAACGGTTTTTGTATTTATTTTTAGTATTGTTACAATTTGGGTTGGAATAAAGATCGGGGATTATTACGGACGCCGAATCTTTGGCAAAGTAACTGGATTTGCGGCGGGTGTACTCCTCGTTTTCATAGGTATTTATGAAATTATTTTTTGAGCATTATTTGCCATGGTTCGATTAACTATCGGAAACGTTTTGTAAATCTCCATGCTCCAAAGATGTTCCTCAAGGTTACTTCCATCCGTAATGCTGCGAAATCCAATCGCGGTACTTGCCGGTTTTGACCGAATCGATCCAGGAGCTATTTTCAAGATACCATTTTATTGTTTTCTCAAGCCCCGTTTCGAAGGTCTCTTTCGGTTTCCAGCCGAAAGCGCGGTTGATCTTTGAAATGTTGATGGCATAGCGCTGGTCATGGCCGGGGCGGTCTTTGACGAAGGTGAGCAGAGATTTGTGGGGCCTGTATGGCGACTGGAGGCATAAGTCGTCCATCATGGCGCAGACGGCTTCGGCCACTTCCATGTTTGTCTTTTCGCATGCGCCCCCGAGATTGTAGTTTTCTCCGGGCTCTGCCTGTTCCATGAGCAGGTGGAGTGCCGCGCAGTGGTCATTGACGTAGAGCCAGTCCCGGACGTTCGATCCATTGCCGTAGATAGGCAGAGGTTTGCCCTCCAGGCCGTTCAGTATCAGCAGGGGTATGAGCTTTTCAGGAAATTGTCTTGGACCGTAGTTGTTCGAACAATTAGTGATGATGGACGGAAGGCCGTATGTGTGGCGAAAAGCGTTCACCAGGTGATCACTGGCCGCCTTGGAAGCTGAATAGGGGCTCCTGGGATCGTATGGAGTCTTTTCATGGAACGGCTCATCCTCGTGCCCGAGAGACCCGTAAACCTCATCTGTTGAAACATGCAGGAAACGAAATCGTGCCCCGGCCTTTTCGGGTATCTGCCGCCAATAATCCCGGATCTGCTCCAAAAGATGCAAAGTACCGAGCACGTTCGTCGTCAAAAATGATTCGGGGCTGGAAATAGAACGATCGACATGCGATTCGGCTGCAAAATTCACTACCGCCCATGGCTGGTGCTCTTCGAGTATCGCGCGGACTAGTTCCCGGTCTGCGATGTCGCCTTTGATAAAGATATGGCGGGGATTATGCCGGGCTGGTTCCAGGCTCATCGGGTTGCCTGCATAGGTCAGGTTGTCCAGGTTTACGACAGTGTTGTCTCCTTTTGCCAGCGCATGAAGAACGAAATTGCTCCCTATGAAACCAGCGCCGCCGGTCACGAGTATCTTCTTTTCGAATCCATTTGAAACAGGCTTCATTAGAACTCCAGCTCCATTATCCGGCCACCCGTGCCTCAAAGAAACGAGCCCGACAAAAACAGCGATTCATTATTACATACCTGGCTCATTCAGGGAAAAATAATAGAGGGGCCGCGAGAGCATGCCGGTATAAAAGCAGATCGGTGTGCCTGATATTGATCTATCTCGCCGGAAGCGTCTCCAGCATTTTCGAAACCTCGATGTCTACCACCCGTGGGGCGTCATAGGGCGGAACATTCGCCATATCCAGCACGACGGATTTAGTCGATGCGGTCGCGTCGCGGAAACTCTGGGTCTGGATGTCGATTCTGATCATCGGGGTGTCCGCCGGGGCGGCAAGCCCAAGGAAGCCGCCACCTGCCGCGCCTGCAATCGCGCCTGTAGCCGGAGCACCTGCTGCCGCGCCAATCAGCGCGCCCGTCGCCGCGCCGAGAAGCGCCCCACCCAGGAGGTGTTCGGCCCTTGCGTCCGGATTGTCCCGAGATTCTGTGGCGAGTGCAATATTAACAGAAAAGTCGGCTTCCCTTTCTCTTCTAACCTGGTCATAGCCTTTTTCATAAAGGGCTCGATGAGCCTGAGGCAAACTGATTGCGAAAGAGGTGCGGTTATCGACATGCATTACATAATAACGGTCCTGTGGGCCGACGCTCAGAAAAGCCGGCTCATTTGCAGCCGGGCTGGACACCGCCGGGGGTTGCTGCACAGAGTAGTAAGGACCATAAGCCGAAGTGGCACAGCCTCCGAGGAGGACAACCGCAAATCCCAATGTGAGAATCTTCCATGACCATGCCGATGTCTTCATCTGCTGCTCCTGTTGGGAATCGAATGAAATATCCGGAAAGCCACAAAGTCCAACTCAACCTAGCAGGTTAAATTCGACTTTTCAACAGCCATTATCAACTTGGCCGTTCGTAAGTCCATGCGTGGCTCTGGGCCGGTTTTCCAGCTATAGCGGCTTTCCTTTCAAATTCATTTAGCCGGGCAACGCCCGTAATTGTCTGCAAACCGGCGGATATCGTCTTCGCCCAGATAGCTGCCGGACTGCACCTCGATAAGTTCCAGGGGAATCTTGCCGGGGTTTTCGAGGCGATGTCGCGTGCCCATGGGAATGTATGTGCTCTGGTCTTCGTGGAGGATGAATTCTTCGTCATTCTTGATTATGCGGGCGGTTCCGCGTACGACGATCCAGTGTTCCGCCCTATGGTAGTGCATCTGATGGGAAAGTGCCGCGCCCGGATTTACGGTGATCCGCTTTACCTTGAAGCGCTCACCCGTGTCGATGGATTCGTAAGACCCCCAGGGACGGTATGTGCGGGAATGAAAAAGCGCCTCATCCCTCATCTTCTCCTTGAGCTTGCCGACGATCAGCTTAACATCCTGGGCTCGACTGATCGAGGAGACCAGCAGAGCGTCCTTTGTGTCGATAATTATCAGGTTTTCTACACCAAGGGCTGCAATGAGCCTGTTTTCGGAATGTATAAAGCAGTTGTGCACATCTTCCAGAACAACATCTCCGGTGATGGCGTTGCGGCACTCGTCTTTTTCGCTGACTTCATGAAGTGAGAGCCAGTTTCCAACATCGCTCCAGCCCACATCCAGCGGAATTACCACCGCGCGCGGCGTCTTTTCCATGATCGCATAGTCTATGGAAATACTGGGGCATGAGGTGAAGGAGCGCTCCTCGAGTCGAGTAAAGTCGAGGTCCCGCCTGGCCTTTTCATATGACTCGCGGCAGGCATCGAGAATTTGCGGCGAAAGCCGGCTGAGTTCATCGAGAAAAACCGAAGCCCTGAACATGAACATGCCGCTGTTCCAGAAGTACTCTTTTGAATTTACATAGGAGCACGCTTTTTCATAGTCCGGTTTCTCGGAAAACTCGCGGACCACGCAAGCCCCGCCGTCTGTGCGACCCTGAACACGGTCCCCCTTTCGGATGTAGCCGTAGCCGGTCTCCGGCCTGTCAGGAACTATCCCGAAGGTGATTATATTGCCGTCCGACGTGAGTTCGGTCCCTTTTTGAACAGCGGCTGCGAAAAGGGCATCGTTACGGATGAGATGGTCTGCCGGGAGAACGAGCAGGTCGGGGTCATCTCCGTCTTTTATGGCAGCCAGAGCCCCCACGGTAATTGCGGGACAGGTGTTTCGCCCCGCTGGTTCGAGTATGATGTCCGAATAAGCCATGTTGATCGCCTGCATCTGGGCTGCCGCCATGAATCGGTGGCTTTCGTTGCATACGATGATGGGAGGAGCTGTTTCCGGGATCATCGACAGGCGCATGAGAGTTGCCTGGAACAGGGAGTGTTCCCCGCCCAGCAGCGGCATCAACTGTTTAGGCAGATGTTCTCTTGAAAGAGGCCACAACCTGGCTCCCACGCCACCTGACAATATAATGGGTTTTATCATCGCTGCCTGCCCTTTCCCCAAGGCTGGAATTAAAAAACTCTCCGGGTGCAATCCTCGCTGATTTGTAGAGCTTTTGCACTTAACATGAAAATATCATTTTGAAGATCCGTTTTGCAGCCGAAATATAACATGAGTAAAAAGTTTTGAGTTTTTCCAATAAATAGTTGGCTTTCGGTCTTGTCGAAAATCGTGTATCTTCTTCCGGGTTATGAGGGCTGAAGAATCAATTCCTATTTCCTTGGAAAGAAAAAGCCTGACGATGATTAAAACTCTTGCGGTAATGACCAGTGGAGGAGATTCCCCGGGAATGAACGCGGCTGTGCGCGCCGTAGTGCGCCGCGCCCTGGACAGGGGGATCGAGGTGCACGGAATCTATTATGGGTACGAGGGACTCGTCCAGGGAGGCGACAGAATAAAACGCCTTGACTGGCAGGATGTCGAGGGCGTTTTGCAGCGTGGAGGGACTTTCCTGGGTACGGCCCGCTCCGAGCAGTTCAAAACGCTGGAGGGCAGGCGGCGCGCTGTCGAGAACATACTGGAGCGCGGTATAGAAGCCCTGGTGGTCATCGGAGGCGACGGCTCGCTCATGGGAGCCCACATTCTTTCGACCGAGTGGCCCGAACATCTGGAAAAGATCGCATCCGCCCGCCCTGAATTTTCCTCCGGCGCCGCACGAATTCCACTGCTCCAGGTTGTCGGGCTCCCAGGCTCCATAGATAACGACCTCAGCGGGACCGACATGGCCATAGGCGTTGATTCAGCCTTAAATCACATAGTACACGCCATAGATAATCTCACCTCAACGGCCGCTTCCCACCAGCGCACCTTCGTGATCGAGACGATGGGGCGAAGCTGCGGCTATCTTGCTCTTGCCGGAGCTTTGGCGACCGGGTCCTCGTGGGCGCTCATTCCGGAAGAGGAACTCGAGTTGCGGTGGCATCAGAAGATGGTGGAGAGCCTGGATAAGGCACGCAAAATCGGCAGACCTCATCAGATGGTTGTCGTTGCCGAAGGGGCCAGGCACCCCGACGGACTGCCGATCGAGTCCAACGAAGTACGTAAGATTCTGGCGGAAAAACTTGGGATAGAGGTGCGGCTCACGGTGCTTGGACACGTTCAGCGCGGCGGGGCCCCGACGGCTTTTGACCGCGTGCTGTCCACCCGGCTCGGGGTCGCGGCCGTGGACCTTTTGGCCGATGAGCCGGACGTCATACACCGGCACATGGTTGGAATACGCAGGAATATGGTGGCCACAACCCCTCTTATCGATGTGGTCGAAAAAAGCCGCGAAGTTCACACGGAAATCGAAAACTGCAATTTCGAAAGGGTCGTTGGGCTTCGGGGACAAACCTTCCAGAGCATGCTCGGTCTGGTGAACACGCTGACGCGGATAAGTCCCGCCCAGGAATCAGAGGACCGGAGCAGAATCGTAATTATGACTGGCGGGGCCGATGCGCCGGGTATGAACGCCGCGCTCAGCATCGCGGCCAGGTATGTCCTCAATAATGGCGTTCGGGCGCTCGGCTCGCGTGACGAATTCTACGGCCTCATTCATGGCGACTTAATCGATCTCGACTGGAACGAGGTTGTCGGCTGGGTGGGGCAGCCCAGCTCGAATATCGGCACCGCACGGTTCGATCTGGCAGATGGGGACTTCGACCGCATTGCGGAAAATATCAAGAAATTCAATATAAAGGGAATCATTGCAATCGGAGGCCTGGGCACATACCAGCGCATTGAGAGCTTTGTGGAAATGCGGGACCGATTTCCCGAATTCAATCTCCCAATTATGCTCATACCCGCGACCATCGATAACAATCTTCCATGCACCGAACTGTGCATCGGATCGGATACGGCCCTCAACAACATCGTCGAGGCGGTCGATAAAGTCCGCCACACGGCTGGTGCAACCAGGCGGGCGTTCATAGTCGAGGTAATGGGCAAAGAATGCGGATTTCTCGCGCTCATGGGTGCGCTGGCAACAGGCGCCGAGAAGGCTTATTTGCCTGAAACCGGTATCAGCCTTGCCGAATTGAACAGGGACGTCACCGAACTCAGAGACAGCTTCGAGTGCGGAAAGCGCATGGTCATATACATGCGAGGCGAGGAGGCTTCACGTCATTACACCACGGATTTCCTGCGAAGGCTGCTCGAAGAGGAGAGCAAGGAGGAATTCGAGGTTCGAAGCGTGGTCCTGGGGCATGTTCAACGAGGCGGGTTCCCGACGGCGTTCGACCGTATCCTCGCCTGCAGGATGGGGGCCGAGGCCGCATCCGCTCTCCTGAAAGCACTGAGAAACCATTCACACGAAGTCCTCGCTTTTGGGTTGAATCAGGGAGCAATTACCTCATGCACGTTATCTGATGCGATGAAGCAAATGGATGAACTGCACGGGAGACCGAAATCGCAGTGGTTCATGGACCTGAGCCGCATGTCCTACTCCCTGGCCAAGAGCGGTCCGTGGTGCGAGGACTGAACGAATATTTGCCGGTGGTTGCGGCCCCGGCTTCATCTGTTGGGCTGCCAGGCATCCATGGATTGACCCTTGGTCACAATTCGTACAGCCTGGCATACTTCTGTCTTAGATAACTTGTCAGGTAATCCGGATTCAGGTCCTCATCCGTAACGGCTTTGACTAAGGCGCGAGGCAGATGGCGGCTGCCCTGTGAATGAATGTGTTCGCGCAACCATCCGAGAAAGTGAGCGAACTCGCCCGCTTCGAAAATTTCCTCCAAATTGCCCAGTTGGCGTTCCGCTTTGGCATAAAACTGGGCAGCGTACATGTTTCCGAGGGCATAACTGGGGAAATAGCCGATTGCTCCTCCCGACCAGTGTACGTCCTGCATCACGCCTTCGGCATAGTCGGGGGGGACAATCCGGAGATATTGTTCCATTTTGGAGTTCCAGGCCCCGGGGAGGTCCTCGGGTTCCAGTTCTCCGCCGATCAGCATTTTCTCCAGTTCGAATCGCATGATGATGTGAAGATTATATGTCACTTCGTCGGCTTCGGTGCGAATCAAGCTCGGACGAACCTCGTTCAGGGCAAAAAGGAATTTGTCGATGTCAACTTCTTGCAGCCACGGAAAATGCTTGCGCGCTGAAGGATAAAAATGCTTCCAGAACCCCGG
>Ga0187889_10005386_pt1 | contig 10047 bp, 12 predicted proteins | sample June2016WEW_7_10_2_FD_132992 | JGI IMG/M metagenome (GOLD analysis project Ga0187889, IMG submission 132992) | Peatland microbial communities from SPRUCE experiment site at the Marcell Experimental Forest, Minnesota, USA - June2016WEW_7_100 | ecosystem: Environmental > Terrestrial > Soil >...
CAAGGACATCCCCAATACCTACATCATTTAAAACATTACCTGAACCTCCAGTCAAACGACTAATAGCATTACCACTTGCTAGAATTGGGTTCGTTATAGTCCCTATAGTGTTCTGAGCATTAATCCCCTGGGGGTTTATACCAACAGCATTAGCTCCCTGCGAGATTGTGCTATTCCCACTTTGGAATGGATTATCTACACCAGGAATTACAGGTCCACCACCATCAAACCAACCTCCCATTGCCGTCTCCTTAAGACATTATACCATTGTTCACTAGGGCTGTCCGAATATTATTTAACAGCGTTACAATTCCATTTGCTTGCGCCGCTGTTGTATAGCCATACGAAACCAGAGCTGCCCCTGCCGTAACCACCGCACCACCAGAAGCGTAGGCTGTTTGCGCCAGCGCCCCGTTACAACCAAACGCCCCACTGGCTCTAATCGTTGACGCTGTTAGTGTGGTGAGGGCTGCTGTGCCGGTACAACCAAAACTTGTCGTCGAGACTGCACCAAGGTTCGCGGCCCCTGTAACCGTCAGACTAGTCGCCCCCAACGCAGTGAAATTTCCCGCACCTGGCACTGTTCCCCCAATCGACGGAGGGGACGCAAACAATGCCGTAAACCCAGCACCATCTACCGTGCTTGAAGCCGTGAGGGTAGTAAAGTTCCCTGGTGATACTCCATTATTAGTGTTAGTAATAAACTGGGCCACGGAGAGGAACCAGTCTATCCACACGGGATTAAAAATCATTTCCCCATTCCTACTCTGCTCCATCGGAGCGGCGTATGTTGGTGGTGGTTGGAAGTTAGCCATTACAGACTCCCTATTAGTAAGTGAGGTTCAAGAGCTTTCAGCCTCAACGGCGTATTCGCAAGGTGTCTTATGTGATGTGCCCTACGAATAAATGTTCCCATGTTATCTATATACGGAGCTTCTTGACTTAGATCTACCATCACTGGATTCGACCAACTCCCAACTGCATAATCTGAATCATTTGTCCGTATAGTAACCTGACTCCCCGCAGTCTGATCTGCAATCACATAGAGCTTATTAACCATCTTCCTCTTCTTCGTCCCGCCATCCCAATTAGGGGTGTACAGATCTACCGGAAATAGGGAGCCGTCATCACCGTAAGCTGCATTAGAAAATGTGTACAAATTCCCGTCAGTCGCATCTTGTAACACTACTTGCTGCGCACTATTAAACGTCGAAGCCACTAGAGACAATGAAGCTATATTCGGGTCAGTCCATTGATACCACTCTTGGATCTTATCGTCATACACAAGCGTGATACCGGAGTTCGGGAAATCTAGTCCGTAAAATTTATGGCCGTCTTGCTTTGCAACCCACGAACACACCGCAGTGAAATCAACCGACTGCAACAACCTCTCAATCGGCGGGGTGGATATAGGAGTTGCTGCTAACGCCTCCATCTTCATCACACCGACGGAACCAGCTCTAGTTGAACTTACCCAATACAGGGCCCCCTCCATATCCTGCACTGTATTCGCATTTCGACAGCCGTAATTTAATTTCGACCCCTGCACTGACCCTAAGGGACTTCCTACATTCGAGGCATCATAGAATACTTCTGTGCTCCACTGTTTAAGTGCAATTACATAAACAAGTTGCTTTGCAATGGCTACCCCGGCGTCAGGTTCGATTTGTGCTTTTATGCGATTCGTGGCCGCCCATGTAGTTAAATCATCTGCGGCAGACCCCCAAACGACCCCCCCTGTATCCATGATATATGTTACACTATCAAGATAAGCGCTACCCTTTACCAACGTATTCGGGGCGAAACTCGGTGGGGAAGCTATTGCGGTCAACCCTACAGTTGTATTGTAATAATAAAGAGCGACACCATTCTGCAGGAATAAGCTCGGTGTACCCCCAAGTGTAGACCCCCAAGAGTAAACCCCGTTGGAAGTATCTACAGTTCCCGCCAATGCCACTCCATTCTTATATACGGTCGCACCAACAATCTGGTAAATAGCCCCTTGCCAGTTATACACACCCTGACCAACTCCCGCCGTTACCCCTGACAACCGAATCAACCCCGGCCTCTTCACCAGCCACACTTCCCCGTCAGCTTGCTTCTCAATATAAGCATTCACCAACTTCGAATCGAAAGCAGTCGAGCTACCTCTATTCAAGGCAACCGCAACTAAAGGTATCCGAGGGTTTGGGCCTTCTTGCTGCTGACCCTGTTGTCCTTGCTGTGCCATTTAGTGCCCCAAGAGTTTAGATGGAAGGTCTTTTGCGAACTCGACTACAAAACCTATCACGGCCATTACTGCTGTACCAACCAAAATAAATCCAACCATCATTTTCATGAAGGCACCTTTAATTGCTTTCCAGTCTGCATACATCTCGCCTAAATTCCTATGTGTATTATAATGCTCTTCAGGGGCGATGTAGAAATCGGAAGGCTCAATCGACTCTGCCCTTCTCTTCTCATTCAACCGCGCAACTATCTTTTCAACATCGCCATCAGTTAAAGACATTTCAATACCCTCCAGTAAATGTGTTGGTAGTTTGCCCCATTCGAGCATCAGGCACAAAGGTGATGGACGCATCTTCAGTATCCCAATCTTGCAGTGCAGTTCGATATGCCATCGCACGTTGTTCACAGCGTGCAACTATCTCGGCAGGCTGACCAGTAGCTAGATCATCTGCAAGTGCCCAGCGAAGGAACATAGCCCACTCGAGAGGAAAGTTTGCATTGTCTGTGAGGCCGACGAAGTTTGTTACTTGGTTCCGGAGCAGTACGTGGGCAGTGCCTGCTGCCGCATTTACATCGGGGGTAAGCCAGAAGGATACATTCATAGACAGTTGTTGCTTATCCACGAAATAAGAGTTCACAGCACCTTGCTGATTCACCTGCGACAACCGTAACCACTCTTCCCAAGACAGCACATTCAGCGGCGTACGGACACCTAGACTAGACAACCAATAACCTTGCATAATCTTTATCGGCTTTGTCATGTTGACATTACCGGTAGGTTTGAATGTGTATTGATTCTGCCCCGCTATCAACGTCACCGGAGTATCACTCACGAGCCAAAGCTTCTGCCCTTGCGTCTGCTCGAAGTTAATAATGTCATTCAGCCGCATCATACCTTCAGCCAGTTGTTCACTCGAAGGGTCAGACTGTTTCCCTACAATACCGGAGTCCATGTAGCCATAGCGAATGATACGATCCGCCTGCATGTATGATGCCTGCATCGTCATATTAAACCCCTTGCTTGATCAGATCGAGAAGCAGTGTCCAGTGGAGAACGGCACCAGTTAACCAACCAGCTGTAGACACTTGAATGTTACCTGTATAGCCTGTGTTGTTAGGGTTATTCCTTCCCCCGAACCAGCCGAAGTCTAGTCTCCCTCTACCCGCGAGAGGGGCGATCAAGCTTGTGCCAGCTGTGTCATGCCACCATAGCATAACTGAGCAAGTATCTTGAATTGCAAATTGAATTGTATCCAGACGTAAGTTTGTCGGTACAGGATTTAAACCGCTGATAGTTGTAATATCCGCTTGCACGTAATCACTCGTATCCAGAATCCCTGTAACCTCCACCAGTACATTCCGCGCCCCATCATGCACCACTGTACTAATAACTGAGTTCGCCATTTAAGTCTCCTTAAAGGAAGGGGGCTATGAACCCCCAACCAAGTTATTACGCTGCGGCTGTTGGATTAGTTAATCCGGAAGCACCGGCTGTATGAGTTGTCTCATTCAGACCGAAAGCGAAGGCTGCGGTGGCCGTACACAAGAGTGGTGCAGCTGAACTTGGATATGAAAGAGCAAAGCCATAGTTATCATCCACGAAGCCAGAACCTGCACCTGCAACAACCCAGATACCGGTAGCCGTAGCCGCTGCATTTTGAATGTTGAAATAGTTGTGGAGCATACGGAAGTTAGTCAGCCCGAATGCACCCATCGCAATTATCGCACCTGCATTCGTTGTAACAGCGAGATAACTAATCCCCATAACAAGAACGCGATCGGCAGCAGCACCACCTAACAACAGATTGACTACACCAGAAGTTGCCTTCAAGTTAATCAAGTTGTTCGTAATAGATAATCCGTCAGCATGATTGGCTGTAGCATCTGTTGCGAACAGGGAGAGGAAATTCAGAATGGCTGACGTATCCTGAATCATGCAAGAGTCTACGGAGAATTCTTGCGCAGTTGTAAGGGTAAACAGTGCTGCGATATTCGCAAAGTTTGCTTTGAATATACAATTCTGAATACTGATGTTTGCAGCAGACACTGTGATCGTGGAAGTAGTTGCCGTGTCAAGAGTGAACGTCGGACGCAAAGTACCTGTACCCAGACCGATAATCGCTACACCAGATACATTCAGGTTAAGCGCTGTCGCACTCGAAATATTCTCCGCATGACCTGGGCCTACAAAGATCACATCACCTTCGCCAGCTTTACACTGACCCAAGGCACCTTGTAGTGTAGCGAATGGTGAGTTAAAAGTTCCACGATTGCTGTCAGACCCCGCACGACTCTCGCGCGGGTACACCGCACTGTTCGACAAGAAGTAGATTGCGCCTTGTTGCGTCTGTATGAGGGGCATTCCGCGAATAGCAATACCATTTGCGAAGCCATTGGGGTAACTGGTAGTTGGATACATTTGATTCTCCTTAGGTAGGGCGGACACTGTCCACCAAGTTGTAGTCTGTTACTAACACGTAAGTTGCCTTGATGATATGTGCGCGAAACAACTCGGTTCCAAACACACATCACGAAAGCAGCTGGGTTACCCCAGCCACTCCGTCTAACTATTAAGGCCCATTCGAACCAAACAAACCACGAGGATCAGTACAACCAACCGAGAAGCGCATATACATTGCTGCCAATGCGTTCTTAGTCGCGAAGTCATTATCTTGATCGAACGATGGGCGCTCTCTCCAGAAGAATGTCATTCCATGTGGGCAGTTAGTTCTTATAAACCAAGCGTGTGGTGCAGTGAAGAATTGATTGATATGCACGCCCTTGGGGAATGCGCCCGTTGCCTTTAGCACGTTGATGTTGTTGCTCGAGCTGTTAGACTGGAGAACAGACTTCAGGATACGTGTGGCATTGAACCATTCTTGACGGGGTACATGCAAGCTCTCTGCTTGGATTGCAATCAAATTTCCACGGTCGGTTTGCGTACCCATAATCTGGATAGTCAAATCTTCCAAGGAAGCTTCTGCAAGATCAGCCGCAGGAGACAGTACATTACTATACGTACCACCTGTGGCATTCACGTGGGAAGCTGACAGCAACGCAACTCCATCACCTGTTGTGAAGTAGGTCGAAGTGAAAGCATTGTTGTACAGGAACGCTGCCACTGTGTCAATGGTTTGATTACCTGAGAACGCAAGAGCCTTCGCACGACGCTCACTTACTTCTTTATACAGCATGTCCTTCAGCTCTTCATGTGTCACCGCGTAACCTAGAGCATAAGCAATATGCTGATAGGTTGTGATGATACCTTGAATTTCCGAGTCCATCTGGATCGGTGCACCCTGGCCTTTAACTGGCATTAAACCAAAGTCAGTAACTTGAACACCTTGTTCATACGCTTTGTCAGAATCCAAAACTTCGTAGCAGGGCAAATATTGCGGCTGATACTCGTCGTAGACCTGACCCCATGTGGCATAGATACCTGGCCATAATAGCTTCGGATGGGTACCTGTATTGATAACACCTGCTGGCATAATCTTCTCCTATTAAACGCCTGCGGCACCAGTGCCGGTTCCAAGCTCATGCACGTTGATCTTCACTAACCATGTCGCATACGCACCGAAGGCGTTGTTTGCGCGACGAGCTAGCCCCAAGAGGCGAATTGGCAAAGTTGCTGTTGTGGCCGCTGTAGCATCTGTCTGACTCGACAGTGTCCAACCGGATACATAACCATTGTTTGTGCCGCTCTGCATTGTAGTATTCATCCCTGTTTGACCTGCGGCAAGCTGTGTGCCATTCGCGTGCTCAATAATTTCGAATATCAAATTCGGATCATCAGCCACGATAGCATACCATACTGCTGGATCACTTGCGGGACGAACAATACTGTTTAAGTTATTCGGATTGTATATACCACCTTCGGAAGTACCCAACCCAACAATCACACCACGAATTGCACCTGTACCACCATAGATGGCAATTCCAGGTACACCATTGGCATCAGCGGATCCACTCGAGATTACAGGATCGCCGACAGCAAGAGCTGTGCCATACGAAGCTGCAATTGAGTAGATATTCCCCTGGCCATTCCAATTAGCGCCGCTCAGGTTTTTAACCGGAACGAGACCTGCTGGACGATTTGCATTAGCCATTTAAATAGCCCTCCAATTAAGATTTCTTACGGAATAGCTCAGCCACTTTCTTCTTATGGCTAGCCGGAATGTAACCTTCTTCTATCTGGTTATCGCCGCGTAGGTTCGCAGCTGTCTCCTCATTTATCTCCGCCAGTTTGGATTGGTCTTGCTCCCACAGTTCTTCGGGGAGCTTCATGAGATAGAGACGAACCGCATCACCATCTGAACCTGTGTCACTACCGGCAACCATACTAACTCTTGATCCGAGGTCGGTATTACCAGATGCTTCCGCATCCCCACCAAGGTCGAAATTGTTTATATCTGTCTCTCCATCTTCCACAAAGGTATATCCGGCCTTCTGCGCTTGTGCGAGGCGGGATGGTGTACCCAGCATCCAATGGAGATGATATCCATCAATGTCAACTGCCTGCAATCTCTGCCGAGGTACTGACATAGGGATACGGGATTTGTTACTTAACTTTTTCTCCTGCGCATTAGCAGGGTTTGACTTCGAAAGGGACGACAATAGATTCTCGCTCATGTTAGACTCCTAATACTGCGTTAGCATAATATTGACGCCATTCAGCTTGCGTCTTGTATAGTTTTCCTTCTCCGATGAACTTCTTCCCTTCGGCGTCGCAAATGCGTTTTGCCTCTGGATCGAGATCGTTGTAAGTAGGTGTGCGACCTTTAGTATTTCCTCCGTCACCGGAGTGATTACCTGAGCCAACTTTGCTCGAACCCACACCACCATTAAGGCGGAAAGACAATTCCTTATCTACGAGGTCGTAGAAAGCTTTCCCGACGAGATGGTCGTTTTCGGGGTCAGCCCGCAGACCGTTTGCGATGGAGTTGGCAAGCGCTGTCTTCCGTGCATCTGTACCGTACCAGCGATTTGCATCAGCCCACGATACAGTGTCAGGATCGACTTGAGGTGCGGGCGGAACTATGGGCGGAACTATGGGAGGTACCACAGCAGGCTTCGTAAGGGCGGCATTCGCCTGATTCAATTGATCCGTCAATTCCACCTCCAAATCAACATCACCATCCCGCTTCGCCTGCTTCAACTCCTCCAGCAATTGTTTCCGCGCTTGTTCCACTTGCTTCTTCGTATTCGTGTTATGGAACTCTTGCAGGTCCTTCACCGACTGTTGAGTCTCCGCGAACAGCTGTGCAAGCCTCTTATTTTCATTCGCCATCTGTTCCAGTTGCGATTGTAACTCCGCATTCTTCTTCTTCACAATAGGAAGAACCGTGTGCCCACGTTCTACAAATGTAGAGGCATCTACCCAACGAGCTTGATCGCCACGAAATTCTTCCGAGGGAACCCAACCCATAGCGCGGGCTTCTTGTTCCATCTCCGGCGTATTAATTGTGTCCGACATGATCAGCCTCCTCTACAATTGCCATGAATATATCTCTATCATTAATAGCGCGATAGATCAAATCATCTTTCGTCCCACGAACCATAGTACCAGCCATCTTCGAGATGAGGACTTTATCCCCAACCTTCGCCCTTGGCGGTTCGTCCGGCCAGCATGAAGGGCCGATCGCTACAACAATAACTCGTGTATCCAACATTTGCAGCCGTTCATTCACCGAATCTGGCATCACGATCAACTGTGACTTCTTCTCAGGCTCGTAAGGTTTAACTAACACTGCCCGCCCTAAGGGGGACAACCCACTACTATTCACTTGCATCTGCTCTTGGTGGCTCATATCCTAACTCCATACAAAATGTTTCATAATCAAGATTCAATATATCATGAATCGCCTCGCAGCGTCCGATTGCTTTCGCATTCAAAATCGCCGTTCCATACTGGCTCATGTCGGTATAGTGCCCCGCCATCCACCGTTCTTTCTCTTCTTCAACCCACTGCGGGAGCAATCGTTTGAGCAGCACTTGGGTTATCTGCATTTCCAGCCACCCCTTGAACTCCTCCTCCTCCGGCATCCTGTCCGTGTACAGCGTCATGTTCCATTCCTTTTAAAAGTGTTTCTGCCTGTTGCGTCAAAATGTCATTGTGGGTTTTCAGTGCACCGATTGCAGCTTCGAATGCAGCGATCTGATGGCCCGCTCTGACACCACCTGCTTGCTCGATCTCAAGAGTCGCTTTTGCCATGAGGTCAACTATCTTAGCTTGGTTCAACTGCCGTTGCTCTTTCAAGGAGACGACGAACTTCATTTGTTCAAACTTCATTTTCTCTGTCGCAAGCTGCACCTTCATTTGTTCGATTTGCACCTTCACATTCGGTAGGGGTCCAGTCTTCTGCGGCCCTGGGTAGATAATATTAACCCCATCCACGTGCAGAGTCTTCAGCCATTGCCGCTCGACTTGCTCGATATCATAGCCAGGTGTTTGCATAGCAGCCTGCTTCACCATCGTCGCAATCTGGTGACGCATCATTTCCGAAACTACATTCGGATCAGATGCGGGCATGATGTTGCAGGGCGGAGCTTCTAGATAATCTTTCCGTTGTACCTTCATACCAACATCACCGAAGACGGTGGCTTCCATCGGGAGATTGATTGCATTCAGAATATAGAGTTTCGAGAACTCTTCCTGCAATGCACCCCAGACGCGTTTGTAAATTGCTTTGTAAACCTTCATCCCTTGATCTACCATTGTCTGGGTAGTCTGGGCTGGAGTGTTCTGGCCAGGATTTTCCCCTACTTGCGTCTCTGTTGTCCCAGCTATGCGCCCCGTGTAACCGATCAAGAGTTGAAGCAATTGCAAGAGAATTGTGGAGGGTTCCCGTACCGGCAGTGGAAACACACTCTTCTTCAGATCATCCCCCGCAACGTCTACAACCTTCCACTCAAGCGGCGCAAACGTGTACTGCCCTCCGCGCATCTTTGCCCCACGAGTTAGAAAACCTCCGGCACAGTTTGACATTGTTCCCGCATCAACCAACTGATTAATAATCGTATTCGTCGATTCATTCAGAGGGCCGAGAAGAATGCCAAAGCCAAGACCATAAACAGAACCATCTGGAGACGGGATAAAGATGTATCCGGTAAAATACTCTGTAGCACGAATTTTGAGAATTCTTCCGTCAGATAGACGATCCACATCATGCCACTCAAAACGAGCAACAATTCTAAGAACCGTATGAGAGCTTTCTTCAATTGTAACAATATACGGCTCACGATATCCATCCCCGTCCAAGTCGAGTAAGCAATGTTGTTCAAGAGTTCTGAACGGAGTATCCTCATCTGACTGTGGAACTGGAGCTACTTTACCTGTACGGGCATCCTCTTGCGCCTGATGTTGGCTCGGCTGTATGACAGCGTTCTGCTGGTACCAAGGCTCCTCGAGTACGTTACGGAACACACCAGACAAACAACTCTCATACATGTCATTACGATAGACAGGTATAACGTGAGTCTTACGGGAAGCTGTTTCAACTGACTTAGCATAATAATCCATCACGAGATCATGCGCGAGAACTAACTCGCTCTTGTTCGTGTATTCAGAAGGTTTGTGGAAAGTTTTGACAAAAGCACTTCCAACAATAGGGAGGCTGATTAAGAGGCGGTCATGCTGCTCATCCCAAGCGCGATCTTGGTAAGACACTTGATAGCTCATGTGAGCACTGATTCGTTCACCACGATCACGAGCTTCCATGGAAGCATCCTGCCCACTCACACGATACTTGACTAAGTCCGGCCCTTGCAATAGTGCGGGATACGCTTGGGAATGGAACTGGAGGGCGGCTATCGTCA
>Ga0187889_10005395_pt1 | contig 10037 bp, 10 predicted proteins | sample June2016WEW_7_10_2_FD_132992 | JGI IMG/M metagenome (GOLD analysis project Ga0187889, IMG submission 132992) | Peatland microbial communities from SPRUCE experiment site at the Marcell Experimental Forest, Minnesota, USA - June2016WEW_7_100 | ecosystem: Environmental > Terrestrial > Soil >...
CATTCCACCGCACTCGAAGGCGCGCAAAGCGAGGAGTATCGCGCGCGATTCTACCGCGAGGCGCGGGCCTCGGGAGTTCTGGCGCATCCGGGGATCGTGCCCGTGTTCGATGTGGGCGAGCACGAGGGCGTGCCTTTTCTGGTGATGGAATTCGTGCCGGGAAGGACGCTCGCCGATGCCATCAAGAAGGGTGAGCGCTGCTTGCTGGAGCGCGTCTGCGAGATCGGCCAGCAGATTGCCGAGGCCTTGGGACACGCGCACCGCAAGGGCGTAATTCATCGCGACATAAAGCCCGCCAACATTCTGCTCACCCAGCGAGAAGCCGACGGGACGGAGCAGGCGAAGATTTCAGATTTTGGCGTCGCCAAGCTGACTGCAGGGGAGATCACCACTACCGGCCAGCTTCTGGGGACCCCCGCCTTCATGCCGCCGGAGCAGTTTACCGGCGCGCCCATCGACGGCCGCGCGGATTTGTTTTCACTGGGCGTGATTCTGTATTGGATGGCAAGCGGAGAACAGCCCTTTCCGGGCGAGACGATGAGCGCCGTCTCCTACAAGATTGTTCACACCGAACCCGTTCCCCCGGCAAAGCTGAATCCCGCCATCCCCGCGGCTATGGAGGGCGTGATTCTGAAGTGCCTGGCGAAGAGCCCCGCAGAGCGCTATCAAACCGGCGAGGAAGTAGCCCAGGCCCTGGCGCAACTGCGCGCCGGCGCGAAGGCAACGAGCCTGCAAGTCACCGCGCCCATGGCCAAGGGAACCGCGGGAGCGTCGGAGGAGACCTACGACGTTGGTTCCAGCCTGCCGCCGAGGCCCAGCCAGGCCACTACAACGATTAAGACGACCCAGCAAGCCACGCCAGCCGGGAAAAAGGGCGTGCTGCTGCTGGCTGCCGTAATTCTTCTTGTTGCCATGGCCGCGGGAGGCGGTTATCTGCTGCATCGCTACCGTTCGGCAGCGCAGCAACCAGCCACGGAGGCAACCGCACCATTGCAAACAGCGCCTGCGGAGGCAACGCCCGCGTACGCGCCCGTGCCGGAGCCTGCGAAAGGGCCCGAGGCCGCGCAGAACGCGGATTCCACGAAGCCCGCCACGGCGCCTGCCACGCGCGCCCAATCTTCAACAGTGGCTTTTAATCCACAGACGCTTGACCCCAAACAGAATGCCCGCCTGAAACTGGAATTAGATCATTTTCCGCCCAGCCTGACCTTCACCATCGAGATGGACAAAAAGATCTATTTCAAAGGAACAGCAGGCGACAAGGCGTCTATGGATAACCTGTTTGTTCCGCCTGGTGTGCATGAGTTCCGTATTATGGCGCGCGGGGGCGGAGTGCAAAAGGCCTCGAATACCGTGGGCGCCGAGTTCAAGGCCAACAAACACATGACGCTGAAGGCCGAACTCAGGCTCCCGGCCAAAGGCAGTTCGGCAAGCTCGCCGGCCCTGGACCCCGCCGCGCAGATCGTTGCGACGCTGCGAGGGGACCGTTTTTTCCGGTAACAGAATATTCACACTCGCGTATTACGATAAGGTAAACATGGAGGCGGCATTGCGCCGCCAGGGGAGTGCGTTTGCCCTGGAACGAGCCGCGCGCAGAAGGAGAATGAATGAAAATTTCGACCGAAGAGCTGGAAGGCGGCATCACCAAGGTTGTGCTGGAGGGGCGACTGGACATTGAAGGCGCCGCGGCCGTGGACCTGAAGATGAACGTGCTCGCCGGAAGCAAAATGTTACTCCTCTTCGACCTGCAAAAGGTCACGTTTTTGGGCTCCATGGGCCTTCGCACCATCGTCGTGCCTGCACAAACGGTTCACCGGCGCGGAGGCAAGGTGGTTCTTTTCGCGCCCCAGCCAATGGTCGAAGATGTGCTCAAGGCAAGCAATATCTCCAGCATCATCCCCATTCATCATGAACTCAGCACCGCTATGGCCGCACTGAAATAACTCGAGCTTCACTGTTCCTGAGGTGCTGCCCGATACAGCTGCCGCGGTCCGGTTTCGATTATGCCTGAAAAAGATGCTCACAAGGCGGAAGCGCGACTGGCTCTTAGAAGCCAGCTTGCGGAGCTGTCGCGGGTATGGCCCTGGGTGGACGCATTGGCGGCGGAGTACAACCTCCCCGGAGAGACGCATTTTGCCATCAACCTCTGTCTCGAAGAGGCGCTTTCGAACATTATCCGCCATGGTTACCGCGGCCATCCGGATCACCTCATCACGATCGATTTCACCTCTACTGGAACGAGCCTGACCTTCACCATCGAAGACCAGGCCCCGCACTTTATGCCCGCGGAATCAAAGGACGCGCAGCCAGCGGCTTCAATCGAGGAGTACCGGCCGGGCGGATTGGGATTGCAACTGATGCGGCGATATGCAGGCAGCCTTGCCTGGGAGCCGCTGCCGCGCGGAAATCGCCTGACGATCGGCTTCACGGTTGGGCAGGCTCCTAAAAAATAACAGGGGCTGTTGCCAGGATTTGGCTGTCGTTGTATGCTAGTTTGAATTGCCGTTACAGACGAAATTTGGAATCTGGTCCCGGTGGACACACTGGTGGGGATTCGTACGTAGCAGCAAAATTAAAACGTGAGGTAATTTTGGGAGGATTGCACAATGGCACATAAACTCTACAGTGTGCTGTTTTTGTTTGGCTTGGATATGGCAATCTTCGTCGTAACAATCGTGACGTGCTATATCTGGCTCAGAGCAACTCATACTCCCCTGAAGGTTTACCAAAAAAAGCTCCTCTTTTATGCCACGCTCTTAATGGCCTCATGCCCCATACTGGGACCATTATGGCTGGCTTCTGTCCATTGGGTGATGCAGCTTAAACCGAGCACGACGGCGGCAATTGTTCTGTTTCTGATTTGGGGAGTGATTGCCTTGCCAATCACGCAGCGACTCTTCAGACCGGGAAGCTATCTGAACAAAGAACAACTGTAAATGCAGCATTCTTGATCGTCTGGCCATGAGCCCGCTCCATCGCAGGTGGTCTGCGAAAATGGAGTAGATGATCTCCCTGCAAAATGCCGGCAAGCGGTATGGTCCACGTGTCTTGTTTCTGGAGGCCAACTGGCTGATCCGGAACAGGGAAAAGACCGCGCTTGTGGGCGCCAACGGCACGGGAAAATCCACCATCATGAAGGTGCTGGCCGGGCTGGAGACGCTGGACTATGGCCAGATGCAGCAGACGCGCGGCATGAGCATCGGCTACCTGCCGCAGGAGGGACTAGCGCTCACGGGGCGAACCGTCTTCGAGGAGTGCCTGAGCGTCTTTGACGAGCTGCGCGAGATGGAGCGGGAGATCGAGCGGCTCAGCGGGCAGTTGGCCGTGCTGGAGCACGCCGGGCCGGAGTATGAGGCCGCGGCGGAGCGCTACTCCATGTTGCAAGAGCGCTTTCACGCGCTGGACGGATATGCGTTGGACGCGCAGGTGGGCGGAGTGCTGACCGGACTCGGCTTCGGCAAGGAAGACTGGACGCGGCAGACGGATGAGTTCAGCGGCGGCTGGCAGATGCGCATTGCGCTGGCCAAGCTGCTGCTGGCGAAGCCGAACTTGCTGCTGCTGGACGAGCCGACGAATCACTTAGACCTGGAGACGCGCAACTGGCTGGAAGACTATCTGAAGAATTATCCCTTCGGTTACATACTTATCTCCCACGATCGATACTTTCTGGATGTAACGATTGACAGAACGGTGGAGATCTGGAATAAGCGAGTGACGATCTATCAGGGGAATTACACCAAGTATCTCAAGCAGAAAGATGAGCGGCGGACGCAGCTACTGGCGGCTTATAACAATCAGCGGCAGCAGATTGAGCATCTGGAGGCATTCATCAACCGCTTCCGCTACCAGGCCACCAAGGCCAAGCAGGTGCAGAGCCGCATCAAATAGCTGGAAAAGATTGAGCGTATTGAAATACCAGAAACCGAGTCGACGATTCACTTTCGGTTCCCCCAGCCGCCGTCTTCAGGGCGCATGGTGGCGGAGGCCGAGGGGCTGGCGAAGAGTTATGGCGCGAAGCAAGTGTTCAAGGACGTGCGCTTTCGCATCGAGCGCGGCGACCGCGTGGCGCTGGTGGGAGTAAATGGCGCGGGCAAGTCCACGCTGATTCGATTGCTGACCGGGGCGGAGCCGCCGACCGCTGGGCACATCAAGCTGGGGCATAACGTGGTTTGCGAGTACTTTGCGCAGGACCAGTACAAGGTGCTGGAGGGCGACGCGCGCATGCTGGACGACATCAGCCGCGCAGCGGTCAAGGTGCCGGAGGGCGAGCTGCGGTCGCTGCTGGGCTGCTTTTTGTTCAGCGGCGACGATGTCTTCAAGCCGCTGGGCGTTCTGAGCGGCGGCGAGCGCAATCGGTTCGCGCTGGCGCGGATTCTGGTTTCGCCGTCGAATTTTTTACTTTTGGATGAGCCGACGAATCATTTAGATATGCGCGCCAAGGATGTGCTTCTGGAGGCGCTGGCGGCATTCTCGGGCACGGTGGTTTTTGTGTCGCACGATCGCTACTTCATTGACCGGCTGGCCACGCGCGTGCTGGAGGTGGAGGGCGGCAAGGTGACCAGCTACGAAGGCAACTACGAAGACTATTTGCGCTGGAAGGGTCTTGGTCTTGCAGACGGCGGACCTTTGGTTGAGGTCGCGGAAAAGGTGAGAGCGCCGGAGCCTGCCGCGAAGAAGGTCAACGGGTCTGACGCGGAGGCGGAGACCGTCAAGGATCGCCCGCGCCGGCTGAATCCAATCAAACAGAAGCAGATGGAGGAGCGGTGCGCGTTTTTGGAAGAGGAAGTCCCGCGCATCGAGGCTGCGATTGCGCACACCGAAGAGCAGTTGGGGGTTTATGTCAGCGCCACCGAGACGCAGCGGCTGACCGCGTTGGCCGGGGAGTTGCGCGGGCAGTTAGAGGCGCTCACCGATGAGTGGGAGGAGCTGATGGGGCAGCTGGAGGGCGCTTGATTTGGTACAACAAGGCTTAGAAAAGCGGCAACAACGCAACTGACGGTATCCTGACAGAGCCGGGAAAGCAAAATGGAAATTCCGGTTTACACCAATCTGGTCGAGATCCTTACCCAATGATCATTGAGAAATATCGCCATCCGTACATCTTCTACGGCCTGTCAATGGCCATCCCCTGGACTCTTTGGCTCGCGGCTGCATACCTGAGCCACATTACCCCGATGAGCCCGGCGCTTATTTGGGCTGCCAGCAGTTTGGGCGTTCTTGGGCTGATTGCGCCGTGTCTCATCGCATGGCGTTTGATTTTGCTGGAGCCTGGCTTGAGAGACGATCTCAAGCGCAGGCTATTTGGTTTTACGGCCACTCGGCCTATGTATTGGTTCCTGACCTGCTTTTTGATGCTGGCAAGCATCTTGCTTGCGCAAGCGATTTCCCTGCTGTTTGGACACAGCGCGGATCAGTTCCATCTGTCGGGGAAAACCTCATTTTCCGCGGGCATCTTCCCCGGATGGTTCATGCTCATACTGGCGCCGCTTTTTGAAGAGTTGGGCTGGCACTCCTACGGCAACGACTGTTTGCGCCGGCGCATGAATCTATTCAACACCTGTCTTCTATTCGGGGTTTTATGGGCCATTTGGCATGTGCCGTTGGGCTTAATCAAAGGCTACTACCAGAGCAACGTGGCTCAAACGGGGCTTTTGTATAGCCTTAATTTCCTGGTCAGCGTGATACCGTTTACAATCCTGATGAACTGGCTGTACTACAAAACCAAGCGCAGTATCCTGGTTGCCATCATCTTTCACATTACCGCGGGCGGCTTCAATGAAATGTTCGCCACTCACCCGGACAGCAAAGTCATTCAAACTGGTCTCCTCCTGATGCTCTCGGCTGTGCTGCTCATCAAGGAGAGAAACTTCTTTTTTCAGCGGGAATACCGAGAATGATGATATGCCTCGTTGTTAAGCCGGACGACTCTTAAGAAAGTTCTGAACAAGTCTCTTTTACGAACCAACAATCCCACAGGGACTAAACAGGCTGAGGAAAAACTCGAGGACAGATCCGTTTGTATCAGGCCACGGCTTTACAGCCTTTTTCCGCAAGCTGTAAAGTCGTGCCCTTACAAAATATCAACAAATTCAGATGTTCCCTACCGGGCGGAGGGGCCGGGGTCATCGTGCTTCTCGCTGGTGATGTTTTCTCCGGCGACGGAGATGCACAACTGTCGAAGGAAGCTGAGGTCGTTCTGGGAGAAGGGCTGGTCGATGTTGCGGCCAGCGGGGACCTCGACGTGAGCGTCCTCTTTGGCGGAGAGGTCGTTGAGAGCGATGGAGGCTTCGAGCATGAGGAGGACATCGAAGCCGTGCTGGCGGATGTCCTGGACGACGCCGGCGATCTGCTCGTTCTCGATGACGGCCTCGTGGATGGCCTCGCCGAGTTGCTGAATGAGTTCACGCATACGTGTTGTCATAGGCACCTCCAGGGGCTACGGCCGGCGCGGGGGATGCGTGGCAGCGGCATGGGATTTATCTACCTTACTTCCGTTACGGCCCGAGAGCAAGTGAGCCTGTTAAAAAAGCAGGCCAAAAAGCGGAGGTGCAACCTCCGCTGCTACCATCATATCGGAATGAAGGCAGAGAATATAGGGCGAGCGCTGGGGATCGGGCTGCGGGTGGCCGGACGGATGGCCGGGCAGAAGCTGATGGGCGAGGCGCAGGGGGCCGGCGCGGCGGCTGCGAGCTCGGCTGCTGCGGGGCAAGTTCAACAAAAAGAACAAGCTGGACAGACTGAACAGGTTGGACAAACCGCTATGGGGGCCGGGGTGAGCGGGCAGGCGGCTGGTCATGCGGAAGCACGGACGAAGGGGCAGGCGGCGGGACGGACGGCGAAGGGAGTGGCGCGCGGGGTGGGGGGATTTTTGCGACCCTTTCGCAGGGTGGGCGGAATCCTGTGGCTGGAGGTGACGGGGGCTTTCTTCTTTTTGTTTGTGCTGTTCTTTGCGCAGGCCCTGTGGCGCATGAGGGAGAGCTGGGCGCTGGGAGAAAATCGCCCGAAGATTCTGGTGATGGCGGCTCTGATGGCGGCGTTTCTCTACCTGAGCGTGAGCTCGTTCTGGCGTGCGCGGAGGCGGTGAGGAGCGTCGCCTGGTTTATATTTGTTCACCTAATCGAAGGCCGGATTGACGGGTTTGACCTTGGAGGCGGTGCGTCACTATCTTAGGCAGGGTGCGTTTGCACCGATAAAAGGATGAATTATGACTGAATCGATTTCGAACGCCGCCTCCTCATTGAAAAAGACCGCACTGAATGCCGCACACCGCGCGTTGAAGGCCAAGATGGTGGATTTTGGCGGATGGGATATGCCGGTGGAGTATCCCGGATACACACCCCAGCGACATGGACCCGTCGCCGGGGACCCCGTGACCGGTGGCGGGCTGATTGCGGAACACATGGCGGTGCGCACCGGAGTGGGGTTGTTCGACGTGAGCCACATGGGCGAGATCTGGTTTCGCGGGCCGGGGGCGCTGGCAGCCGTGCAGCACGTGACCATGAATGATGCATCGCGGCTGAAGGATGGACAGGCGCAGTACTCCGCGCTGCTGACGCCGGAGGGCTGCTTTGTGGACGACATACTGGTTCATCGGGCGAGTGAGAACGATTACCTGTTGGTGGTGAACGCGAGCAACACGGACAAGGATTTTGCGTGGATTGTGAAGCAGGTGGGCGGGTGGCCGTCGGTACGGATTACGAATGACTCGGCCAGCTATTCGCAACTGGCGGTGCAGGGGCCACGCGGGTTGGAGACGCTGCAAAAGCTGACGAAGACAGATCTGGCGGCGATCAAGAATTATTGGTTCACGCGGGGCGAAGTTTGCGGCGTGCCGGACGTGATGATTGCGCGCTCGGGCTACACGGGCGAGGACGGATTTGAGATTTATCTACCGAGCAACGTGGCAACGACGGAAAAAGTGTGGAACGCGCTGCTGGAGGCGGGAGGCGAGTTTGGGATTAGGCCATGCGGGCTGGGGGCGCGCAACACTCTGCGGCTGGAGGCGGGCATGCCGCTCTATGGGCACGAGATCAGCGATACGGTGAATGTGTTTGAGAGTGGGCTGGAGCGCTGGCTGAAGCTGGAGAAGGGCGAGTTTGTGGGGCGCGAGGCGTTGCTGGCGGTGCAAGCGGCGGGCGGAGCGAAGCGCAAGCTGGTGGGACTGGAGATGGTGGAGCGCGGGATCGGGCGCGACGGGTACCCGGTGCTGGATTTGGAGGGGAACGAGATTGGCCGGATTACGTCAGGTTCGCCCGCGCCGTTTTTGAAGACGAATATTGCGTATGCGTTGGTACCGGCGGCGGTGGCTGCCGGGGGCGCGGATGTGCTGGTGCAGGTAAGGGCGAATCGGGTGAGGGCGAAGCAGGTGACGGCGCCGTTTTATAAGAGGGTGAAGAAGTAGCGTGGTTTCCCAGGCCTATTGTGCAGCGTGGCGTTACGCAGTACAATGTTTGCAGGATGATACGCAGCTTCCGGCATAAGGGGATCGAGAAGTTTTTTCTGACCGGCTCGAAGGCCGGAATTCAACCCAGTCATGCCGCCAAGCTAAACGAGCAACTGACCGTTTTGAATGCCGCCACGAGGCCCGAGCAGATGAATGTTCCAGGATGGCAATTTCATGCGTTGACGGCCAGCCTCGCGGCTCATTGGGCAGTGAGCGTGAATGGAAATTGGCGACTTACGTTCCGGTTTGACGGAGAAGATGCCATTCTCGTCGATTATCAGGACTACCACTAAAGGAAGGAGTTCGCGCCATGCAGATGCACAACCCGGCACATCCCGGAAAGATTCTTGCTTATTACATTCAGGACCGGTCCGTGACCGAGATCGCGCGGCACTTGGGAGTTACACGGCCCGCATTGTCGCGTGTCTTGAATGGCAAAGCGGGAATTTCGGCGGATATGGCGCTGCGCATCTCGGATGCCTTCGGCACCGAGCCGGATTTCTGGCTTCGTCTTCAGGCCCAGCGCGATCTTTGGATTGCCTCCCGCAAGAGGCGCGCCAAGGTGAAGCCGCTTGCTGTCAGCGCGGCGGCGTAACCACCTGCGGTGGGACCAGACGGCGCTTGCGCGCTATGGGATTCGTGGTTTCCCAGGTCCGAAAATCCGGACCTAAGGCACCCGGCGCCAGACGATTGCTACTTGTGATACAACATCATGGTATGAAACTCCAAAGTATGAAACTCCCCAAAATGGCGATCCTCCTCGCATTCATCTTGTCCTACGGGAGTACTGTGGCTCAGAAATCTACTTCAGCAACGAGCGCCGAATCCCCCGAACACTTTATAAGAAGGGTCCTTGAGATAGCAAATAGCACCCAAAGCGATGAAATCTTGGACATGAGCGAAAGTGTCTATTCACCTGGTTTTCTCGATGCGATGTTTGGCAAGGGTTGTTTCACCGCTCATCGACCTTGCCTCCTGGATCATTTGATGTGGGCCAGAATTTGCGGTTGTCGTTACTTCCCAGAAGATGGGAAGAAGAAGGGTGACCCATTATGCGGTTGCCCTGCAAGACTTATATTCTCGGGGCTTTCAGTAACCCAAGTAAACTCTAACAGTGCCATAGTCTCTGCATTATTGAATCTTGAGCCGAATCGGCAAAGTAAGGTCTCTTGGCACTTAGTTATGACTCCCGAAGGCTGGCGTGTAGACGACGTAGCCACTTCAGACTTTCCCAGCCTCAAGGCAAAAATGTCAGCTACTGTCCTCCAAACTCCTGTAAAAACCACTTCTCAGAAAACTTCGCCGAATTAGTTCTCTCAAACGCTGTTCTCAACTGCAAGAACTCAATTTGCGTACATATTCCTTCAGGGGCTAATGCCCAACATTTTATTTAATGCAACAGCGGCACGACTGAAGTCGTGCCCTGACGCTTCAAGCATACTCCAGCATCGCGGAACATCATCAATATTCAGAAGCAGTCACACCTGCATGACTTCGGCTTCTTTTTTGTGGGAGAGCTCTTCCATGCGGCGGATCTCCTCGTCGGTCATCTTCTGGACCTCTTCGAGGGCGCGCTTCTCCTCGTCCTCGCTGA
>Ga0187889_10005399_pt1 | contig 10034 bp, 9 predicted proteins | sample June2016WEW_7_10_2_FD_132992 | JGI IMG/M metagenome (GOLD analysis project Ga0187889, IMG submission 132992) | Peatland microbial communities from SPRUCE experiment site at the Marcell Experimental Forest, Minnesota, USA - June2016WEW_7_100 | ecosystem: Environmental > Terrestrial > Soil >...
GGCATGCGCAGGGCGACCGTCGGACGATGCGCGGTCACTTCGCCGGGGACCAGGTCGTCCTTTTCGACGACGAGCGTCAACGGTCCGGGCCAGAACCGGCTGGCAAGCAATTCGAAGGACGGCAGCAACCGCTTCATCAGGGGCCGGGCCATGGTCATGTCGCGCACGTGGACGATGAGCGGGTCCCAGTCGGGTCGCTCCTTGGCCGCGAAGATGTTTCGCACTGCTGCAGCATCCAGCGCATGAGCGCCAAGCCCGTACACCGTCTCGGTGGGGAAGGCGACCAGCCCGCCCGCACGCAGAATCGCCGCAGCGCTTTCGATCACGTCGCGTTGAGGCGCCTGCGGATCGACTCTCACAAGATTCTTCATTCGTCGCCGAAACTTGTGCCAATCGACCTGGCCATGCGGATCGAGGGCGAGCGCAATGAAACGAGGCATGGGGTTTTCCCTGGCACAGACAAGGAGACGCTGCTGATGTGGCCGTTGCGGAGGGAGACCATGCTGTTGAAGTGGCCCTTCACCAGCAACTCCACGGCAGCGGTGGCGAATTCGGTGGCGAGGAAACGATCGAATGGGGTAGGAGTGCCGCCGCGTTGGAGGTGGCCGAGGATCGTGTAGCGGGTTTCCAAGCCGGAGAGTTCTTCAATCTGTTTGGCGAGGACCGCCGAGACGCCGCCGCCGGTGAGGATGCCGATGCGTTTGATGCGAGTCATCCCAGGAGTCTGTCACAGACGGGCGATGCTGAAAAGTGAGATTTGCATTGCGAAGCTATGCCCAAGCGTGGAAAACTGGGACGCAGTCGATGAAAAACACCGCGATTCTTCTGGTTGACTGTCCTGACCGCAAGGGGATCGTTGCGGCGTTATCGGATTTTCTGTACAGCCACAACGCGAACATACACCATGCCGATCAACATCAGGACGCCGACAAAGGTTTGTTCCTAACTCGGATCGAATGGGACTTGACTGATTTTGGATTGCCGATTGCGGATTTTGGATCGGCGTTTGGGAAGATTGCCGAACAGTTTCAGATGCAGTGGCGGCTGGAGCTTTCGGCAGCGCGGCCGAAGATGGCGATCTTCGTGTCCCAATACGATCACTGTCTGGCGGATTTGCTCTACCGCCACGCAAGCGGCGAACTGGCTTGTGAGATTCCGGTGATTGTCAGCAACCATCGCGATGCGGAACGGTTGGCAGCGTTTCACCGAATTCCGTTTCATTGTATTCCCATTGAGCCAAACGACAAGGCTGAGGCGGAACGACAGCAACTGGAGTTATTGCGTCAGCACGCGGTGGATTTCGTCGTGCTGGCCCGGTATATGCAAATCCTGTCCGCCGACTTTGTGAGTCACTATCCGCATCGGATCATCAACGTCCATCATTCCTTTCTGCCGGCGTTCAGCGGTGCGCGGCCTTACCACCGCGCGTTCGAGCGCGGGGTCAAACTGATCGGCGCGACCAGTCACTACGTCACAGTAGTGTTGGACGATGGTCCGATTATTGAACAAGATGTCATTCGCATTTCCCATCGCGACCAGCTTGAGGATTTGATTCAAAAGGGACGGGACCTGGAAAAGGCGGTGCTTTCCCGCGCCGTGCGCTGGCATATCGACCACCGGATTCTCGTCTATGCCAAGAAAACCGTGGTGTTCGATTGACAAGCCCAATCACGTTTGAAGGCCAGTGTTGGCACTGCGCTTGCTAAATTACATTGCATGAAATCACGGCTGAATTCCATCCGCAGCAAGACTGTCCTGATTGCTGAAGATGACGACGCGGTGGCCCAACTCGTGGCGACCGCCCTGGAAAAGGAGGGTTTTCGCACCCAACGAGCGGCTGACGGCATTGCGGCGATCAACGCCATTCTCGAAACCAGGCCGGATGTGGTGCTGCTCGATCTCACGCTGCCGCGGCTGGATGGCAACGACATTTGCAGAATGGTTCGCAAAACCGATTCGGTTCACCAGACGCCAATCGTCGTCATTTCTGGACGGACGAGGTTGGAAGACCGGCTGCATGCCTTCGAAATGGGCGCTGATGATTACGTGACGAAGCCGTTTGAACTCGACGAACTGATTGCGCGCGTCGAAGCCGTGCTGATGCGTTCGCGTCAGAACAGTTTCCCAACACCATTCCTCGCCGGGGATTCGGAGTAACCGAGCCGATTGAAGGGTGGCGCGCCCGGAGGGATTTGAACCCCCAACCCTCGGTTCCGAAGACCGATGCTCTATCCAGTTGAGCTATGGGCGCGTGGTGTGATCACAATATTCCTACGCGAGAATCGCTTCTGGCTCAACACCAAAGCAGGGGCGCACATTTTGGCACTGCCCCGTAGATAGTAGCGCGGGCGTCTCGCCCGTGTCGTGCGGCATCCTCAAACAGCAACGGGCGAGATGCCCGCGCTACTGGGGCGTTCAACGCCACTCGTGCTTCGGATATTTGCGCTGGAGTTCCTGTTTGATCTTTGGGTAGGTTTCGCGCCAGAAAACTGAAAGATTCTCGGTGATCTGCACCGGGCGGTTGTTTGGCGCGAGCACTTGGATGCGGACGGGAACACGGCCGTTGGCAATCCACAGCGCTTCCTTGATGGCGTACAAATCCTGAATGCGCGCCGCAATCGTCGGCGGCACGTCGACAGAGTAGATGACCTTCACCTTGCGCGGTGGCGTGGGCGTCCCTGCCTGCAGTCGTTGCGGCAACTCGATCCGCTCCGGTGCGTACGCTTCTATCCACGCCTGCTGTTGCTGAGACAGCCATGACTTGACGACAGGCCAGACGGGTTTGTCTTTGATTTCCTTGTAGCTGACCGCGCCGAGACAAATCTGCTGGAGCAGGGCGCGTCGGTCATCATCCCCGATGGCAGGCAACGCCAACTCAGGCATCCATTCCCGCAACCGATTTACGCGAATGATCCATTGTTCAACCGATTCGTCCCAGTTTTTCAGCACGAGATTGCCCTTGAGAACCTCGTCGGCAAGCAGCGTTGCGGCGCGCGCCCGTAGGTTAAGCATCTTGCTTGACTGCCCCTGATCCTTGGACAAGCTGGAAGCCTGCCCTACAACTTCCGACCGCTCGGCCTCCAGCACCAGATCGCGAAAAACCGTTCGGCGCTCGGCGAACGCGCGTCGCAAACTTGCGTCGTACACGACTTCTTGTGCTTGATGAAAATCTTGGGGAAACAATTCACGCAGCCATTCTTCCTTGATCGCCGTGGCCAGGCTGAGCACCACATTCAACTCTCTGTGCTTGGCGCTTCCGCTTTCCACCTCGCGCACCTCGGCTGCGACGAACATCGGGGCTTTCTGCACGACGCTCTCACGAGCCAAAACGCCGCGTCGGCCATGGACCAGTTCGCAGCGCAGCGTGCCGATGTCGAGACGTTTGGCGAGATGGTCGGAGAACCCAACCAGCACGCACTTCTGGACGGCTTCGTTGAGCGTTGAGCGTTGAGCGTTGAGCGTTGCACGTTGAGATGTTTCATTCACGTCGAGACCTTCGCGCTTGGCAATGTCGAGGAACTGCTCTAACAACGGCCCGACCTGCCGCGCGGATTGAGCGTGTATGCCGAGTCGGCGGCAGCGATCGAGGTTGAACCCGCTGCGCTCTGCGTAGCGCCAGGCGCGGATCAGCACGAAGAAATCCGATTCCGTCTCGCCACCGAACAGATCGTCGCGCGCGTCCTCGACTTGTTTGCCCTGGCGGCGCACGAGCAAATCTCGCCCTTGCGTCAACGCGGCGATCAACGCGACGGGCCGCGCGCAGCCGTAGTCTTGGGCCGCCAGCAACATCCGCGCGTAACGCGGATGAACAGGAAATGCGAGCATGCGACGGCCCAGGGGCGTGATCCTCGTAGCGCAAGCCTCTGACTTGCGGTCGTTGACGGCCGCAACCGGGACGGTTGCGCCACAATGAGTTTCGAGTGCTCCCAAATCCACCAACAGATCCTCGGCGCGCTCCAGCGCGCGAGGGTCGGGCGCTTCCAGCCAGCGGAATTTCTTCACGTCCTCCACGCCGCTCGCTTTGAGCGTCAGGACCACTTCCGAAAGATCCAGACGCTTTACCTCGGGAAATTCCTGGGTCGGGCGCGCTTCCTGTTCACGTTCTGTCCACAGACGCAAACAATGTCCTGGCGCGGTGCGTCCCGCGCGCCCAGACCGCTGGTCGGCTGAGGCGCGGCTGATTTTCTCGATGAGCAACGTGTTGATGCCGCGATATGGGTCATAGCGCGGGATGCGGGCCAGCCCGCTGTCGATCACCAGGCGAACGCCATCAATCGTGAGCGATGTTTCCGCGACGTTGGTGGAGACCACCACTTTGCGCCGGTCGTATCGGGCCACAGCAGCATCCTGATCGTTCGGGGGCAATTCGCCGTGCAACGGAAACACGACGAACTGTTGGCCAAGCGTGTCGCGCACCGCTTGTACCGTCCGGCTGATCTCATACGCGCCCGGCATGAAAATGAGAGCATCGCCTTCGGGATGCTGGCGTACCAAGCGTTCGAGTTCTACAGGGGCGAGTTCCCAGATGGGCATGTCACCGGCAGGTTTGGGCAGATACTCGATGGCAACGGGATAAGTGCGGCCTTGCGACGACAACACGGCACAAGGCTGGAGGTATTTTTGAACCGCCGCGACATCCAGCGTGGCCGACATGACGATGAGAAGAAGATCGGGGCGCGTCGTTTCTTGGATTTGCAGTGCGCGGGCCAGCGTGATGTCGCCGTACAGATGCCGTTCGTGAAATTCGTCGAACAGGATCGCGCTGACTCCCTTTAACTCGGGATCGGTCAGCATCTGGCGAACCAGCACGCCTTCGGTCACGTAGCGGATGCGCGTCGCGGCGGAGGTGACGTTGTCCAGCCGCATCTGGTATCCGACCTCGCCGCCGAGTTTTACGTCGCGTTGGTTCGCGACCCATGCCGCGAGCATTCGCGTTGGCAACCGGCGGGGCTGGAGGATAACGACCTGCCCGTCGCCCGGCAACCCGGCGTCGAGCAACATCTGCGGCACTTGTGTTGATTTGCCCGAGCCTGTCGGCGCGGTGAGAATCAGCCGCCGGTGTCGTGCCAATGCGGCGAGCAGTTGCGGTTTGATCTCAAGGATCGGCAGATCGGATTGTCTCATAGCGGACGCCGGGGGCGAGGATCCGTTGCTCACTGTGGTTCTTTCGCGGCGGCGTGCAGATTAGAGGCGGTCTCACAAACCTCCGGTGGCACAGGCGTCTCTGCCTGTGCGGGCGAATCTGGACAGGCACGGAGGTCTGTCTCACCATTTGGCAGATAAGTTTTAGAAGGACGGGAATCAGTCATGAATCCTCCAATTCGTTCGAGCGCACGGACGTTAATCCAGCGCTACTGACATCTCAAGACGGTTTGTAGTATCGTGCGCAGTGGCATGACGGAAATCCAGTGTTCATCCGAGCGACATCGCGTGCGGCTACCGGCAGTGGCATCGCTCTCGTTGCAGAAACTGCCACGCGAGTTTTATGACCGTGACGCGATCATGGTCTCGAAGGATTTGCTTGGGAAATACCTCGTGCGCGCTGCGCGTGGCGTCGAACGCGTTGGCAGGATTGTTGAAGTCGAGGCGTATCTTGGCCCGCACGATCTGGCGGCGCATTCCGCGCGCGGTCGCACGAAACGCAACGAAGTGATGTTCGGTCCGCCGGGATTCGCGTACGTCTATATGATTTACGGAATGTACTACTGCATGAACGTGGTGACGGAACGCGAAGGCCACGCTTCGGCAGTGTTGCTGCGCGCGTTGGAGCCGGTACAGAATCTCGACGGCAAGACGAGTGGGCCAGGGTTGCTGTGCAAAACGATGGGAATCGACGGACGGCTAAACGGACACGACTTACTCAGCGACGATTTCTTCATCGCAACCGATGAAGCGCCGCAGGACTTCCGTATCGTCAAACGCCCCCGCGTCGGCGTGGATTATGCCGGCGAGTGGGCGCGGCGACACCTGCGATTCTATATCAAGGGCAATCCGTTTGTGTCGCGGCGGTAGGGCTGCGTCACAGTTGAATGGTAGGGCGCGACCGCCGGGCGCGCCGTTCGTTCAACCATTGGAAGTTCGGCGCGCCCGGCGGTCGCGCCCTACCTTGACGTGTGAAACCCACCATTAGTCGGTGCGGGCCCTTGCGATAACCGCCAACGTTTCCTTCCCGAACTGCCGCGCTTTCGCCGGGCCGATCCCGCGCACTTCGAGCAACTCGGCTTCCGTCTGCGGCGCGCGGCGCGCCAACTCCTTCAGCGTCCGGTCCGGATAAACGATGTAGGCGGGAACATTGCCCAAGGAGATCGCTTTCTCGCGTCGCCATTGACGGAGAGCGTCGAAGATCTTCGCGTCGAATGGCGTCTCGTCCGGTTCAGCCGCGCCACGTTTCGGTTCGGATTTGGCGGGGCGTGAAGGCGCTCGTTTTGTAGGAAGATCGGGCAGCGGCAGCGGAATCGTTTTCTTCCGCCGCATCACGGCACCGCCAAGTTCAGTCAGCGATAGGGTCGGATATTTGCCGCTGCTCAGCGCGACGCAGCCGGCGCGGATCAGCGTGTCGAGCAGACTCCAGACATAATCCGCCCCCACGTCGCGCAACAGGCCGTACGTCGAAAGCCGGTCCAGGCGCGCGTCCACCACGTCTTTTGACCGGGAGCCGACGAGCGTTTGCGCGACGCGGGCGCGCCCGAAGCGGCCATTGACGCGCGCGACACAACTGAGCGTCTTCTGGATGATGACGGTTTCTTCCTCGGTGGGCAACCGCGCGGCGGTGGAGACGTGCGCCAAACAATTGTCGCAAACGCTGCAATGTTCGGCAGCCTCCGTATCGCCGAAATAATCCAGAATGAAATGATGCCGGCAACCCCGATGGTCGGCGTACTCGATGATGCGGTGCAGTTTCTTGAAATCGCGTTCGCGCTTCGAGTCCAACCGCTCGAAATCAATCGGCAATTCGTCCAGCGGTTTGACAGGCTCGATCAGTCGCGTGGTGTAGGTGCGGCTGCCTTGCCGGTAATCCCGCTGGATGAAACCGGCGCGTTCCAGAAGATACAGCGCCGTGCCCACGGCCATGCCGTTTTTGGCGGCCGGAACCTGCTCAGCAATCTTGTCGATGGACATCTCGACCGCCCCGCTTCCGCACAGTCTGTGCAAGGTGTGGTAGAGATTGGCGATGATCTCTCGCGTCGGATTGGCGCCTTCGATGAAAAACTCCTGCGTCCGCACGTCGGCATAGTTGAACAGCATCTCGCACCGCGCCGGCTCGCCATCGCGTCCCGCCCGCCCGGCTTCCTGATAATAGGCTTCGACGCTGCCCGGGATATCGTAGTGAACCACAAAGCGCAAGTCGGGGCGGTCGATACCCATCCCAAACGCGTTGGTCGCGACAGCGACGCCGCACTCGCCGCCCATAAACTTGTCTTGAGCGCGCTTGCGCTGATCGTCAGGTATCGCGCCGTGATACGCGATGCAGGCGACGCGTTGCTCGGCAAGATGCGCGGCGATTTTCTCGACGTTCTTGCGCGTCGCGCAGTAGATGATGCCGGTGTTGAGTTGACGGATGAACTCCGTGATGCACTCCAGTTTGGCGGCCTTGCCCTTCGTCGCCGCGACGCCGAGCGTGAGATTGTGGCGCGCAAAGCCGGAGACAAACACGCGGGGCGGTTGGCGGCCGAATTTGCCGAGGCCGAGCTGTTCCACGATGTCGTCACGCACTTCAGGCGTGGCCGTGGCGGTCAGGGCGATGACTTGCGGTTGGCCGAGGTCCTTGAGCGCCCATTTCAATCGCAGATAATCGGGACGGAAGTCGTGTCCCCATTGCGAAATGCAATGCGCCTCGTCCACGGCAAACAACGCGATGGACAACGGCGACAACGCTTGAACAAACCGTTCGCTCTTGAACCGTTCGGGCGCGATATAGACAAGGCGGAACTTGCCTTGTGTCATCGCGCCGATGCGTTCGTCCACTTCGGCCTGGCTGAGCGAGGAATTGATGAACGTGGCGGGAATGCCTTTCTCGATCAGTCCGTCCACCTGATCTTTCATCAACGCGATCAACGGCGAAATCACGACGGTGATTCCGTCGAGTGAGAGTGCGGGAAGCTGATAGCAGAGTGATTTGCCGCCGCCGGTCGGCATGATCACCAACGCATCCTGTCCATCTAGGATCGTTTTGATGACATTTTCCTGACCTTCGAGGAATTCTCGAAAACCGAAATGCTTTTCCAGCAGCGCGTGTGGAGCGTTCGAGTCGGGCACGCGCCGATACTAGAAACGCGGCGGGTCAATGGCAAGTCGGGACGAAACAAGAAACAATAAATGGGGTGGCTGGTGGCAACCCCTTTGAATTAAAACTATACAGTTGGCTGCGCGAACTGGTCAAGCTGCGGGATGTTTTCATGGCCGACCCAGCGACGGCCAAACTGCTGGCGGTTCTAAGTCCGGGCGGTTTCACGCTCGACGAAAAAGAGGGTTTTAGAACCGTCACAACCGATTGTGTTTTCAACGGCTTGTATGAGGCAGCAGCAGTGCTAGTGAAGGATGGGGTGACCGACGGGATTCGAACCCGCGACAGCCAGATCCACAATCTGGAGCTCTAACCAGGCTGAGCTACGGCCACCATCCTAACTTGTTACCCGAAGCGGGGTGAATTTAGCATTGCGGCACGCAAGGGGTCAAGTTATCGTGCGAGTGCTTCGCGGGGAAGTTCCATCAGGCAATCATGAAGAAGATCGCGTTTGTCATTCTGGTTTTGTCGCTGGCGCACGCCGCTCGGGCGCAGGTGGACATTGAATCTCGCCGCACGCTGACGGCGCAGACCGGTTTCCCGCTCAGAGGGGAAGAACAACCCAGCGCATTCGGCTACTTCTGGTTCAACGAAAACAATTATCCATGGACGAACACCGCGCTGCGCGTGATCTTCGCGGGCGTGTTCGCCGACTCGGAACTGAGCTGGTTTCTTCCCGCCAACACGAACGTCGCGGTCGGCGCGGGCGCGGGCGCGGGCGCGTACATCGACAGCGTCATGCCGTATCGGCAGGGAGAACTGCAGACGCACGAGCGGTTCTATGGCGACGTGGCGACGGGACGCGTCTTCGTCAACGAGACGATCCCGAATCCGACGCCGTTGCCGCTCAATGTGCGCGGCACCTACAGCGTGACCGGGTCGTTCTACCGGAAAACGGACACGACGAGCGGGTTCGCGTTGCCCGACGATTTTCTCACGCAATCGCTGACCGCCGAGTTGCGCTTTGGCGGCATCGAGCCGGGGTTGACAGCCCGGCGCGGCGCGGAACTCTACGTCGCGGCGGACGCGAACCACCGCAGCGGGTTTGAAGCGTTTGGACCGGACGGCAATCTCCTGCCCGCGCACAGCACGTACCAGCGGGTGTACGGTTCTCTGGCCGGAAAAATCCCCGTCGAACGCACGACGTTTTACGCGCGGGTCGGCGGCGGCTTGGGTGATAACCTCGACGAGTTGAGCGCGTACAAGATAGGCGGCAATCTCATCAACGTCGAGCCGTTCACGACCACGCTGCACGGTTATTACACGCGCGAGTTTTTTGCGGATGACTTTGGCATGGCCAATCTCGCCGTCAGCCAGCAACTCACCGACGCGCACAAGGTGTCGGCCCACCTTTACGGCGACTGGGCGGTGCTGAAACAGGTGCCGCCGGGCTCCGACGAGTGGCACAACTACTTTGGCGTGGGCACCGGCCTGAGTTTCCGCGCGTTTTGGGAAACGAACTGGTTACTGACCTACGGCTACGGCATCAACGCCGTCCGCAACGGCGACAACGGCGGCCACGAAATCGGCGTGGCGATGGAAAAACAGTTCTGAAGCGTTGGAGCCGGTAAGAGCGCTAACAAGACACTTGCGTTTGCGCTCTCGACGGTTTTCACGTTTTAACCCTTTTAACGGTTTTAACGTCCGTTATAATCAGTCCCGTGAATCGCATCCGACTCCTTCCCGAACACGTCTCCAACCAGATTGCCGCGGGCGAAGTCGTCGAGCGGCCGGCGTCGGTGGTCAAGGA
>Ga0187889_10005406_pt1 | contig 10014 bp, 14 predicted proteins | sample June2016WEW_7_10_2_FD_132992 | JGI IMG/M metagenome (GOLD analysis project Ga0187889, IMG submission 132992) | Peatland microbial communities from SPRUCE experiment site at the Marcell Experimental Forest, Minnesota, USA - June2016WEW_7_100 | ecosystem: Environmental > Terrestrial > Soil >...
CTCCACGCAGGCCGCTCACGTGTCCGTGCAGACCGCTCACGTCTCCACGCAGGCCGGTCACGTCTCCGCTCAGGCCGGTCACGTCTCCGCTCAGACCGATCACGTGTCCGTGCAGGCCGGTCACGTCTCCGCTCAGGCCGGTCACGTGTCCGCTCAGGCCGCTCACGTCTCCACGTAGGTCGGTCACGTCTCCGGTGAGGGTATCGCCGGTCAATTTATTCTCGTTTTGCATCATCAATACTTTATTCATTTTACCTTTCCGCCCTCGCGGGCTTTGTTGTTTTTCACTCTCAACGATGCAAATATGCACTATTGCATGTCGTTGTGCAACGGAAATCTGCAATTCGAGCATACTATTTTAGCATACTCGAAGTCATTGATAATACGCACTTTACGTTGGTAAAGCTGTTTTATCGAGGTAAATTCAAGGCTGAAAAACAGAAATAGATTGCAAAAAATCTGCGAAAACGCGAAATTTCCCGCAGAAACTATGAGCGATGGAACAAAAGCACGGAAAGTGGTGGACGGCCAGAGAATCCGGGGAATCCGGCATCAAGCGGGAATCCGTCTGGACAGCATGGCTAATCTCTGCTTAGTGAATGAGAGCACGTTGACGCGAATCGAGAGCGGAATAACCCCGTCCCCAAACGTGAGCCTGATGGCCCGCATCGCCGAAGTTCTCGGCGTGTCAATCGAATCGTTACTCAAAGGATAATCGTCAATTGAGGAATTTTATGAACAAGCTGCAAGCATTCCCGGAGCATGTTGAAGCCGAACTGGCAAGTGCGCGTATCAAGCATCCCCGGATGATTCAAGGTGCCCATGATGGCTACGCAAAGATTCTGGAAGAGCTTGATGAATTTTGGGAGATTGTCAAGGCAAAAGAAGAAAACCGCGATGCCGATGAAATGCTCAAAGAACTTATCCAAACTGCCGCAATGTGCCAGCGAACTGCGGAAGATATTGGATTACTGTATCGAGTGAAATGAACACGTTGACCGAAAAACAAATCTGGGGTGATCCGGAAGTGAAGGCCCGCCGCTGGAGCATTGATGGCCGCATTGCCACACAGGAGGAGCTTTTCGACTTGTGCGCGGAGCGCGGCTTGCCGGCGGTGTGTGTGCATGAAGCGGTCAGCATCCTGGCTGCGTTCGATTCTCAAGTACGGCCATTAGAAGATGCTTTCGCGGAGTAAGCCATGACATTCAAAGATGCGCAACTTGTTAGGCCAGGCGATATTCTGCAACATATCGCGATCAAAAGTTGCTGGGCGAATGTCATTGGACAACCTATTCTACAGTTTCCACATTGGCGCATTCCAGTGGATTTGGAAACAACAGCGTTTAATAATATACGTCAAGAAGACGGAACATGGAGGAAACAGTATTATGTTGACGGCAGGAAAGGATATTGCTGGACTGTAATCAAGAAATTAAAAACATGACATGAGCGAACCAACAAAACCAATCGCAATCGAACTGCCGGAGCCGCCGGAAGGCTGCTACATCGTCTTTCATCCAGGGATGACCGATGAGCAAAAGAAGCGGGCCGGAAAGAAAACCACGAACGATTACTACTGGATGCCGGACTGTAAGGTCTGGGAAAGTGTGTGGAGCATGAAACCGGAATTTGCGGAAGGGGTGATTTACGCCCGGCGGCGTATTTGATTTTATGGCACGCACGATGCTAAGTTTCGCGGAAATGATCGGCATGGAAGAATCCGACAGCGGTTATCATTCCTTGCAACGGCCATGCGATGATCCGCACATTACTTTCGAGCGCAATCGCGGGAAGTGGACTGAGAAACCGCCAGTCATTCCTAGGAAAATAATACAATTCTCCAATCCAAACCGCCGGTCGGATGCCGTTTTGAAAGCATTAAGCGCAGCGAATCCGAACAATTGGCACAAGTGCGATCATCCTAACTGCGAAGTCCTCGTCTGGAAAAACGCGAAGCTTTGCCGAAAGCACCGGGAGTAAAATCGTCAAATGAAAGATTTACCGAATGACAAAGGCATTGCTCGATAAAAAAGTCAAAGCAGCCCGCAAGCTGCAAGCGACACAAAAGCCGATTCGCACAGTGAGCAAAGCCAAGCTCCACGTGAAACTCCTTTACCGGAATGCGGCGGCGATGTTCTTGGCTGATGCGAAGGAATGTCCGGTGGCAGCGAAAGGAATCCTTGGTTGTTACGGAATACATCGCATTGGCACAGAGGTTCATCACATTCGCGGGCGCCTAGGAAAACTTTTGCTTGATGAAAGGTATTGGCTGGCGGTGAGTGCGGAGGGACACCGCTGGATACACGACCACCCGGAAGAAGCGCGGGAGCATGGCTGGCTCTGTGAAAAAGGAGATTGGAACAAGCAGGTATGAATGCCATGGAAAAACAAACCAAACTGTATTGGCTGTCTCTGCTTTACTGTTGCCAATGTTGGTTGACTAATCCGCATTGTTCCTATTTCACCTGGACATTTCAGAAATGCCGTCTTTTCATCACAGGGAAAAACTTTCTATGATAAACCTATTTCCCATTTGGCTTCAATTGCTTTACCTGCGATGGAGGATAAAACGATTACTCTGCAAGAATAAGGAACTTGAAACAATCATCAGTCAACAAAACGCCCGCATTTTATGATTCTCGTCATTGACACAGAGACAAGCGGAAAAGCCGACTTTAAAGCACCTTACTATGCGCAACATCAACCGAGAATGTTGTCATTTTGTGGTCTGCTTTACCGTGAAGATGGAACTTTAGTCAATCAAGCCGCAATGCTAGTGAGGCATAAAGATATTGAGATTGAGCCAGGCGCGGCGCAAGTCAATGGACTTACAAAAGAGATTCTTGAGAAAGAAGGACTGCCTTTGTCAGTTGTGTTGTCAGTGATTGACAGCATGATTCAGCTTGCCCATGTGATTTGCGCGTTCAACACACAATTCGACTTTCTGATTCTGGACAGTGAGTTTTTTCTGGCGCGGCGGCTTCCGCAAATGCAGGAAGAATTTAATTCTTCATTTGACGAATTTTGTTGCATGAGGCGAGCGACACCACTTTGTAAAATCCCATCGCCATATCACCAAGGAGAATATAAGTGGCCCAATCTGCAAGAGGCGCATCGGTTCTTCTTTGGAGAGGATTTCAAGGGAGCGCATGGAGCATTAGCCGATGCGCTGGCTTGCGCGAGGATTTACTTCCATATCATCAATCTCAGTCAACAAAACAAAACATCATAACTATGAGTGAAGAAACAAAAACGGCTCCTCCGGCTGCCATACCGGAATACGAGATTCACGAAATGGCAAACCTGTTCCCGATGATGACCGGACCGGCCTGGAAGGACTTCGTGAACGCGATCAAAACGAACGGCGTCACGGATGAAATCGTCTTAACGCCAGACGGCAAGACCATCATTGACGGCCGCAATCGTTACAAGGCTTGTCAAGAGCTTGGCATCAAACCATTGACGCGCAAGTTCGGGTCCCGGCCAACGGATGGGACTTCCATTGCGGGATTCGTCATCCGGGCGAACCTGCAACGTCGGCAATTGGATGACTCACAACGCGCGATGGTAGGAGCGAAGCTCTCCAAGCTTGGACGCGGCCAAAAGTCCAAAGACGGGAAAGAGCTTACACAGGAGGACATTACCGCGCTGTTGAATGTGAGCGGAGCTTCCTTAAGCCGGGCCAAGCGCACAACTGACAAGGCAACCAAAGCAATCCGCGTCATGGTGGAGGAAAAAGAAATCAGCGTTTCCGTCGGCGCGGCTCTGGCCGGCTTGTCAACTGATGAGCAAAACAAATTGGCGATGGAAGGTGCGAAGGCGTGTCGTCAACGGGCAATGGAAATCATGCAACCCGAGAAATCGGGTAACAAGGATGCGCAAAAAACGGCATCGGACAAGGCTGCGAAGCGCGAGGAAAAAGCCAAACAACAACAGGCGGAAAAAGAGCGCAAGCAAAAGCTCAAGGACAACAAAGCGGAAGCCGACAAGCTCCTTGTCAACATCACTGACCTGGCCGGCGGCGGCAAGCACCTTGAGGCGATTGATCTGTGCCGCAAGGGACTGGAACTGTCACCGAGCCACGCCAAAATTCTCAAGCTCAAGGAGAAATCGCAAGCCGCGATGGAAAAGGCGGCAGCGACGCAGAAGAAGCTGGATGAAGCCAAAGCCAAAGAAGCCGCGAAGAAAGCGCAGCAGGAGTTTGGCGCATCGGCTCCGCCGGTGACAGAGCATCAAGCAGCCGAAACCGCGAGCAAACTCTCACCGAAGGCCGACTTGATTATTCGCGGAGCCGCAGTTAGCGTGTTGCAAAACCTCGTAAAAGAGGAATACAAGGACGGCAAGCCGGTCAATGGTTGCGATGTTGTTGACCGTTGCATCCGCGCGATCAAGAACATTCCAGCGGAAGGGTAATTTGCCTGGTAAAGTTGGCGGACTTTTCAAAACCGCCAGATATTCAAATTCAGCAATTGACAAATTTTATGGAGTCTCAAAATTACTTCATCGCGTCGCTATCAAGACAGGAGTAACTGGCCGTGATTTGCAGCGCGTTGAAAATCGCCTAAAAACATGGTGGGGTAAAACTCCCGGCACAATACGTTTATCAATTGCGTTGTAATTGCCGAACAATAAAACAAAACAATATGCAAAAGTGTCTGACCTGTAAATACTGGGTAGCAAGAACAGAGATCAACGCCAAGAACCCGTATGGCGAGTGTCATCTAAATCCTCCGACAGCGATTCTCATGGGAGTGAATCAACAAGGACAACCCATAACGATGGGTGTCTATCCATCTACCGGGCCAAGATGCGAGTGCGGGCGCGGGGAGCCGGGGATTCAGTTGGCTACGGCGATGCCAACAAAACATTAACATGAAAACGAAAGTGATACATTTCCTGGACTCGAATACGCACTACCTCCTTTGCGGCAAGTCATCGAATGAAACAATCCGGACCCCAACAATCCGGCCTGAAGCAACGACCTGCCCTGAGTGCCTTTACGTTTTGAACTTAAAAGCAAATAAACAAATAAACACCCCAACATACGAAGTCACTTGCCCGCATTGTCACAACTTGATTAACTTGCAGTTGACAGATAAATAATACCATGAAACCGATTGAATTTGCCGAGCAGAATGTTATCATCGCCAAAGACCAGCCTGAGTATCTGCCACTTCCCGCGCATGTCTTTAACGACAATGAAGGCACTCTCATTTGCTGTTGGAAGCTCACCTTCAAAGAGCGTGTCAAACTCATACTCAAGGGTGTCATCTGGCATGAGATACTAACCTTTCACATGCCACTACAACCACAATTACTTACAGTTGACAAGCCATGCTCACTCGCTGGCTGGCCCACCCCACCCATAGGGATACCTGTTAAAAAGCCATGATTGACGCAAGTGCTCGCGGTTGCCTTCAAAGACCATGAGAGCCGATTTTGAAATACCACAGTAATACATAAAAATCCATGAAGGTGATTCAATTTGCAATCTCAGGATGGGCAGTTCAGATGGGAGTTGACGTTGGAACTCTCAAGAAACGAGTTATTCAGTCGGGAGTGCAGATTAAGCCCGGGAAGAAATACACCGCGCGGGAAGTGCTGCGTTTCTGGACTGGCGACAAAGAAGCGGCTCAAGCGCGGGAAGCGAATGCACGCGCGGAACTGCTGGAAAACAAGCTGCGAATTGAAAGCGGGCAAATCTTCACTGGCGACCAATTTGACACGATGTTCAATGAACTTGTCATACCTCTGCGGGCCAGGTATCTCGCCATGCCGGCGGAGTGCGCGGTGCTTTGCAATCCAACTGACCCGCAATTTGCCAGGGCCGCTTTGGATTCATGGGTGAGAGACAATCTTCCGAAGCTGCGGGAAGCGGTGCAAAAATCTAATTCATCAAATGGATGATATTGGTGGATTTCCGCTGACGGAAGCCAACATTTACACCGATGACAAAAAAGCGGAAATCCCGATGAATGGCCGGAAGATTTACGAGTCCGTCAATTTCCAAAATTAGTCAATTAAGGAATTTGTGATATGCGATTCCCAAAGAAGCTCTGATAGTGTCTTTTGCGATATTCCGACAGAGACACCTACGGAATGGTGTGTCAAGAATGTGCGCTTTGATGAGCCGGATTATCGCGGGCCATTTCGATTGGAAGGCCGGCATTATATTGAAGAGCCTTTGAATTGTTGGGCGGATAAATCAATCACGGATTTATCTATAGTCGCGGGGACGCAAATCGGAAAAAGCAGTGTCATTATGGCAGGTTCTGCCTGGTCAATCATCTGTGACCCATCGCGGGTTATGTGGGTGATGCCTTCGATTGACAATTCAAGGAACTTTTCAAAGACGCGCTGGATGACTTTACTACGCGCCAGCAAACCAATAGCTGACATCATTCCAAAGGGTAGCGGGCGCCATAACTTCAATCTACTTCAACAGATGTTAGGCGGGGCAATCATAGACTTTACAGGGAGCAATTCACCGGCGAATCTTGCGAGCTTTCCATGCCGCCGCGTGTATCAGGATGAAATGGAAAAGTTTTCGACGAAGGACACCGGGGAAGCGAACGCGAGTGACCTGGCCGATCAAAGAACCAAAAACCAGCCGAATCCTTTCAGGGTCAAGACAAGCACTCCCGGAGTGAAAGAGGGGCTTATCTGGCAGGCTTTGGAGAAAACGGATATAAGACGTTATTTTGTTCCATGCCCATTCTGTCAAAAGAAAGGAGTGTTCGCCTGGGGCAAAAAATACACGGTCTTTAAAATCACCGGCAACGAGTTCTTTGTCCGATGGGACAGCGAAGCAAAACGTAAAGACGGAACCTGGGACTTAGACCGCGTAGAACGGAGCGCGGCCTACATTTGTCCGCATTGTCAGGGAAGAATCACCGATTCGTATAAGACGGTTATGGACCGGAACGGAGTTTGGATTCCAACCAAAGAAGCGGCGCATGGTTTCCGGGGCTATCATTTTCCGTCCATGTATGCTTCCTCCGTGGAAACAATGGTAGGCAAGATGGCGGTGAAGTTCCTTCAACAAACGCATTCCCTGAGTGGAGCGCAAGGTTTCATTAACGGTGACTTGGCGGAGCCATATCTTGCTCAAGATACTTTACATCAGCGCAAAGAGATGGTGCAACAGCGAATTGAAATCTCTGATACCTGGAAGCCAATGATGACCGTAGATTGCCAGGCGGGGACACCGGCTTTTTGGTTTGCCAAAGGAGTTTTCCGGGATGATGCGGCGCAGATTATTGAGGCTGGCTCATGTGAGCAGTGGGAAGAGTTACGGCTCATTCAGCTGGCGTCGGAACCAAAAATACCGGATGTCTTGGTCGGAGTGGACTCAGGCTACGGAGCCAGGTCAGAGGCGGAAGTCTATAAGAACTGCGTGCGGTTCGGGGAACTGAAAGACAAATCATTGACCTGTCAAACATCACAGGGACTTGTCAATCGAATTGGAGCACCGATATTGTTTCAAGGCTGGATACCCTGCCAGTCCATGCCGGGCCGGAAGTTATGGAAGAATGGGGAGAGCGGTTTGAGCGATCCCTTTACGATTCGCAGCATTGACCCTTTCCTGGGCACGCAAGAGGCGGGCAAGGTTGACATGCCACTGTTTCAGTTTGCAGCAGACTTCTTTGAGGATATTCTTGACAATATGCGGCGGGGCATGGCCGGGTTTAAATTTTCCGTATCGGATAATGTTGACAAAGGGATTCTAACCCATAACCTGTATCCCATGACAAGTCACATAGCCATTGCAAGTTCCGAGGAATTTTGGCAGCACATGGATGGGCATTTCAAGGCTGTCATTCAAAACAAGTTCAGCGGAGCCACGCGGCATGGATGGGTGAAAAGACATTCACACTGGCCAGATCATATTTTGGATTGCGTGCGCAACATGGTTGCGCTGGCGAACTTCTTTGGGTTCTTTTCAATCACTAACACAAAACGAGAATGAATGATTTTACAAATCTGCGAAATGGCATTCTGGAATGCTTTGCTGTCATGGCAATAATGATTATCTGGATATGCTGTCTTTCATCGGAAGTCGGTGAATTGGAAGACCGTGTAAAGAAGTTAGAGGATAAAAAGAATGAAAATGAACTTGATTGACAGACTGAAAGTGCTTTTCACCGGTAAAGTTCCAGAGTTGCCGTACAACAAAGAGACATGGCATATTTTTGGCCGTATGGACCCATTAACATTTCCCGGTGAGCAAGAAGAGATTCAATGTATGATTCCGAGTATGGGCGGCAAGGTCAATTTGACAACTCCACACTTGGCTGATTGTCCAGAATGCCGGAGAATCTGGGATGCTATGAACCGGCATGGCGAGTCAATTCTATTAACACATTCACCAGATGCGCTGGAAGATTTCCAAAAAGGAAATTAGTTGACCCATCTTAAATTCGCCAATTGACAAATTTGCTTTATGCACGAAAGAAAACCATCTGACTTACTTAGAGATGTTGCGTTAGGATTTGCAATTGGATTCATCCTTCTTATTGTTTTGGAGCTTGCAATTGCCTTTCTGTTTTACCCTTGATGCCTATGTCAGAATTTATCACACGCAAGGAACTGGCGGACATGCTCTCCGTGTCGGTAATGACCATACGGCGGAGAGAGGTCTTTCTTGGTTTGAATCTGGCCCGCGTGGATATAAATTCAAGGGTGATACGGTATGATCGGGCAAAATGCCTGGAAGCGGTTCGCAAGCACTTTAAAAAGCGCAATAAGTAGTGGTTGAACACAACTCACACACAACTTAACCTTTCTGTCATATATCTATTTTATCCGGCAAGTGATTAGCTTGCCTTGTGATTGGAGTTGCGCCAACATCAATGGGACTAATCCGGGGTGCTTTGGATGATGCTTACGATGTGTCCGTAACTAACAAGATTCCCTTGCGCAATCAGTTAAGGGTTTTTGAGACTCAAGCGCGGAACTCAATCTCTCAAGGTTCTCTTTCTCACGTCGGCATGGGCGGGCGTTCAACGGGATTTTCTAACTACGGCCAAGGTCAGGTAACTCCCGCGCAATGGCAGTTGGTTTGGCGATTTCTCATTGACAATTTCGATGCCGTCTTTGCCCGGCTGGCGCAGTTCGAGCAACCGAAAACCGATCCAGCGGTCAAAGCGGAATTGAACTGCGAGCTTGTCGCAGTGACGCAGAGCTATCCCGACTTCTCGGACATTGACCTGCCGAAATACGTCCCCGATTTGCGTCATGGTCTGGAAGGAGTGTTAAGCTGGTGAGCGCATACCTCGGCAAAGCACCATCAGCCTGGGGAAACTCCCGTGAACTGGAAGAGGGAGTCTCCGCTTTGGTTGCGCAACGTCAACAAAACGACCGGCGCGGAGCCGTGCGGGATTACTACGAAGCGGGCTGGCCGATTTTATCTCCCGACCGGGCTTGGTTGCCTTCCTTGGTTCAAGATGCGCAATGGGATCAAAACTTCGTAACACGCCGGGAAGTGATGCGCAAGGCGCGATGGTTGACACAGAACTCTCCCTTTGTAAAACGTGTTTTGGAGATTGACTCCGCGTTCACTGTGGGAGCGAATGGATTACATTTGTCACCGGTTTCTTCCGATGAAGATTGGAACAAGGTGGCGGAAGAGGTTTGGCAGGAAATGATTTCTTCGATAGGTCTGCAAGGTGAAGACCTGGCTTCTATGGTGCAAGTGGCTCACCTCGACGAACGAACTGATGGTGAGAGTTTTATCCTGCCGACACGCCGACCTTTCACGGAGCAAGAGCTTAACTCCCGGCCTAACAAAGTTGTCGGATTACGTCCATGTTTGCAACTGGTGGAAGCGCACCGGGTGCAGACTCCCTTCACTCGCTGGAATGAGGATGGAGATTCGATTGTTGACGGTTGCCAGGTGGAAAAGATCGTAGTGCCAGTGCAGCAAGCCGATGGCACAATTTCGACGAGGATTACGCGGAATATTAAAGGCTTTTGGGTGCAGGATTCATGGACTATGTGGGACATGAATACAAG
>Ga0187889_10005408_pt1 | contig 10012 bp, 9 predicted proteins | sample June2016WEW_7_10_2_FD_132992 | JGI IMG/M metagenome (GOLD analysis project Ga0187889, IMG submission 132992) | Peatland microbial communities from SPRUCE experiment site at the Marcell Experimental Forest, Minnesota, USA - June2016WEW_7_100 | ecosystem: Environmental > Terrestrial > Soil >...
GGAGAAAGAGACGGGTGAGGCCGGCATAGCTGGCTGAGCGGGGGCAATCGCGCGCTGACGCTCTTCGTGAGGACCCACAGAGAGAGGTCGCGCGTCCGCGAGAGGGGTTCTCCGACGGCATCACTTTACCACTGGACCAATTTCCGGGGGCAAGGTCACTTGCCGCACCCTATTACCATCCAATACCTTACCGGATTGGCCCCGATTCGGGGCGGAGTCCCCCATGGGTCTGTTACGGCCGAGTGACTGGACACCAGCGGCATTGCAGATTTCGTGAACAGACCTCTTGACAATACAATGCAGATGGTACACTTTAGCATAAAGGAAATGGAGAACGCCGATCTTCATACCGCCTCCCCATCGAACGGGTGCTCGCCCCAGCAGCTGCGGTGAGCCTGACCGGAGTCCCCCATGCTCGCAACCTCGCCCCCGATTCAGCAGTTCGAGGCCACCTGCCGCGCCCAGGGCCTGCCCGTCACCGTGCAGCGCCGCCGGATTCTGGAGGCCCTCCTGGGCCGGACGGATCATCCGACGCCTGACCAGGTCTACGGCACGGTCAAGGACACCCTTCCCGGCGTGTCGCGGACCACGGTCTACCGGGTGCTGGAGATGCTCACCAGCCTCGGAGTGCTCACAAGGGCCTGCTCCCCGGGGGCCGCGACTCGCGTCGATCCGCACACCACCCGCCACCACCACCTCGTCTGCCGGCGGTGCGACCGCCTGATCGACGTGGGCGATGCGGCGGTCGCGCACCGGATCCGCCCGCCCGACGTTCGGCGCGAGGGGTTCGCCATCGAGGATTACTCCATCTACTTCACCGGCCTGTGCGCCGCCTGCCAGGAAACCGACACGGGATCCCGTCGGTCAGGGCGGCCGGCGCGCCGGTCGGGCCGGAAGGGGAAGACCGCGAAACGCACGGCGCCGCGGCCCTGAGGCGAGCCACCCGGCTGCGGCGTGACACCTCGCAACATCGCACCATAGAAAAGGAGAAAGCCCATGAGCGAGCAGAAGAAGAAGTTGACCACCGTCGCCGGCGGCACGTCGAACCTTGACTGGTGGCCGAACCAGTTGCGGCTGGACATCCTGCACCAGCATTCCTCCAAGTCCAATCCGATGGGCGAGGACTTCAACTATGCTGAAGAGTTCAAGAGCCTCGATCTGGCGGCTGTGAAGAAAGATCTCGCAGCGCTGATGACCGACTCGCAGGACTGGTGGCCGGCGGACTTCCGTCACTACGGACCCTTGTTCATTCGCATGGCGTGGCACAGCACCGGCACGTACCGCACCGGTGACGGCCGCGGCGGCGGCGGCAGGGGCCAGCAGCGCTTCGCGCCGGTCAACAGTTGGCCGGACAACGTCAGCCTGGACAAGGCGCGTCGCCTGCTCTGGCCAATCAAGCAGAAGTACGGCCGGAAGATTTCGTGGGCCGACTTGATGATCCTCACGGGCAACGTCGCCCTGGAATCGATGGGATTCAAGACCTTCGGCTTCGGTGGCGGTCGCGAGGACGTCTGGGAGCCGGATCATGACGTCTACTGGGGTGCCGAGAAGACCTGGCTGGGTGGCGACAAGCGCTATTCCGGAGAGCGGGACCTCGAGAATCCGCTCGCTGCGGTGCAGATGGGCCTGATCTACGTGAACCCGGAAGGCCCGAACGGCAACCCGGATCCGATCGCCGCAGCCAGGGATATCCGCGAGACCTTCGCCCGCATGGCGATGAACGACGAAGAAACGGTTGCGCTGATCGCGGGCGGCCACACCTTCGGCAAGACCCACGGCGCCGGCGATGCGAAACATGTGGGGCCTGCTCCGGAAGCGGCCGACATCGAGGAGCAGGGCCTCGGCTGGAAGAGTCGCTTTGGCACCGGCAAGGGTGGTGACACGATCAGCAGCGGCCTCGAGGTCACCTGGACCACCACGCCCACGAAGTGGAGCAACAACTTCTTCTGGAACCTGTTCGGCTACGAATGGGAACTGACGAAGAGCCCGGCCGGCGCACATCAGTGGAAACCGAAGCATGGCGCGGGCGCCGGTACGGTGCCGGATGCCCACGACCCGTCCAAGCGTCACGCGCCTTCCATGCTGACCACCGACCTCGCCCTGCGGTTCGACCCTGTCTACGAGAAGATTTCACGGCGCTTTCTTGAGAATCCGGATCAGTTCGCAGACGCATTCGCCCGGGCGTGGTTCAAGCTGACGCACCGCGACATGGGTCCTCGCGCGCGCTATCTCGGCCCGGAGGTTCCTGCCGAAGAGCTCATCTGGCAGGACCCCATCCCCGCGGTCAATCACAAGCTGGTCGATGAACAGGACATTGCCTCCCTCAAGGCCAAGATCCTGGCTTCCGGTCTGTCTGTCTCGGAGCTGGTTTCGACCGCCTGGGCGTCGGCTTCCACCTTCCGTGGCTCCGACAAGCGCGGCGGTGCGAACGGCGCCCGCATTCGTCTGGCACCGCAGAAGGATTGGGAAGTCAACCAGCCTGCCCAGCTGGCGAAGGTGCTCAAGACCCTGGAGGGCATCCAGAGCGCGTTCAACAGCGCGCAGTCCGGCGGCAAGAAGGTCTCGCTGGCTGACCTGATCGTTCTGGCCGGTTGCGCGGGCGTCGAGCAGGCTGCGAAGAATGCTGGTCACGAGGTGACGGTTCCCTTCACGCCGGGACGCATGGACGCCTCGCAGGAGCAAACCGATGCGGCCTCCTTCGCCGTGCTCGAGCCGATCGCGGACGGCTTCCGGAACTACCAAAAGACCCGCTATGCCGTATCGGCCGAGGAGTTGCTGGTTGACAAGGCGCAATTGCTGACCCTGACCGCGCCCGAAATGACGGTGCTCGTGGGCGGCATGCGCGTCCTGAAGACCAACTTCGGAGGGTCCCAGCACGGCGTCTTCACCAAGCGGCCGGAGGCGCTGACCAACGACTTCTTCGTGAACCTGCTCGACATGGGCACGACGTGGAAGGCGGTTTCGAAAGACGAGGACGTGTTTGAAGGGCGCGATCGCAAAACGGGCGCGCTCAAGTGGACCGGCAGGCGTGTCGATCTCGTCTTCGGTTCAAACTCCCAACTCCGCGCCCTGGCTGAAGTCTACGGAAGCTCGGACGCGCAGAAGAAGTTTGTCGATGACTTCGTAGCGGCCTGGAACAAGGTGATGAACCTGGATCGCTTCGACCTTGCGTGATCTCACAGGAGACGCTCTGTGCCAACACCGCCCGCGCCATGGGGGACGCCCCCAAGGCGATCAAGCTCCGCCACATCGGCAACTGCCTCAAGGCTGATCCGGCCTATGGCAAGGGGGTTGCCGACGCCCTGGGTATCCCCCTGAAGGAGGTGCCCAGATAGGACGCAACTCACCCGTGACCGACTGGAGGAGGCCCCGCATTTGGGGGGGCCTCCTCCAACTTCCTGAAAGGAGAGACCGATGACATTGTCCAAGGCCCTGCAGGGTGCCCTGAACGACCAGATCCAGAAAGAGTACTATTCCTCGTATTTGTACCTCGCCATGGCAGCCCAGTTGGAAGCGCAGAACCTGCCAGGGGCGGCGAAGTGGACCCGGATCCAAAGCCAGGAAGAACTCACGCACGCGCTGAAGCTGTTTGACCATGTGGTGGATCGGGGCGGCCGGGTGACTTTGGCGGCCATTCAGCAACCGCCGACGGAATACGGCTCGGCCCTCCAGCTATTCAAAGAGGTGCTCAAGCATGAGCAGCAGGTGACCGCCTCCATCCATGCGCTCTATGCCCTGGCGGGCAAGGAACAGGACTACCCGGCACAGGTCATGCTGCAGTGGTTCGTCACGGAGCAGGTGGAGGAAGAGAAGAACGCCGCCCAGGTCGTGGAGCAGTTGAAAGTCGTGGGGGACAGCAAGACGTCCCTGATGCTCCTGGACCGGCACCTGGGGAAGCGGGGTGAATAGAGGGCGGGTGACGAATCATCCGAGTCACTAAGACCGGGCCCGGAAGCGGGCCATCCAATTGAGCGGCAGATCCCTCCCCACCCCGAGAAAGCCGCCCGGTCTCACCTCAATCGTCTGGCTCCTATCAGGAAGCGCTGGCCCCAAAAGACGACACCCCCGGAAAACCCTTCGCCCTCCGGGGGTGTCTAGCATTTAGCGGGTTAGCCGCCTCAGTTACCAATCGGTTACGTTTCTACCCCCTGCGTCAACCGAGGGCTCAGCCGCCTATCCTTGTAAGCTATTGGACTTTTGGGGTGCCGGAGGAGCGGACCCAGAAGAGGGTGAATCGATGCCGTCCATACCGGAAGGCGCTGCCGAAGTAGAGCCGGAGGGACTCCTTGGGTCGGAGGGGTGTTTTGCACAATTATGGTGCCGGGGGAGGGAATCGAAGTCTCATGAAGTCCCGATGTGACAGCCCGCCTCGCCCCAGCTTCTCGCCGAGGCAACCAGGTTAGACCCTGCTCACGCTGCGACTGGCCGCTTGGGATGTCTTTGGTTGCAGGCGGCTTGAGATCGCCTCAGAAAGTCGCAACAGTTCGTCCCCCCTTTTCGGCACTTCCGGGGGATCGCCGGGGGGAACTCGCACCACTTCTGCTGTTCTGTTGCGGGTGCTGGCGGGCCAATGTGCTGGATCGTAGTACCGGGGAGACGCAGAGGCAGCGTAGCTAGGAGAATGGCAAGGGCGTCACCGCGAGGTGGGGTCTGGAGGAAGCCCAATCCAAACGCCGGGGCGACGGACAGGAACAGGATACGACCCACGGTAAGGATGAATGCAATATTGTCACACTTGCCCAGATCGCAGTCCGCAACCCATCGATCTGCCAGGGCTCGTGTTTGCGCCGGCCGTCCAGACCGACTGTGAAACTTGGCTTGATGCTGAGCCAGATGTGCTTGTTATCATTGGGCTTTCCCAGCCAAGAGTGACGCTTGAACACGAATCCTTACCAGGGGTGAGGACGGCCTAGGGTTCGGCATACCGGCGGAGGCGGGCCAGCTCATCGGTGGGGTTAAATTCCAACGAAGGTACCAAATGAGACATGCGGTTGGAGCTAACGCCTTGTCCGGATAGAGGTTCCTGCCTTTATGCACCTCCCAAGATTATTGAGATAAACCGGCCATTTTTTCGGGAGGCTCGGGAGGTTCGAAGTCCCTTTAGGAATCGATAGTTAGTAAACGTGCCGTGTCGCCATTCGTTCCTTTGTTGGAGAACAACCCCTGACGACAAATTGGCAGCGCAATAGGAAGCGATAAAAAAGCAATACCAGGCTAGAACCAACTCCAATTGGACGGCATATACTTACTATAGTTAAGTTGCCTGGGAGGGCGGCGTGGGGTCGCAGGAGAGAATCCTCGTTATCGATGACGACGTCGGCGTGTGCGAGGCTATCACCGCCGCACTGAATCGGCGGTGCGAGGTCTCCTGTGTACACACCGGCTCTGCCGGCATCGATGCGATCTGCAGTGGGCCTTTTGACCTGGTTTTCCTCGACTACGCGCTTCCGGATTTCCGCGGCACGGATCTCCTCAAGCTGATCAAACGGTTCTTTCCCTCCATGACCGTGGTCCTCATCACGGGCCAAGGCTCTGAAGACGTCGCGATTGAGGCGTTGCAGGGCGGCGCCAGAGATTACCTCCGGAAGCCGATCAATCTTGGTGAGCTCCTGGCGCGGGTCGACTCCCTGTTCGCGATTCGCCGGGGCGGCCAGGAGCGGCGGTCCAACGAGTATGTTCAGTTGCTGGAGGGCGCCCTGCCGGGTGCACCCGAGGAGCCGAGTCGGGCCCGGTCAATCGCGCGGGCTGTGCGGTATATTAGGTCGAACCTGAAAACCCCCCTCAGCCTCGAGGCAGTCGCCCGCGTCGCCGGGATGAGCAAGTTTCACTTTTGCCGACGCTTCAAGGCGGTCATGGGCTGCCCCTTCCGGGAATTCCTCGCGCGCACGCGAGTGGCCCGGGCGAAAGAACTGCTCCGCGACCGAGAATACAAGGTCGAGGACGTTGCACGGGAGGTCGGGTTTCGCGACCCAGCCCACTTCAGCCGGGTATTTCGGGAGGTTGAACACCTTCTCCCCTCCGAGTATCGACGTCTCTTGGTTGCCTCGCCGGGTAGCCGAGTTATGGAATCTCAGCGGCCTGGAGACTAACGCGATTCCGAGAGGTGCCGCGCGTGGGGACCTCGGATCATGTTGGGATAGCGTTCCTTCCGTTCCGTCGGTCTGCGACCGAATGATTGAGATCCTTCGAGGATAAGATCGCAGAGGACGAGTAAGATTGACGGCCGCCTGCCGGAAAGGCTAGATGCCACTGCTGGAGTTCTTTCAGAAAGAGTATGGAGGTCTCTCAGCGACGCGGCTCGCCTTCCTATTATGGGCCAATGAGGTTGTGGAAAGCGTAGGGGATTTGCGGGACGGCGTTGTCCAAGGTAACTCTCGCGCCAGTCGTTCTGCACAGCGCCACGGCCGTTGGCTCTAATGATGGGATGTCTTTGACAGAGTCAAGACCATTCGTAGTTGAATATCCGAAGGGGTTTCCCGCATGGCTATGGAATTTCTCGTTATCTCAATTGGAATAGCTGAAAACCGCTGGCCGATTCGTGAACGTTTTTGAAGGGGAGCGAGGAAGGAGGAGGCGATGTCAGACGCGGCCACGACGACCAACATCTTGACCGGCAATCTCGGCAACATCCTCAATTTCCTGTCTGCGGCCGCAGGGCTCGGCACGGCGGCTATGGGTTTGGTGGACTCGACTAAAGTCTTCGGCGGCGGGCCGTCCAATTTCGGCTTCGGCTACATTGAGAAGGCGCTCGCGCCCTTCTTCGTCCCGGCGCCTGGGGGACCGACCGTCTTCGGCAGGGCCGAGGCCCTGCGGACTCTCAGGGCCAATTGGCTCAACGGCGTCGCCAAGGCGGACCAGAAGGCGAAAGCCAAATCCCTCATCCATCTCGGCCTGACACAGGGCAACGCCGCCGCGTTGGCGACGGCCGCCGGAGTGGATGCGGCAAAATTGACCGCGCTGGCGCAGAAGACGGCCAATGGCACGAAGGCGGAGCCGGATGAAATCAACGTCCTCGGCCAGTTCGACGCTATCGTCAGCGCCGTGTTGGATGCCGCCTATGAGCGCGGGGACCAGAAATATCGCAACGCGTCCAAGTTTCTCGCGATGCTGGTCGCGACACTCCTGGGCGTGATTGGCGGCTGGGTCGTCTATGGCAGCGGCATGTCGGGCGGCCAGTTCGCCCTCTGCCTCGTCGTCGGGCTCAGCGCGACGCCGCTGGCGCCGGTGGCAAAGGATCTGGCAACCTCGCTTCAGGCGGCGGTGACCGCCGTCCGCGCGGTGAAAGGGTGAGCCCGGCGATGACCTACTTCCTCAATTTCCGTATGCAAGACGTCGGCGGGGCCGTCGTTGGTCCCTACCTTCTCGAAGGCGACGGCACCGCTGTCCCGCCGGCCTTATCCGTCATCCCCTCGGCGCAGGTCCCGTCGATCGTCGACGGCAAGACCCTTCTGTTCGCCACGCACGGCTTCAACGTCTCTTACCACGAAGGCGTGTGCGAACTGGGATTGCTCGACAGGTATCTCAATCTCGCTTCGCCGAACCTCTTCATCGGCGTGCTGTGGCCGGGAGATTCGTGGCTGCCCATCGTCGACTACCCGTTCGAGCGCGGGGCCGCGCTGGAGTGCGGCGGGCGCCTAGCCACTTTCTGCAACGATTGGTGCGCCGGGGCGCAGAGCCTCTCCTTCCTCTCGCACAGCCTCGGCGCGCGCCTGGTGCTCGAGGCGGTCGCACACCTCGGCCGCCAAGCCCAGTCGGTCTGTCTCACCGCCGCGGCAATCAATCGGGATTGTCTGACAACGGAATATGCGGACGCGGCCGGCAATTCCGCGCTGATCTCGGTCCTAGCATCCCACAGGGACGACGTCCTCAAGATCGCCTTCAGCGTCGGCGACCCCTTCGCCGATTTGCTGCACGATGACCATACCCCCTTCCAGGCGGCGCTCGGTTCCAAGGGGCCGCCGACGCCGGCCCCGCAGCCGGTGCGCTATCCCTGGCAGATCCCCGATTCGAACAATTACGGCCACCACGACTACCTGCCCCCTGCCCAGGCGGGCGCGCTTCCGCCCCCGCCTGACGCCAAGTGGCCTCAGGCAGCCGATTTCATGAGGCGGGCCTTTTTTGGACAGCCGCAGACCTGGCCGCCACCCTAGCGCACGGTTGCCCAACTTGGGGTCGGTTGACGAAAAGGAAAAATTGTACGCCAACGATGGAGGACACTCACCGTTCGAGGTAGCCCTGCCCTTTGGGCTAGCCGTTTGGGCAGGGAGGAATCGAATCCTTGCCAGGGGAACTTGATCTGTAGACGAGACTTCTGGAGGCGCCCGCTGCGATCTAATCACACCCTAATGAATGGAGGATGGTAAACATGAACAAGTTGGTCGCGCATTCAACGATGGTGTTATGGCTCGCCGTCATATGCGCCGGTTGTGGCGCGGTGTCGCTCAGCCAAGTCCAGCAGTTCGGAGTCGCATCTTCATCGCTCGGCGAGCACGCACGGAAGGCGTTCGACCTTGCGGCCACTGCCAGTGTCGACCGAAACATCTACGACGTCGCCGGTGACCCGAAGAAGGGGCCGACCGATAGCACCTTCGAAGGGCTGTTCACCGGAGACGTTGGGATTCCCGGTGGAAAGGAGAAAGCCGAGCGCCTGGCCGTTCGCCTGCGTGTCCTCGATCAGCTTACCAATTACTCAAGCGCGTTACAGCAGCTTTCGGAGGCCAACTTTGCAAAGGACATCGATGCCGCGACTACGGACCTCAACGGCTCCCTCGTGGGACTGCGTGAGACGTACAAGAAGGCGTCGGGGAATAACCTGGCGATTAGCGATGCAGATATCGGGATCATCGCGACGGCGGTCAACGCGATCGGCAAGGCGGTTGTTGAGGTAAAGCGGCGCGAGGCGATCAAGACAGTTATTGTAAAGGCTGACTCGGCCGTCCAGAGTGCGACCAAGCTCATCGCGTCGGACCTCGGGGGCGATTCGGACCTTGCTAGTTTTGTCAAGGAGGCATTGAGCAATAGTCGCGGCTCGGTGCAGCAGGCGTATAACCTCGAGAGGACGCGGGAGAATTCCACGTTTGACGTTCGCTATGCGATGCTGGTGCGGGCCCGACAGATCTACGATGCCGAGATCGCGACCCCCGCGTTCTTCACGGCAGTGAGCGAAGGCGCCACGGCCGTCGGCAAGGCCCATCAGGCGCTGCGGACGGCGGTGGAGGCCGATAACTTCTCATCGCCGGAGGCAGCAAAGCTAATCGGTGAGCTCGAGGTCTACGTAAAGTCAGTACAGGATTTCTACAAGAGCATACAGGCAAAAAGTAGCTCATAGCAGCCCCCAGAAGACTTTGACGAAAGGAGAGACTCCATGGCGACGACGATTCGCTCTGGCATCAGCGATCTGGTGAACGCACTCAACAAGGTCCGTAACAACACAACCGTGGCTCAGGAGCAGAGCGATCTGCAGAAGATCATCAACGCATTGTTCACCCTGTGGCAGGGGGTAATCTACGACCAGCTCGACAATACGGACGCCGACTATAAGGCGGCCATCGATTCGCTGAACGACGCCGAGAAGATCGCGACGGCGGCGTTGACGGATCTCAACCAGGTCGCCGACGCGATCAAGGCCGCGACGGCGGCCGCGCAAGCCGTCGACAAGGTCGTGAGCTTCGCGGCCAAGTATCTCAAGTGATCTTTATCGAAGCACGCTGCGGGCTGGCCAAACACTGACGGTCCGCATTTAATTCTCTCCCCGTCCTTATGAAAGGGGGGCGGCGAGAAAATTCGGACCGAAGCAAGGTCATCGGCTGGGCATAAACAACGGGTGGGATAATTCAGGTCATAAACAACCGAGCGGTTGTTTACGGGAAATAGGGCCTCCCCGACACGGCTGGTCGCAACACCTCCGACGTAGCCACATTTCACCAGTCCGGCAGTCGTCATCGCCAGTGAGAGCTGGTCTGGGGCTCCCCCTCGGAGAGAGGCCGGCCTGAACGCTTCCCACCCCACCACC
>Ga0187889_10005411_pt1 | contig 10010 bp, 12 predicted proteins | sample June2016WEW_7_10_2_FD_132992 | JGI IMG/M metagenome (GOLD analysis project Ga0187889, IMG submission 132992) | Peatland microbial communities from SPRUCE experiment site at the Marcell Experimental Forest, Minnesota, USA - June2016WEW_7_100 | ecosystem: Environmental > Terrestrial > Soil >...
ACGCCCGCCATCGAGGCGATGCAGGCCACGATGTTGCGCTCCTCGTTCTTCGTGCAGATCACGCCGCTGATCTTCTCGCTCATGGCATCTCCGAGATGGAGACATAACTCACGCCAGCGCCGGCCTGAACCGTGCCGGTCGCGCCCGACAGGTCAACATAGATGTCGTAGGCTTGGCTCGTCAGGGACGTGATGATGACGAAGCCGACCATCCCGGTTGTCGCCTCGTTGATGTAGGTCGAGGCCATGTATGTGGAGAGGCTCGACCCGGCATAGAGAGCCGCCTTCAGCAGGGCCGCCGCCGCCGTGCTGACCTGTACGCAGCCGCAGATGAGGTAGCGCCCGGCGCGGGGCGGCGTAAACTGGCTCGCCCCCGTGCTGCACATGGAGCCGGGGTCGTAGGAGGTAGCGTTGAACGGGACGATGGTATAGGAGCCGTTCGGAAGCGAGCCGGTCGTGCTGCAATACATCCGAGCGACACCGGACGAAGCCCCCGTCTGGGCGACCCCGTTCTCGACGCAGACGATACCGTAGCCCGCTGGAGCGGGTCCTGCCGCTCCTGTGGCGCCAGACGCGCCGGTGCTGCCTGCGCTGCCAGCGTTACCATACGCTCCCGAAGCTCCTGTGGCGCCCGTGCTGCCAGTAGCGCCGGTGTAACCCGTAGCGCCGGTGGAGCCCGTGGCGCCGGTGGGGCCTGTGTTACCTATGGCGCCCGTAGCGCCTGTGGCTCCTGTAGGGCCGGTGACGGTAGACGAGGCACCCGTGACTCCAGTGGCGCCCGTCGGTCCTGTGACCGTTGAGCTTGCACCGGTTGCTCCTGTGCTGCCCGTCGAACCCGTAGCGCCTGTGGCGCCGCTTGCGCCAGTGGCGCCCGTGGCGCCAGTACTGCCGCTTGCGCCGGTTGCGCCAGTCGCCCCCGTGCCACCCGTAGGCCCCGTAGAGCCCGTGCTGCCGGTGGCGCCGGAGGGACCTGTAGGCCCCGCTTGGTAGGGGTAGTAGACGCCGACCGCATAGTTGGCGGCAACCTGAGCCGCCGTCAGACAGGTGCTGTAGTAGCGGACCGCATGGATACGGCCGGGGAAGAAGTAGTTTGCCGACGCGTTGTAGCTGCCGACGTAGAACTTACGGCTCGACGGCGGCAGAACCATTGGAGTCGTGATGGACTGTGGCGTCTGGCCGGCGCCGTCGCGGTAGAATGTCGCGGTCAAGGCGGAGTTATCGACCACCAGAGCGACGTGATGCCAGACGCCGCTCGACAAAGCTCCACCAGTCATGTTGAACGTCTGAGAACCGCTGGCGTAGTGGAGGCCGGCGAAGATTGAGAATCCTGCCGTGTCGCTGTATATCTGCATGCCGTCAGTATTCGAGACGCCATGCACGATGAGCCGCTTGTTGTAGGTGGCGAGGCTGCCGCCGTCGTAGCGCACCCAGAACTCGACGGACCACTGGTTTGAAGACTGAGCGAAGGCGGCGGAACTGGTAACGTAGTCGCTCGTGCCGTTGAGTAGCAGGTCATAGGGGTTTCCCGACTGGCCGTTGCCCTCCCAGCCGTCCGTCCCGGCAGAGAAGCCGTTGGTGACAGCTCCGGTCTTGCCGTTGACCGATGCGTCGGCCCACGTCGCCAGAGAGCCGGAGCCGGGGTCGGTGCCGTTGTTCGCCAGAGAGGCGAGCCATTCGAGGATAAGGTTCGTGGGATAGGGGCCGAACGCCGAACCGGTTGCGCCGGTGCCTCCGCTGGTGCCAGTCGCTCCTATGCTGCCGGTAGAGCCGGTGGCTCCGGTAGTCCCCGTGCTGCCACTAGCGCCAGTGCTGCCCGTAGCGCCGGTCGCCCCCGTGCCACCCGTACCGCCCGTCGCGCCGGTGCTCCCTGACGCGCCCACAGGCCCCGTGGCGCCGCTTGAGCCCACACCAGACGCACCAGACGCACCTGTGGCCCCGGGGCTGCCAGAGGCGCCCGTAGGACCCGGCGCTCCCGACGGACCAGTAGCGCCGACCGCGCCGCCGATGATGGCGCTGGCCGGGATGCTGTCGTCGTCGATGACGTGGGCAGAGTTCCAGTCGCGCGCCGGCTGCACCTGGTCGGGGTCGCTGCCGTCCGCACCCTCGTAGTGGAACGCGTGCCAGATGCCGGGCGTGGTCATGTCGTCAGAACGAGATGATCAGGTCGCCGGACGGGATGCGCAGGGCGTTTCCGCTGGCCACCGCGACGGGCGTGTCGAGGACGTAGTACCACTGGCGGTGGTCTGTGGCGGTCACGTCGTCGTAGGCCGAGATCGCCACGATGTCGTCGGGCCACGTGTCGGTGGCCGCGGCGAACACGATGTCCGAGCTGTTCTTCCAGTCGCCCGAGACGAGCGCGAAGGCACTCGACGGCGTCACCATGCAGCGCACATAGCCGTCGCCGGTGCACTCGGTGCCCTGCGTTGAGTCGGTCGGCGATGAAGTCATGGCGGCGAGGTAGATGGGCGTCGCCGGGTCATAGGACGCTGCGTTGGCGGCAGCCTCGAGAAGATCGGCGAGGATTGCTGGGTCCAAAGGCATTGAAACCTCCTATTGTCCCCAGCCGTAGAGCAGGGGGTTGTATGTGATGCTGACGGTGTACTCGCTGCCCCCTGGGTCGGTGACGACGAGCAGGTTGGCCATGTCGAGCGGCGCGGTGATGCCGTTGCCGATGACATAGGACAGGTGCGTGTTGGCGTTGTATGAAAATACAAGCGCAGAGACGGTGGGTAGCTTCCACGCGCTCACGCACGATACGTCGACCGGCACGATGATGAGACCCATGCACCAGGCGTGTCCCGAGACGAGGAACAGCGACAAGTTCAGGCCGGCGGTGGCGGAGAACTCGCCGAGATCGGTAAGCGCGGGAGTCTCGCCGGTGCTTGCCAAGAAGACCGTCGTCTGCGGCGTGGTGGCGTCGCCCGTCCCGATGCCGTAAGTGGCGCCGGCCGTGCCGGACGTGAGGTACGCTAGGGCACGGTAGCGGCCAGCGAGCGGAACCGTGACGACTTCCATCACGCAGGGCTCAGTGAACGGCCCGACGGTGTCTGAGAAGTAGAAGTCTCCGATGCTGCTGCCGGGCGGGCAGACGGCGCAGACGGCGTTGGCGAGCGCCGAGCCCGCGATGGTGATCGTAAGCGGCGCGGGCGCGTCGCCCTCGAGCGCTATCGCCACGGGGTCGCCGTCGTCGTCGGGGTCGCTCCAGCCGCACAGCGGGAACAGGGCTACCTTGGTGACGGTATCGGGGTCCAGCGTGATTGACACGGACTCATCCAGACTGCCGAACGGCCAGGTGCGCACGACGATCGTCTCTTCATAGACGCCGCGCTTCTCGGTCAGGTCCTGGCGGCCGGGCAGGATGGCGTTGGACTTCACCATCTGGTAGTAGGTGACGGGCGATCCTGAGTAGTCCAGCGAGTCCTCGATGAAGTTCGGGTTCGGGTCGGCGGTCAGGACGGCGTTGAGAGCGGCGATCTTGGCGGCCATGTCGGCGACCACTAGCGCCTTGGTCGCGCCGGCGCCATAGATACGGATCGGGATGGACCACTCGGAGATGGCGTTCTGCACGTTGGCGATCTGGTTGTCGACTAAGGCGAACGGATTTTGCCGGACGATCAGCTTTGGCTCGAGCTTACGGGTGATCGGGCCGTTGACCATGTAGCCGCTTCCGGGTGTGCCGAACTCTAGACTCCCTATCGTGAAGGCCATCAGTGACCTGCCCCGTGAGTCGTGGTGTACAGCTTTTCGCCAAGCGCCTGCGCGAGGGGTTCGGCCCACTGCTGCGCGATCTGGCGGTTGATGGTGCCGAAGACGTTCTGTACGACGATCTGCACTGTAGGTTTGCCGCCGGCGGCGCCAGCGACGCCCGCGGCCGCTCCGACGTCAGTGCCGGCGCCACCTGGCGTGACAGTGACAAGCTCCTTGCCCTTCTCGCCGACGCCGATGACGGTCGGCTTGCTGACGGTGAATGAACCGCCCTGGGCGTACCAGTGGAGGATGGAGAGTGGTTGTGCGGCGAACTCCATCGAGCGCTTGTAGAACTCGCCCGCATATCCGGCGGCACCCGGCGACGTGTACTTGGCAGCGTTTGCCGAGGCGTTGATCTGCGCCATCGTCTGGCCGCCCTTGAGCTGGCCGAACTTGGCCTCCTCGGGCTGGTTCTGAGCGACCGTCTGATTGAAGCCGGCGACCGAATCCTTGTACTGCTGCGCTGCCTGCTCAGCGGCTTGCCACGCCTTGACGATGGCGTAGATCGCGACGATGGCGGCCGCGATGGCGATCACGTAGAGGCCCAGGGTGACCATCTGCGCCTTGAGCGCTCCGGTCTGTGTCTCGGTGGCGACAGTCTCGCCTTCGGTGGCAGTGGTGGACGCTACGACACGGCCCTTGAAGATGGCTTGCAGCGCGTTGGTCCCCGTCATCGTCTCGTTGAGGATCTTGTACGCCTGCACCACTTTCATCAGGCCGACGAAGAACAGCAGCACGCCCGGGGCCGCCGCGACGAAGATCATGAACAGGCCCTTGAGTGGACCAAACATGTTGGCGATGTGCTGGAACAGTTCGAGCCCCCCGGCGAGCGCCTTAAGCATCGTCGTCAGAGGCGGGATCAGCTCAGTGCCGATCTGCACCGCGAGACCCTTGAACTCCATTCCAACGGCGCGTAGCATGGCGCCAAACTTAGCGGCTTGATCGAGCTGCGCCTGCGTGAAGATTAGGCCGAACTCCTTTGCCTTGGCGTTGATCTCGTCGAGCTGCGAGTTGCTGGCGGTCAGGTAGCGCAGCAAGCCCTGGTTAGCAGTAGCACCGCGGCCAAAGATCGTCTGTATGACGAACGTGCGCTCGATGCCCGCGTTCATCTGGGCAATCTTGCCCCGTATGAGGTCCAGAACTTGACCAGCGCTGTCGCCCTTCAGGTTGGCCATTTTCATGTTGAGATCGGCAAACGCCTGACCTTGTGCGCTGGTGGCCTTGGTGGTGCCATCGATCACGTTCTGCACGTTCTTGAGTGAGCGCCCGATGATGGAGCCCAGCTGGTCGCTGGACACTCCCATAGCTTGTGTCTGGGCGACGAACTCGCTGGCATACTTGGCGTTCATGCCGGTGAGCTTTTCGACTTGAATGACGGCTGCGGCCTGCTTGCCGGCGATGTCGACCGCAGCGCCTAGCGCCGCCGCGACCAGACCCACGCCGCCCGCCATGAGCAGCAGACCTTTGTGGCCGGCCGTTGCGGCGGCGGCCTGTTGGGCTGCGAGCTTGTCGCTGGCCGAGCCGAGTTTGTCGGTCGCGGCTTCGACTTCTTCGAGCGCAGCTATCGCAGATGCACTGTTCCCACTGATGACGAGCTGCAAGGCAGTGACAAGATCAGACATAGCACACCTTGCTTCTACTTGGCGACGGCGCTATACTGCGCTCATGGATGCGAAGATTTGCAGCGAGTGCGGGCGCGAGTTCCCGGCGGACTCTAAACACTTCGCTCCAGATAAGCGGAAGCGTGACGGGTTTGTGACTGATTGCCGAGAATGCCGACGGCAGAGTTACGCCCTCTACCGCGCTACGCATCGCGAGAAAGAGAAAGAGCGGCACGCGCTTTATCGTGCGAACCACCGCGAGGAGTTGCGCATCAAGGGACTCGCATATGACACCGCACACCGCGAGGAAAAGCGATCGCGCGGCCGGGATCACTACGCAAAGCACCACGAGGAAGAACTTGCCAAGCAGGCCGCCTATCGCAGAGATCGTCCCGAGGCGTTCCTGGCGGCTGCGGCGCGTTTCCGCGCGGCTCACCGCGAGCAGATGCGCGAGAAAGGGCGTGAGTACTACGCCGCCCACCGCGCAGAGGCGGCCGCCCGCCACCGCGAGTACGCCAAACTGCACCCCGACCGCATGTGTGTCATTCAACACAACCGCCGAGCCCGCCTCCTTGCTGCGCCCGGCACCCACACCGCTGCGGACATCACCGCCCAGTACGAGCGCCAACGCGGGCGCTGCTACTGGTGTGGCGCTGGGGTCTCGACCCGCAAGAAGCACGTCGACCACGTGATGCCGCTCGTGCTCGGCGGGTCCAACGGCCCCGAGAACCTGGTCATCGCGTGCCCGTCGTGCAATCACCGCAAACAGGCCAAGCACCCGATGGATTGGGCGGGTCGCCTCTGTTAACTTCTCAGACAACGCAATCTCCTAAAGTCCTGTGGCGTTCTGACGATGAATAGGGCAAGGTACAAGGGAACCAACTGGAGGAGCCATGAACAAGCGCATCAGCGTCGTGAGCATTCTCATCGTTACATGCATTGCCCTCGTGGTCGCCTTCGGCGCCGTGATGGTCTCACAGAACATGAAGAGCACCACGACGGCCCCCGCTCCGGCTGCAACGCCGGCCGCCGCCGCTTCTGTGACGGTCGACCCGACCGTTGCGACCATGGTCGCCGATCTCGACAACGCCCAGGCCGCCATCGACGCCGCCACCAGCGACGCCACGGGCGGCGATGTCAACGGCTGCACTAGTGAAGCCGCAGTCGCCAACACGTGCCTCTCGCAGGCCAGTGGGGTTGGCCAGACCGCGCAGCCGTCCGAACAACTGAGGCTCGCGGCCGCCTACGGCGTGGACGTCAGCAAGGAAGTTGTCGCGCTCGACAAGGGATGCGCGGCTGTACTCAGCGGCGACGGCCAAGCCGCGTCTGACGACGGCGCCACTGTTGGGGCGAACGGGGCCGCCGCCCAAGCCGACCGCGCCACGTACGAGGCATGCGTCGGGCAGTAACATCACTTCATCGCACCAGCGTAGTCTTGGAGCCGTAGCCGCATGGCTACGGCTTCCTTGTCGCGGTCGGAGATACGGTCGAGCGAGAGGCAGCCAGGCTTCTTCGTGACCGACACCTGCGGCTCGACGAAAGACTCGGCCACGAGCCACTCGATAGCGGTTTGCTGCTCGTCTGGCGTCCAGTCCTTCTTGTCGGCCTGATGCTTCTTGCCGATCGCCATGAGGTTGGCCGGGATCTTGCCCGTCGCTGCGAGCCACATGACGGGCGGCGCCGCGACGCGGACGTGTGCGCCGCTGGGCAGAGTCATATCCTCGCCGCCGTCGCTGTCGACGGGCCAGTCTTCGGCCGAAGTGTAGGTGGTCTCTTCTGGGTCAGGTGTCATTGATGCCTCCCGGGCTATCATTGAATCCCCTATCCTTGGGCCCGTGGGCCTCTGTAACGGCCGCTAGGCGCACGAGGCATCCTTGGTCGAGCAGGAACGCGAGAACCTTGTCCTGGACGCCCAGACGCCGTGAGGGTTGATCGTGCAGACGCTCGCAGACGGCCGCCAGCTCGGCGGCCTCGTCGGTTTCGATGAACTGCTCGAGAGCCCAGCGCGCGACGTAGTACAGGTCGCTGCCGCCGCACGCCAGGGCCTGGACCTCGTCCATGTCGGGGTGAGCCCACACGGCGTGGGCCAGTTCGAGCTTCGTTCCGCCACAAGCCAGTAGACGGGTGAGGTCCGCCGGCTCGAGCGGCGCGACGGCACCGCTCGGCAGCCGGACGTTCATCACGCGGAGTAGGTCGCGTATGCGGGCGTGTCGTTGACGAGCGTGACGGTGACGAGTCGGTCGGTCGTGACGTCGTAGCGGCTCTCCCACTCGTACTTCACTTCACGACGGCGCTCCGCCTTGATCGCCTGCTTGGTGTTCTTCGTCAGTTCGCAGCCGGGCATCTTGACCCACATCTTCGAGGGGTAGTTGGTCACGCCGATGTTCTGGCCGTGGAAGACCTCGATCTGCGCGGCGAACTGGGTGCCCGCGGCGAGCGCGGCCCAGTCTGCGTCGGCCACGGTCGCCTTGTCGATCTCGCCAGAGACGAATGGCAGCTCTCCGTTCTTGTACCAGAGGTCGGTGGGGAACAGCGAGCTGTGAACTGGGCTCCAAATGGCCTCGATCGGGCTATTGAACTTGAATGTGAACGCGCGGGTCAGCGCAGACGATCCGAGCCACGAGATCACCATGTTGCCCTGCCTGAACGGCAGATGCGTGTCGAGCACCGGAGTGACTTCGGTGGTCAGCGGCGAGGTCCCGATGCTGATCGGCTCGGTGACAAGCGCGAGCCCCGCGGCGTCGCAGACCAGCGCGCCGTTCTCGAAGGCGAAGGCGAGGTCGGACAGGCCGGCGCCCTGGACGAGGCGGTGCTCCTGGTTGCCCGTGCAGGCGAGCGCCCGCGCGGTCTGCGGCTCGACGGCGAACTTGTAGGTGTAGATGTGCTGGTAGGCGCCGACTGGGATGGCGTTGCCGTCCGGGTCGAGCACCGTGGAGCCGTCGCCTTCCTGGCTTGTCCACGAACCCAGCATCCAGGCCAGCATGAAGCCCAGGTGCGATGGCCGCGGGTGGATCTTGGTGAGCTTGAAGTCGGGTTCGTACTTCGCCGCTCCCAGGTGGGGCATCGGCGCCAGGAAGCCACGGACGACGTTCTTCTCTTCGAGGACCGTCATCTTCTCGTCGTCGGTGATTTCCTCGACCGGCGGGTAGAAGACGTTGGACGAGACGGGGTTCGTGCCGCCCTCGTAGTTCGGCGCCTGCTCGAGCGCCATTTGCAGGTAGGGACCGACGGCCGTGGTCGGGCCAGTCGCCCCGCTGGGACCGGTGTCGCCGACGATCATGGTGCACTCTCCTCTTCGGGCTGGGCCTCCGGCTCTGCCGGCGGCTCTGGTTTGGTCGGACTCGGCACATTCGCCACCTCCGCGGAGGTGGCGAATGTGCCGAGTCCGACCACCTGATAGTGTTCCTGCGGTGGCATCGTGGCTCCTCTCATGACGTTGCCTTGACGGTGATGCTGAAGGTCTCCTCTGCCACGGTCGGCAGCGAGATCGGGTTCGTGTACTCGTAGGTGTTGGTGGTGAATCCCATGGGCAGGTCTTGGAGCAGGTCGCCGCTTGAGCGGTTGGTCATGCGCGGCTGGTTCCAGTCGGCGCCCTCGAAGATGGTGTGGCCGCACTGCAAGCATTCGGTGTCGGCGAACAGCTCGAAGATGGCGATCTCCCACAGCTCGAGGCGGGCAGTGATGTCGCCCCAGTCAGCTCCTTGCTCGAGCACGTCTATCACCCACGACCGTCCAAGCTCGTACTCATCCTGGTGGGGGCCGGCGATGCTGTGGCGCACGGTCTGTGTCTGGGCTGGCACCAGCATGAGGGCCGGGTAGGTGTCGATGTACTTCGGGTAGGTCATCCAGGTGAAGATCGACTCGCCGGCTGGCATCACGATCTCGGTCATGTTGCCGCGGTCTGCCGACCACGAGTTGACGCTCTCTATTTCCGAGGCGAGGTTCGCCTGTATGACGGCGAGCGCCTGCTGGAGTACGGTGACGACTCCGACGCGGGGTCCGGGCTGTACGTTGTAGCCCATCAGTCCACCGGGATCGGGGCGCCGGACGCCAGGTTGGCGTTGCCCTCGGTCAGCGGCGTGTTGTACATGCGGTTTCCGAGCCCGCTGTGGTGGTACTCCTCGCGCACGAAGTTGACCGCCGCGCGTTGCCACAGTAGCCCTTGCTCGGGTGTGAAGTTGAGGATCGGCCGAGCCGGCATCTTGTCGGTGCCGTCGTTGAAGTACGGGCCGTACTCAGCGGCCACGGCGTCGTCAGACTGGCCGAACTTGGCGGTGAACGGCGTGAACTCCTCGCTGTAGCCGGGGCCGCCTGTCATTGACTCCATCAGCGCTCCGGTCAGCCAGCCGATCGTGCGGCCGGGATAGTTCTTCGCCTTCCAAAGCTCGTATGCCGGCGCCGTCTCGCCGCCGTATGGCGCCCAGTGCTCGCCGCCGGCGTCCCCCTCAGTGGCGAACTGAGCCGCCATCTCCTGGCGGAACAGGCCGCCCAGCGTCAACCACAGCGGCGTGAAGTCGCTCAAGCCCTGGCCGAACCTGCTCAGCTCGAAGTGAAACTCCCTCAGCGGCGGATCGAAGTCGAAGCGCAGAGTCGCGGTTGGTTTCGTGCCGGTGGCCATTACCAGACCGTCCTGCGCCGCGCGAACGGCCTAGAGGAGTACTCG
>Ga0187889_10005412_pt1 | contig 10007 bp, 8 predicted proteins | sample June2016WEW_7_10_2_FD_132992 | JGI IMG/M metagenome (GOLD analysis project Ga0187889, IMG submission 132992) | Peatland microbial communities from SPRUCE experiment site at the Marcell Experimental Forest, Minnesota, USA - June2016WEW_7_100 | ecosystem: Environmental > Terrestrial > Soil >...
CAGGCCGACGCCTTCCCGGGCATCATGTATGCGCGCATCCTGCGCAGCGGCGCCTCCGCGCCGCCCGCCCTGGTGCGCAGCTTGCGCCTGGGGTTCGCGGCCACCGCGATTCGCAAGGTGCTCTACGACACCGACCTCGCCGCCATCGCCCGCCCCCAGCACGATCCGGCGGCGCTGGCCCGCGGCCGGGAAATCTTCTTCAACCGCATCGTGGGCGAGATCGTCAACCAACAGATCCTGGTCGACGTCCCCGCCGCCTACGCCAGCGCCAATCTCAAGCCGCCCCTGCTCGCGCCCATCGACGAGACCAGGCCGCTGGCGGCGCGTCTTCCGGTGCGCTGCGTGTCCTGTCACTCGGCGACCACCCTGGCCACCATCAAGCCGATTCCCCCGAACGGCCTGGAGATTCCGCGCTGCACTGATTGCCACAGCGCCCACCAGCCGCTGGGCCTACTCGCCCGGCTTGGGCTAGGCCAGGGCTCGGCGTCTCCACGCTCGGTCTTCGCCGAGCTCGGCCTCGATCCGCTGACCGCCTCGGCGGACAAAGTTCGGTCGACCTGCGGCCAATGTCACGACGACCATCCGGTATTGGCCAAGCCCATCCCCTACACCAACTGCAGCATACTGCCCTTCGATGCCGACGGCGACGGTCGCGCCCAGGGCGACGAGCGCGACGACATGGCGGCAGGGGGCATCGGTACCGACGCCACCTTCGGCTTCGAGGTCGACCGCCGCGGCCTGGCCGACAAGAACGTACGCATGGCCATAACGCGCATATCGTCACTCCTGCGCCGGGGTACCACGGAGACCGTGATGATTGCTGGCCCATGGGTGCGCACGGCTCCTCTCACCACCCTGGTGGCTTCGGCGCCCTACCTCCACAACGGGTCGGTCCCCAGCTTGCGCGATCTGCTCGAGCCCACCGATAACCGCCCTGTCACTTTCAAGCTCGGTCAGGGCCAAGGCACCTTCACCTTCGACACCCGTCTGCCGGGCAACCGGAACACTGGCCACGAGTTTGGCACCCACTTGAGCGGCCCGGAAAAGGACGACCTGGTCGCCTTCCTCGAGAGCCTATGAGGGCGCCCGGTTTTGCCCCTGCCCTCGTCCCGGTCCTGGTCATTGTCATCGTCACGGTCCGCGTCACTGTCCGCGCGGCCCGCCGGCCTAATGCGCCGGCCTAATGCGCTACGCAGCACGCCGCGCGCCTCGGCTCTGCCTGCCTGCCTGCGACAAGGCGCGGCGCTAACACTGGCCGACGACCGGCGATACAATGCTGACGATGCGCGTGCGTGCCCCGGCCGTTGCCGGCCTCTTCTACCCACAAAGGCCCCAAGAGCTGGCCGCCGCGGTCAAGTCGTACCTCGCCGGGGCGAAGGCGACGGCAAGCGGGCGGGTGGGCGAGCCGGTGGCCCGGGCCATCGTGGCGCCTCACGCGGGTTATCTCTACTCGGGAGCAATTGCCGGTGCTGCTTATGCATCGCTGGCCATGGCCGCTCATGGCGTGACCCGCATCGTGGTGATGGGCCCCTCCCATCGGCTGGCCTTCCGTGGCCTTGCCACCTGTACGGCAGCGGCGTTCGAATCACCCCTGGGACCGCTACACGTGGACCGCGAGGCGGTCGCCCGGTTGACGGAGAGCGGTTTGGCCCGCGAGCTCGATGTCGCCCACGCGAACGAGCATAGTCTGGAAGTCCAGCTACCCTTCCTCAAGCACTTGTTCCCCGAGGCGCACATCGTGCCAATCTTGACGGGAGATGAAGCCTGGCAGCCGGCGGCCCAGGCCATCGAGCTCTTATGGCAAGACGAGGCAACGGCTCTGGTCGTAAGCTCGGACCTGAGCCACTACCACGACTATCCGACCGCGCAGGCGGCCGACGCCCGGACGGCCGCCCAGCTGGAAGCGCTGGCCGCGGGTGAGATTGATCACCGGCAAGCCTGCGGGGCCACCGCGATCAACGCCCTCCTGGCGGTGGCGGCAAGGAAGGGTCTAAGCTGCGCCACGCGCGACCTGCGCAATTCCGGCGATACCGCCGGGCCGCGAGACCGGGTGGTCGGCTACGGAGCCTTCATCCTGGCCTAGCGCGACCCGCCGATATGCTGATATCAGGAAATTGGGGTGGCGTCGCGGTTGTGCTTGAAATACTCGGCCGTGAGCTTCTCGATGAGCTTGGGACGCTGCGGGTAGAGACGCTTGAGCTTGCGCGGCCGCTTGCGCGCGAGCGCGTAGTGGGCGAGCAGGGGAAGGGCAACCGTTGAGTCGACGTAAGCCACCACCGCGTCCGGCAGACGGTTGGGATCGATCTTGCCCCAGCTGACCGCTTCGGACGGGGTGGCGCCCGACAGACCGCCCGTGTCGGGGCGAGCGTCCGTGCACTGCAGGAAGTAGTCGTGCCCCATTTCCTTGATGCGCAGAACCTCCTGGATTTGCGGCTCCGTCTGCAAAATGAAGTTCTTGGGTGACCCGCCGCCCATGAGCAACACGCCGGTCTTCTTCCCGCGCAGCTTGGCATCGAGCACTATCGCGGTGGTCTCGTTGACGTCGATGCTCGGGTTGATACGCAGCTTATTACCGCGCAACTCGACGCCGGCTACGTTCATGCCGATGGTGGAGTCGCCTGGCGATGACGTGTAGCACGGCACTCCGGCGCGATAAGCGGCGGCCAGCACGGACGCATCCGCGATACCGCACTGATCTTCGAAGGCGGCGCAGTACTTGCCGATGAGATAATGCAACTCGGCCGTGCCCATTTCCTTCTGAAACTCGTCCTGAACAATTATCTTGCGCAAGATATCGTCGGTGCGCATGAGCACGTCGTTGTAGTCGAGGAGGATGTCATAGATGCGAACCACGCCGAACCGGCGCAGCTCGATGTCCCCGGTGAAGGGAGAGCCCCGATAGAGCGGCAGGTTCATGGCGTGGTGCATGTCGTGGTAAAGGTTTGCCCCCGTACCCACGATCCAATCCACGAAACCCGCTTTGATGAGCGGGATAACCGCGGCCGAGCCCAGGCCCGCCGGGGTCAACGCGCCGGCGAGGCTCATGCCCACGGTGACGCCGTCGTTGGCGAGCATCTTCTCCGTGAAGAGGCGTGCCCCCTCCTGCAGGCGGGCGCCGTTGTAGGCCAGGAAGGCCTTGTCGATCAACTCGGGCAGCGACTCCTTGCCCGTGATCGGCTTGGGCAGGATGCGCCGGCCGCGCAGGTACTTCTTCTTTCCGGCGGCAAACTTGTGGGGATACTTGCTGACGAACTTCTTGGGCAGCTCGATCTTGGCCATGGATAGCTATTCCTTTCCCTACCGTACGCCGGATTGGCGATGAACGAGGCACGCCCGACGAAGCCTTGACCCGAAGCTCGAGGGCTCGTGACGTGCGACGAAAGACATGGGGGCGACAATCTGGCGAAAAAGATTGCCCATTGCAAGACTCAGGCATCGCGGCCAGGCCCCTGCCGCGTGCCGCCGTTGACGGCCAGCGGCTAGGCCGTTACAATCGGAAGCCTTCCGAGACCAAGGACAGAGGCCCACCAACTTTGCAGTCGAGGATCTAAGCCCCACCGGGATCGAACGCGTCATGTGGACCTTGAAGTTCATCTCGGGCAAGTACCAGGGGGGGGAGTTCCCCCTGCGGCCGAATCGCGAGATCATCATCGGCCGCTCCTCCGACCTCGACATGGTTCTGGTAGAGGACATGGTCTCGCGCAAGCACGCCAAGATCACCACCGACGATCATTCGGTCTCCATCCAGGATCTTGGCTCGACCAATGGGACCTTCGTCAACGGCGAAAAGGTGCACGCCATGCACCTCAAGGAAGGGGACCGCATTCTGGTGGGAACGTCGATCATCAAGCTGGTGGGGGCCGAGGGTGACGTGCCCGCGCCGACGGCATCGATTTCTGAAAACGAGGCGCGCTCGCGTCTACAAGTGACGGCCAACCGGCGCGCCGAGCCCAAAATGATGCAAGGCAATATCGAAGAAATCCCCTTACCCGACTTGCTGCAACTGCTGTCCACCAGCCGGAAGTCCGGCGTGCTCGTCCTGCGCTCCGAGTGGGGCACCGGACGGCTTTACCTGCGCAAGGGTCAGATCTACTACGCCAATGTCGACGAGAGCTTCGACGTCAGCCCCCGCAAGGCGGTTTTCCGCATGCTGACCTGGGACAAGGGCCTCTTCGAGCTGGAGCCACCCGACGATCGCACGGTAATGGAGGAGCTGCAGGACAGCACGGAGGGCTTGCTCATGGAGGGCATGCGCCAGCTCGACGAATTCCGCGAGCTCTCGGCCAAGCTGCCGCCCTTCGAGGCCATCGTCGCGATTCCGCGCCCGCTGTCGCCCAAGCTGCGCGACCTGAAGCCGCACGAGCTCGATCTCATCCAGACCGCGCTCGACGAGGCTACCGTGCAGCAGATCATCGACCATAGCCCGCAGACCGACCTCGATACCGCCCAAGCCTTGCTCTCCTTGCTGGATCGCGGCTACCTGACGATCGGCTAGCTGCTGGATCGACGTAGCGGCGGGCTCGACGCCGTGGCCTACGGCCCAGCTCCGCGACGCGATCACCACAGGACCAGCTCCGCACGCGTTGGCCCCGCCCGCGCCGACGTGGCATCATTTTCGGGTCATGCGCGCGATGGTATTGGAATGTCAGGGTCAGCCGCTACGGCTGGCCGACATTGCCAAGCCGAGGCCTGGCCCGGGGCAGCTGCTCGTTCGCGTCGAGGCCTGCGCCTTATGCCGGACCGACCTGCATGTCGTCGACGGCGATCTGAGGGAGCCCAAGCTGCCGCTGGTGCCAGGGCACCAGATTGTGGGCGTGGTCGAAGAGGTGGGCCCCGAGACCGTGGCCGTCGCGCCGGGGGAACGGGTGGGCGTGCCGTGGCTGGGCCAAGCCTGCGGGCAGTGCCGCTATTGCCTGGCCGCCCAAGAAAACCTATGTGACCACGCCATCTACACCGGCTACACCCGGGATGGCGGTCTCGCCGAGTTTTGCCTCGCCGATGCCCGCTTCTGTCTGCGCCCGCCGCGCGACAAACCGGCGACCGCGATCGCGCCGTGGTTGTGTGCCGGTCTCATCGGCTACCGGGCCCTGCGCATGGCCGGCCAGGCCGCTCGCCTCGGGTTTTACGGCTTCGGTGCTGCGGCCCATCTCCTCATCCAGATAGCTCGGCAACGCGGGCAACAAGTCTGCGCTTTCACCCGAACCGGCGATCAAGCTAGCCAGACCTTTGCCCGCCGACTGGGCGCCATCTGGGCCGGCGCCGCCGACGAGCCCCCGCCCGAAGCTCTCGATGCCGCATTGATCTTCGCCCCCGCGGGCGAATTGGTCCCCCTCGCCCTCAAAGCCGTGCGCAAAGGCGGGCACGTGGTATGCGCGGGCATCCACATGAGTGACATCCCGGCCTTTCCCTACGCCTTGCTCTGGGGCGAGCGCAGCGTGAGCTCGGTGGCCAATCTCACCCGCCAGGATGGGCAGGAGTTTCTCGCCCTCGCCCATGCCATCCGCATCGAAGCCGAAACCACGATCTTCCCACTGGAGCAGGCCAACCAAGCCCTAGCCGCCATGCGACGCGGCGAGCTACAGGGCGCTGCCGTGGTGAAAATGGCGTAATCTACGCCCGATGTCGACCACGTTCCGCTGCGAGCTGTGCGGTACCGAGAGCGACGAGCGGCCGATCATCATCCGCTTCTCGTACCAGCTCTTGGACGGCACCTCTGGCGTCGAGCTCATCTACCTGTGCTGGGGGTGCAATAACAGCCTGCCCAAGACCAACCCCAACCGGCGCAGTCAACTCGTCCAGCTTTTTCGCAGCCTCTATCCCCACCGCCCGCTCAAGCCCGAGTGAGCGGGAGCGGGGATTGAGGACAATGGTACGGTGGCGATAAGGGTGGCGATGCCACCGGCCCGGTTCCACCCTGGGGCTTCTCCGGGCTGTGCGGCAACCGTCCGGCGCCTGTCCGGCGCGCTAGAGCCGTACCGTCATGCCCTCGGCCGCGGCCATGATGGTGGTCCCGGATGCGCCGCGGGCATCGAGCTGCAGCCGTCCGCGTGAAGCGAGCTGGTCGACGTCGAGATCGCTGTAATCCTGGTCGTAGTGGAAGAGCGCCAGTCTGCGCACGTTCGCCCTGATCGCCGCCTCCACCGCGTCCTCTACCGATGAGAGTCCACGCTCCACCCGCCGCTGGCGATCCTCGGGGGTGAAGGTCGAGTCGTGGATGAGCAAATCGGCGTCCCGGTATACCGCCACCGTGGACGCGGGCGGTCCCCCCGCCGGGTAGCCCACGTCGCTCGCGTATACCAGAGCTTTGCCGTCGGCCTCGACCCGAAAGGCCAGCGCCTGCGTAGGCCCGTGTGGGTTGGGATGGGCTACGATCCGAGCGCTGCCCACGCGGATCTCGCCATCGTCCCAGACGGCCCGCATCTCGATGTGGGCACCCATGTTGCGGTAGCTCTGCACGGGGAAAAACTGCGCCGCCATCTGCTGCTCCAGCACGCGCTCGAGCAGCTCGCAACCCTGACTACCCCCCACCACCGTGAAGGCGTTGCCCGGCACGTAGAACGGCCCGAAGAAGGGAAAACCCTGAATGTGGTCCCAATGCGCGTGCGAGAGCAGCACCGTGGCCTTGCCCTGACCCCGGCCGAAGGCGCCCGCGAGCAGAGAGATGCCAAAGTTCCTTGCCCCGGTCCCGCAGTCGATCATCAAGATGCCACCGTCGTCGAGATGGACAGCCACGCACGAGGTGTTACCGCCGTAGCGTACGGTGCTCGGTCCGGGCGACGGTATCGAACCGCGCACGCCCCAAAACGTGACTTCCATCAGCCGCTACCCAAGGTGAGGTCCATGCCCTCGAACGCGGCCACCACCTCCAACGTTTTCCCCTGGGCCCGGGCCTGCTCCCGCGCCTCGCTCCACATCGCATCGACCTCACTGTCGGCGCGATCGGGAGCGTGATGGTAGAGGGCGAGCATCCGGCAGCCAGCCGCCCCGCACACCGCGATCGCGTCCGAGGGACGGGAATGCCCGAAATGGGGATATTGACGATACTCGTCGGTGGTGTACATCGTGTCATAAATGACTAGATCGGCGCCCTCGCAAAGTCTGGCCACCGCGCCTGCCATGGCCCGCAGCCTGGTCTTGTCGCCGCGCGAGAGCTGAGGCCTGCGCGACGGCGGGCCGGACAGAAACTCCTGCCCGAACAGAATGTCGGTAAAGGGCGCGGTATCGGAAATGTAGGCTACCCGTGCCCCGTCGGAGGCTATGGCGTACGCGGTCGCAATGTGGGGATGGTTGAGACGCGCCGTTGCAATCCGCATGTCCTCTATCTCGAACGCCGCCCCGTCCTGCAATTCGCGAAAAGCCACCTTGGCCCGCGTGCTGGCTAGCGACACCGGGAAGAACGGCGCGTCGGCCTGTGACGCGAACACGCTGCGCAGGTTCTGATCATCGCGCCGGCGGGCGTAGACAAAGAGTTGATTGCCCTCGCGATAAAACGGCGCGAAGAAGGGCAGCCCTTGGATGTGATCCCAGTGGGTGTGGCTCACCAGGATGTGGGCGCACCCCTTGCCCGCTTCGAATTCGGCGCGCATCAGCTCCTTGCCCAGCCGCCTGATGCCAGTCCCACCGTCGATGATGATGCGCGTGCCACCCGCGGAAGTCACCTCGACACATGAGGTATTCCCGCCATAGCGCTCGGTGCGCGATCCGGGAACGGGCAAAGAGCCCCTGACCCCCCAAAAGCGGACTCTCATCGGGGAAAAGGCGGGCCTCCTTCGTCGCACATGACGGAGCAAACCTTACCACAGCATCAACGCCGCGTCGCAGCCTGCCCGGTCTGCCGGCCTGCGGTGGTCAGCGACCAAGAATTGCCTTCGCCAACGCGAAGTACTGGTCGCGCGGGTAGGGGCGGTTCAAGATGTGGAACTCCTTATGGGCTAGCCCGACGCAACCGAGACAGTAGTTGCAGTCGCTGCAGAACGAGCAGCGCACCAGGTACGCCGAGTGGGTGCAGCCCTGGCTGTCTTCGCAGTGCGAGCAGTCGTGACATCCGGTGCAGCGAACACAGTGGCCGCTGGCGGTGGTGGCTTGGCAGTCTGCGCAATGGGTGCAGCGGTAGCAGTCGCGACAGCCCTGGCAAAACGTACAATGCATGGAGCTAACGCAACGCTCACTGTGGTAGCTGCCGAGATTTTGGTCGGCCCCGCCCATTTCCCGCACCAGGCGTGAGAGCTCGCTAGTGAATTCAGAACCAGTCATTGGCGCAGGTTATCACTCCTCCCTATAATCCCGCCTCCATGCCCGACCCAGGTCCTAATCCCGACGCCAAACCGAGGAAACCCTCGAAGCTTGCCCGGGTGCGCAACATCGGCATATGTGCGCACATCGATGCGGGCAAGACCACGGTGACCGAGCGTTTCCTGTACTACGCCGGACGCATACACAAGATTGGGGAAGTCCACGACGGCGAGGCTCAGATGGACTGGATGCCGCAAGAACGCGAGCGCGGCATCACCATCACCGCGGCCGCGACTACCCTCGAGTGGCGCGGGCACGAGGTACACCTCATCGACACGCCTGGGCACGTCGACTTCACCATCGAGGTCGAGCGATCGCTGCGCGTCCTCGACGGCGCCATCGTGGTGCTGTGTAGCGTCTCCGGCGTAGAGCCGCAAACCGAAACGGTATGGCGCCAGGCCGACAGCTTCCACGTCCCGCGCCTGGCCTTCATCAACAAGATGGATCGGCCGGGCGCCGACTTCCGGGCCGTGGTCGAGGAGATGCGCGAGCGCCTGGGGGCCCGCCCCATGCCCGTGCAGCTACCCATAGGCGCGGAAGACCAGTTCAGCGGAGTCGTCGACCTGATCCGCGAACGAGCCTACTACTTCTCGGGGGAAGAAGACGATCCGCCGCGCGAAGATAGCATCCCCGCGGCGATGGCCGGGCTGGTCGCGGCCGAGCGGGAGAAGCTCATAGAGACTGCCGCCGACTTCGACGACGCCATCGCCACCGCCTTCCTGGAAGGGCAGCCGATCGAGCCTGCCGCCCTCATCGCGGCCCTGCGCAAAGGCACTCTCGAGTGCAAAGTCGTGCCCACTCTGGCGGGCTCGGCTCTGCACAACCAGGGCATGCAACCCCTGCTCGACGCCGTCTGCGACTTCTTGCCGGCGCCCATCGAAGTGCGCGCCATCGAGGGCGTCGACCCTACCAGCAACCATCCCGTCCTGCGTCCGCCCGAAGACAGCGCCCCCTTGTGTGCCCTCGTCTTCAAAGTGGCCATGGACGAAGGGAGGAAAACCGTCTTTCTGCGCATCTACTCCGGCGTGCTCAAGCCGGGCGACGAAGTGCAAAACGGGCGTACCCGTCGCAACGAAAAGGTGGCGCGCCTGTTCTCCGTGCATGCCAACCGGCGCGAGCGCATCGAGCGCGCGGGCGCGGGGAGCATCGTGGTGGCCATGGGGCTCAAAGACGCGGGTACGGGCGACACCATCTACGCTCCGAAAGCTCCCATAGTGCTCGGCCGCATTGCCGCCCACGAACCGGTCATCGCCCGCGCCATCGAGCCAAAAACTCAAGCCGACAAGGAGAAAATGGACTTCGGCCTGGCCAAGCTGGCTGACGAAGATCCCACCTTCCGTGTCGGCGAAGACCCCGAGACCGGGCAAACCATCATTCGGGGCATGGGTGAGCTTCACCTCGATATCATCGCCGACCGGCTGGAGCGTGAGTATGGGGTCGTGCCCCACGTCGGCCGGCCGCAGGTCGTGTACCGCGAGACCCTGGCCGGCACCGCGGAGGCCGAGGCGCGCTTCGAGCGCCAGGTCGAGGACGAGAAGATGTTCGGGCAAGCGCGGGTCCGGGTAGCCGCCCGACCGCGCGGCAGCGGTAACGTGGTCAGGCTCGACATTCCGGCGCCGAGCCCCAGCGCGGGCGCGAGCAAGAGCGTGGAGCCGCCCCGGGCCATACTCGACGCCGCCCTCGAAGGCGCCAGCGAAGCCATGCGTTCCGGACCA
>Ga0187889_10005419_pt1 | contig 9998 bp, 9 predicted proteins | sample June2016WEW_7_10_2_FD_132992 | JGI IMG/M metagenome (GOLD analysis project Ga0187889, IMG submission 132992) | Peatland microbial communities from SPRUCE experiment site at the Marcell Experimental Forest, Minnesota, USA - June2016WEW_7_100 | ecosystem: Environmental > Terrestrial > Soil >...
AGTTGCTCGATGGCTGGAAGGTCCAGATGGTTGGTCGGCTCGTCGAGCACGAGGCAATTGGTGCCTTTGGACATGAGCAATGCCAATTCCGCTCGTGTCCGCTCGCCGGGCGACAGCGTTCCGAACGCCCGCTCGACCTCGCCCGCGCCGAGGGCGAACTTGGCGAGCAGCGAGCGTGCTTCACGGGTCCGAAGTCCGCTCGCGGCGACGAAGCCGGTCATGAGCGGCTCGCTCGTGTCAAAGCGCCGCCTGGCCTGGCCGAGCTCACCGAACACGACGCGGGGACCGATCCATCGCTTGCCTTCGTCGAGCGGGGTCGTCCCGAGGATCATCGAGAGCAAGGTTGTCTTGCCGGCTCCGTTGCGGCCCAGGATCCCCAGGCGGTCGCTCCATCCGACCTCGAGGTCGATCGGCCCGAGGTGCCAGTCTCCACGACGGACGACCGCGCCTTCGAGCCGTACGACGACGTCACCGCTTCTTGGCGCAGCCGCCATCTCGAGGTGGAGGGTCCAGGGTTCGAAGGGCTTTTCCACTTCCGCGAGGCGCTCGAGGGCGCGCTCGGTCGAGCGGACCTTGGAGGCCTGTTTCTCGGTGCGGTTCAGGCGGAAGTCCCTTTGCATCTTGTCGTTGTCCTTGGGGCTCTTGGCGGCCTTCGAGACGCCTGTGACGGCCCACTGGCGTTGCTGGCGTGCCCGGGCGAGGAGACGGTCCCGTTCCGTGCTGTAGGCGACGTGCGCCTCCTCAGCGTGGCGTTGAGCCGTGGCCCGGGCATCGAGGTAGGCCTGCCAGCCTCCCCGGTACAACGTCAACCTGTGAGAGCCGGCGTCGATCTCTCCGACCGAGTTCACGATGCGCTCGAGAAACGCCCGGTCGTGAGAGACGACGACGAGTCCGCCGCCGCGGCGGTCCAAGAAGTCCTCCAGCCGTTCGAGGCCGTCGAAGTCGAGGTCGTTGGTGGGCTCGTCCAAGAGCACGATGTCGAACCGGGACAACAGGAGCGCCGCGAGAGCCGCCCTCGCCGCCTGACCGCCGGAAAGCTGCGACATGCCGAGAGCCAGCAGCGACGCCGGGAGGCCGAGGTCGGCACAGACGGTCCCGGCCCGTGCTTGGAGATCCGGACCGCCGAGGGCGAGGTACCGTTCGAGCGCGGCCCCGTACCGGGCGTCGGCTCCCGGCTCGGCGTCGGCCAGCGCGCCCGCCGCCCGGTCAAGAGCGGCTTCTGCCTCGGCAACTCCTGTGCGCCTCGCGAGGTACTCGGCAAGCGTCTCTCCCTCGACGGCTTCGCGTTCTTGTGCCAGGTAGCCCACGGTCGCGGTCGGGGGCAGGAGCGTCACGCGACCCTTGTCGGCCTGGTCGAGGCCCGCGAGGATCCGCAGCAGCGTGGTCTTGCCGACGCCATTGGGCCCGAGAACGCCCAGTCTCGTCCCGGCGCCGACAGAAAGGCCCACCGTTTCCAGGACCGTCTGCACACCTTGGTACCTGGTCACGCCTCGGGCGACCAGCGTCGCCGTGCCAGCTGTCGTTGCGCGTGCGGCGGACCGTGTGACGGGGTTGCGGGAGTTGCGGGCGTTCGGCATGTCGGATCCCCAAGTTGAGACGGACGGTGGGCAGGCTCGGAGTGGGGATCAAATACGCACCCGACAAGGCTATCGCAGCCGTTGTGACCGGTGACCACGTGGTGTGTCAGTTTGTCTTGACAAGAGTCGGCTGTCAGGTTATACTGACAGCATGGACCTCAACGAAACGCCGGGCACAAGGAGAGCGGAGAGCCCGGACATCAGCCCGTCAGAGGACCCGGCCGCCGGCTTGCGCGCCGTGTTGGCGCTGCGCCGCTTGGCTGAGCGAGTCGAGGCGGAACAGGTGGCCCGAGCTAGAGCCCAAGGCTGGTCGTGGCAGCAGATCGCCGAAGGACTGGGGATGACCCGCCAGTCCGTCCACGCCAAGTACGGAGGAGGACTGTGATGATCAAGCGACTTGTGGGACAGCGCATGGCTAAGGCAAGGGACCAGCGCTACGGCGCGCAGTACAACTTCGGCGCCACGTACTACGACGCTCGCGACGAAGCGATCCGGCGCGGGGATCGCACGATCGGCACCGAGCACCTTCTCCTGGCGCTGCTCTTCGACCCAGCCTCTCCGGCGGCGAAGGCAATTGGTCATGACCTCGACGCAGCTCGCCGTGCGCTCGATGTCCTCGACAGCGAGGCTCTTTCGGCAATAGGGATCGAGCCCGCCATCAGCGCCGGTCCCGTCGCTGTTCGCACGCGAGGCAGGTTGCGGCTCACTCCCGCTGCCAAAGCGATCTTCACGGGCATCCCCGACGCCCGCAAGGACCGCCGGGCCGGTTTGCGGAAAGTGCTCGATGCGCTCCTCGACCTGCGCCGCCCCGATCCCGCGGCCGAGCTCCTCGCAGCTTTGGGCGTCGAAGCCTCGGTGGTGCGAGAGCGTTTTGCCAAGCTCGACCAGGATTCTCAGCCGTGAGCGTCAGCATCGATCTGTGACGCTCAGCCGGGCATGCGCCGCCAGAGCGAGCGGGGGACGAGCCTTAAGATCCCGAACACGTACCGCAGCACAGGAGGGGCCCAGACGACCTCCGCGCCCTTCTCGAGGCCACGCACGACTGCGTCGGCGACGTCGGACGCGTCGATGGCAAGTGGCGTCGCCTTGCGCCCCGCGGTCATCTTCGTTCTCACGAAACCAGGCCGTACCACCATCACGCTCACCCCACTTCCGGCGAGTGCGTCGCCGAGCCCGAGCGCAAAGCCGTCGAGGCCCGCCTTGGCCGCCCCGTAGACGAAATTGGCGGCCCGTACGCGATATCCGGCGACGGAGGAGAGCACGATGATCCGGCCGTGGCCCTGGGAACGCAGCACGCGGGCAAACGCTGTCATCGCGGCCGCCGGGCCCGTGAAGTTCGTCGAGGTGAGCGAAGCGACCCTGGAAGCGTCGAGAGTCGCGAGATCTGCCATGTCGAGCTCACCGGCGGCGATCAGCACGAGGTCGATGCCACCGAGCCGTTGGGCTGTCGAGTCGGCGAAGTCCTCGAGGGCGCTTGTCTCGGTCACGTCGAGCTCCTCGGTCTCGACTTTCGGGACCGAGAGACCACGGAGCTCCTCGGCCGCGACCTGAAGGCTGTTGTCGGTCCTGCCCGCGAGGAGAACAGAGCTCAGCCGCCGGCCGGCGAGGGCACGCAGGATCGCCCGGGACAGATCGGAGCCACCGCCGAGCACGACAACCGTCTGTGGCATGCCGGTTACGTCGTTCATGCTCTGCCGCCTCCAAGGACCCGGGACTCCTGGTGTCTGGGCCCGTTGCTCAGTTGAACTGGAACGACCTCTTCGAAAGGTTGAGCCAGAAGCCCTCGATGGCCGTGTCGATCGTCGAGGGCGAGTCGATCACAGCTCCGAGGGCGACGAAGAGCGGCACCAGGTGCTCGACCGCCGGGTGCGCGAGCTCGAGAGCCGGCGCGCGGCGCCGGTAGTCCACCAGCGCGTCGAAGTCCCGGAGGGCGATGCATTCGGCCGCCCAGGCATCGAACTCCGCCGACCAGGCCGGCGGGTCGTCGTCAGGCCGGCGCGGGTCGATGAACGGGAGTCCGTGCGTGAGAAAACCGCTCCCGATGATGAGGACGTCCTCGTCTCGAAGCGGGGAGAGCTGCCGTCCGGTCTCGAGCAGAGCCTCTGCACCGAGATCCGGCATCGAGATCTGAAGGACCGGGACGTCCGCCCCGGGCCACATGCACATGAGCGGGATGAAGGCCCCGTGGTCGAGCCCTCGTCCGGGCGCCTCGGCAACCGGCTGGTGGGCTGCGAGCAGCTCCCGGACGCGGCCGGCCAGCGCCGGTGCACCGGGCGACGGGTAGACGAGCTTGTAGAAGCGCTCGGGAAAGCCCCAGAAGTCGTACACGAGAGGCACGGTGGTCGTCGCGGCGATGCTGAGCGGGGCCCGTTCCCAATGGGCCGAGATCATGAGGATCGCTGCCGGTCGCCTCAACGACCCGGCCCAGGACGCGAGCTGGCCGGGCCAGACGGGATCGTCCAGAAGTGGCGGTGCTCCGTGACCGAGGTAGAGCGACGGCATCCGGGCCGCCTCCCGTGTCGAGACCGAATCGCTCATCGTGAGTGTCATTCTGCCCGACAGCGGCCGATGACCAGGTCGCCGAGCTCCCCCGATGTGGCGGCGGGGCCGGACTGCCAAAGACACGCTCCGATCGCGCTCGATAGGCTTCCTGCATGGGCTTTCGTGGATGGACGGCCGAGGCGATCGAGTTCTACGAGGGCTTGGAGGCTGACAACTCCAAGACGTACTGGAACGCGAACAAGTCGGTCTACGAGAACTTGGTCCTGGGGCCGATGACCGAGCTGCTCGCCGAGCTCGGGCCCGAATTCGGGGAGACCAAGCTGTTCCGCCCCTACAGGGACGTACGGTTCAGCGCCGACAAGGCACCTTACAAGACAGCCATCGGGGCGACCCTGGGGTGGGGGGGCTACGTCCAGCTGTCGGCGGAAGGCCTCGCGGCGGGAAGCGGCATGTGGAGGATGGCTCCAGATCAGCTGGAGCGGTACCGCAAGGCTGTATCCGCCGAGACCACCGGCAAGTCGCTTGTCGACCTGTTGACGGCGCTTCGGGCTGCCGGGTTGCAAGCCGAGGGCCACGACTCGTTGAAGACGGCGCCCAAGGGCTATCCGAAGGACCACCCGCGAATCGAGCTGTTGCGCTACAAGGGCGTCACCAGCTGGAAGCAGTGGCCGCCAGGCGCTTGGCTGGGCAAGCCCGGTGCCAAGGATCGCATTGTCGGTTTCTTGCGGACGTCACAGCCCCTCAATGAATGGCTCGCGGCCAACGTAGGGCCGTCGGAGCTCGAGCATTGGGGGCGTCACTGAGGTAACCGGCCGGCCGGCGGACGTCGTCCCGATCGGCCGTAAGACGCTCCAAGTGGCAGACGAGCCGGCCAAGCGGAGCGGAGCTCCAGACCGGCCCCGAGGGCGCTTCTGCTCGGGCGTGCCCAGCTTCGGTCCATGCGCGCGCCTGACAAGCAGCTCCTAGCCGAGCACTCGTAGACTTCGTGTTCTCGGAATGTCCGGGATTCGAACGGAAGCCAAGTTGGGAAATGGGAGGAGAGCCATGACAATTGCCGTTGGCGACCGCATACCCGATGTTGAGGTACGGGTGATGGGTGGCGATGGGCCGGAGCCGGTCCAGACCGGTGACGTCCTCGGACGGGGCAAGGTCGTGCTGTTCGCCCTCCCCGGGGCCTTCACTCCCACCTGCTCTGACTATCACCTCCCCGGTTTCGTCATTCGTGCCGGCGAGCTGCGGGCCAAAGGGGTCGACACCATTGCCTGCTTGTCGGTCAACGACGCGTTCGTGATGGATGCCTGGGGGAGCGACCAGGAAGTCGGCGACGAGATCGTCATGCTCGCCGACGGCAACGGCACCTTCACCCGAGCCGTGGGTCTCGAGTTCGACGCCAGCGGGTCCGGTCTCGGAGAGCGGTCCCGGAGGTACGCGGCTGTCATCGACGACGGGGTCGTCACAGCGCTCATGGTCGAGCCGGCCGGGGGCCTGAACGTCAGTTCGGCTGAATCGGTGCTGGCCAGCTTGTAGCCGCTGGCACGCCACCGGGATCCTGCCGAGCCAAAGGTCGCCGTTAGGCTCGGTCGCAGCCAAACAAGAGTGTGAGATCGGGTGATGACGGTGGGACCACGGTTTGCCGGGACGAGCCGCCTACTGGCGGCCGGGACCCTTGCGGCCACGATCGCGCTGATCCTGGCGGCTTGCTCGGGTGCCTCAGCGTCCGCATCGTCGACCAGTGCCGGTGCTTCTCGGACGATGCGCCAAGCCCTGGCGAAAGGGGCTCAGGCCCATCACGCTCCGGCGCACCGGGTTGCTGCCGTCACACTTGGCGACCTTTGGACCTATGACTATGGGAACACGCGCTCGGGGCACGACACGATCGACCCTCCGATAAAGAACCTGTCGGGTCGTGCGGCCTGGGACGATGACTCCCTCGACGGCGGTGTCTATGGGGAGCCGCTCGTTTACGTGTCGACGGTGTATGTCGCCACTGAGAACGACACGGTCTATGCGATAGCAGCCGGCACCGGCAAGGTGTACTGGCACTTGCACGTCGGGACCTCGGTGCCCAAGTCTGTGATCGATTCGGCTCCGACGGTAGGTTGCGGGGACATCGACCCGCTCGGGATCACCGGGACGCCCGTCATCGACGCCGGCACCGACGAGATCTTCGTCGCCGAAGAGACCGAGCTGGCCAGCCAGAAGGGCTGGCAGGGGATTCGGCACTGGCTCGTGGCGATCAGCCTGACGAGCCACCAAGTGCTCTGGCACCGGGACATCGACCCGCCGTACGGCAACGACCCGAGCCACTACTTCATCCCGGCCGAGCAGCAGCGGCCCGCGATCACGCTTGCCAACGGGCGGCTCTATGTCCCCTTCGGAGGCCTCGACGGTGACTGCGGCCAGTACCACGGCTACGTCGTCGACCTCCCGGTCTCCGGGACCGGGCCACTCGGGAGCTATCAGGTCCCGACCCGGCGCGAGGGCGCGATCTGGGAGACGAACGGGGCTGTCGTCTCGCCTAAAGGCGACCTGTACGTCGCCACGGGCAACGGGAGCTCCAACAACGTTGCAGACTTCGACGAGGGGAACTCGGTTGTCGAGCTGTCCCCGACGCTGAAGCGGCTCGGCTACTGGGCCCCGAGCGACTGGGTCCAGCTCAACGACCAGGACTGGGACCTCGGATCGGCCGGGCCGATCAACGTGCCGGGGACCTCACTTCTGTTCGTCGCCGGCAAGCCTTCCTCGAGCGGTGACTACGGGTACCTCATGAGCGAAGGTCACCTCGCCGGCATCGGCCACGGTGCCTACACCGCTCCGGCATGCCCCGGGGGTGGTGACTTCGGTGCCGACGCATCTGACGTCATCGGCACCGGCCCAAGCGCCCGAATTTTCATCTACGCAGCGTGCGGCAGCGGAACTGAAGCGTTCCGGGTCACGACTTCGCCTGTGGCGTTCCACCGTGTGTGGTCGCCCTCGTTCGGGAGCCCGAACGGGCCGCCGATCGTGGCGGGCGGTCTCGTGTGGGCCCTCGACTGGGATGGCGCGGCCCTGTACGGCATGAACCCGCTCAATGGGCACGTCGTCGTTCATCGCACGACCGACGCGCTCGAGCATTTTGCTACACCCGCTGTCGGATACGGGATGCTCTTCGTACCGAGCGCGGGCGGCGTCGAGGCCTTTCGCATCGCCGGCTGAACGCCAGCAGTCAGATCGAGCCGCGCGGCGCTCAGGCAGTCAGCGCTACTGCAGCTTCGGGCGTCGTGACCCGGAAGCTAAAGCTCTCCTCGAGGTATAGGTATGCGTTGTCAGCGTCGTGATGGCTGTATCCCAGCGAAAGATCTTCCCCCGACTCGAAGAGAAAGTCTCCGCCTCGCAAGCTGAGAACCACGGCACCCTCGACTCCCGGGGCCCACACGATCGGGCCACCGAGGATCTGGCGCAGGTGGTCGAGCACGACCAGTCCGCCGTGCTCGGTCGTCTCGACGACGCCGGTGTACTCCTGGGGACCTAGGGCCAGTCCGTAGGGACCGCTCACACCGGCCTCGAGCAGCGTCTCGACCGCCTTGGCCACATGTCCCGGATAACTGGCATAAGCGGTTCCGAGAGTGATGGGTTCGTGAGTGGTCGAGCTGGCTATCCCGTCGATGCCTGCCGCAGGCCAACCGTGGAAGACCGTGATGTTCTCGGCCACTGCGATCCGCCGCGCCGCCGCGTCAAGTCCGGCCAGGTCAAGATCGATGGCTCCACGGTCGGCATCGAGCAGTTCATGACGCGAGATCGCGAAAGGAGCCCGAAGCTCGACCAGCGGCAGGACCTTGCGTTGGCGCGCCTGCAGGTTCTCGCCGGGGGCCTTGACGTCGGACACCCGTCCCAGGTTCGTGGCCGAATGCCCCCAGCCCAGGGGACCGGAGAAGTCCACCAACTTGCGGGCGCCGAGCGCAGGCACGAGCCGCTCGCGGCCTTCGGCATCCAGTTGGCTCCAGGCGATGTCGGTGATCGGCGCGTGAGAACGCATGAGATGGTTCACAACGACTCTCCTTTGAGGCTGCCGACGCCGAAGGTGCCAGCCGTGCCGGGGGCACCGGAGTCGCCGGGGACCTTCGCCTCAACCTCGGCTTCGATCTCGGTGACCGGCGCGCTCGTGAAAAGGTAGGTGCGAAGGTCGCGCTCCAAGACCGCGTCGTGGCGGCGCAGCCACTCCAGGAGCATCGCGGCGTGCTCTTTCTCCTCGTCACGATTGTGCGCCATCACCGAAGCCAATGCGGCGTCACTCGTCGCGTCGACTCTCTGGTCGTAGCGGTCGATAGCCTCGAGCTCCTCCTGGAGCGACGCGATCGCACGGTGCCTGTCAGCTGTCGCGGGCGAAAGTCGGTTCTCGGGCTCTTGCAGCCCGGCGGTGTCTGTCATGGTGGGCCTCCTCAGGGGCATGAAGCGACGGTCGGTGAAGCGACGGAGGACTGCAGCGCACTGCTCCACGCGCTTTTGATCCCGCTACGTCCGACCTTAGCCCTAAGCTCGCGCCCGACGGCTGCGGGAGCGCCCGCCGGTGCAGAGCTGAACCGATCTTGAGCTCCAGATCCCATCTGCGGGGGACCGCCAACTGCCCGCTCCGTCGGATCGGCAGCCCACGGCGACGGCTCCCATTGGCGTGAAGCTGAACCGGTCGCGATACTGGACTAGCCGAGCCGGCCGTCGCGTGCCGGGTTCGCAGAGGAGACAAGGTGCAGTACGGATACTTCGACGACGAGCGGCGAGAGTACGTGGTCACGCAACCAGATACCCCGCTTCCCTGGATGAACTACCTCGGGACCGAGGACCACTTCGGCATGATCTCCAACACTGCCGGCGGCTGCTCGTTCTATCGCGATGCGCGCCTTCGCCGACTGACCCGTTACCGGCACAACGGCGCGCCCTTGGACCTCGGTGGCCGTTACCTGTACCTGCGCGACGAGACCGACGGCGACTACTGGTCACCATCGTGGCAACCAACCCGGAGCCTGCTCGATGCCTACGAGTGTCGTCACGGCCTCTCCTACACGTCCATCTCCTCACAGCGCGGCGGCGTCCACGCCGAGGTGCTCTATTTCGTCCCTCCCGGCGAGACGCTCGAGGTCTGGCGGCTCCGGGTGCGCAACGATCGCGACACGAGAGCGGACCTCTCGGTGTTCTCCTTGGTGGAGTTCTGTCTCTGGGACGCCCTCGACGACTCGACGAACTTCCAGCGCAATTACTCGGTGGGCGAGGTCGAAGTGGTCGACGGTGTCATCTACCACAAGACCGAGTACCGGGAACGCCGCAACCACTTCGCCTATTTCGCGTGCTCCGAGCCGCTGGCCGGTTTCGATACCCAGCGCGACGTCTTCCTCGGCCCCAACCGGGGATGGGAATCACCGCTGGCGGTCGAGCGGGGCCGTTGTTCCGACTCGATCGCGCACGGGTGGGCACCGATCGGGTCCCATCACATCCGGCTCTCGCTAGCGGCGTCGGAGACTCGCGATGTCATCTTCATCCTCGGCTACTCGGAGAACCCCACTGACGCGAAGTTCGACCCACCCGGATCCCAGACCATCAACAAGGCTCGAGTCCGGCCGGTGATCGAGCGCTGGCTGGCAACAGAGGACGTCGAGCGGGCTTTCGGTGCCCTGCGTGGTTCTTGGGACGAGCTTCTTTCGGTTCTCCACGTGGAGACACCCGATCCTGACACCGATCGGATGGTGAACATCTGGAACCCGTATCAGTGCATGGCAACGTTCAACCTGAGCCGGTCGATGTCCTTCTACGAATCCGGTATCGGCAGGGGTATGGGATTTCGCGACTCGAGCCAGGACATCCTCGGCTTTGTCGGCATGGTTCCCGCACGCGCCCGCCAGCGGATCCTCGACCTCGCGTCCACCCAGCTGCCCTCCGGCGGCGCGTACC
>Ga0187889_10005420_pt1 | contig 9998 bp, 8 predicted proteins | sample June2016WEW_7_10_2_FD_132992 | JGI IMG/M metagenome (GOLD analysis project Ga0187889, IMG submission 132992) | Peatland microbial communities from SPRUCE experiment site at the Marcell Experimental Forest, Minnesota, USA - June2016WEW_7_100 | ecosystem: Environmental > Terrestrial > Soil >...
AACACCCTGCTTCAGCGGGGTGTTACGCGCCGAGCGAGCGAATGTCAACCGTTTTAACGGTTTTCGCGCTGCCATATCTGCCACCCTCGACAAGGCCGCGATGCGCCCGTCCACCACCTTGCCAATTCGCGCAGCGAAACAGCAGGGCCGGTTCGAAGGTTCGTTCGGCGTCATCCGCAGGCATTCTTCAATGACCAATGACCATTTTTCAATCCTCAATTCTCAATTCACCCGAAAAAATCGCCGGCTGAACCCATTATTGCAGTCGCAGCCAAGCAGGTGTGAACCCAACCTCAACTGTTGCCAAAAATGCACCTGACTATGGTTTGGCCCTTTCCCCGTGGCGCGCAACCTTCAGCCCCTGAGCCGGTCCTCAGGCGCGACCACCCGCCGGCGCCCCCGTGCTGCGCCCAAACCCCCAAGAAACCGGCAACATTTTCCTGTTGACAGCCTCGTCCCCGTCGGGCAGCATGGAAGGAGAATGAGCGAGCCCGGAAACCAATTCTCCCTCGCCCGCGCAGCGTCAATAACCGGCGGCGCGGCAAAAACCAATTTCTTATCAGTAATCGTATCTCTAGCGGCATGTCTGTTCGGTCCTAATCCTGTAACAGCCGCCTTAGCGCCGCAACTCGGTCCCAAGAGGATTCTCGTTATGCTCGTCGATTTTCCTGACTCGCGAAATACGGCACCGACGGCTTCAACGGTCTCAAATGCGATGCTCTCTGTAGATGCGTTTTTTCGATCTAACTCCTTTAACCAGGTCTCAATCACTTCCACCGTCATTGGCCCTCTGCACCTGCCGTCGCCTTCTTCGAGCTATGTTTCCTCCTTTAACGTTTCGGGCCTGCGAACAGATGCGCTTGCAGCGGCTTCTGCCAGAGGTTATGACTCGACCAACTTCGATTACGACGTTGTCACCTTCACCAATATTGGTTTCTCGTTTTATGGATGGGCGACCATCGGCACACGAGGGGCATGGGTTCAAACCTTCCAGGGGTTTCCCTTTACGGATACAGTGGTGGATCACGAACTTGGACACAATTTCGGTCTCGGCCACGCTCACGCATGGGTTTCCCCCACGGTCATTGGCGACGGGACATCCTCAGACACCGGCAACCCCTTCGACACCATGGGCAGTGGTGCTTCACACTACAACAGCAATTTCAAGTTTCTACTCGATTGGATTCCAACGAATTGCGCTCAGACAGTAACCACAAACGGCGTGTATCGGATTTATGCGGAGGACGGTGGGGGCGACCTTAGAACCGACCGCAAGTACTCTCTCGTCATTCCCGCAGGCGTTACAACGCCAGCAGCCCCGGAGGATTATTGGGTTGAATGCCGTCAGCTCATAGATAACGCCACGCTGCTCAACGGGGTCCTGGTGATGTGGGCAAATGCTGCCTCTCCGAATGACTGCTACCTCCTGGACTCAACTCCCGGTAGCCAAGTGGGCGGGGCCGACGCACTCGACTCTGCGGTCACAATCGGACGCTCCTTCACCGACCCAAACAAGAGAATCACGATTGCCCCCGTCGGTAAGGGAGGCGTGCATGCTGATGCTTACTTTGACGTCCAGGTGACCATAAATTCCAGCGTAATTCCCCCGACCATTACAGCGCAGCCGGTGAATCAGTTGCTTAGTGCAGGCGGAGGCGGTGCTCTTAGTGTGTCAGCTGTTTCCAGTTCACCAATTCTGTACCAGTGGTTCCGGTACGGCTCCCTCGTTTCCGGGGCGACTACATCAGCCCTTCTTATTGACAACGCATCTGCTGATCAAGCAGGCGATTACACCGTGGTCCTGAGCAATTCCCTGGGTTCCGTGGTCAGCTCCTCGGCTGCGCTTACAGTCAACTACGCCCCTTCGCCAAGCTGCTATCCAACGCCAGGCGGGATGGTTGCATGGTGGACAGGGGACGACCATCCCCTCGACTGGATTAGCACCAACCACGGGGTGCTCCAAGGGAGTGCGGCTTATGCGCGAGGCGTCGTTAATCAAGCTTTCGCCCTTAACGGAACGACCGACTTCATAGAGGTGCCACATAGCTCTGCATGGGCTTTTGGAACACGTGCCTTCTCAATTGAGCTGTGGGTGAACTTCTCCGCCGTTGGCGGGGACCGTATCTTTCTCGGAGATGACAACGGTCCAGGACAGTTAGATAAATGGTTTTTCTGGTTGAACGACCAACAGCTGAGATTCTATGCAGTGAATGCAGGTGGCGGTTCGGATAACGTCGGAACGGCACGTTTTCTACCATCCACTAATCAATGGTACCACTTAGCCGTGACACGCTCCGCCACGACGTTTACATTTTACATTAATGGGGGACCGGTATCTACGAACACCAGTATCGTCACAGTTCCCTCGCCAACGGCTCCTCTCACCATCGGAGCAGCTGAAGGTGCGGATTTCATTGCAGGACGTTTGGACGAAATACGCATTTACACCCGCGCCCTTTCTGCAGCAGACATTCTCAGCATTTACGCCGCCGGGAGCACTGGTGTGTGCTGGCCACCTAACCCCCCCTCGTATGTTGAGTTATCAAGACCAGCAGTCGCGGTGCAGGCAAGTGCTGAGAATGCAAGTCTGCTAATAAGGCGCACGGGTAACACTGCGACGACTGTTTCTGTTAATTGCCTTTCATCGAATGGCACCGCGATGGCCGGAGTGGACTACGTTCCTGTCTCAAATCTTATTACTTTTGAAGGCTCGGAATCCACAAAAACCCTCAATATAGGCATTCTTAACGACGGTGTTGCATCCGGAACCAAACAATTTACAGTGTCCTTGAGCGGAGTGTCAACAAATGCGGTGGTCGGTGCTCAATCCACAGGAACAGTCACAATAGTAGATAATAGCTGCGTGCCGCCGCCTGCAGGACTCATCGGCTGGTGGTCTGCCGATGGAAACGCAAACGACCTTGCAAACACCAACAACGGCTTGTTGCACAGTGGCGCAGGCTATGCACCCGGCAAGGTTGGCTTAGGGTTTCTGCTTCCGTCTGCCCCCGCCTACATCTCAGTTCCACAAAACTCATTGTGGGCTTTCGGCGCAAATGATTTCACCCTAGAACTGTGGGTTGACTTTTCCGCCGTCTCCGGTAGTCAAGCACTTATGGCCAGCGATCGAGGTGGCGGTTCGCAGCCGAAGTGGATATTCTGGCTGAGCGGCGGTGTTCTTCAATTGCATGTAAACGGCACGCAACTAGCGTATGTCAGTTCCAGTGCTTTTTCTCCAAAGACGAATCAATGGTATCACCTGGTTCTCACGCGCAGTAATTCTACATTCACCTTTTACACTAATGGGAATCGATTTTCCGCTACGTCGGCCATGGTATCCATTCCTGATTCAGGGTCGCCGCTGACCTTTGGACAGGCCGAAGGTGCATTTAACCTTTCCGGCATTCTCGACGACCTTCGCATTTACGATCGCGCTTTATCACATGTCGAGGTTCAGGCGATTTACAACTCCAGTAGTAATGGGATGTGTCCACCTTCGCCGCCCGTCCTCACAGCACAACCGCAGAGCCAAACAGTAGAAGTTGGAGCCAACGTAACCTTCACTTGCAGTGCCGGTGGTTTTAGCCCACTGAGTTATCAATGGCAGGTGAATGGGTCTAACATTGTGGAGGCCACCGCCTCATCGTTAAGTCTTACGAATGTCCAAACCGTAGATACTGGTGAATATTCAGTTGTCGTCACGAATGTTGCAGGTTCAATCACAAGCACGAGCGCCATGCTAATAGTTAACCCCCCTCTGCCCATGACATTTCAGTCAATTATGCGTTTGCCTGATGGAAGTATCGTATTGGTAATCAACGGAAAGCCAGGATCAGTCAACACGCTCGAATTCAGCACGGACCTGTTTAGCTGGCAGATCCTGACCAACATCACCTTACTTGACGTTCCACTTATACTTACCAACAGCCCTACGATCAATAGCACGAAAGGTTTCTATCGCACGTTTAGCATCGGGACTGCGCAGTGACGGATTCGTGGAGGGGTCAAACTCTAGTTTTTCAGATCATGCGGCGGGCAGCGACCAATTTGCACTACAATGAAGAGTTACAGTTTGACCCCGCTCTTGAGTATTGAGCATTGGTCATTGGCTATCGAGCCCTCATCGGGCAGGGCGTACACGACCCTGCCAATTCGCGCAGCGAGACACCAGAGCCGGTTCGAGGGTTCCTTCGGCGTAATCGGAAGGCGTTCTCCAATGACCAATGACCATGTGTCAATCCTCAATTCTCAATTCACTCGAAAGAATCGCCGGCTGAACCCATGGTTGCAGTCGCCGCCAAACAGGCGTGAACCCAACCTCAACTGTGGCCAAAAATGCACCACAGTACGGTTGACCCCTTTCCCCTTTCCCCTTTCCTCGGAACATAAACATGGCAACATCGGGGGCCGTTGGTCTATAACGGGAGCCAGGTCCGTTGACAAAGTGAGCTTTTGGAGTGCGCCCGCAGAGCGACGCGTCCCGACGAGTCGGGATTTCGTGCGCCCGGGACATCCAAGAACGCCCGACGCTGCCCGGGCCAAAGCGGTGTCGCGCTCCGCTTGCCACCGCACTCCACAGTGTGCCTGGCCGAGACGGATCGACAGACTTTGTCCCTGGCCCCGGCCTTGATTGCGGTCGTATGACAACAAAGCTCGACAAGCGGCAGGTGGTGATGGATGCGCTTGGGTTTCGGCGCCCGGCCTACGTGCCCTGGCACGTGCGGCTGACGGTGGATTGCGCCGCCCGGCTCAAGCGGTTCCTGGGGACGGAGGACCTGGAGGCCTTTTTGGACAATCACTTTCTGGACGTGCGCTGCAAGCTGCGGAGCTTCGAGCCGCTGGCGGCCGGCCAAGTGCGGGACAAATATGGCGTCATCTGGGACCGCAGCGTGGATAAGGACATCGGCACGCCTTTGAGTTGGCCGCTGCGCTCGCCGGCGGATTTCGAGAGCTACCGGTTTCCCGACGCCGCCGAGGAGGCGCTCTACGAGGGGCTGGCCGGCCAAGTGGCCGCGCACCAAGGGCTCTTCACCCGTTACAGTCTGGGCATGAGCCTGTTCGAGCGGGCCTGGGCGCTGCGCGGCATGGAGAACCTGCTGATGGACATGCTCGAGCGCCCCGAGTTCTTCGAGCGGTTGCTCGATGCCATTGTGGAGCATCACCTGGCGCTCGTGCGCAAGGCCCTGGCCCTGGGCGTGGATTGCGTCCATTTTGGCGACGACTACGGAATGCAGACGGGGCTGATCATGGGCGCGCCCAACTGGCGCAAGTTCATCAAGCCGCGCCTGGCCAGATTGTTTGCCCCGGTGCGGGCAGCCGGCAAGGTGGTTTCGCTGCATTCCTGCGGCAGGGTCCAGGAACTCTTCGACGACCTGGTCGAGATTGGCCTCAATCTGTTCAATCCCTTTCAACCGGAGGTGATGGACGTCTTCGGAGAACTGCGCCGCCGCCGGGGAGTCCTGGCCTTCCACGGCGGCATGAGCATCCAGCGGACGCTGCCTTTCGGGACCAAGGCCGAGGTGCGCGAGCAGACGCGGCGGTTGATGGAGGCCGGGCTCGAAGGCGGCTACGTTTTCGCTCCCGCGCACGAAGTGCCGCGCGATGTCCCGCCGGAGAACCTGGCCGCCATGATGGAAGTCGTGCGCTCCTTTACAAATTCACCATAAAATGCAGCCAAACAAACACATCTGATTATATGAACCTGACACCGAATCGAGCTCTCGCCCCGGGTCTGTGTGCCGCCGGCCTGGCCCTGGCGGCCGTCCTGGCGTCGCGCGCTGAAACCAAAATTCCCGAGGAGGCCAAAGTGGGAGGTTTTGCCATCGGGTGCATTGTTTATACGTTCGATCATTTTACCTTGTTCGAGGCCCTCGAGCAGACGGCGGCAGCGGGCGGCAAGGTCGTCGAGCTTTCCGCCAAGACCAGTCTGAGCAAGGAAGAGCCCGACGTGGCCTTCGATTATCATGCGTCGCCGGAGGTCATCCGGAAGGTCAAAGACAAGCTGGCTCAGTGCGGGCTTACGGCGGTCAACTATGCGGTGATTCCCTTTCCACCGAACGAGGCTGAGGGCCGGAAGCTCTTTGAATTCGCCAAGACGATGGGCCTGCGCGCCATCACCACCGAATCGCCCGAGGCCATCGATCTGATGGAGCGGTTGGTCAAAGAATATGACATCATGATTGCCTTCCATGACCATCCCAGGCAGCGCAACAACGCGAACTATCGAATGTGGGACCCCAATTACATCCTCTCGCTGGTCAAGGACCGTGACCCGCGCATGGGCGCCTGCGCCGACACCGGCCACTGGGCCCGCTCGGGCCTCAAACCCGTCGAGTGTCTGCGGATTCTCAAAGGGCGGGTGGTCAGCAGCCATCTCAAGGATTTGAACCAAATGGGGCCCGGCGCGCATGACGTGCCCTACGGCACCGGGGTGTGTGACATCGCCGGCATCCTGGATGAGTTGCGAACCCAGGGTTTCGAGGGCAATCTCTCGATCGAATACGAATACAACTGGGACCATTCGCTGCCGGAGGTTGCCCAGTGCATCGGGTTTGTCCGCGGCTACGGGGCGGCCAAGCATTGAACAGGAGCAAACAGAGGAAACGGAGAGGGGAGAGAGGATCTCTGTTCTCTCCGTTTCCTGCTGTTTAAACGGAGCCCAAATGCATCCGCTGTTCCAAAAGGCCTCAGCTTTGACTGGGACAGTTATCACTGCGGCGATCGAGGTTCATCGAGATAAAGGGCCGGGGTTAATCGAGTCCATCTACGAGTGGTGTTTGCTCAAGGAACTGGCACTGCGCGGCCTTATGTGCGTCAGCCAGAAGCTAGTTTTGGTCGAGTATAAGGGGTTTACACGTGAGGAACCGTTGCGTTTTGACGTCCTCGTTGAGGGCTGCGTGCTGGTAGAAGCCAAGGCCGTGGAACAGATTGTGCCGATTCACAAGGCGAAGCTCTTGAGCTACATGAAACTGGTTGACGTGCCACTCGGGCTGCTCATCAACTTTCACGAAATGAAACTGACCGATGGCATTAGCCGGCTGATTCTGCCGGGAGCAAACCAATGAAAACACATGGAAGAGATTCAACAGGAGCAAACAGAGGAAACGGAGACGGGAAAGAGGATCTCTGTTCTCTCCGTTTTCTCCTGTTTACAGTTAGGACATGACAAGCGAGACCCTGTTTTCCACCACCCCGCTCTGTGTCGCAGGAAACATCAACCGCGATGTGAAGGTGCAGCAGGTGCCGGAATCGGCGGGCTTGCTGCGCGACGGCGAGACGGGGGTCTCAGGCATCGTGGAGACGGTGGGCGGGGGCGGGGCCAACAGCGCCTGCGCGGCGGCGGCGCTGGGGGCGCCCGCGCGGTTCGTGGGAAAGACCGGCGCCGACGCCCTGGGCGAGCGGCTGCGGCAGGCCCTCGAGCGGCACGGCGTCAGGACACACCTGGCGCGCGACCCCCGCTGCGCCACCGGCACCACGGTCGCCTTGGGCTATGCCTCGGGCCAGCGGCATTTTCTGAGCTGCCTGCCCAACAACCAGACGCTGGCCTTCGAGGACCTCGACCTATCGGCGCTCGAGGGATGCCGGCACCTGTTGCGGGCCGATGTCTGGTTCTCGCAGGCGATGCTGGAGGGCGGCAACCGGCGGCTGCTGCTGGCGGCGCGCCGGCGCGGCCTGGCCACGTCGTTGGACATCAATTTCGATCCGCAATGGTCCACCGGCTCGAAGGAGGCGATTGCCCGGCGCAAAGAGCAACTGCGGGAAGTGCTCGACTTGGTTGACCTGGCGCACGGCAACGCGCGCGAACTGTGCGAGTTCACCGACAGCCCCGGCCTGTAGACCGCCTTGCGGCGGCTGACCGATTGGGGCGTCAAGGCCGTGGCAGTGCATCTGGGCAGGCAAGGGGCCGGTTACTGGCAGCACGGCGAACTGGCGGTCGAACCGCCCGACGTTGCCCTCAACCCCCTGAACTCGACCGGCACCGGCGACGTGCTCAGCGTATGCATGATTCTGCTCGAGGCCGCTCCGGAGCTGTCCGTCCGGCAGAAACTCCGCCTGGCCAATGGCGTCGTGCGCGATTTCATGGAAGGGCGGCGGAAGCTGATTCCGAGCCTCGACTAGCTAAGAGCGATCCTGGGCTGCCGAAGCTGCGTAGCGCAGGTTTCCAAACCTGCTGTATCGCCGACTTCCAGTCGGCAGGCTGTACCGGCTTGGGAGCATCTGCGGATTGGAAATCCGCGATACAGCAGGCTGGAAGCCTGCGCTACGCCTTCCAGTGGGAAACCCTATGAAACAGCCGGGCCAGGTGCGGAGGCGCCTTACTTCAGCCTCTCGACGAGGATCTTTTTGGGGTCGGAGACGCCCAGGTCCAGGAGGCTGGCAATGGTGTAGAGTTTCCGGTCCGGCTTGACGGGCGGGGCGTGGGCGGCCTGGCGTTGGTTGTCCAGTTCTTGCAGGGAAAGGATGTCCAGGGCGACGGGGTCGGTGCTCAAGCGCAGTTCGTTGAGGGCGGTCGAGTAGTGGAGGAGGCCGCGTTCGCCGCCTTCGTACTGGCAGACCAGGGCGTCGGTAATATTGAGCACGACATGATCGCCGATGGCCTCGAGGGCGTAGATTTCGGGAATGGCCTCGGCCAGGGCGTCGGGATCGGATTCGAAACGCAGGACGTTGTCGACGCTGCCCAGGGCGAGGCTGTAGAGATTGCCGCAGACACCTACGACGTTATGGTTGAGCAACGGCGTGACGTTGATGATCTTGGTGATCTGCCGCGAGACCAGTTTGGAAACGAAGGACTTGCGGCCGACGCCGGCGCCCTGTTTGCCGAATTCCAGGTCGCCCCAAACCAGTCTTCCCAGGAAGGCCCGGTCATAAGAGGTGTTTTCGTCCCAGCCGGCATCGGCGCTGCCTTCGACGCGGATGCCCAAGCGGCTGGACAACTCGCAGAAGCCAGCCAGGCGCAAGTCGGAGGCCAGGCGGTCCCAAACGATGATGTTTTGGGGAGGCAGTCCGGCGGCCAGGAGGCCCTCGACGACGGCGGCCACCACGGCCGGACGGGTGCCGCTGTTGGGACCGGGGGAGGAATAGACCTTGATGCCGACCACGTCCTGTGTGCGGACCAGGCTGCGCCAGGCCTCCGGCGCGGTCGCCTTGCCCGTCAGGTTGGTGATCGCGCGGTCGACCATGGCTCGAACTTTTTCGCGGCGGGGCTCAAAGGCCTGGGTCGCTTGCGGGTCCTGCACGGCCACGATGCGGGCTCGCGGCGCGAGGGAGGAAAGCAAATCGGCTGCCTGGCCGGGCCCGCACGCCAGCAGCAGGCAAGCGCAGATCGCGGCACGGAGGGCCGCGATCTGGAGTTTGGGCATTCTTGCTTCGAGCCAATTCTCGCAGGAGCGCGCGCTGAAAGCGCGCCAGCATATCAGCCCAGGGTAACACCCTGGGAAAGCCGGCCCCTCACTACAGTCCCGCGCCCTGAAAGGGCGCAGGCCACGGAAGCTACCCCCGCCCTTGCAGGGCGGGCTGCGCCATTGGAGGGTGGCTCCCCAGGGCGTTGCCCTGGGCTGATGTGCCCGCACGCCGTTGGCGTGCACAATGTCCAAGCTCCAGATCGCGGCCCGGAGGGCCGCGAAGAAATAACCTGAGCAACGCTGGCTGGCTCTTGCGACGGCCCGCTTCGTTGCTCGCTGGTGACGGGTTGTGAACTGCGCGTTTCTTGACACGTTAGGCCGTGGATGTTACCACCACCGTTGATGCTGGCCATCAAAAATCCGGGCGCCGCGCTCTTCATGATTTTGGCGGTATTGCTGGGCGGATGCACTCCGCCCGGGCCGCGCGCTTTGCTGGCGGGCAAGCGACTGCTCGAGAAGGGGCGCGCGCGCGAAGCCGTCGAGCAATTGAGGCAGGCCACCGCACTGCTCAAGACCAATGCCACCGCCTGCGCTTACCTGTGTCTGGCTTGCCCCAACAAGGCGCAGGCGAAGGAGGCCGAAAGGGCCTACGAACGC
>Ga0187889_10005421_pt1 | contig 9996 bp, 8 predicted proteins | sample June2016WEW_7_10_2_FD_132992 | JGI IMG/M metagenome (GOLD analysis project Ga0187889, IMG submission 132992) | Peatland microbial communities from SPRUCE experiment site at the Marcell Experimental Forest, Minnesota, USA - June2016WEW_7_100 | ecosystem: Environmental > Terrestrial > Soil >...
AAGTAGCACTCCTTCGTAGGGATGGTCACTTGCCAGAATTTTCAACAGCTCGGTTTTGATTCTTTCCGCGGAAATGTATTTGATTAAAGCCGAGTCTTCAATAATTTTTTCCCAGGTTTTTTTCTCAATCGCAAACTCAAGCTCTGTTGCGATTCGAACAGCTCTTAGTAGTCTTAAGGCATCTTCCTTAAAGCGGAGATTGGGGTCGCCGACTGCCCGGATAATTTTTTTCCGCAAGTCTTCTTCGCCACCGTACAGATCAATTAATTCAAAAACATTTTTCTCGCTAACCTTAAGAGCAATGGCATTAATCGTAAAATCTCGGCGTGATAAATCTTCCTCCAGCGTTTTCCCCCAAGAAACCTTGTCGGGATGCCTTCTGTCTTTGTATCCCGTTTCGGTTCGGTATGTGGTAACTTCAATAATATACTCCTCTTTGCCAATTTTGGTCGGGATTCCAACCGTGCCAAAAGTGTTATCATAGAAACCTTTGGGGAATACTTTGAGAATTTGCTCTGGGGTGGCATTGGTGTTTAAATCCCAATCCTTAACCTTTCTTTTTAAGATTAAATCCCTAACGCTTCCGCCGACAAAATAGGCTGCAAAATTGTTCTCTTCCAGAGTTTTATAGACTTTTAAAACTTGGTCTGGAATAACGTTTGCCATATTTGTTATAGTATAGCAGAAGATAACCTTTATGAAAAAATGGCAGGTCGAAAATACATCTAAAAATAAAGATCTCATTTCGCTTCTCCTTGAAAATAGGGGAATAAAAACAAAAAAAGCACAGGAAAGTTTTTTGCACCCAAACCTTTCCGAGGTAACTACTCAAGCGGTTAAAATAAACAAGCTGCAGCTAAAGAAGGCACGGCAAAGAATCAAAAAAGCCATCAAAAATAAAGAAAAGGTAATTATCTTTGGTGACTATGATGTTGACGGAATTTGCGGCACGGCCATTCTCTGGGAAACCCTAAATACTTTGGGTGTTGACGTCATGCCATATATTCCCAGCCGCTTTGAGGAAGGATATGGTCTCTCAAAAAAAGGAATCGAAAATTTAAAAACAAAGTACGGAGACTGTTCATTAATCGTCACCGTGGATAACGGCATTGTAGCAAGTGAGGCGGTGGACTTTGCCAACGAAAATGGCATTGACGTCATTATTACCGACCATCACGTTCTGGCAAAAAAGCTACCTAACGCTTTAGCTACCGTTCACACGACTCTAGTCTGCGGGGCAGGAGTAGCGTGGTTGCTGGCGCAACAATTCAAAATTCAAAAATCAAAATTCAAAAATGAGAACGGTGACTATCTTGAGCTAGTAACTTTGGCGACGATTGCGGATTTAGTGCCCTTAACCGGAGCAAACCGGGTTCTGGTTTATTATGGTTTGCAAAAATTAAAAGAAACAAAAAGAGTAGGCTTATTAGCTTTAATCAATAAAGCGGGAATTAACAAAGAAGAGATCGGAACGTATGAAATTGGGCACCTGCTGGCGCCGCGACTTAACGCGATGGGAAGACTGGCTAGTGCGATGGACTCACTAAGACTTATTTGCACTTCGAATAAAGAGAAAGCTGAGGAACTGGCTGAACTTTTGAATCAAACTAATTTAGAAAGACAGCAATTTACCCAAGAAGCACTTCAACACGCCAAAAATAAGGTGGAAAAAGAAGGACTGAAGAACTTAATTTTCATCGCCGAGAAAAGTTACCAGCAGGGAATAGTCGGATTGGTGGCCGGAAGATTGGTCGAAGAGTTCTATTTGCCGTCAATCATAATTTCCAAAGGGAAGAAATATAGTCGCGCGTCCGCCCGTTCGGTTAAAGGCTTTAACATTGTCGAATTTCTAAGAAGCGCTTCGGATTTAATGGTGGATGTTGGCGGACATCCGATGGCGGCCGGTTTTACGGTTGAAACAGCAAGACTTGAATTATTGGAGAAGAAACTTTATGCAAACGCCAAAAAATTATTAACCAAAGAGCATTTGGAAAGAGTTTTAAGAATTGACTGCGAATTACCGCCGGCTTTAATAAATTACGATACATATTCACAAATTCAACAGCTTGCGCCTTTTGGGATGGCTAATCCCGAGCCGACTTTTTTAACCAAAAATCTCACGATTTCAGATATCAGAATTGTTGGGAGAGACGGAAAACACCTCAAAATTAAATTCCAAATTCCAAATTCCAAATTCCAAATTGGCGCAATTGCGTTTGGAGCCGGAGATAATCACCAATTAAAAATTGGCGACAAAGTAGACGTTGTTTATACAGTGGAAGAAAACAATTGGAACGGAAATAGCAACGTAGAGTTGAAAGTTAAAGATTTAAATAAAAATTAAGATTGAGGTGGCAATTTACCAGCAATCATTATTTGAATTTGATCTTTAAGACTACATCTATCTAGCTCTTCCATAATTCTATCAATGTTAATATCTATCTGTAGGTCAGTATCTTGCAATACTTCCCTTAAGCCTCGTTTATACAATTCTTTTAATGCGTTAGTCAGTTCTAGAACATCCTTAAACAAGTCTCTAGTAATCCTTGCTTTTTGGTCAGGTGTGGAAGCCTTAGCATAAGTATTTTCAAAACCAAGAGTTACATCATGGTCGTTTACAGTTAATTGATCTCTTAGTTCAAGATTCAACGAAAATGCATCTGTAAGTTTCTGGTCAGCATAGGCTTGAAGTTCCTCTAGGGCTGCAAGTTTTGCCGGTATGGAAAGAGGACTTGTAATCCTAGACCAATATCCACTTACGTCTTCCGATGCTTCATCCGGAGATATTCCTAAATTTACGGCTGAAATTTGCGCCTCGTTTGAATAGTCTTTAGCCCTTTTATCGATTTCATCTACTATTTTATTTCTTAAGTCACGCGCTACTAAGGCAAGCGCTACTGAATCCTCTCCCGCTTCTGCTACCCGAGTGCGCCAGACCTTTATTCTAGGACCTACTGGAAATAATTTACCCCATGCTGCAAGGTAAACAGGCGCATTTTTAGCAACCGTTTCCTGTTCTTCCTTAATACGCGAATCGAGCAAATCTATTTTATTTCCTTTTTTAGCGTGTGCGAACCTTAGTCTTCGTGATTCTTGGCCTCGATAAGCTACGTCCTCCGTGTCTTCTTTATCCCTGCATAATATTGTTATCTGGGAATTTATTCGCTCATAACCTATTTCTACAAGTTGATCAAATGCATATCTTAAGGTAGCTTCGATAACTCTTCTGGCATCTGGACTGCTTTTAATATATTTTGTTAATTGCGTATCGTTTCCTTTGCTTAATTCGTCAAAGCCAAGAGTTGCCGCAAGTGCAGAAAATTTATCTAATAGATCGATAAATTCCGTTTCTTTTGTTGATTCAATTACAACAGGTCGATTTTCTCCGCCTCTTCCCATTTTTCTTCTTGGTCCCAGCGCAACAGAGCCTGCATCTTTGTCAGAAAATTGTCCTTGGCCTGTTTCAAATTCATAAAATAATTGGGCGTGTTGTCTGTCTAATTCTTTACCGTGATTGTTAGGATTAGTTGGATCTAAATCAAAACCTCCCTCATCCATAATTAGACTCGCTGGGATTGTTGCTTGACGAGGAATTCTGCCTTGTCGATCGATTAGTTTTAAGGTTACTTGTGTATTTTCATTAGGCTTAGCGCTTCCTGGGAATGTGACATAGATAAAATATTTTTTGTCCAAAGACATCGGAACTACTAGTATCGGTCCCTTATGTTCTCCTTCAAATACTTCAAAGCGGTCAGCTTGCTTAAATCCAAGAGATGAATCTTCTCGTGGGACTGCTTCTCGCTCTATACCCGCTTTAATTCTTCCCAATTGAACTACGAAAATTGTTTCTTTCCTAGGTGTGTCACTGTCAACTGGTACATCCCTAATTACCGCCCCAAAGCCTGTAGGAATATTTCTTTGTTCAGTTGTGCTTCGTCCACCATCTTGATACCCACGAATACTTCGAGGTGGTGGCCCTGAATACGGAATAGGTTCGCCCATTATTTTTCCAGGATCTTCTCTTGGATTATTTCTGGGCCTTCTTGCTGTTGGCTTTAAACCATCTCTCTCTCGCCTACTCATACTATAAGATAGATATGTTATCATTTCCTGAGGCTTCTTGTCAAGTCACCCAATCTCATGTATCATGTAGGAGTCATGAGCAAATCAAACAGAGTGTTATCATCGGAAGCAGAAAAATTTGCTGGGAAGGTAGTAACCGCTAAGGGCTGGGTGAGAATTCGGCGAGATCACGGTAAATTAATTTTTCTGGATATCCGCGATCGGGACGGAATTATTCAAGTCGTTGTCAACCCTAAAGTTTCCGAAGCCGCCCACAAAGTCGCGCAGGAGCTGCGACCGGAATTTGTGGTTGAAATCACCGGCAAGGTTAACAAGCGTCCGGAAAATGCGGTTAATAAAGAAATCATTAGCGGAACAATCGAAATCGAAGCCACTGAAATTAAAATTCTAGCCAAAGCCGAAACTTTACCGTTTGATATGGGAGGGGATGAGCTTAAACTTGAATTGCCAACGCTTTTAGATCACCGCGCCTTAACCTTAAGGCATCCCAAAATCCAGGCTATTTTTAAAGTTCAGGCTGTTATCATAGATGGTTTTAGAGAATTTTTAAAGAAAGAAGGATTTATTGAATTTCAAGCTCCAGCAATCGTTCCCGCTGTTGCCGAAGGCGGAGCAGAAGTGTTCGAAGTTAATTATTTTGGCCATAAAGCTTATCTCTCTCAAAGTCCGCAGCTGTATAAACAAATCGTGATGTCTGCTTTCGAACGCGTTTTTTCGGTGAATAAAATTTTCCGGGCAGAGCCAAGCGTCACCACCCGTCATTTGGCCGAAGTTGTTTCTTTGGATGCGGAGATGGCTTTTATTGATTCATGGACGGACGTCAAAGATATGGCCGAAGACGTTGTTCGTTTTATACTTGCAAGAGTTGGTAAAGAGTGTGAAAAGGAGCTTAAAATTTACAATGCGACGCTGCCAAAAATGATTGATAAAACCCCAACCCTAAGTTTAAGAGAAGTTCAAGAAAAAATATTTAAACATTCGGGTCGAGACGTGCGCCGAGGAAAAGATTTAAATCCGGAAGACGAAAGGGAAATCTGCTCGATTATAAAAGAGGAAACAGGCTCGGATTTTGTTTTTATCTATGGATATCCGACCAAAAATAAACCTTTTTACGTTTATCCTAATCCCGATGAGCCGCAGTACAATGAGGGAATGGACCTTTTATGCAGGGGTATTGAATGGCTATCCGGGGGAAGAAGAATTAACGATTACGCTCAGTTGATAAAACATGTTAAGGAGTGGAAAATGGATCCTAAAAAAGTCGAGATGTTTTTAGAGGCTTTCCGTTACGGCGTTCCGCCTGAGGGCGGGTTTGCTTTTGGCGCAGAGAGAATGACGATGCAAATATTAGAGCTTCCCAATGTGCGAGAAGCTTCGCTTTTCCCGCGAGATATGGAAAGAGTAGATGAAAGGCTTTCAGATTCCAAATAAGCTAATTAAGCCAATATATTTCTTGTTTATTCCTCTTTTTCTAGCGTTTGTGTTAGCGGTATTAATTCTTATCTCCTCAATTTTTCGGTTGTGGTTAGAAACAAGCCCAGTGTATCCCACCCCTTTCAAAATTTCCCAGGAGGCAAAACTGCCGATTATTAAAACAGAATTTATGCCAATGATTTCGGCAACTGGCGCCATAATTATGGATGCGGATTCGAAAATTGTCCTGTATGCCAAAAATCCCGATTTAAGGTCTTCAACAGCCTCAACAATTAAAATAATGACTGCTTTAGTTGCACTTGACTATTTTAAACTATCGGATATTCTAACCGTTAATAAGCCGTCAGATGAGGGTTCGGTTTTAGGTCTTCTTGAGGGTGAAAAAATGACTTTTGAAAATCTTTTATATGCGATGCTTCTTCCCTCGGCCAATGATGCGGCTTTAACCATTGCCCAAAATTACCCCGGTGGAGAAGCGGCTTTTATCAAAGCGATGAATGCTAAAGCCAAGAGTTTTGAACTGTATAACACTCATTATTCAGATCCCGCCGGTTTGGCGGACGAAGGAGATTATACGACCCCGTTTGATTTAGCAAGACTGGCTTCTTTTGCGATGCAAAATAGCGAGATAAGAAAAATTGTCGGTACTAAAGAGCAAACAATCAGCGATGTCAGCAATACCGATGTTTATGACTTAAAAAATCTGAATATTCTTTTGGGCGAAGATGGAGTTAATGGTGTCAAAACCGGCTATACCGAAGAGGCGGGTCAGGTGCTGGTGACTTCAAAAGATGAACAGGGCAAAACCATTATTATCGTCGTGATGGGGAGTACCGACCGGTTTTCTGACACGCAAATACTTTTAGACTTGGTTTCAAACAACCTTACTTATTTATCCATTCATCCGTAACCGCGGGGACATAAGCGGTAAAATTATCGCTCCCCTGAAAAACAATGACCGGCATTAGATATCTTTGTGTTTGGCTGCTAATGTAATAAGCTAAAGATGCATCGGTAATAGAGACAGTGGAAGAAGAGTCATCGTAGGAGGTAATATAAGCAGCCCCGTTTTGCAAGTCTTGGTAAGCCTGGGCAGAAGTTCTAATCGGGTAAGTTGCAGATTCGCTGGTTGGGGTTTGGTAGAAATATTGTGCCTGAAAAATTTCTCCTTCGGGACCGACTAAAACATTGATATTGGAAAAATTAGTCTGCTCATAGACAATAGGTAGATTGTCGACGTCTTTTTGAAAAAAATCGACTCTAACCGTCCCGGCAGTAGCAAAACTCGTAGCTGGGACAAGCGAGCCGTTTTGAATGGCAAAAAGGCTGGTTTTCGTTTTGCTGGTATCGATATCGGCAGGAAACGTATTAATTTGGTTTAAATAAGCATCTGCAGCCTTAATACTGTCATCTTGGTTAGGTAATGTTCCGGTAAGCATCGATGAATTGGAAAGAAAGTCTGAAGTCAAGACAAAATTATCAGTGACAATATTCATGTTTATGCTTTGCGCTAAGCCCGCTGGATCGGTATTACTCCATTGGTAATTAACACTCGAGATTTGGACTGGGGCAGATTTAAAACCGGCAGCAGCCACTTTCCCGCTGGCGTTAGAAAGATTTAAAAGGTCCGGGGTAAAAGTTTGTATTTTAAATACTTTTACTTGTCCAGGTAGGCTTGGGAGATACCCGGTTAAAGTATTAATTTTGTAAGTGAGTTTTGCGGCAGTGACGCTTTTGGGAAAAAGTTGCGGGTCCAGTTTACCGAAAGCGACTGTTGGTCTAGGTGGAGGGCTTGGGAAAATCGCCTGTTTGACGATTAAGATTAGTTGGATAAAAACGATAATGACTACAAACCCGGCGATAAACAACCCGCCCCATTTAAGAATTTCTTTAGTGTCATAGCTGGCTTGGCTTAAGGTGAACATATATTGAGTATAGAGAAAATATAAGCTACAATGCAAGTATGGTTAAAGTCAGATTCGCTCCCAGCCCGACCGGCATTCCACATATTGGCAACACGAAAACCGCTTTGTACAATTTTCTGTTTGCCAGAGCAAATAAGGGAGAATTTATTTTAAGAATTGAGGATACCGACCAAAAGAGAGTGGTCGACGGAGCGGAAAAAGCCATTCTGGAAATTTTGGACTGGTTGGGATTGAAATATGACGGGAAGCCTATCCATCAATCGGAGCGGCTGGAAATATACAAAAAATATGTTCAAGAGCTCTTGGATAAAAAAATTGCTCATCAAAAAGAAGGGGCAATTTGGGTAAAAGTTCCGGAAGGAAAAACGTTTGAGTGGACAGATAAAATCGGCAATAAAAAAATCAGATTTTTGGGAAAAGATGTTGACGAATTTGTCATCTTAAAGTCCGATGGTTTCCCGACCTATCACTTGGCAAACATCGTCGATGACCACTTAACGGAGATAACCGATGTTATTAGGGGGGAAGAGTGGATTTCTTCAACGCCGAAGCATTTATTTTTGTACGAAAGCTTCGGGTGGACACCGCCTAATTTTGCGCATATGCCGGTAATTTTGGGTCCGGACAAAACCAAACTGTCTAAAAGGCACGGGGCAAAATCGGCGTTGGATTACCGAAACGAAGGCTTTGTTAAAGAAGCTCTATTAAATTTTATGGCGCTTTTAGGCTGGAACCCGGGCGGTAATCAAGAACAAATGAGTTTAAACTTTATGACTAAAAATTTTAAGTTGGAAGATGTCAATTCCGCTAGTCCGATTTTTGATATTCAGAAGCTGGAGTGGCTCAACGGCGTTTGGCTCAGGAGCTTTGATGAAGGTGAATTAGAAAAAAGATTGAGGGAATACTACTCTCAAGACTCTGCAGTTTTAAATGTTCTTAATAAGAATAAAACAACTAAAGGAATAATTATAGGTGCGGCGCAAAGTCGAATGAGGACTCTGGCAGATTTCAAAAAATTAATTTCAGAAGGAGAATCAGCCAGAAAAAAAACAAAAGAAGAAAAAGAAGTAGCGGTAGAACTTCACAAATTTATAATAGGCGAATTGGGAGATAAGAAATGGGAGAATGAAAAATTTTTGGCTGCCCTCAAAAATTTTTCCAAAACCAAAAACGTGCCTTTCAAATTAATATATTTTCTCTTGAGCGGAAAAGAGCAGGGCATTGGGCTTTTGGAATTAAACCAAATCTACGGCAAAGATTTTTTCATCAAGAATCTAGAATTATGACTAAGACAAAGATAATTGGGGAAATCATCTCTTTAGTCTTAAATCCTCTGCTAATTCTGGTTCCGGTGCCGTTTTTTTTGGTGTACGAAAAAACCGGAAGCGTCACTCTCTCACTTGTCTGGACAGCGGTTTCAGTCTTCTTTATTCTTGTCTACTTTTTGGCGATTTTGATTGGCATCAGAATTGGTATTTTTTCCGATTTTGATATCTCCAGAAGAGAACAAAGGCCGTTATTGTTTTCGATCGGAATGGTTTTGACACTTATCTATTTCGCCGCTTTATTCCTGTTTCATGCTCCAGGCATTTTAATCATCGGTACCATCGCGATAATTCTAGGGTTAATCGTTCTTGGGGTTGTCAATATGTTCACCAAGGCCAGCGCGCACATGGCTGTTTTGTCAGCTTTATTGACGTCTTTACTGATTGCCGAAGGATGGAAAGCCCTGTTTGGAATTTTGCTCCTGCCTTTGCTTGCCTGGGCGAGAATTAAGACCAGAAATCATACCTTACTTCAGACAGCTTTGGGAACTTTACTCGGAGTAGCAACAATATTGGCATTATATGTTATATTTAAATATATAATTAAATATGGTTAATACAAACTTATTGAAGTCTTTTAAGTATGCTTTCCAAGGAATTTATTATGCGTTAAAATTCAACCGCAACATTCGAATTCATTTTATTGCCGCAATTTTAGTAATTATCGCCAGCATAATTCTAAAAGTGAACGCTTTCGAAATGGGAATTTTGGGAGTCATGATTCTACTGGTTATCTGTACGGAAATGATTAATACGGCGATTGAAGAAGTCGTAAATTTATTAACGAATGAGCATCGGGTTGAAGCGAAAATTGCCAAGGATGTTTCTGCCGGAATGGTGCTTTTGACCGCGATGGGGTCAATAATTGTGGGAGTTCTAATCTTCGTTCCCCACATCCTAAAACTCTTTAAATAGCTTTTCTTCGCAAAGTTTAGTAAAATTAGCTCATTGCTGGATCATCTAATGGTAGGATAGCGGACTCTGAATCCGTTCATCTTGGTTCGAATCCAAGTCCAGCAGCTAATGAAATACACGGTTTATATTCTCCGCACCTCTTCTAACACTTTATATATTGGGCAGACCAATAATTTAGAAAAAAGAATCAAAGAGCATCAAGCCAAAACGATCAGGTCTTCAAAATACGTCCGTAGTTTCCCATCTTTCGAGCTCGTCTACTGCGAAACTTTCAAAACCCGCTCCGAAGCGCTCAAGCGCGAATACGAACTCAA
>Ga0187889_10005428_pt1 | contig 9990 bp, 8 predicted proteins | sample June2016WEW_7_10_2_FD_132992 | JGI IMG/M metagenome (GOLD analysis project Ga0187889, IMG submission 132992) | Peatland microbial communities from SPRUCE experiment site at the Marcell Experimental Forest, Minnesota, USA - June2016WEW_7_100 | ecosystem: Environmental > Terrestrial > Soil >...
GCGTGGCATTGGTGATCCAGTTTGCCTTGTTCTCTTCAAGGGCTTCGGCCTTGGTTCCAAAATAGAGATTGGCGAGTGTTTCGCCATCGGCATACATCCACACATGGGGCAGCCCCGGAACAAGATGGGAATGAATCAATTCAAAATCGCCGCGCCCTTTGGAAATCTGCATCCGCTGTTGTGAGTCTTCCGGAACACGTATATTAGTTGAAGTGGTGATGTAAAGCGCCAGCAGCGCCTGATCATGGCTGACCAGATTGTAATGGCCTTTAACCACCATCCGTTCCGGGGTTCGCTCGACAGAGGTGATTTCAATGGAATCGCCTTTGGGGAAAGAAGCCTGGCCGATGTAAAAGTTGGGATTTGCCTCTCCGTTCTGGCGCAACACGTATAATCCAGGCTTTGAATGAAAGAGGATATAATCACCATTTTTCCATTCCACGAACATGAAATTGGTCCCGGCAAGGTTCCTGATCTCGTAACCAGCCGCCGTTCTCTCGCCTGGGTTGATGATCACTCCCCGGGTCCAGGTGAGCCATCGATAGCTCGTCCTGCCGCCGGGCAACACGGTGAACTTTTGAAAGACGGGCAAATCAAACTGGGAGAACCGCGAGCCGGGCTTGAAATCTTCCGGTGCTCCGACGAAATCAACACTGGTCCACTGGCCGATCGCCTGCGGGTCATCCACAAATGGCCGATTCACGTTGTCCACATTCCGGGCGCACAAGACCAGGGACGCCGTGGTAAAACTGATGACACCCAGCGCCAGCATCCCAAACACAGAAGCCTGCAAGACGCCTCTCGTCCAACGGGGTTTGGCTGAAGCACCCATGCCTTCGGGTGGCTGATTCGCCCCGCGCCAGATCCGGCGGACAATCAGGAAATCAACGACCGCACAAATCACGATCAGGAGCAATATCCAAAACGCAAAGTCCCATAAATTGACAAACAGCGAGCCATTGAGACCTTTCCAACTGGCTGCAGTTTTTGCCAGCACCAACCACAAGACCCCGATTAATACATCCAATCCGAGCAATGGGAAAAGCAATCCGTCGAACACCGCCAGTTCCAATCCGTGAAACCTTCTGGCTGAACGATGGATTTGTGCGACGGCCAGCCAGCCAAAAATTGTCGTGGTCACCGGCGCGGCCAGCCCCAGAAAGAGCAACAACCGGGACAGGCTGCCGTAGGCTTGGGGAAACTGTTCCTGACCGAGAGTAATGGACAGAATCGCGGCAAGGAAGAAAGGCGTCCATGCGGCACCGACGAAGGCCATGCGCGAGAAGCGCGGCGGAGTTTCGGGGAGCGTGCGCATCCCGCGTGCTCCGTCCGGCGTCGCGCTGGGCGGCTCGTTGACAAATTTGTTGGACGATGAGCTGGGCGCGACGCCCGGTTCGGCCGGCGGGACGACGGCGTTACCAACGATGGTTTCCACCATCGTCTTGACTTCGCTGACTTGCTGATAGCGGAGTTCGGGTTTCTTTTCCAACGCGCGCAGCACCACTTCATCGAGGCGCACGTCAATGACCATCCCGCGCGTGCAGGACGACGGCGGAACAATTGGTTTGCCGGGCAGTTCGCCGGTGAGCATCTGGTAAAACACCACGCCCAGCGCGTAAATGTCCGCGCGATGATCCACGTCGTTGGGATGTTCCACCTGTTCCGGCGCCATGTAATTCGGCGTGCCCATGACCTTGCCGGCATCGGTCAGCGCCGGCGGCGGTAGCGCAGACTTTCCAGTCTGCGGGTTCACGGGACTTTCCTGTCCCGTGTTCGCACCGCTGGAACTGGCGACTGGAAAGTCGCCGGGACCGGCAGACAGGAATGTCTGCCCTACCTCTCCCACCAGCTTGGCCAGACCGAAATCCGCCACCTTCACGCGGCCTCTCCGGTCGAGCAAAATATTTTCCGGCTTGATATCGCGATGAACGATGCCCTGGTCATGCGCGAACTGGAGCGCGTCGCAGATTTGCGGGACGATGGCCAGCGCCTCCCGCGGGGCGATGCGTCCGGCGTGCAGCAACTGACGCAGGTTCACGCCATCCACGAATTCCATCAGGAAGTAGTAAAGTGGTTGAGAGTTGATGGTTGAGGGGTGAGAGCCGGATGTAGGCGAGACGCCTGCGCTACTTTGAACGTGGCCGAACTCGTAAAGCGTGACAATGCCGGGATGATTCAGTTTCGCGAGCGCCTTGGCTTCGCGCGCGAAGCGCCCGGCGAAGGCGGCGGCGCGGCCAATGCCGGGCGGAAGAATTTTGAGCGCGACAATGCGCTCCAATTGTTTCTGTCGCGCCTTGTAAACCGCGCCCATGCCGCCCTTGCCGATGAGTTCAAGGATTTCGAGCTGCGGGAACAGCGGCGCCAGTTCGGAAATAGACGGCGGCTGGAACGGTGGCGCCTGTCCGCTCATGGCGGTCTCGTCGGCGCCCTGTTTCAGGAGGCAGGCGGGGCAGAGTCCGGCAAGTGCGCCAGCCAGCAGTGGCGTGCCGCATTGCGGACATTTCGGGATGTCAGACGGGGTCACTTTGGTGCCACTCATACACCCAACTCAGAAGCAAATCACGACGGATGTTACCGGGAAAAATTAGAAAACATCCAACATTCAACATCGAACGCCCAACATCCAATGGAACGGGGCCATAGCATCATTGGATGTTCGATGTTGGGCGTTGGTTGTTGGATGTTCCCAATGCATCATCGCAGCCGAAACCCGCCCTGAAACACCACTTCCGCCACCGTCACGATTAAAAAAACCGCACTTACAACGGCGTTGAGCCGGAAGAACGCGAGGTTGATCCAATCGAGACTGCGGCGGCGCGCAATCCAGTGTTCCAGCACGAGGCAGCCGACGATGATCATCCAGCCGACGAGATACGCGATGCGAAATCGGCAGAGCAAACCGAACGCGAGCAGCAGCCCGCACATCACCATGTGCGCGAGGAACGCCGCTTGCAGCGCATTCTTTTGTCCCCACGCCACAACGAGTGAGTGCAGCCCGTGCGCTTTGTCGAACTCGTAATCCTGAAGCGAGTAAATGATGTCGAAGCCCACGAGCCACAGCACGACCGCCAACGCAAGAACGACCGGCTGCATGCCAACACGCGCTGCCTGTTCCCAAGCCCAAAAGGAATCGGGCGACGAGAACATGCCTGCGGGTGACGCGAAGCCGAATTCACCTTTCACCGCCAGCCATGCGCCCACCGGCGCGAGCGCGAGCGCGAGGCCGAGAAAAACGTGCGTGTAATCCGTGAACCGCTTGGTCAACGAATAAAAACAAATCGCCACGAGCGCGACGGGTGACAAGTAAAAACACAGCGGATTCAGGAGGCAACTGACGGCGATCAGACCAGCCGCCGACAGAATGCAGAGTGCAATTGCCCCCGCCAGTGAAATTTGTCCGGTGGGCAGATGGCGGCCGGCGGTGCGCGGATTCAGCGCGTCGGATTTGCGGTCCACGATACGGTTGAAAGCCATCGCGCACGTTCGCGCACAGACCATCGCTGCGAGAACCAGTCCAAACGTCCGCCAACCCGGCCAGCCGCGATTCTCGCGCGCGGCGACGGCCATGGCCGCCAGCGCGAAGGGCAGTGCGAAGACCGTGTGCGAGAAGCGCACGAAGGAAGCCCATTTTTTAATCAAAGATAACATTGAACCTTGAACTTTGAACCTCGAACCTTGAATTATTGCAACTACGGCGTGCCAGGTTTTGGTGGCGATACGGTTCCAGTGCGCTTTTTGACGAGCTTGTTTCGTTCGGCGGTTTGCACGCTGGCCTTAAAAATACGAATCAGCTCCTCGCTCTCACTCAGTATAAACACAAGCTGGGGATCTTCTCGCAACCAGCGCTTTCGCTCGATCAAACGCGCCCAACGGCGGGTTTCACGCAATTCCTTGAGGCAGATTTTCATTTTGTGGATGAAATCTTCGGCGGATTCCGGTGCTTGGGCTTCGCCGTGATTCCCATAAGGCGAAGCTCCTGATCGCAGAAATTGCCCCGCGATATGATTCCCTGCCCGCGAGTTTGGCAATTTCTCCGAAACATCAATCACTGCTGAGGCGAATTCCAAGAGCCGCTCTTCCAGGTCATATTTCCGGCCTGTGTTCTCAGTGGATGTGCGCTGTCCGATTTTTTTCTGTTCAGGGTTCAAAGTTCGAAGTTCAAGGTTCAAGGTTTTCAGCGTTTGAATGGATGTTTCCCCTTTTTCATTTCATTCCTTTTCCTCATTCCACCGCGGCGCGAGTTGGTTCGCCACGCCGAGATGATCGAGCACACGTGCAACAACCGTGTCCACGACATCCTGAATTGTTTTCGGGTTCGCGTAAAAACCCGGGTTCGCCGGCAGAATCACCGCGCCCGCCAGCAACAGCAGTTCCATATTTTTAACATGCACCAGGCTGAACGGCGTCTCGCGCGGGACGAGAATCAGTTTTTTTCTTTCCTTCAGCACCACGTCCGCTGCGCGCAGCAAAACGTCCTCGCTGTAACCGTGCGCGATGCGGCCCATCGTGCCCATGGTGCAGGGAATGACCACCATCGCATCGGGTGGGTTCGAGCCGCTGGCAAAGGGCGCGTTCATGCTTTTGACGTTGTGCGTCCTGACGCCAGCGGGCAGGCGCAGGCCGCCGGGCAGTTCTTCGGCGATGACCTGCGGCGCGTAATTGCTCATCACGACGTGAATTTCATGCGCGCGGGAATCCAAATTATCGAGCAACCGCTGCGCGTAAAGCGCGCCGCTGGCTCCGGTGATGGCAACGAGTATTTTCAATCAAAGGCGTTTGTCGCTGGCAAATTATGAACGAATTCAACGTCGCGGACAAGCCGCGCGCGAGAATCGTCCTCGTTCTCGTCCTCGTCCTCGAAACCGGCGATACGATTACGAGAACGAGGACGAGAACGAGGACGATTGGGAATTTATCAAAACAGCTTGAGTCCGGTTTCCCCATCCGCACAATGGCTGCGTGTCCAAGTCACTGGCAATCATATTTGTCGCGGCGTTCTTTTGGGCGGGGTGTGCAACCACGTCAACCCCGCCGGAAGAAATCATTTCGTCGCCGCCGATCATGTCCAATGAAGCATCTTCACTGAACTGGTCGGATACCAACGTCGTTAAAAAATTCCCCGCCCCACGGGCGAGCAGGCTGGGAACGCCGGCAGCCAGGATAAATCCGTCACCCGCCGCGCCGGTGACAACGTGGACTTCGCTCAATCGCTTGGCCGCCGAAAACAAAATCGGCGCGCCGCATCGGTTGTCCGGTACGCCCGTGGCCACGTATGCGGTGGGTTCGGCGAACGGCACGATGGTTTTGGAAATCGGCAGCCGCGACGCGACCTGGAACGGCACAGAAATTCAACTCGGTTTCGCCCCGGAATTCATTGACGACCAGATTTTCGTCCACGGCCTCGATTTGCAGAAAAACCTTGAACCGTTGATGTCCGGGTCGCCGCTGACGTTTGGCAATCGCGTCATTGTGATTGATCCCGGCCATGGCGGGGTGAACGTCGGCACGCACAGCGTTCTTGACGGGCGGTTTGAAAAAGAATTCACGCTTGACTGGGCAAAACGGCTGGCACCGCTGCTCGAACAGGAGGGCTGGCGGGTGTTTTTGACGCGCACGAGTGACGTGTACGTGACCAATGCAGATCGCGTCGTGTTCGCCGAAGCGCATCATGCTGACGTGTTCATCAGCCTGCATTTCAATACCACACCTGATCGCGATAAAAAGCCCGGCGGTCTTGAAACCTATTGCATTACGCCGACCGGTATGCCGTCCACGTTGACGCGCGGTTATCCTGATATCTGGTCGCAGATTTTTCCCAACAACGCTTATGACGCGCAAAATCTCCAACTCGCTGTCCGTGTCCACAGCGCCTTGTTGCGCGCGACGGACCTGGAAGATCGCGGCGTCTGTCATTCACGGTTCGACACGGTTTTGCGCGGACAAAATCGCCCGGCGATTTTGATTGAAGGCGGTTTTATGTCGAATCCGCACGAAGCCAGGCTGATCGAGAACCCGGAATTCCGGCAGAAATTGGCTGAAGCCCTGGCTACTGCATTAAAATGAACCGCACAAAACATATTCTCGTCACCGGCGGCGCGGGTTTCATCGGGTCGCACCTTGTCGAGCGTCTGCTGGCCGAGGGCAAAAAGGTCGTCGTCATTGACGACCTTTCGACCGGCAGCCTGGACAATCTGCGCACGGTCAAATCGCATCCACGTCTGCGCGTGGTCCAATCGAAAATTTCCGCGTGCGCCGGACTGTCGAAACTGGCCGCAAACGCCGAATTCATTTTTCATCTGGCGGCGACGGTCGGCGTCGAGTTGGTGGTGAAATCCGCATTGAGCGTTTTGGAGTCGAGTTTTCACGAGACGCAGGTTTTGTTGCGGGCCGCCGCGGCCAGACGCACGCCGCTGCTGCTCACCTCGACCTCGGAGGTTTACGGCAAGAGCCAGAAGCCCGCGTTTGGTGAGGACGACGATCTGCTCATCGGCCCGCCCGGGCAATCACGCTGGAGCTACGCCTGCTCGAAGCTGACTGACGAATTCCTGGCGCTGGCCTACGCGCGGGAAAAATCGCTGCCAGTCATCATCGCGCGGCTGTTCAACACCGTCGGCCCGCGCCAGACCGGTCGCTATGGCATGGTGCTGCCCCGTTTCATCGCCGCGGCGAAAAAGGGCGAACCACTGAAGGTTTTCGGCGATGGCACGCAAACGCGCTGCTTTTGCCACGTAGGCGACGCGGTGGAAGCACTGGTGCGATTGCAAAATTGTCCGAAGGCGCGCGGCGAAATTTTCAACGTCGGTGGCACAGAGGAAACCAGCATCCTCAAACTCGCGCGATTGGTGGTGAAAACGCTGGATTCAAAATCGAAGATTCAACTCGTGCCGTATGCCAAAGCCTATCCGCCTACGCCAAAAGGCTTCGGCGCGACAAGTGCCCCGGAGTTTGATGATATGCGGAGGCGCAAGCCGATGGTGAAAAAGCTGGAACGTTTCGTGAAGTTCAAACCGCAGACGACATTGCACGAAATCATCCGGCTGACGGCGGAATGAATTTGTCAGGGCAGACTTTGAGGTTTGAGCGTCTCACAAAAACCGTTACGCTTTCGCGGTGAAAATTTCCATCGTCGTTCCGGCCTTCAACGAGGAAAAACTGCTGGGCGAAACCCTCATGCAGATCAAGTCGGCGAGCGGCGCGTTCGCGCGATGCGGATGGGAAACCGAATTGATCGTCTGCGACAATAACTCCAATGACCGGACGGCGGAAATCGCGCGGGCGGCGGGCGCAACCGTCGTATTTGAGCCGGTCAATCAAATCTCCCGAGCGCGAAATTCCGGGGCGACGGCGGCCACTAGCGACTGGCTGGTTTTTGTGGACGCCGATTCCCATCCCAGCGCGGAATTGTTTGCCGACATGGCAAAAGAAATCTGCTCCGGCAATTGTCTGGCAGGTGGCGCGACCCTTCGCTGGGATCGAGGGACTTTTTTCGTCGCCCTGATTACACGGCTCGTGAACTTTGGGTTCCGTTGGCGGCGATTGCTCATCGGCGCGTTCATCTTCGTCGAAACGGCGGCGTTCCGAAAACTCGGCGGCTTCAGCCAGAAAGCGTTCGCCGGTGAGGAGTTGGAACTGAGCTGGCGATTGAAAAAGCTGGCAAAGGAAACCGGAAAACGATTCGTGATCCTGCACCGGCATCCAGTCGTTACCTCCGCGCGGCGAAGGCAGGATCTTTCAGTCCCCCGGCTGTTCCGGGGAGTGTGTGGCCTGCTGTATCATATTATTTTCAAACCGCACCATTTCACGGCCAATCGCGAAGCTGCCCGTGCATGGTACGACGGGCAAAGGTAGTTAAGGTTTAATACCCTCCCGCGCGAGCAGTTCGCGCTTCCGGTTTAATCCGCCGGAGAAGCCACCCAGTTTTTTGTTTGCCGCCACCGCGCGATGGCACGGAATCAAAACCGGGATTGGATTCGCGCCGCACGCGCCACCCACGGCGCGGACGGCCTTTGGTTTGCCCACGGCGCGGGCAATTTCACCGTAACTTTTGGTCCGGCCACGGGCGATTTTCCGCAACGTGTTCCAAACCTTCCGTTGAAACGTTGTGCCATTGGAAAAATCAAGCGGCGGAAATTTCCCGGGCGAACGTCCGGCGAGAATATTTTTTAACGCGGCAGCGGTGGCGCGATGCCAGCGGCGGACTTTGGCGGGAATTTGTAGGAGACGACGTGAGGAGTCTCTGACTAAAGCGCCGGAAGCTGAAGAAATTTGAGACTCGTTACCTCGTCTCCTACAACTGACGGCTCGCGAGGATCGGTCTTCGTTTGACTTCGACCCGACAGGCGCTCGCCCCACCGATGGAAAGTCCAGTTCCGCCAGACCTTTTTCCGAATAGCGTGCGACAAACTGGCCGTCGCTTGTGAAAATCGGCAGTTTGACAGATTGCGATTTCATCCACAGTTCACTCAGTGGTTGCGTATGAAAACGCAGATGGTGCCGAACAGGATGACGAATAATATGATGGCGAAAAAGATGAAGCGGTTGCGCGCAATGCGCTTCTCGTAGCGCATCGGACGAAGACCATGCACGCCACCGGCGGCCAGATAGGCGACGAGCCGCGGATTGCTGGTGGTCGGCCGGCGGAAATGGTTCCGGATGCGATTGAAGAGCGCGGGCAAATCGTATTTACGCACTCCGAGATCGTTGAATTGATCGGGCGCGGCGGTCTCCTCGGTGTCAGACAAGGATTTTACCTCTTCAAAAACCGGCTCATGCACCGGTGGCGGCGGAGACGGGGCTGGTTCGTGCGCGCGGGCGATGGTCGCACCGTGCGGAATGGCGGTGGAACGAAATTTCGGCGTGGACACGCGCTGAAGTTGCGTATCGAGCTTCTTGATTTCGGATTCGAGCGCGGCAATCTGGTCGTTGAGGGCGCGCGAACGGTCGGAAATCGGGTCGTTTTTTTTCTTCGCGGGCCCCATACGACAATTTCAGCGCCGCATCAAAACGGCGACCAGCACGGCCAGGGCAATCAGCACCAGCGGCCAGGTCATCGCCAGACCAAATCGGCATAACTCGCCAAAACTGGCATTGGCGAACGGCAACCGCTCGGGTTCGGGCGCTGGCAGCGCGGCGTCGCCGCCACCCTTTTCGCCGTCCAGGACGGAAAATTTGAGCCGCGCGGCGTTCCATTCCATGCGCGCGTTTTCGATGGTGGTGAGGCCGCGGGTGAGTTCGATGCTGAAATTATCCTTCGTCCACGTTTCATCGTGGATGGCCTGGATTTTGTCGAGGGCGTCCCGGAAATCGGTGACGGTCTTGACCATTTGCTCGGCATCGCGGCGGGCATTGAACTCGGCTTCTTCGAGCAGGCCGAGGCCGCGCGTGAGATGGTGAATCATTTCCTGGCGGCCGGTTTGAAATTCCGTCTGGCGGCGGCGCAATTCCTCGAGCGCGGCGCGTTCGCGCTCCAAATCATCCTGCGCGTGTTTCAACTCGGCGAGTTTTTGCTGCGCCTCGACGACCTTGCGATCCACCTCGTCGCGCGTCGGCGCGCGGAGCGGGTCGTTGGGTGCGGGCGTGCCGTAAGGCGATTTGTGCGCTTGAAAGTCGGTGTCCACAAACTCCGTTGCATCGTAATCAGAAGCCATGTGACGACTTTAGCCCTGCGGCGCGAAAGTGTAAAGTGGTGTTTGCGCTTGTCAGCATGGAGAGCGAGGCCTAAAGTTCGCCCGTCAGTGACGCAATTTGAACTTTTGACATGATTGAGCTGATTCAGTTTCCGTGGAGTCCGTTCTGCATCGTTCAGCGGCGCATTTTGGAATTTGCCGGAGTCCGCTTCAAAATCATCAATATCCCCAACCAAGATCGTTCCCTCGTCTGGAAACTGACCCGGCAGCGTTATTACGGTGTCCCCATCATCAAGGACGGCAAAAACGTCATTTTCGAAATCAGCGACGATTCCCAGGTCGTGGCCAAATATCTGGACGAGGA
>Ga0187889_10005434_pt1 | contig 9979 bp, 11 predicted proteins | sample June2016WEW_7_10_2_FD_132992 | JGI IMG/M metagenome (GOLD analysis project Ga0187889, IMG submission 132992) | Peatland microbial communities from SPRUCE experiment site at the Marcell Experimental Forest, Minnesota, USA - June2016WEW_7_100 | ecosystem: Environmental > Terrestrial > Soil >...
CCAGCCGGCACCTACTACCGGGGCCGATCGGGAAGTGCTTCTGGAACCAGTGCGGGTAAATCGGAAACGATTGCGAGAGATGTTCTCGACCGGAGTTGCCGAATTGGAGTCCGTCTTTCAATCAATTCTTTCCCCCTCTACCCTGGCAGAACTCCAGCGAATCGCCCGCCTGGGAGAAGAGGAGTTTCATTACCCTGCAGAGTTGTGGGTCAGGACGGTTTACGAGTTTGCCGCCTCGTATCAGAAATCTGTGATCAGTCGGGATCATATTATCCAGGCCTTAGCACCGCTTTTCCGTGGGAGAGTGTTCACGTTCCTGATGGAGAACCGAAACACTTCTGCGGACGAGGTCGAGAACAATATCGAAGGTTTGTGCCTTGAGTTCGAGCGATTGAAACCGTATCTGCTACAGATGTGGGATTCAAGAGAGTGAGATAACTATGCGGGAAATGATTATCAGAGAACTGAATCAGTCGCTGCACGAGATTGCCAGGGGGTTCGCCCACTTCCTTCCTCGTCTTATCGTGATGCTGATGTTTGCATTTGTGGGCTGGTTGATCGCGTACGTTGTAAAAGCGGTTCTGCGTAGCATTCTGCAGCTCATCAAATTCGACAAGCTCTCAGAAAAGGCAGGCGCCTCTCAACTGCTCACCAAGGCCGCTTTACCTTCAGCGACGGAAATGTTGAGCCGGTTTGTCTTCTGGGTGATTTGGCTCGGCATTATTCTGATTGGTGTGCGCGTGGTCGGGATACTGGGCCTGCAGGAGCAAATCGCAAGATTCTTTCTTTTCCTGCCGCGTCTAATCGTAGCGATGTTCATCCTGTTTTTCGGACTGTTGGCAGCTAGCTTCTTTTCTCGCGCCGCTCTATTGGCCGCGGTGAATGCGAATGTGCCTTCACCCCGGATTTTGAGCTTCGCTCTTCGCAGCATGATCATTGTTTTGGTGTTGTCGATCGTCTTTGAAGAACTAGGTCTGGCAGAGCAGACCATGCTGGTTGCCTTCGGAATTGCCTTCGGAGCCCTGATGCTTGGCTTGGCAATCGCATTCGGCATGGGGGGCAGAGACCTGGCCCAGCGCCTCCTGGAGAAGATGTTTGTTCGCGGGAAGAAGGAGGAAAACGAAGACGAACCGTCGCCGCTCTAGGAGGCTGCGGAAAAACAATGAAGTGCCGCAGGACGCGGTGCGGTAACCAATCCAGCGTTGCTGGGACAAAAGGCAACATTGCCATTCTGTTGCTCAACGCTGAACGGCAGTCGATTGGAAACAAGAATTAGACGGCTGCTAGTCACAGATCACCTCCGCAAGCGCGGACCCAATCGGTAAGGAACTGCACAAGGCCCTCTGGCGGACGGATCCACGTCTGGGCAGCCGTAAAGCGGTACGTGGGCCGGACCAGTACGGTCAGGCCCCTGCCGTTTAGAACACGAAATGCATCCTCGTCTGTTGTGTCGGCGCCGAGATACGCGACCGGCACGTCCAGACAATGCTCGGAAAGTACTGACCTCACAACATCGCCTTTGCCGCGCAGTGGTTCGCGAAGTTCTACTCCACCATCGAATTCCACCAGCAACAGATGGCGCTGCTGGGCAAGCGGCGACAGCACGCGGTAAGCTGCAGTTTTGGCGTTTTCCATCTCGGGCGGATTCAGACCTCTCCAATGGACAGCGATTGCACCCGGTTTTATTTCGACCGATCGGGCCAGACCTGCATCCCAGAGCCTAACGTCCGCTTCGGCAAGGGCCTGCTGCATGTCATCGCTAACGTGGTCGACGAAATACCGGTCGTCTGCGTGTAGCCGCTCGATTCCGTAGATCCCCCAGATTTCGGGGTGAGGATTTAGGCCGAGCAGCGGCGGAATTTCCCGCGCCGAGCGCCCGCTGATCAACAGAACGCGCGTGCGGCACGTGCTCATGATGCAATCGAGGAGCTCAGGAATCGTCGGATAGGGAAATGCCCGATGGCGCTGCGCCGAAGATGGCGCGATGGTTCCGTCGTAGTCCAGCAGCAGCACACGATCTCGCGCCCAGCCCAATTGGTAAAAAAAAGGTCGGATGGGTCCCTCACGGCTCTCACGCTAACGGCGGTGCTCATTGTTTCTCCATTCGGCCAACCCGGGGCGGCCGTGTTCCTGAACGCCGGGGCCAACAGAAGAGATGCACGAGCGCAGATTAGCGCGGAAACTGAGGAAAAGCTGAAAGTTGGGCGCTAGAACACGGTCGGTGGCCCCCAGGTCGGCAGCGAATCCCCAGGTTCAACACTCGCTTTCGACACCAAATAGTATAGGGTTGCAAGACGCTCGAAGAAAATACAGTCGGCAGGGTATTCGCCAGACAAAAAGGCCTTAGGTACGTTGGTGGTGTGCTTACCTACCCTGATGATTGCCTTCGGGGTTGCTCAATCGGTTAAGAACTTCCGCATCCAGTCGTCCAGTCATCTCACGTTGTCGCTTTCCGGAGCAGCGGCGGCCATAATTGTCAGCGGTTTCCTCAACGTATCGCGCGCCCGACACAGCGATGGGCTCACCCGAGCGTTCTCAGTGATTGGGAATCTGTTAATTCTGGTGCTTGCAGTGGGGATTGCATGGCCTGTCCGCTACCACCTGCTACACAATTGGCAGGCATTGGGAATTCTGATCGTAACCGTCATCGAACTGTTGTTTGCCTTCCGCCGTGGATGATAAGGGGAGATTTGTGGGCGTGCATTCATGAAGAACTTTGCCGCTGGGCTTTGCCTTAATCAATACCTGCGGATCTGGTCTGAGAAGTTGATGCGGCCTGGGCAAGCGGAAAGGCGTCAGGACAGCACCGCCGCGCTGGCCCAAAAAGCCTCAGTGACCTCCGCACCAGCCAGCCGCGCGGAACCATGGAGTGAGGGTCGCCCTGCCTGTAATCGCCTCTGGTTTGATGGACGCCGGGGCTGCTCGCTCTTGTGTTGCTATAGGTGGCAATCCCTAACGGAATCGAGGTGCGAGGGATTTACTTTTTCATTCCGCACCAGTTCCGCTTTTGACACGGACGATGACGGATTATCAGTGATTTTGGCAGTCCTGAGTAGCCTGTAAGTTGTTGAATTACCGATTACGGGGATTTTGACACGGTAGAGGTCAGGAGTTCGAGTCTCCTCGTGCCTACCATTTTATTTTCAGTAAGTTGCGTCCATCCTAGCGGTTCAACACCCTCTCTGCCAGCCCGTAGTTCCAGCCCGCTTTTCGGTGTGAATCATTCAGCTTACGACTGTTTCCCTATGGGGATAATCCCTGGGAACGTCCCGTCTGTCCCCGGTTTTCCTACTGGCCTACTTTTACTCCGGCCTTGACACATCGCCAGTCGAAAAGATGAAACCCTTGACTGGCTACGGTGGTACTAACCAAACCCGGCTGCACTCAACCCTGAACTACGTCAGCCCGATACAGTTCGAACAAACGCCGACCGAAGCAGACTATGGAAAAGCAGGAAAGCAAAAACCGCTTTCCAACCTTCCAACAGCCACGACGACTACGGGGTACGTATTCTGAGGGCAAGGTCATGAAAAAAACTGTTCCGCTGGTCGTCGAGGCGGTGGGCATTTCCACGGCCTGTTGGGCTGCGCGTTAAAACACCCATCCAAATCGTCGTGAGGGCAAGGTCAAGGAACCGTGCTCTCCGTACTTTTGTCCGTTCGGGAATGAGAGCGGATTAGCGGATAATTGGGAGCAGGTCAGGCAACGCTAACGGGCACATTGCGGCGGTATCGCGCTCCCCTGGTGAAGATGTTGTTTGGCGAGCACACCTTGCAGTTTTGCTGGTCGAGAGAAAATCCGTGGGCTTCCATCACCTTTCGGATATACCATCCGATGAATTGTTTCACTCGATCCTTTTTCACAACTTCGCCGAAGCGTTTGGTGAGTTGGGCTGAGAGAGCTTCAGCCGCAGGTTTGATAAGGTCTGAAGCAGTTTCCATGCGGATCATTGCATCATCACTCTCAATGTAGTCTTGAATGGACCGGAGTGTTTCCTCTTCGGCAGCGCCTCTGTAGCTACCAAAATCGTCTGGCTGGAGATTGGCTAGGTTGTTCATGCTTCCTCCCTTAACTGTTTCGCTTGTGAATTGTCTTCCAGTACGCTTCTAATATAGCGTATCGTTAAGTCGTTGTCGAGCCTAATCTACCCGTCGGTCTTGCTCCAACAAGATGGGGCGCTTCGCGTGCAGGCAATTTTGCTCTCGATGGGAAATACAGGGACAGACGGGATGTTCTCCTTGAGATGCGCAACGGTTTGCCTCCCCAATTCCTCCGCTTCGGCCCTTGCCTCCGCCCGAACGGGTAGCGCGCCAGCAGGTCGGTTGCAGAGCGATGGCGGTAACCCTGTTCCTGAACTATGGAAGGGTAAAACCAATTTCACTCGCGCGCTTGGTATAAGCGCCCCACCATTCCGGGGGCAATTTTCCATCGTCCTTCAGCTTTTTGACAACTTTGTGTGGGTCAACGAGCAATATGTATCCTTGCTTCTTACTCCCATAGGGCGCAACCTTGACGAATCCAAGTTCCGCCAGTTCTTTCACCCGCTCTTCCCAGGAACGTACATTACGGCCCCTGCTTATGAATCCCGCTGAATACGCGAAAGCCTCTATGTCAGTCACTTCAATGAAATAATCGTCAAAACCCCGGCACCATAGTTCAAAGTAAGTGCGGGAGACGTCGCGGCCCTTCTTCCGGTCAAACATCTGCTCAAGAAGCGTCATGATAAGGCCCAGAGTGCGCGGAATCGTAGTGAAGCCTTTCACCGATTTCCGGTTCCAAAGTTCCGACACACAATTTGGGAATAGCTGATCGCGCAATTCCCTGCGCTTTTCTTCCAGTTTCGACTTAGATGAAGCAGCCATGCGCTATCTCCATTTTCATAAAAGCCGCGTCGGTACATTTCTATGGAGCCCGCGTCGGTACCAACGCGGGTCCTCGCTTTCCCCGACTTGCCAAAACGGAGGGCAATCTCAGGAGCTGTTAGGGATTGTCACTCAGAACGATCGTATTTTCAATGACTTAGGGGGGGCATTATTAACTGTTAAGCCTATGCCATTTCAACACGCCCCAGCTTCGTTCTGGCGCAAGGACGCGTGAACATCTCAAATTGTAGCGCACATGCGCCGAGGAAATATTGCAAATGAAGCGCTTACGCACCACGGTTAGTGCTCAGAGTTATCCGTAGTTTTCGCCGTGATCCGATGTGCTCAATGTGCTCCGAAGTGGCGAGATGTTCGGGGGGGCGCTCGGATGGTCTGGCCACGGAATGCGTCGACTGCCGGGCACGTCGGCCATCTTCCGCACCCGCTCAGCAACTGACAAACCGGAGTACCAGGTCGCGTTGCCTGAGCTGTGCGATACTCCGATAGTTGGAACTGCGCCGCTGGCCGCTCCCCCGATGCTCGGAGGCATTCAGGCCCTTCGTGAATCGCGCCAGGGGAATCGCGCCAGGGGAGTCCTGCGAAAGAATAGTTTGGAAACGAGGTTCTGAGCATGAACGTCTACATCGCCAACTTCGGTTCACCTAACTGACACTGACCTTGCCTTCCTTCTCATCGACGGTCTGTTTCAAGGTCTTGCCCCTTGTCTCAGGAACTAGTCTCGCGAACGTTGCGGCCATTAATGTACCTACAAAGCCAAACGCCATCGCCAGTCTGGCGTCCCCACCGAGCTTCTGGGCAATGAGAAGAGATACCAATGGTCCCAATCCCGCGCCAATCGCCCGGCCCATGTAATAAACGAAATTCACGCCCTTGGCCCGAACACTTGTTGGGAACAGTTCAGAGAGCCATACACCCTGCACTCCGGAATAGCCGTATCCGGCTTGCATCCACAAGTAGGAGAAAAACAGGAGCGAGCCGATGGCCGTTTCGTTGGTAGCATGTACTCCCAACCGAAGCAGCAGGCCAAAGAAGAGATACCCCGCCGTTCCCACCAGCGCCGCGGTCATATAGGCTCGCTTGCGCCCGACCTTGTCGGAGATTGAGCCAGACAGGAAGTACGCGCTCATAGTAGCCAGCGTTGCCCAGTACCCTATGATGGCAAAATTGGCCGGTCCGATCTTGTAGATCCCTATCCACGTCGAAGGCCCAAAGGTGATGACCGAGTAGGACCCAAAGAATCCGCCGGTTATGACAAACAGCATGAGAATTGTCGTGCGCCGCAGTTCGGGGGCGAAAAGATCCTTAATGGAAGTTCGCACTAGCGCGGCTTTCGATCCCTGTTCTTTCAATGCCAGCCACATCTTCGACTCGGGCATAAAGATCCGAATCAAAGCCCCTAACACCGCAATAGCTCCCAAGTAAGCAAAAGCATACTGCCAGGCATTTGCCCCATACCGAATGACTGTAACTTTATAGAGCACGATGGAGATAAAGCTGCCGACGATAAACATGCAGTGCATCAGGCTGTTCACGGCGCCGCGTCTTTTGGACGGCCATGCTTCGTTCAAATACGCATATGCGATGCCGGACTCGCCTCCGATACCCAGGCCGGTGACAATTCGGAAGATGAGCAACCAGGTGTAATTAGGGCTCAAGGCAGACGCGAGTGTTCCCAGGCTGAAAAGGGCTACAGTGACCGACAGCCCCAACCTTCTTCCATAACGATCCGCTAGGTGCCCAAAAAGGATTCCACCGGCAATTCCTGTCAGATAGCTGGCACTTTGTATCACCATTATGGAAGTAAAACTTGTCTGGAAGTACTTCGATATAGGAACGATGAACTGGATAAAGATGGAATAATCCGCGCCGTCAAATATGGTGCCGACAAAAGCGAAAAACAGAATCGTATAGCGCTCACGTCGCGTGTAATGTATTACTTGCATTCCGGGACTAGCACCCGGCTTGCTGGCGCTTTGCGTCTCCATGCAGCACTCTCCCCGAGTCCTACGGCCACACTGGTGTTGTGAGCTTCTGTATTTCGTTGCTGTGTACTACACGGCTGAGGCTCGGCGTTTTCGCGTTCTCGCCACGCACCTCAACACGTCTATCTGCTTGCGCCGACAGGCTCGAGTAACATGCCCGCCGCCACTAGCGCCTTCCTGATCAGCTCTTTTCGACCTGTATCTACGGGGATTTCCGGGAACCTGACATACGGCGACCTCAGTTCCCCGAGTTGGAACAAGGCCTCTTTCGTACAGCCGAAATGGCTGATTACAGGTGTCGGCTCCTGATTCTCGAACACCGCCTTCATCAACGGGATGCACGACTTGTTGTAAATCTGCTTGGCTCTTTCCGCATCACCCTTTAATGCGCATTTCACCATCTCGGCCCATATCGGCGTGCCGATTACGCTTATCCCGATCAGGGCGCCGTGTGCGCCGTGCAAGAGCATTCCCAACAGCGGAGGCGCGTCGTTTGCCGTCAAGACCGTGGTCTTCTGGTTGAGTTCGTTCCAGGCTTCGGCATACCGGCTCACTGTGCCGCAGGCCGCTTTAATCGCCACTACGTGGGGCAGTTCGACTATTTGCTTCAAAGCCGGGATGGAATACGACACCCCGCTTGCATCGGGATACTGAAATACGATCATCGGTATTCCGATCTCGCGGTCCAGTGTCTGGAATAGTTTGTAAACCACTTCGTGTATCTTGCTGAGTTGTCTGTAGGGCCGGATATCCAGAAGTGGAAGGACCAGAAGTCCGTCAGCGCCTGCGGCCGCCGCAGTGTTGCCTTCCGCGACCAGATCTTCCAGTCTTGTTGCTTCGATGCCCGCGAATAATTTCTTTCTGGGTGGCAGGGCCTCCCGGGCGGCTGCCACTACCTGTTTCCGCTCGGCGGAACTCATCGCCAGGATTTCGCCGGCGTGCCCGTTCACCACTACTCCGGAGACTCCGGTCACGCTGGCGGTGCGGGCGATATGCTGCTTTAGGTCATCGAAGTCGACAGCACCGGTTGAGGTGAAGGGGGTAACTGTAGCAGGAAGGAGATGACCTTCAAGTTTCAATTTCACGTTGCAAAGCTCCTCGCTCTAAAAAGTCTTGTGTTGCGATTTGTTCACGGCGGCCGACTGTCCCGCCACCCGTCCTGAGATAAGTGCCCACACCAGGTGAAGTCCGTGGCCTTTGAGCTGGAGTCCGCTTTGACCGACTCCGCCGGCGGCATACAGCCCCGGAATCGGCCTTCCCTGTTTGTCCAGAACCCGGCAGTTGCTATCGACCGCGGCTCCGCCTTCGCATACAGTGATCATCGCCTTTACCTGCCCAAGGGCGAAGAACGGAGGAGACAAATGCGCGGTGGCCGCGGACAACTTGGCGGCGTCCAGCTTGAGCGATTGCGCCAGTGAGGGAGCATCGTCGGCCCAGCGCACCAGATCAGGCCGGCCGCGTTCGTAGTCACGGAAGTAAGCGAAGGCAACCCCCGGCGCGGTCGAAATGAACCACGGAAACCGGCTGAACTGCCGCGCGATGCGTTGGTCGCCGATCACGTATCCGCTGCGCGAAGGCGTGAGCGCCAGCTCGTCGATCGGGCGCATCTTCTCGCCGAGCCGCCTGCCTGTATCGTCGACGAGAACGGCCCCGGCCTCAAACAAGGCGGGTGCCGGCGACATATGGGCGATCAACAACCGCTTGGCAATGGGCGCCAGCAACGACTTAGGTGCGTGCGTGATGTAGGCCGCCGCCAGCACCCGCAGCCAACGCCATGTGGGCAACGCCTCGAACCATGGACTGGTGGCCTGAGGCGGTAGCCGCAATTGCGGACCGATAATCAGGTCCATGCATTTCATGTCCGCGCCTGCATCCATAGCCATCCGGTGGCCGTCTCCCGTGCTGTGTTCGTTGACGGGAATGGCGGCCGCCGCCGGCGGAGGCAAGAACCGCTCGCGCATTTCGCGCGAACCGGTGAAATCCCCGGACGCAAGAACAACGCCGCCGCGTGCATGCAGTTCGCGCGTGGCGCCGCCGCTCCGATAGCGCACCCCAACCACTTCATCGCCGGAACGCACAAGGTCGGTGACAGCGCAGTCAAAGCGAACGCTGGCGCCAAGACGCACGGCCTCTTTGTGCAGCGCTTGCAAGTAGATTCTTGCGCCCGGGACAGCGTTCAGCATTCGCGGCACCCGGTTCGGCGGTTCGGGAAACGGCCCGACGAAGACTACGCCGAGGCGCTCAAGCCAGGCGATCGTCGGCCCCGCTTCTTGGGCCAGCAAACGCCGCAGGTGCTCCGGTTCGAGCACAGGTTCGTTGGCGAGGGCGATATCTTCAGCAAAGGCGTCAGCATCATCTTCAACGCCCGCAATACGTTGCAGGCGCGTCCCCGCTGCCGAGACGGAGCCCACCGCTTTGGAGGTCGTACCCCATAGACCAGAAAGCTTCTCGAGAACGGTCACCTGCGTGCCCGTGCCCGCCGCCGAAGCCGCTGCCGCCAATCCCGCGGCCCCAGCGCCAACAACCACAACATCGACCGCGTCCTCCTGGACAATACTCTCCGGGTTCGTTTCACGAGAATGTGGCGCTGCAATATCCGTATGCTTCATAAATCTTCCCTTATTCCTACAGGCGGCGATCGTTTCGGATTTTACTGCTCCCGAGCTGTTTTACAAGGCCAAAACTCCAATTCGTGCGCCGGCTTGTCAGTCGTCCGACCAACACGGCATCGAGCCTGCGTCTTGCAAGTGCCCTGTTGGTGCGCGCCTTCGACACAACTAACTTGTATGGGTAATGTTTCGTGCGGCCTTTCCAAAGCCGGTCCGTTGTCGAACATGTCCCCTTCCAACGCCGCCGGCTGCGTACCGTGGCCAGAAATTCGGTTGGCAATTTGCGGCACTGACGTTGAACGCGTCGGGTCAACACGTCATCCGTCGTGTCAACCAAGCGATTTCGCGATTGGAAGAGACAGCTAATACAGAAGGTAGTCCGCCTTGCCAAACCCGATTTCAGGGAAAACTCACGGATGGCGGCACCCTGACCAGCGGAATCCGGCGATGGTCACCCATCGCCCCTCAAACTCGCCAGCAACCCCGAATACCGCCTTTGCGGTCG
>Ga0187889_10005441_pt1 | contig 9972 bp, 10 predicted proteins | sample June2016WEW_7_10_2_FD_132992 | JGI IMG/M metagenome (GOLD analysis project Ga0187889, IMG submission 132992) | Peatland microbial communities from SPRUCE experiment site at the Marcell Experimental Forest, Minnesota, USA - June2016WEW_7_100 | ecosystem: Environmental > Terrestrial > Soil >...
ATCCCGCCGCGCAGGAGCAGCAGTTCCGGGCATGGTCGCAGGCTCAGAGCCGCGCCATTATCACCGTGAACGACCTCAACGCGGAACACTTCAAGCTCTTCAAGGAGCCGTTGCCGAACGCGGCTGAGTTGGCCGACGAAGTACAGCGCGAGCACACGCTGGGCCACAAAGACTTCACGCTCAAGGCCGCATGGGAGCGCAAGTTCAACGTCCCGGCCAAACGTGCGGAGATTCAGGCAGCGGAGCGCAAGTCGGAGATCGACGCCGCTGTTGCCGCCGCCCGCAAGGAAGATCGCCAGAAGCAGGGCGCAAATCCAGGCCTCGTTACTGGGCAGCCTTCAAGGTTCTCAAATTACAAGCCTTCCGACGCCAACTCCGGCAAGGAGCCGTGGAAGGTTGCACCAAACCAACGCAAGGCAGCAAATCAGCCGTGGCGCGACAAGTTTGCGGAGAAGGTCCGCGCGGCTGCGTAAGATTTGAAGTTCAAGGAGAAGTGAGATGGCCTTTCTAGCGCCGCTGTTTCCAGAGATTCCGGCTACAACGCTGAACGAACTGGTTGACGGGTATGTGTGGCAGAACAGCTACATCTCCACCCCGTTTCAGCGTTACTTCCGCGCTTCCGGCGCATACCGCCCCTTCGGCGGCGGCGCTGCGATGCAGTTCCCGTCACTGTACGCGGGCGCTCAGGGCGGCGCGCTCTACCCCGGCCAGGATGTGACGGTCAATCAAGTGCAGATGATTACCGCCGGAACCTTCCAGCCGAAGTTCTACGAGAAGCACATCCTCGTGAACGAGTTCACCATCTCCGTGCTGAACACCGGCCCCGAAGCCCGCGTGAAGATTCTCGAAGCGTACCTTGAGCAGATGCTTGAGGGCATCGACTTCCAGATCGAGGGCGATATGTTCCGTCACGGCCAAGCGGCCGGCAACGGCGTCAGCGACAACCGTTTGGCGTCGATCGATGGCATCTCGAACGCGGCGAACGACGGAGTGACGCCTTCGTGGGATGGCAACGTCTTCCTAACCTACGCCGGCCAGACCCGCAACGGGGCAATCGGCGCGTCGATGAACTCGACCCCGATCTGGCTTGGCGATGCTTCCGGCAACCCGGCTCCCCCGAACTATCAGGCGCTCCTGAAGTCGTACTCGCAGCCCATCGGCACACCGACTCTCGGCGCGACCTCCTACATCGGGTATACCGCGATTGCGGCCAGCTTCCAGCGCCAGCAGCGGTATGAGACCCGCGATGACCAGAACATCAACTGGAGCGGTATCAAGTTCGAGGACGCGACGATCTTCAAGGACGACATTGTGCCGTCGTCAAGCCCGAAGCAGTCCATCGCCAATCTCTTTACCATCCCCGATGGGACAGCGCCGGCCCCCGGAGCGATTCAGACTGGTCAGTTCGTATTGACCGCCGCCATGCTGGGCAACCAGTCTCTCAGTGGTCTGCCGAACCTTGGCTTCACGTCGAACGCGACTCCGCTCCTGACGGGCGGGTTGAACACCATTGTGGTTGGAGAGCCGCTGTTCTGGCTGGGCGTGGATGATTGGGAGTACCGGCCCTCGAACTCCGAGGACTTCAACTACTACATGATGGACCCGATTCGCTGGCCGCAGAATCCTGTGCTGTATGTGCAGTTCCTCCGCCACGCGCTCAACTTCTACACGCCGACACCGCGGCGTCATCAGCAGACCTACGGAATTCGGGGGTAGGCCGTCAACGATTTTCGCAGTAAGGGAGATGTCACATGCCGAACACGCCGACAGTTGGAGTCTTCATCCCAAACGGCTACTTGAACCTTGGCAGCTTCGCCAGCCCGACTGGGCAGCAGGACGCCTACGGGAACCAATACCCGACCGCGCTTGCCGCCGGGAAGGTTATCGAACTCAGCGCGTCGGAAGCCCGTGTCGCCGCATATCCGGGCACTACGCTGTATGACGGCGCTTACCAGTGCGTCCTGCTCGATTCCAGCGCGACGGCGGCTCTGGCGGTTCAGGGTTTGTCGGCGTGGATTCGCCTCGACTCCGGGGCGACTCAGGGCGCCTTGCCGATGACGACTTACGAGAACGCTACCATCACCACCGCAGACGAAGCGAATACCCTTGGAGCGCCTTTCGCGATGGCCGGCATCTTCGTCAATCCGGCGACTGTGGGCGGCGTGTCGAACACACCGACTCCGGGGCAGTATTGCTTCATCTTCGTGGGCGCTGGCCGGGCGCAGGTTGTTTATAACGGTTCTGCGACCGCAGGAAACAACGTTCTTCCTGTGGCTCCGAACTCCGCTCAACTTGGGCAGTTCGCTCCGGGCGCGGCGGCGGCTTCGATCTATCCGAACGGCACTGCTTTGACCACAACGAGTGGGGCGGCTTCGACTGGTCCGGTGCTGTATCAGGAACTCTTCTATCGGATCGCCAACCAGGGATAAGGAGCGGCTATGTCTGTCGGATCGGCAAGTTATGTCAGTGGGTTCCCGGACGTATTCGGTGGGAAGCTCTTCAATACCATCGACTACTCCGGCCCCACCGCTTACAACAATACGGGGACGCCGGCGACGAGCGGAGACACGATGGACCCGCACTTCTTCGGTTTCCCAAACACCATCGAGACATTCGTTGGCGAGAGTATGGACCAGAGTGGAGCTTACTTCGTCAAGCCGATGCCTCAGAACAATGGCGTGACGGGATGGAAGTTGCGCTGGTTTCTTGCGAACGGAACGGAAGTCTCGAACGGCACCAGTCTCGCAGCGTACACGGTGAAGTTGGCAGCAATCGGGTTCTGACGGGCGAACGGTCAATGGCTTGGGGGTAGGGGGTCAAACCCCTATCCCCTTTTTCTTTGAATGGAGATGGTTATGGCAGAGACACCGAAGTGGAGCAACGGCTTTCAGAGAAGCGATAGTGAATTGAACTCTGAGGGAAAAGCTGCTCGTGACAAGCATTTCACGAGTGAGAGATTCGTTGGACGCAAGGCGACGGCGAAGAAGTTGGCGAAGCGCAAGGTGACACGGAAGGTGCGGTAATGTCTTTCATCGACATGGCGAGTGAGCTTGAGCAGGCCATACCTGGCTTGGACCGCATCTACGCGAAGACACTCGTTAAGAGGGCTTGGCGGGTGGTCAGAGACGCGAACCTGTGGAGCTTTCAGCTTGCTCAGGGCGGTTTCTCGACGCCGCAGGTGCTTACGGCGGGGTCCGTATCGTTGCCGGGAGGGTTGGGGTCCAATCAGCTTGTCGGGGACGCCGTAGCGACCGCGGCGTGGTCTGCGCTGCCGTTCATGTTTGCGCCCACCGTGCAGCAGATTCGCGCCAAAGGCTACTCCATCTACTCGATCATCGCCTTCGACACAACGACCAATCCCCCGTTTGGAACGCTGACTCTAGACCGGCCATTCGTTGACCCGCTGCCGCAGTACACCGGCGTGGGCTACCAGATGTTTCAGGCATACATCCCAGCCGTCAAGGGTTTCAAGCGGTGGCTCAATGTGGCCGATATGTTCAACTGCTGGAGCATCGACATTTGGACATCTCGGCGCACGGTCAACATGCTTGACCCGGCGCGGCTCTACACATCGAATCCGGTAGCGATTCTCGGACTAGGGGCAGACCAGCGCGGAGCAGGAACGCCGACTCCATCGGCTACGCTGGGGCAGCAGCTTTTCGAGTTGTATCCGAACCCTTCAAGCGCGATCTCGTACCAGACCTACTACGTTTGGGACGGGCCGGAACTGGTCAATAATTCCGATGAGTTGCCGTACCCGATCACTCAAGATGTGGTGTTGACCAAGGCTCGGACGTATGCCTACGAGTGGACAGAGGCTCGCAAGGACGTGATGGTGGCAAAGGGCAGCGGCGCGAATTACTCGCAACTCAAGAAAGAGGGGGAAGGCGAGTTTCTGATGCGGTTGAAGACTCTTCGCCTGCTCGATAAGGAAGCGGTGGATTCCTACAACATTCAGATGGGCAACTTCATGGGCGGATTCGTGAGAGCGCCTTACTACAATGCGCAGGTGGGCAGGGCTTCAATGGGCGCTGGAGGGTGGCGGTGAGCGAGTTTTGGCCCTGGATTGGCGAGGAGGATGAATGCCTGGAATTGAGCATTTTCGGTCGAAGGAAGCGTATCGCAAAAGCCGTGCGTATCAACACATCCACGGCATCAAGACTACAGCCCCAGAAGTGTTTGTGGGTGGCAGGAAGCACAAAGTGAAGCACTCGAAGCCGAAGATGGCGCGTAAGAGGTAAGTGGTGGGAGCTTATTCCTATTTGACGTTCGCGCAGCTTGAAGGTGCTCTGTTGCAGCGCCTCCAAGATACTGCGGGCGTGTTTACGACCTCCGCAGAGGCTCAGTTGTACCTGCAAGAAGCTCTGCGGGTGTACAACGCTCAGGTGCAGCCCAACACTGGAATTGTTGATTACGTCTTCGACTTCGACGCAGGGGGTACCTGGCTGAGTATTAACGTGGCAGGTTCCCCCCGCGAACGCACGGTGACGGACGCTGAAATTCAGACGCAGATGGAGTACATGCTGCTGGAGCCTCCAACCGGGCTTACTTGGACCGGAACAACTCAGTTCAACATCACCGCGCTCGAACAGGCGCTCCAGTTCCGCCGCGATGAACTGCTCCAGATGACAGGAGCGAACCCGGTAAACAAGATTCTCTCGGCTCCAGTAAACTCGCAACGCACGATCTTGTCTGATTCCTCCATCGATCTGCGCCGAGTGCGCTGGATTCCCGACTCTTCGGTGTCTTCTGAGGCTCCTTATGCCTTGGGACGCGGCGACGTGGTGAGCGCGGATGCTTATGGATACGCTCTGGCGATTCAGCCGGGAGCGCCGGACTCGTGGCGCGTTACCTCCAGCCCGCCACTTTCATTCGATGTGAGTTGCCCTCCGAACTGCCCTGGACAATGGGACACGATTCAACTCTATGCCGGGAATGCCCTTTCCCCGCCCACAGCGACCATTCTAGGGCTTCCCGACGATTGGTGTTGGGTTGCCATGTATGGAGCCTTGGCGGACGCTCTGGCGAACTCCCCGGAGGCTACAGACCAACTGCGGGCGAAGTATTGCCTCATGCGCTATGAGCGCGGCATGAAAGCCATGATGACGCTGCCGTGGCTGCTCGAAGCCTCGATAGCGAGTTTGCCTGTCGATACGCCGTCGTACAAGGAGATGGACGCCTACGCGCAGAATTGGGAGAACACTTGGCCGGCGGGCGACCCGCAGATTGTGGTAGGGGGAGTGGACCTCATCGCTCTGGCGCCGTTCAACACAGGCGCAACGGTTTCAAGCATCCTTACCGTGGTGGGCAATGCTCAGGTTGACTCCACGCAGCCCGTGCAACTCTCGCGGGACGCGGTGGAGCAGGTATTGAACTATGCGCAGCACGTCGCCTCATTCAAGATGGGCGGGTCAGACTTCCTAGCGACCATGCCGCTGTTGAAGCAGTTTGAAGACTACTGCGCGGCGCAGAATCGCAGGTACGCTGCTCTTTCTATATTTAGACCCGACATGCTGCAAGAGGGCGACAGAAGTGAAGACACTGACCCCCGTTTTGGGCCTCCGCGGAAGGAGGTAAAGCGTGGCGCGTAGACCTGACGACTTTCATGGAATGGACCTGACGAGTCCGGTAAACCGGATTCCGCCGGGCAGGGCTGCGCTCGCGGTCAATACCAGAGCCTATGGTCAAGGGCAGTTCAATCTCCGCAATCCATTGACCGGCGCTATCGTGGTCGATTCAAGTCCGATCGTTCTCGACTCATCAGTGCAATCAATTTGCCGGATGAACGATACGACACCTGCCGGACCACCTTCGGGCTACGTCCTCATCTCCGCCGATGCAGCCGGAAACATCTACGCCAACGATGAAATTGTCTCCACGGGGCACACAGGGAACCCGGTTTCGATCATTCCGTTTCGACCTAACACGTCAGTCCAGCCGTGGGCTTACATTGGCGACGATGCGCCATATCCCAACGTCACTGTCGATTCGTCTTTCAACTGCGCGGGAATGATAAAGGTTCGCTCAGACGGTCTTTCGCGCAAGATGGGAATTGCGGAGCCTCAAGTAGCTCCTACGGTGACTTTCCCCGGCGGCGGGTCGGGCGCTTCGCTGATCTACTACTACTACACCTACCGCGCCTCCGAGACTGGGGCGGTATCGAATCCGTCTCCAGTGTCGATTCCAGGCACCAACTCGCAATCGAACCCCACTGAGACTCAAAACGCGGCCAGCGGGGGAGTCGTCAATCCGAACGTCACCATCAACGCCACGCAGTATGAAGGAAACGGGACGCAGATTAGAACCAAAGGAGGAGTGGCCCCAGGAACCGTTACCGACTACATAGTTCCCCACAACTTCGGTTTTTCTATCCCTGAGAACGTCACCATTGACGGCATCCAAGTCGATGTGAACTGGCTTGGACAAAATGCCGGAACGGGCGTCATTTCCGGGGCTGCCCTTTACTATCTTGGTTCGCAACTAGGCATCTTCAAATCCCCCGGAATCTCCAACCAGTCCTCCGCTGTCGATACCCTTCTCGGAGGAAACACGGATACTTGGGGAGCCTCTCTCACACCAGACATCATCAACGACAACACCTTCGGATTTGGTGTGCAGGTGACCACGCAGGTCGTGGGAGGGTCAGACCGATCCTTCTTCAACTTTTTCAAGATCACGATTTACTACTCGACTCAGGACGCAAACATCACTCCTACTGCGTCGCTCGATCCGCAGGTAGACAAGATCGACATTTACCGGCAGGGTGGGGGGTTGGCGAATCCCACCTATGTAGGCACGATTCCGAATGCGGCTATCGCGTTCAATGACACGCTATCCGATTTGGCGGTTGCTACCAACCCGCTGCTGGAGTTCGACAATTATGAGCCGTTTCCGTCGATTGACCTTCCCCGCTCAGGGACGCTCAACGCATCCGCTCAAGTGCTTACATGGGCAAGTGGCGACCAATTCAATCTGCGCTGGCTACCGGGCACGATCTTGCTTCTCGGCTCTCCCAGCCAGATTGCGTACACTGCCGTGCGCCGGCCGTCGTCGCCAACGTCATGGGACTTCACAAACAACGATCCCACTGTGCCCATCATTCCCGATGGAACCGGCTTGGCGTGGAACATTGCGGAGCCGGACCTGGCCGCGCAGCCTCTTCCCTACCTCTCCGGGCCTACAGACAACATCAACTTCGTCTTTGGTGTAGGCGACTCGCTGAGGCCGGGAACACTCTACTGGTGCAAGGGTTCAAACCTCGATGCGGCTCCCGACACAAACCAGATGGAGGTCACTGACCCGTCTGAAGTTCTGGTCAACGGCGCGATGTCTGGAGGCTTGGGAGTCCAGTTCTCAATCAAGAGGGCGTGGATCATCCTGCCAAACTTCTTCAACGCTCTGGCGACGGTCACAGGGACTCAGGGTTCGACGTGGACGCTTCAAGCTACCGGAATCACCCGCGGCCTGTTCATTCCCCGGTGCCTGTGTGTGGCTGGCGGAGGGATGATCTTTTTCCGCGTGGATGACGGTGTTCACATGAGCCGCGCCGGGGCAGCTTCTATTTCGATCACCGACGATGAACTGTATCCTTTATTCCCGCATGAAAGCCCAGGAACGGGCGCCACAGCCCCGCAGCCAGTCACTCGAAACGGCATCACCATCTACCCGCCCGACGATTCCAAGCCGGAGAGCCAGAATTTCTCGGTCGTAAACAACTGGATGTACTACGACTACGTTGGAACAGACGGAAACCCGCATACCTTGGTGCTCAATACGATCTCTCAAGGGTGGGTATGGGATATGTACGACCATCCCGCCACAGCCCATGCCAGCAATGAAGGCGAAAGCAAGCAGGGAGTCCTTGTTGGATGCGCCGATGGATCGGTTCGCATGATGGCTCCCAATGGAGCGGAAACGGTGAATGGAACCGTTCTGACGCCCGCGATTGGCGGACATGGGTGGATGTTCGCCTACGAATGCACAGTCGAGTACGCAGCGAGTACCTCGGTTCTACTGACCTTCATTGCGGCTGACGTGAACAATGGAAGCTACGCTCCCGATGCTGTGACGCTTCCATCGACGGGCGGACAGATCACGAAGTACACCTTCAAGGTCAGTCAGAATAAGTTTCGCCTTATGTGGATGCAGTTCGCCTCGACGGACATCACCATGCAGGTGTTTCTTGAGGGCTTCATTGTCCAGGCGAAGGCGTGGGGCAGCACGAAGACGTTTGAGCCGATTGCGCCCTTCAAGGCATCGGGCGGACACGGAGCGCAAGGATGAGCAGCGTATCCGCAAGTCGAAGCGGTTTAGCCATCACGGGATTGTGGCACCAAAGCCTCTTGAATCCCGATTTTACGGCCGCGGTATTCTGCGCGTTTTCGCCGGAACGCCACTACGCTGCTGAAAGAATTGTAGCATGAGCACCCCTCCACTCAACCCGACCAGTTTCCGTCTCCCGTTCGATGTAGAGGGGAAGGCAGAGCCGGAGGTCGTGCAGGCTTTGCGGTATCACTCTTCCGGCATCCTCGATTTGAACCAAGCCATTGTCGCGCTCAAGTCACAGGTGGATAACGCAGCGAGTACTGCGACCGCTGCGGCGACTGCGGCGGCTTCGGCCAATTCTGCCGGGGTGACGGCATTCAATACGCTGGCGGGGAACGTGACCTACTTTCCTAACTTGGGAAACGTCAACGACCAACTCGGAAACCCAACCTACACGACGCAATCGACAGACAATGGGGCGAAGATCATCGTCGGCGACTCTTCGGCGGTGGCGATCACGCTGAATGCTTCAGTGGGAATGCCCTGGTTCACGATCATCGACAACGACTCATCAGCGGTTGCCAACCTCACTCCGAACGCGGGAATCCTTCGCGGGGCGCAGTACATCCCTCCAGGCGGGTTCGGAATCGTTTTCTTCGATGGCATCTACTTCTGGTGCGGCGCGGCGCCTCCTATCGGGATTGACTCGACTGTGGCGACGGCTCCTCTGACGGTTGGAGGGACACAGGGAAGCATGAAGTTCATTGGAGGATCGCTGATTTCTTCTGTGCAGGCAACGTGATAAGGGTTATGATTGGAGCATTATGGCGAGTTTGGTTTCAGGGATTTTCGATCTGGCGGAAGGGAACCCCACCCAGCAGGAGCAGGGGCAACTGGGCGATCTTGGCACGTTTGGAACCAACACGGGTGAGGGCGCGGTCAATGCTGCGCAGGGCTACTATGGCGGTATCCTCTCAGGGAACCCGGAGGATATTGCGAAGACCCTCGCCCCTGAGATTAGCGCCGGGGCGCAGCAGGTTCAGCAACAGGCCGCGACAAATGCCCAATTCGGGAACCGTGGCGGTGGAACCAACGCTTCGACTCAAGGAGCGCAGTCTAACGAGCGCGGAAACATCATCAACCTCATCGGACAGGAACAGCAAAACGCGGCTGGAGCAGAGGCGGGATTGGGAACGAATCTGCTCTCTCAGGCCACGGGCAACATCACCAGCGAGGCGGGACTTGCGGCGGCGAATCAGCAGCGCCAAACGGCGGATGTGGGCGGAATCGCTCAAGGCGCGGCTGAGATCGCAAGCGGCGTAGCTGGGGGCTTTGCGGGAGGCGGTGGGGCGGGGATGGACCCTGAAACCTTCGGCTCTTTGATGAACGCGAGCACAATTCCCGATCAAGGCGCGGGCGGTGGCAACGCAGGGTTGGATTTATCGAGTTTGGAGTAGAGGAAAGGATTCATCATGTCTCAGCAACTCAATAAGGCTATCGGTGGAGTGACCCCGCTTGGGGTTATTACGATCAGCTCTGGAACGCCTCAGAAGGTAACGAAGAATCTCAACCTGAGCGACCAGGTTTATACGTTTTCCTGCCGTCAGTTGGGATTCTCGGTAGATTCGTCTCCATCGGGAGAGGTCTACGTCAACTACGGCAATGTAGCCGGGAAGGACGCACACGCCACGGCTCTGATTATCCAGA
>Ga0187889_10005443_pt1 | contig 9970 bp, 5 predicted proteins | sample June2016WEW_7_10_2_FD_132992 | JGI IMG/M metagenome (GOLD analysis project Ga0187889, IMG submission 132992) | Peatland microbial communities from SPRUCE experiment site at the Marcell Experimental Forest, Minnesota, USA - June2016WEW_7_100 | ecosystem: Environmental > Terrestrial > Soil >...
GGGACCGGAAGGTATACCGCCTTTCGACTGGTCAAACCCGCGTTAAAATCGTCCGGGATTTCGACCGCACATACAGAGCAACACTGCCCGCAGCCAATGCACTTTTCGGCGGCTATGAAAGAGGGGGCGGAGACAAGGGTTGCACGAAAGTTGCCGGGTTCCCCTTCGAGGGAGACCAGTTCCGTGGATAACATGATTTCGATGTTTTCGTGAAAAAGTCCTTTCCTCAGGCAAAACTGGGACGATGCGTCACGGTTTATCGTCGGAAGCATCTTGCACATACCGCAGCGATCAGTTGGGAACTGAAAATCCAACTGGCTCAGAATCCCACCCAGGTGAGGGGACTTGTCTATCAGAAAAACACGGTAATTCATTTCAGCCAGGTCGAGGGCCGACCGGATTCCGCTGATGCCTGCGCCGATGACCAGGGCTGAACCGGTTTTTGTGTCCATGAAGTTACCTCGTGAGAAAAGGAGTCATCAGATGCCTCCGAAGGTTCAATCCTTTCCGTCCGTTACTTCCGGAAACTCCCGCTCTCTAAAGACCGAAAGCGGCGGGTCTTCGTCCAGGCTCAATCCCGCGGTGTATCCAAAAGCCCTCTGGGTGAAATGGGCAACGGTGCGGAACAGCTCCATGACGGGCACGCCGTTGGGACACGCGTTCGAACACTGGCCGCATCCTATGCATGCCGTGCTCATGTGGGCCATGCGCGTCAGGTGGTAAAAAACCGTGTCCGTCGGGATTTTGATCAGGCCCTTCCGTTTTGCCCAGCGCAAGTACTGGGCAGGTTCATGATCGAATACGTCAGTGGTGAAAACACACTCCCGGCAGTAGCAAACAGGACAGGCGACCCGGCAGTTGTAGCAGTTGACGCAATTGCCCAGGTAATGCGTGAGTTTTTCAATGTCGGACACGGCCGCCCCCGTACTTTCGAACATCCGGTCCCGGTATGCCGTGCGCTCTTTGACCAGCCGCCCTATGGCTTCATTCCTGTTCTCGGGAACGCTGCTCTCGGGCATCTGCAGCTTCTGAATCGCTTTTTCCCCCTTCTCAGTATTCGAGATCAGGCTGAGAGATTCCCAAATGTCGTTTCCCAGAAGTCCAATGGTTAGATCGGCCCCATCCGGGACCGGGTATTCGCACGATTTGCATGCAGGGCAAATGCCGGGGCCGGTTGGGGGTTGGGCTTCGCCACCGAAGGCTTTTTCATAGAATAGAAGCGTAGATGCGTCACCTTCGGCGGCTTCTGCGAATTTTCCGTAATCGGTATTGCCGAACGCACCCAGACAATCCATGCCGATCAGCAGGACTTCCTCCGTGCTGCCTTGTTTGAGTTTTACAAGTTCGATAAAGGCTCGAATTTCGCAGGGCCGCAGAACTGCGGCCATCATGATGCCGGATGGTTTTCTGGAAAGTCTGGAGAGGACCCTGGCGGCGTTCAGCGGGAACGCCGGGGCCAGAGGGTCGGCGCGGTCGAGCTTATCGGGAGAGACCACAAGAGCGGGCATGACCGAATTTCTTACCGGCAGGCGCTCCGGTACGAGCACCGCTGAGACTACTCCTTTTTCCAGCAGCAGCTTGAAAAATCCCCTTAACGACTCGACCGGATTCCGGTCGTTCACCGTGAGTTTTACCGTCATGGCCATGGTTTTGCTCCAACTGATATTCGATCTATAGGACCATTTGCCTGCGCAGTTCGTTCGGACCTATCGCCTTGACTTCCGCAACAAGCGCCCGGAGTGTTTCGGCAAAGTCGATACCCTCACTTGCCCCGATCCACGTCATCTTCAGCCTGCGTTCATCAAATCCAAACCTGGGGAGTATTTCCTTCAGCAGTTTCATTCGCCGGCGCGCCTTGAGGTTTCCGTTTATGTAATGGCAGTCGCCCGGGTGGCATCCGCTGACAAGAACGGCGTCCGCGCCTTCGAGAATTGATTTGATGATGTACTTGGGATCGACCATGCCCGTGCACATCATTCGAATCATGCGGACGTTGGGGGGCTGAATGAGCCTGGACGTCCCCGCCAGGTCAGCCGCTGTATAGGTGCACCAGTTACAAACGAAGGCTATAATCGTCGGCTCGTATTCGACCATACAATTCTCCTGCAGCTTGGCTCTAGACTACCTCGTCAAGAAGGCCCTCGATTTCGGCAAATATCTGTCTGGGTGTAAAATGCTTCACCCGGGCCGCTCCGCTCGGACAGAAAGCGGCGCAACTCCCGCATCCCTTACACACTGCCTCGTTTACTTCGGAAACGCCCCGACGCTCATTGAATTCGATTGCCGAGTAGGCGCACAGCTTGATACAGGTTTGGCAGCCGGCGCAGATATCCGGATCGATCCATGAAGTGACAGGGGAGACCTGAACCTTTCCGCGGGCGGCAAGAGCGAGGGCCTGGGCGGCTGCGCCGGAAGCATGCGAAACAGTGTCGGGAATGTCTTTGGGACCCTGGCAGACCCCGGCGAGAAATATGCCGTCCGTCGCGGTTGAAACCGGCCCGAGTTTGGGATGCTCCTCCAGGAAGAAACCATCCCCGCCCTGGTTTACACCGAAAACGCGAGCCACTTCCGGAGTGCTCTCGCGTGCCTGCATAGCAGTGCACAGGATCGCCATGTCGACTGGAACCCGTATGCGTTTGCCGATCAGAGTGTCCTCGCTGACCACCACCAGCTTCCGTTCTCCGGAATCTGTCGTTTCGGCCAGGATTTCCGCCGGCTTCCCGCGGATGAAATTGATCCCCTCTTCCTGAAGCCGCCTGTAGAACTCTTCATAGCCCTTTCCGTAGCACCGCATGTCTATATAAAAATTGTAGACTTTTGCATCGTGCCCGACTTTTTCCTTGATCAGGTGTCCGTATTTGAGAGCATACATGCAGCAAACGCGCGAACAGTAAGGATGGTGGTTTACGTCGCGGCTGCCGACGCAGTGTATGATGGCAATACTCGCGGGTTTCTTTCCGTTTTTCATCAGGATCTGTCCGCCGGTAGGCCCGACGGCGTTGTTGAGCCTTTCGAATTCCAGGCCGGTGTAGACCTCTTCAAAGCGGCCGTACCCGTAGTTTTTGAGCGAAGAGGGATCAAATATGTCGAAGCCCGTGGCAAGGACAATCGAGCCGACCTCGATATCCAGTTCTTTTGCTTTCATGGAGTGATCGACCGCCGAGCGCTCGCACGACCGAACACACTCCATGCACTCCGAGCAGATGCCGCAGTTGAGGCATCGGTCGGCTTCGGCCTTCGCATCATGCTCGGACATACGGAGGCTTACCTCTGAAAACGAGGCCTTTGCCCTTTCCAGGTCCATTCGGTCTGCTTCGGCCCTGGAAAGCGGTTCGATCCCCCTTGGAATCTCGCGCCAGCTTTTCTCTTTCTCGATGCTCTCGCCGTTTCCGCTCGAAAGGGTAGCCAGGCTTTCTCCCCGCAAATAGATATCTATCGCATCGGCCGCCTTCCGGGCAGCCGCCACGGCTTCTATCACCGTCGCCGGACCGCTTACCGCATCGCCCGCGGCGAACACATCCGGCACTGAGGTCTGCATGGTCGAACCATCGCTAAGAATCCTGCCTCGTCTACCCACATCGACCCCACAGTCATTGCAGCACCCGGATTCCGGCTCTTGGCCGATTGCCGCGATGATGGCATCGCACCGGATGACAAAATCGGAACCCTCTGAGGGAACCGGCCTCCTTCGCCCACTCTCATCAGGGGGACCAAGGCTGGTCTTGATGCAGTGCAACCCGGCGACTTTCCCGCCAAAGCCCACGACCTCGACAGGCGCGCTCAGATAGACGATTTGAACACCTTCGGAAAGAGCGTCCTGAATTTCCTCCCTGTAGGCCGGCATCTCTTCAAGGCTTCTGCGATAGACAATGATGACCTCCTTGCTTCCGAGCCGCAGAGCGGTCCTGGCGGAATCGATCGCGACATTGCCGCCGCCTACGATCACCACACGGTTGCCTGGTGATTGGAGCCCGCCGAGACTTGTCTGTCGCAGGAAATCAGTTGCCTGAACGATGCCGCTGAAATCCTCCTCGCCCGGGATATTGAGCTTAAGGGCGCCGTGAGCACCGATTCCGATGAAGATCGCCTTGAAGCCCTTCTGCCGCAGTTCTTCGACAGTGAAGTCCTTCCCAAATACCTTCTCCGTTTCCACGCAAACACCCAACCGAAGGATATTGCCGATTTCCCCGTCGAGCACTTCAGAAGGGAGGCGATAAGCAGGGATGCCGACCCGGAGCATTCCCCCCAGAACGGGGAGAGCTTCGAAAATGGTGACCCCGTATCCCTTGAGCCTGAGATAGTAAGCAACGGTAAGCCCGGCGGGACCCGAACCGATCACCGCCACCTTTTCCGGCTTCTCTTCGATGGCTGGAAGAGGGATATCTTCCAGGTTTACCCGGTCGGCCGCAAACCGCTTGAGCTCTCTTATCGCTATTGCCGATTCGACCTCCGTTCTTCGGCAGGCCGCTTCACAAAAGTTAGGACACACGCGCCCAAGCACACCGGGAAGAGGAACTCGTTCCATTATGAGCTGGACTGCTTGCCGGTATTTGCCCTGGCCTATGAGCTGCACATAGCCCTGAACGTTGATTTCGGCAGGGCAGGCTATCCTGCAGGGCGCCGGGTCTTTCTTGTCGATTGCAAAGGTGAGCGGCACGGCCTGCGGGAAGTACCTGTAGACGGCCTTACGTTTCCCGAGGTTTTCATCAAACTCGTTGGGAACCGAAACGGGGCAGTTCTCGGCGCAGATCCCGCAACCCGTGCACCGGTCTTCGAGGATGTAGCGGGGTTTGCGGTGTACGCGCACCTTGAAGTTTCCCACGAAGCCCCTCACCTCGGTCACTTCGCTGCAGGTGAGGAGATCTATATTCGGGCTCTGGCTTACGGCAACGGTCTTGGGAGTGGATATACATGCGGCGCAGTCCAGGGTCGGAAAGGTCTTGTCAAACTGCACCATATGCCCTCCGATGGAGGGCTCCTTTTCGACGAGATGGACCCGGTAGCCAGCCCTGGCGATGTCGAGAGATGCCTGGATGCCGGCAATCCCCGCGCCAACGACCAATACGTTCGGATTCACACTGACTTCGCGGCTCGTAAGGGTTTTATGAAAATTCACCCGGTTTATGGCGGCGGCGGCGAGTGTTTTGGCCTTTTGAGTTGCCCGCACCGGGTCTTCGGTTACCCAGGAGCAGTGTTCCCGGACACAGGCCATTTGAAAGTAGTAAGGGTTCAAGCCTGCCCGCTCGCAGGCGCTCTGGAAAGTCCTCTCATGAAGTCTGGGAGAACAGGATGCAACCACCACCCTGTTCAGGCCCATCTCCCGTATGTCCTTCTGAATCATCTCCTGGCCGGGGTCGGAGCACATGAACTTGTAGTCCCTGGCAACGACAACGTTTCTGAGGGCCATGGCGAACCTGGCAACTTCCTCTACGGCCACTTTGCCGGCAATGTTCGTTCCGCAGTGGCAGATATAAAAGCCAATTCTGGCTGACATCTGTGAACTCCAATCAAGTGTGTCGAATTTCGTCAGAAAATATTGCTACCGGGGTGTTTTCCGGTCCTCACTTTCCTGTTTCCAGGCCGCCTTCATCGCTTTGTCAAAGAGACATTCCCCACAATCGCACTCTTGATCGCAGAGCTTGAAATTCACTACCTTTGCCTTCATCCAGATGCATTCTCTTTCCTCGGAGGCGAAAACTCCCGAACTGGTCTTTTTCGAGCGCTGGTCCGACATGATGAATGCAAGCCCGCTGATCGGTTGAATTCTTTGTTTGAATCAGCTTTGCCTCGATTGCCGCTCAGGCCGGCAGGTAAATTGAATGGAGTCCAGGGGTGCCGGGTGGTTGCACGGAGCGCGGCTGTCATTTATTCATTAGGCAAGAGGCATGCCAATGGATGAATAAGAGAGCTGGCTGGCGCGAGTTCCGGCTGGTGGCTGTTTTGAGGATTGTGGAGCAATACCCTCTTCCGATTGAATTCACGAGGTTTGTTTGGATTTGTACAGGAAGTGATTAATTTTTAAACAGCTTTGAAACGGAGTGTACGGTTTGAGCCGGTCTATCCAATGTTGACAAGCCGGGACGTGACTCTTGATCTCCGGATTGTTGCCTGTCGGCATGGTCTGGTGTATAAATATTATACACTCTCACTTTCGCACTACATCGCAGCCTTTCCCCGTGTATTGTTCATCGAACTGATCTCATGCCGATTCGCATTTTCCAGGAATAGAATATCGCACCTGTACCCAGGAGCCCTGAATGGAAAAAGTAATGAAAATCGCCATCATAGGAGGCGGCAAGAGGTGCAGGGCATTCCTGGAGATGTTCGATGCCAGGCGCTTCCCCAAGCTGCGTGCGGAAATCGTTGCCGTAGCCGACCCGAACCCCGACGCGGTCGGTATCCGGCTGGCCCGTGAAATGAATATCTACACGACTGGCGACTACAAGGATTTCTTCGCCATAAAATCTTTGGACCTGGTAATCGAACTCACAGGAAAAGAAGAACTGCTGGATGATTTCCTCAGGAACAAGCCGGCGAAAATGCGCGTTCTGGAAGCGGCAATATCCCGGATCTTCGGAGACGTCCTGCGTATGCGTGAGGAGTATCTTTTCACCAAACGCCATATCGACCTGGTGGAAGGCATTATGGACAGCCTTTTTCTCAGCATGCGGGATTGGGTCCTCGTTCTTCAGCCCGATTTCAAGGTGCTTGACGCAAATGAGGCTTTTCTCAATGCGGTTTGCACGAGCAAAGAGGAAATAATAGGAAAATTCTGCTTCCAGGCAGCCTGCGGGCTGAGTCATCATTGTGGAGGAGAGGGCTTTGATTGCCCTGTAAAGCAGTCCCTGGAGACCGGAGCTATCTCTCATGCAATTCTTGAGGGCGCCGGACAGGAAGGCTCGGGACGCTACCACGAAATAACCGCCGTGCCCTTGAAAGCCGCAGACGGTCGGATTCAACTCGTCGTCGAATGCTTCAGGGATATTACGGACGAGCTTGAAAAGAAAGTGGAGCAGAAAACTCTTGCCCTGAAACTGGATCTCATGCGGCTGATCCACGAGGAAAAAATGATTTCCCTGGGCAAGCTGGCAGCAGGGGCGGTACACGAAATAAACAACCCGCTTTCGGGAATAAATGCGCTCGCCCGGCTCATGCAGAAGGAGTTGGAGAGCGGGGATATCGACCCGGCGAGCAAGGACAGGTTTATTTACTACCTCAACCTGATCAGTACGGAATCGGTCCGATGCAGCGGGATTGTCAGGGACCTGCTACAATTCTCCCGTCAATCCAGGGGTGCACGGGTCTTTTTTCAGTTGAATGAAACCGTATCAAAAGCGATTCATTTCATCGGGTTCCGGCTGGAGGCCCAAAACATCCAGGTGCAAACCCGGTTATGTGAGGAGCTTCCCCAGTTGATCGGCGATCAGAGCCAGATCCAGCAATGCCTCCTGAATCTTTTGTTCAACGCGATTGACGCGATGCCTGACGGAGGGGAACTTGCCGTTAGTACTTACTGGGACAGGTCCCGAGGACAGATTCGACTCGAAATCGCCGATAGCGGTACAGGTATTCCCAAAGAATTTGTTTCCCGCATATTCGAGCCTTTTTTCTCTACCAAGAGCAGGGACAAGGGTGTCGGCCTGGGTTTGTCGGTGGTCTACGGGATCGTCAAGGAGCATGGAGGCTCCATATTCGTTCGGAGCAAAGAAGGGGCCGGCGCGCGTTTCATCATCAAGTTCCCCCTGAAACCAGGGCCGCAATAGGAGGACAGACCTTGGCGGAAAAGATTCGTATTCTTGTCGTCGACGATGAACTGATAATCCGGGAATCGCTGGCCGGCTGGCTCAAGAGGGCCGGCCACGATGTGACTACCGCCTCCGGCGGGCACCAGGCACTCGAAGTGATAGTCAGAAGTGATTACGACCTGGTTTTTCTGGATATCAGAATGCCGGACTTGGGGGGGCTGGATGTACTCAAGAACATCAAGATGGTCCATCCACATACGCTGGTCGTCATGATTACGGCATACGGTTCGATTGAAACCGCAATCGAGGCTATGAAGAGCGGGGCTGACGACTTCATCATCAAGCCCTTTGAACCTGAAGGGCTCAAGCTTTTTGTGGAAAAGCTCTTCAACCAGAAAAAGCTGCTTGACGAAAACATCCGCCTCAGACACGAGGTAGAGAACAACTCCCGTTACCAGGATCTCATAGGCACGTCTTCGTCGATGAGGAATCTTTTTGCTTTTATCGACCAGGTCGCCGGAGTGGATTCCCCGGTATTGCTGCAGGGTGAGACGGGGACCGGAAAGGAACTGGTGGCTAAGGCCATTCACGCCCGGAGCAACCGCCGCTATGGGCCGTTTATAGCTATCAACTGCGGCGCTTTCGCCGAAACGTTGCTCGAAAGCGAGCTTTTCGGCCACGAGGCCGGCTCTTTTACCGGTGCAACCCGCACCCAGAAGGGCCGAATCGAAATGGCAAGAGGCGGTACCCTTTTTCTGGACGAAATTGGTGAAATCCCACTCAAAATGCAGGTAGATCTGCTCAGGGTACTCCAGGAAAAAAGTTTCCACCGGGTCGGCGGCAACAGGGACATAGCCGTCGATTTCAGGCTGATAGCCGCAACCCATCAGGACCTGCTGGGAAAAGTCGCCCGAGAGGAATTTCGAAATGATTTTTATTTCCGGCTAAAAGTAATCGAAATCGAAGTTCCGCCCTTGCGGGGCCGCAGGGATGACATACCCCTTCTGGCGGAACACTTCCTGCAAAGATTTCGCCGCGAAACAAACAACCGGGTCACAGGTATCCGGGAAGAAGCCCTCCTCTCGCTGCAGTCCTACGACTGGCCCGGAAACGTGCGCGAACTGGAAAATGCGATTGAGCGGGCGGTTGTCCTTGCAAGGACCCCCTTTTTGAAAAAAGAGGATTTCGGTTTCCTCTTCCGGTTGACGGAAGAAAAAGGAGTATTCGTATCGATGAAAGATGTGGAAAAAGACCATATCGGGCACATTCTCAAGCTCTGCCGATGGAATGTGTCCAAAGCCGCTTCCATGCTCGAGATCAACCGGGTGACCCTGCACCACAAGATAAAAAAGTATGGTTTGACGCAGGAACATTGAGTGAGCGCATCAGTGGGCCGATCAACCGAGTGGCCGGCTGTTTGCCGGAAGCTCGATTTCAAACCGGGAGCCTTTGCCGGGTTCGCTCTTCACACGAATCGTCCCATTGTGCCTGTCCACGATCCCGAACGTGGTGGAAAGGCCGAGACCAAGTCCTTTCCCTTCCGTTTTAGTGGTGAAGAAAGGATCGAAAACATAAGGCAGGTCCTCTTTGGAAATCCCGCACCCCGTGTCCCGGATCAAAATCCTGACAAGGTCCCTGTCCGCGTCAAAGCTGCTTGTAAGGCTCAGGATGCCGCCTTCCGGCATGGCATCGACGGCGTTGAAAATCAGGTTGATAACGCATTGCTGGAGCTGATTGAAATCCCCCTGTATCTTCGGGAGGTCCCCGAGAAGGTCCGTTTCCACCCGGATATTCTGAAGCGCCATTTTGTGCCCGCTCAAATCAATGCACTTGCTCAGGAGTTCATTCATATCCACGAGGCTGAACTCGAGCTTGGACTTCCTGGAAAAAGCCAGGAGGTTGGATACGATCTTGGAACAGCGTTCGAGTTCACTTTCCATGAGAGAAAGATAGCCCTGAAATTTTGTGGATAATTCCTGTGAGAGAGTTCCGCGTGAGAGTATCCGGATCATCAGGCGGGCATAGTTGAGGATTCCCGCAAGAGGGTTGTTGATTTCATGCACTACACTGGCTGCGAGCTTTCCAAGAGAGATCATCTTATCCTGGTGGAGCAGACGTGCCTGGTCGACAACTTGCTGGGCGAGTTTTCTGACCTCCCTCTCGTCTCGAAAGAAACAGACAACCCCCATATCCTCCTCTCCCTGGATCATTCTGGCTGCCGAAAC
>Ga0187889_10005448_pt1 | contig 9961 bp, 10 predicted proteins | sample June2016WEW_7_10_2_FD_132992 | JGI IMG/M metagenome (GOLD analysis project Ga0187889, IMG submission 132992) | Peatland microbial communities from SPRUCE experiment site at the Marcell Experimental Forest, Minnesota, USA - June2016WEW_7_100 | ecosystem: Environmental > Terrestrial > Soil >...
CGAAGTCGAGACTGGGCAGGGGCATAAGAACTTTTGACATTGCGGCTCCTGTCTGAACACTGTTTAGATAGTAATACCATACTTGACAAAATTTGAAGAGCTTCCTTGAATTTAACCTCGCTGCGCTGGCATGACGAAGAAGGTGGCCAAGACGGCGAAGAAGACAATACCTCATATACAAAGGATGCTTGGGACTGGGTTATTGCCGCAAGGAATGTAGAAGACTTCAAAGCAATCGAAGACGACATTAGATGGGAATTTCTACTGTCTTCATCTGGCGGGAGCGTATGGGCTGATGATTATTCTAACCTTTTGGGTGCGCTCATTTATTGAGGATTAAGAATTCTGCAATAAAAAAGAGCTGCAATCACAGCCTTGGTGATGAACCTGCTAAAATGGTGAGAGCCGAGAAGGAAGGTGCCACGCTTGGCCCTGCTCACGGCTCTCGGAAGAGGTATAAGACCTCAGTGATATTGTCGGAAAGAGAACTGAATGCCTGAAGCAAAATTAACGACTTGGGCCAAAAAACTAAATGGCCGGCAATTGCCTCTCCAGCCCTTCGGATTCCACTGTGAATGAGCAGTTAGAGCTTCTTTACTTTGACTGCCGATGGTCCTTTGGCGCCCTGCTCGATTTCGAAGCTGACACGATCGCCTTCCGCGAGGCTCTTAAAACCCTCACCTTCGATGGCGCTATGGTGAACAAAGCAATCTTTTCCACCATCTTCGCATGTGATAAAGCCGAACCCCTTTTTATCATTGAACCATTTTACAGTACCTTGAGGCATGTTTTTTTAATTCCTTCTGCAGGAGTTGGTGTTTAGGACCTTGCGTAAAAGTCGACCAAAAATAACTGCCAAACAGGATAAATGCAAGGAAGAAAAGCTCAGGACCAGGCGTGATGGGATTTCAATGCCCGCACAAGCGGACCAATGACGATCGGACCTCCTCGGCCTTTTGGAAATACGTGAAGGACCCAAAGGCGAAGGCCCGGGCCTTGAGGAGGCCGGGCCTTCTGGAAAGAGGAGGACTTATACTGTTACATGGGGCTCTTTCACCATCTAATCGGCCATTGAGGCCAAACACTTTAGGGACAATTTCAGGGCTTAATCCACCCCACAGCCTATGAACATACCATTTGTTTTGGCGGAATAAGCTTACGTAGGAAAAAGCTCATGTTTCTCTTTCTATAATTCGCTTGGCTGACTGCCTCAGCTTAGTTCCAGCTTTGAGGCAAATAGTTTGTAATATGAAAAAATGGCGCAGGCATTACACAGTATGCATAATCATGCCGTCTTCCTCCGGCTGGCTCGTCTTTTGACTTTCTTCCCCGTTTCAGCCGCCGAGACACTCGATTTGGCTGCCACCGTGGTCTTACTCTGCCTTCTTGCTTCAATATATTTCTGCAGCTTCTCCGGCAGGCCCCTCTTTTGAGCGGCTTTGATTCTCGCTTTGGTCAATGACTTTGCAGACAATGGCGTCCTCATCGAAAATCCGTATTTCTTTCTGTACTCTTTCTGGCTCATCCCATGGGCGACTAGATGCTTTGTTGACAGTTGCCGCATCTCTTTTCCACATTCGAGACAGATTACTTTGTCGTTTTGGATGGAATCTGCCGGCCTGAGCACGGGTTTCTCTTCTGTTGGTGCTTCTCCAGCGATTTCGATGAGTTTTTTTGGCATTTAGTGGCTCCTTCGTTATCGTTTTATTGACAAAAAGGCATCGACCATGCGGGTGAACGTGGATTATAAGCCGTCCGGGTTATTATAGGTGGGTGTTTGAATAACGCAATGTAAATGAAGCAGTGATTCCAGAGCCTTATTGATTTTCGAAAACCCTGTCTCTCGCTCGCAGTGGAGGCGATGAAAATACCGGTGATCCAAATGAAAGCAACCCGAAGCGCATAGGCACCTAAAATACTCAGATTGTCGCCCCTTGCCCGCCTGTTATATGTTTGAGTATTCCGTGTTGGGGCTTTTTGTGGATAAGCTCGATCAGGCTATCAAGGCACTGAGCGGAGATGGAATCTATATTACAAGACGGGTGTTTGGCATTGAGCCGGGCATAGGCAATTCTGCACGGGTCCCTGAAATAGTCGGAATGCTTTTTGTGCCGCTTGCATGAGCAACGGGTATCGATAAGACCACCCGCAGCCGGAACTCACTTTGGCGCCCGGAAAAACCTTGGATGACAATCAAAAAATACCTCCAGGATTCCAGGCAAGGGCCATCAAGCGATGCGCACAAGACCGATGTTCGGCAACAGCGACCTTTTGGCCCACGCCGGAGCGTCTTCAAAGGCTCCTTTGGCGAGGAAGCTTTCCCCATGTGCAGGCCATCGCTCCGACTTGTTCCTGTTGCGCTCGGCCCCATCCTTATCCTGAAGTTGACGTGTAAAACGAGAGCCACGTGCAGTTTGACACTGCTGACGGTTTCTGTTAGGATCGTCGCCGGTTTTCGGTCAGGGTTGCCGGCATATGTTGTTGTGAGCCGTTTGGGCAGGGATTTAATGAACAGAGGATCATCTGAACATTACCATCGGTTATCGTGGCCGGGACCTGAGATCAAACCCTTCGAGGAGAGCAGCAGCTCTCCTTAAGTTATTTGGCAATAGATTATGCCAAATAAGCTAAGCAGAAATGCAAAATTTGACAGTGAGCCCGATATGATTGTCCCTGGCCCAAGGCAGTGTTCAGATCTGGAGAAGTATATCTGTTGAGATACGGAGGCGGCGTACTCGCGATTTCAATGTCTTCCCTGTGGAGACCAGGTTCGAGTTGAGTCATGCCTGCCTGTTGATGAGTCTTAACTTCGTGGTGCTTCTACCGCTCAGGGGGTTACTTTTGAGCGAACCCGTGATGTTACAAGGAATACTTGGTATGGGTTTGATTGTGCTCGGAACGGAAATTGCCGCCCGTGGCTAACCATGCAACCGGTGGACTTCCGGGATCAAAGTTCTGGCTGATTGTAGGTTCGCTGGCTATTGCAGCGGCCTTTGTACTCTCCCTCTGTTTGGTCTTTGAGGCAAGATGGGAGACGAATGACGACGTTGCCATGTCTATGGTCGCTCACGGCTATGGCGTGGCAGCCTTTGGGTCGCCTAACCTTATTTTTTCCAATGTTCTTTGGGGGTATCTGGTTCGCGCGATTCCGCCAATCGACGGAATCCTTGGCTACTCAACCGCTACGCTCGGTGTGCTCATTACTGTTGGGGCAATAGTGCTATTTGGCTTGTACCGGCTCGGTGCCGGCTATATAGCTCCCCTGGCTGTGCTCGCCCTGTTGCTGGTGCGTCCGGTGCTTTTCCCGCAGTTCACCATTAATTCAGGTTTGCTCCTGGTAGGCGCGATTATATGCTGTCACCTGTTTGCACGTCAGAACAACTGGCAGGCACTATTGATTGGATGCCTGCTTGCCTTTTCCAGCTACCTGGTGAGGAGCAATGAGTTTTTATTGGTTCTCTTTGTAGCTCTGCCGTTGCTTCCGTGGCGAACCCTATTGCGACGCCGATTCTCACAGGTTTCATTATTGGCTCTCATTCTAGTAATAGCAGTCTCAACGGTTATTGATCACAAGGCTTACCAAGGGCACCAGTGGAAGGCCTTCAATGAGCTTAATCCGGTTCGCACGCCTTACACTGATTTTGGCGCAGATGAGCATCTGAAAAAACGTCCGGATATATTGGGCCGCTATGGCTTCAGTGCTAACGATGTTGACTTGATACGAGAATGGTTCTTCGCTGATCCCGAAATCGCCAACCCTCAAGCCCTGCGAGCAATGTTGGATGAACTGGGCCCACTGCCAACTCAAGGAAACTCAGTCGCCAAAGGTTGGGAGGGGATCCAAACCTTGTGGGACCTCAAGTTGCTGCCACTTGTGCTGGCTGCTTTGTTGTTGGCCTTGCTCCGTCCAAGTTGGCAGGTAACAGCCAGTTGGGGATTATTCATTGCAGGCGTCTTTGTCATGGGTCTATCAGGGCGCCCTGGAATAATAAGGGTATATGTGCCGTTGGTTTGCCTGCTCGTAATTGCGACCTTCTTGACGGGGCAATTTTCAGATTGGCGTAATCGTCTTGGTACCGGTGTACTGCTTGTGGCGGCGGTACTCAATGCTTCCCTTGTTTTTACTGAGTCGAAAACCATTCAAATTACTTCCGAGCAGGCCCGTGAAGGGTTAGATGCCTTCCCCCGTAATCCGGTAGTCATCTGGGGGATAGGGTTCCCCCTCGAGGCAGTTTATCCAGTCATGGGGGCATCGCCTTCTGCAATGTCTTTGAGGTTTTATGGCTTAGGAGCTTTTACGCTCGCACCCTTCTCAGTCGCGTTCACAGAACAACAACAGGGGCGCGGCATGATCGATCTTCTTGTTAAAGAGACAGGCATTCCGATCGTTGCTCGACAGAAGTGTCTTCGATATCTCGGAACTTATTGCAGGGAGCGCCTTCATGGAGAAATAAAAGAGCTGTCTGCCCGACAGTATGGGGCGATTGTGGTGAGCGTGCGTCAATGTGAGGCAGGACCATGAATGTCACGGCCTATCGGGCCGCCTCTTTATTGACGGCGCTGGTACAGGAACACACCTGGCCGCTGCAATCGCCTTCCGCGAGGTTCGATCCGGCGCAAGGGCCGGATTCTACAATCATGTAGACCCGGTCAATCAGCTTGAGCAGTAAAAGATTGCGTGAAAAGGCGGGAGGCTTTCCCAGATGGATACCATAGTGCTTGACGAGTTGGGATATCTGCCGTCTTCGAAAAACGGGGGACAACTGCTCTTTTATCTTCTCTCAAATATATATGAGAAGACCTCGACACTCATAACTACCGACCTCGCTTTTGGAAAATGGCCGCAAGTCTTTGGCGATGCCAGGATGGCGCCCGCCCTTCCGCATAGAATGACACATCACTGCAATATCGTTGAAACGGGCGACGATTCCTGGAGAACGAAAAACGAAACATTATTGAGGAACCTAATTCTTGCCCATAAAAGACGGCATGGCCGGAAGCGGCATCAAGGCCCGGCGCTGACGGGTGCTGCGCAGCCTTGCCCTCCGTCTTCACCCATGCTTTTTGGGAATCAGGCCGACGGCGAGGGAATGGCCTCTTTTAACCTCTGGCTCTGTAATTGAAAGAATTTGCTTACAGGGGTGGGTCAGGTTTCAACTTCGATTGACAGCGGGCATGGTATTGAGTTATTCATTCCGCACCTCCTGCTGAATGAGCTTCGAATTAGATTAATCAAGCTCCGATGGAATGTGCTTAGTTTGATACGGCCTGTTCGCTGAAGGCATCTTGATGAGGTTGAGCGAAATTGTGATGTATTACATTCTTGGGTTTGAAAAATCGAGCAGGTGGACACATTTGCAGCCATCAAGATTCCGTTTGGAAACTGCAAGCATTTGGTTCTTTTGGATATAACTTGTGCAAAAGCTTGACCTTCGTGCGCAGAACGTGAAAAGCTCTCCAGCCATCGATATCAGAGAGGTAGCCTTTGTTCATACGGGTGCAACAATCCCTCCCGAATGTTCCAGGCTTGCCCTGCCCGAAATTAGCTCCCACTGGTATCGAGTTGCCGCAATCATCTTCAGCGCTGCGGTTTTCGTTGGCAGCACGATTTACGTCGTCTTTACATTCCAATGGGGGCCAATCGTCCTGGCCCTAAAAGAAGTTAATCTGATCTATCTGATCGGCTATGGCGGATCGTCTATTATACTCTACTGGATGATTCGCGCCCTGCGCTGGCATTTGCTCCTGAAACGGACCGACACGATCGTTCCCTTCTTCGATGTCTACATGTGTACTGCAGTTTCACTGAGCTTTTCGATCTTCACCCCCCTGCAGTCGGGAGAGATGCTCAAGGTGGAACTGCTGAGAAAGTACGGCATGATCCAACGCTTGCCTGGATACGGATCTTTCCTGGTAGAACGGGCGTTGGACCTGGCAATAGTCTTGACCATAGCTGGCATCAGCCTCCTTACGGCCCTTAACATCCTGCCCGACAGGTCCTATGCTTTTTACCTCATCGCTGCATCAATATCCTTTGGTGTTATAGGAATCTACGCTCTTTATAAGCTGCGATTTACCGGGCGAGCACAGCAGTTGCTGGACCACATGAATCAGTGTATCAGCAATGTACCAAAGCTGGTGTTGGTCACCTTTATCACGTGCGTCTCATGGGCTTCGGTTGCATTCAGTTGGTACATCTTGCTGTATTGTGGGTCGCTGCCGCTGGATTTTCTTAAGACAGTAGCCCTAATGTCAACCGTAACGTTAATCAGCATTCTCAGCCTGGTCCCAGGCGGTCTGGGTATCTCCGAAGCCGGAACATCACAAGTGCTCATTTGGCTCGGCTTCGCTTCCACAGCCGCCCAGACGGGCTCACTGCTGCTGCGTTCCTATTCGATAATCGCCATTGTTCTCGGTGTTGCCCATCTTACTTTGTGGAAAATAGTGAGAAAGCGTAGAAACCGTCGTTCAACGGCCGCTACATGTGCAACCATTCCAACAGAAGCGGACACCGCCGCAGCTGATTGAGCGTCACTTTCAGAAGAGATTACGCCAATGGGCAAACGGATAGCCATCCTCCAATCAAACTATATCCCGTGGAAAGGCTACTTCGACTTAATCAGTTCCGTCGATGAATTCATTCTCTATGACACCGCGCAGTTCACTAAGAACGATTGGCGCAACCGCAACAAGATCAAGACCTCCGGCGGCTTGTTATGGTTGAGTATTCCCGTCCGCCACAGGTTCGGTCAACTCATTCAGGATACTACTATCCGCGATTCGACCTGGGGGCGGACGCACTGGCGCTCCCTGTCCCAGGCCTACGCAAAGGCCGCTTACTTCAAAATGTACAAGTCGGCCTTTGAAGAGTTATACAAGAAATGTAGTGCTGAGAGTAAACTAAGCAATGTCAACTTTCAGTTTATCAAGCAAGTCTGCGCGATTCTCGGCATCGAAACGACTATAACCTGGTCGCGAGATTACCGTCTGGTAGACGGCCAAACAAAGCGTCTCGTCGATCTGTGCAAACAGCTTGGCGCCAGCGAATATCTTTCCGGCCCTGCCGCCAGGAACTATATAGAGCCTGACTTGTTTGCTCAGGAAAATATAGAGCTTACCTACATCGATTACTCCGGGTACCCTGAATACCCCCAGCTTTACCCCCCTTTCGAGCACGGTGTCAGTATTCTCGATCTAATCTTTAACACCGGTCCTGAAGCCAGGATGTATATGAAGAACTTTCGCGGCCTTGATGAATGTAAGTCATCAGCTGGAGAAAGATAATGGTTATTTCTGTTGTCATTCCAGTGTACGGCTGCAAGGCTTCCCTGGAAGAACTCTATCGCCGTCTGGTATCGTCACTCGAAGCCATTACCCCTAGTTTCGAGATCATCCTGGTGAATGATGCCTGCCCTCAGAATTCATGGGAAATAATCCGCGAGATCGCTTTGAAAGATATGAGAGTCAAGGGTCTGGACCTTTCCCGTAACTTCGGTCAAATCCGCGCGATAACCGCTGGTATGCACCATGCCATGGGCGAGTGGATCGTGGTCATGGACTGCGACCTTCAAGACAGACCCGAAGAAATCCACCGCCTATATTCGAAAGCCCAGGAAGGCTATGACGTGGTCTTTTCCCGAAGAACTGCCCGCAAGGATAAATTTCTCAAAAGACTCTCTTCAAAGATCTTTCACGCCTTATACGGGTACTTCACGGGCGGCGAATTTGACAGCACGATCAGCAATTTCAGCATCTGCCGGCGCATGGTCGCAGACAACTACAAACGCATGGGCGACCGAAATCGCGCCTTCATCCTGTTCATAAAATGGATGGGCTTCAAGTCGGCAGTTATTGACGTAGAGCACTCTGAACGGAGCTCGGGCAGGTCCTCGTACACACTTAAAAAGCAACTGAAGCTGGCGTGCGAAATCATCACGACCCAATCCAACAAACCCCTGGTCATGTCGATTAAGGTCGGCTGTGCTTTGACCCTTGCCTCTTTCTTATATGGTTTAGTGGTTGCCTACCGGTATTTTTTAAACGGCATCAGCTTCCCTGGTTGGACCAGCCTCATTATGTCCATCTGCTTCGTCGGCGGGATTATTATTGCCGAAGTGGGGGTGCTTGGACTTTACATAGGCTACGTTTTTGATCAGACCAAAGGAAGGCCGCTTTACATAATACGCGAAACCGTCGAGTTCCAAACTTCAAAACTGGGAGAATAGCTATGATCATCATAACTGGAGCGACAGGCTTCGTGGGCCGCTATCTGGTTGATCATTTAGTGAGGGCCGGGGAAAAGGTTATCGCTGCGGGTCGTACTCGGAAATACGACTCGTTTTTCAACGAGTTGGGAGTTGATTTCGTGCATCTGGACGTTACCAGGCCGGAGGACTTCAGAAGCCTGCCCACCAAGCATGTAAAGGCCTTCATTCATCTTGCCGCAATCATTCCAGCAGCCTGCCAGGATAGCACCTCCGACATTTTCCTCAAGATCAATACCCTCGGCACTCTCTACGCATTGGAACACTGCCGGCACAATAATATAGGAAAGTTCCTCTTCACTACCACCCTGTATGAGGGTATGGAGCATATGGAACTGCCCGTCACGGAGGCAATGGGCAGAAAGTATGCCCTGACAGGTGACCACGCAGCTTATGTTATCTCCAAGGTAGCCGCGGCCGAGTATGTCGAACATTACGCACAGGAATTTGGCATCCAGGGGATTATCCTGCGGTTAACGGGTCTACTGGGCTACGGACGCCTGGAAGGATTCTGGACCGATGGAGTATTCAATCCAAGTGCTTTTGAAGTCTTTTACAAGCAGGCTAAGGCCGGTCAAGCACTTGAAATCTGGGGCAAACATGAGACAAGGCGCGACTCACTATACGTCAAAGATGCGGTCCGCGCCATCCATATGGCAGTCTCCAATGATCGGGCCCGAGGCCTCTATCTTATCGGGTCCGGCGTTGGACGAACCAACGAAGAAGAAGTCAAGACCTTCGCGGAAGTCTTCAGTACCAAAGACCATGCCATCCCGGTCGTTTACAGACCGGAGTTGCCCGAGAAGAAAAAAAGCTATTATTTCGATATTGGGAATGCTAAACGTGATTTCGGCTGGGAACCGGTCTACAGCTATGGGGACATCCTTGTCGACTATGATAAGGAAGTTCAGTCCGGTCGGTTCAAGAGCTTGTAATCGGCTGACAACGTCGCGGCAACAGAAACTGACTTTCTTGCTTCGGTTGCGGCTACGCAGTCATTCTTACCGGGCTGAGGACGAAAATGGATTTTCCCCTTGAGGATACATGTCGTCTTCTCTATTTATTTGCGTACCGGGAAAGCTGGAATCGACATACGTAATGCTTGCGTCAAATGAATTGACAGACCGGCAGATCTTGATAAAGTATTGGAGTTACTAGATCATCATGGTTGTCTTGGACGCCGGTGTTGCCTATCGAGGCTGCCACACCCAAAAACAGGTTCTGATATGCCAAAAAATAACAATCTAGTTCCGTTCAACTGGCCTTACATGACCGGCAAAGAGCTCTATTGCATTGCAGAAGCCCATTTCAATGGGCGTCTGGCCGGTGACGGTCCCTTTACCGAGCGCTGCCATAAATGGCTCGAGGCCAGGACGGGCTGTCCCAAGGCATTATTGACACACTCTTGTACGGCGGCGCTGGAAATGACTGCCCTGCTCCTTGAAATAAAAGCGGGCGATGAGGTCATCATGCCCTCTTATACTTTCGTATCCACGGCCAACGCGTTTGTGCTGCGGGGGGCAAGGCCGGTTTTTGTGGATGTGAGAGAAGATACGTTAAACATCGACGAAGGTTTGATCGAGGAGGCCGTTTCGCCGCGCACCCGGGCAATTGTCGCAGTCCACTATGCGGGGGTTGGCTGCGAGATGGACACGATTACACAGATTGCCGCAACCAACGGTCTTAGAGTGGTCGAG
>Ga0187889_10005459_pt1 | contig 9951 bp, 9 predicted proteins | sample June2016WEW_7_10_2_FD_132992 | JGI IMG/M metagenome (GOLD analysis project Ga0187889, IMG submission 132992) | Peatland microbial communities from SPRUCE experiment site at the Marcell Experimental Forest, Minnesota, USA - June2016WEW_7_100 | ecosystem: Environmental > Terrestrial > Soil >...
CCAGCAGGAGGTGCGCGTGGTGGTGGGGCTGGACGACGCTTCGCCCGCCATGCAGGACCTGGTGCTGATCGGCGCACCGGCACGGCTGGGCGGCGCCAACCTGGGCACCGTCGCCGTCATCGCGCCCACACGCATCCAGTATCAGGAGATGATCCAGGCGGTGCGCTACATAGCCCGGCTTTCCGAGCGCATCTTAGAGGTTCCCGCGGATTGGGAAGTCCCCGCCGGCCAGGAGTTTTTGAAGAACTAGAGCGGCCGCTGCCGGCAGGCACAAGCGAGCGCCCGCAACCCGCGGGAGAGCCGCGGCCCCGGCGCAAATTATCATGGAATCAGACACAGTCGATTTTTCGGAGAATGCATAGAATTATGCCGGAAGTGGAAACAGAGCTGCCCTTGTTGGAACCGGGGAAGCCCGCGAGTGCCGCGACGGAAGAAATTCTCGCCGAAGCGGCGCAGCCGCCGGGCGGCGACCCTCCCGCGCCTGCCGCGACGAAAGAAATCCTTGCCGAACCGGCGCCGCCGAGTGATGAAGCTCCCGCGAGTAGCGCGGAGCCCGTAAGCCGGGCAGACTACGATCTGTTGAAGGCCGAGCGCGACCAGTTGCTGGACCGCCTGGCCCGCCTGCAGGCAGAGTTCGAGAACGCACGCAAGCGCGCCGAGCGCGAGAGGATCGAGTTTCGCGAGTACGCCACCGGCAGCGTGGCCGAGCAATTCCTGCCCGTGCTGGACAACTTCGCGCTGGCGCTCAATTCCGCCGGCTCGGTTGAGCAGTTGCGCTCCGGCGTGGAGCTGATCGTGAAACAAATGGAAGAAATCCTGCGCCGGTTGCAGGTGATTCCGGTTGCCGCCGTGGGCGAGGCGTTCGATCCCCGCCTGCATGAGGCGATTGGCACGGTGGAGCGCGACGACCTGCCTGACCAGCACGTGGCCGAAGAGATTCGCCGCGGCTACCGGCTGCGCGAGCGGCTGCTGCGCCCGGCAGTGGTGCGCGTGGCCTCTAACCCGAAACAGAAAAGCGAATGAGTTCTAATCAGGTGACAGACCCTAAAGTGAGCAAAGCAGACTATTACGAGATTCTCGGCGTCTCCCAGGCGGCCAGCGACCAGGAATTGAAGAGCGCCTATCGCAAGCTGGCGCTCAAGCACCATCCTGACCGCAACCCCGGCGACCATAGCGCGGAAGAGAGGTTCAAGGAGGCCAGCGAGGCGTACCAGGTGCTCAGCGACCCGGACAAGCGGGCCGCCTACGACCGCTGGGGCCACGCCGGCTTGAACGGGCAAGGCTTTGGGGCCGGTCCCTTCGCCGGCGGCGTAGACATCGGCGACATCTTCGGCGATCTTTTCGGCGAGATATTCAACGCCAGCGGCGGCTCGCAGCACACTTCCCGCCAGAAGCGCGGCGACGACCTGCGCTTCGATCTGGCCATCAACTTCGAGGACGCCGTCTTCGGCTCCGAGACCGAGGTCAAAATTCGCCGCCTTGAGACCTGCCACGCCTGCCACGGCCGCGGCAGCGCCTCCGGCCGCGGTCCCAGCACCGGCGCCCAATGCCAGGGCCGGGGTCAGGTTCGTTATCAGCAGGGGTTCTTTACCATGGCCCGCACCTGCAGCGCCTGCGGCGGCGCCGGCTCCGTCATCGGCGATCCCTGCCAAATCTGCCGCGGCCAGACGCGCGTCAACTCCGAACTCAAACTCAACATCAAAGTGCCGGCAGGTGTGGAGAATGGGACCCGCATCCGCTACGCCGGCGAAGGCGACGCGGGCCGCCACGGCGGTTCCAGGGGCGACCTCTACGTGGTGCTCTCCGTCCGGCCTCACGAACTCTTCGAGCGCAAGGGCAACGACCTGCACTGCGTCATTCCCATCAGTTTTCCGCAGGCGGCGCTGGGCGACGAGTTCGAGATACCCGGAATCGACGGCCCGGTGACCCTCAGGATTCCCGAGGGCACGCAGAGCGGGCGCGAGTTGCGCGTGCGCGGACGCGGCGTCCCTTACCTGAACGAAAAAGGCCGCGGCGACCTGATTGTGAAGGTGGTGGTGCAGATTCCCAAAAAGCTCACCCGCTCCCAGCGCGAACTGGTCAACGAGCTGTCCGGGTCGCTCACGGTGGACAACAAACCGGCCTCACAGGGCCTGCTGGACAAGATGAAGGATTTGTTCGGCTAGCGGTGCTATGGATCGAGGGTGTTATTGACCCTGCCCTGAACGTAGTTGGAGTTATGAAACTACGGACCAACGGCAATGAAAACTCCGTCGTTGCAACCAACCCGCTTCCTGCTTTGCCGAATTACCGGCCCTCATCCGCGGCCTCGCGGGTGAAGCGTTTACGCAGTGATTGAGGTGTCGAACTCTGTGTAATTATCGAGATGATCCTTGATGATCAGATAGCACTCGCAAGAGGCCTTTGTCAGCCCAGGGACGTCGAGGATGCGAATTTCTCCGCGGGTGTATTCGATAAGGCCTTTTCGCTTGAGAATCCCGGCTGCCGTAGAAATAGTGGGACGGCGACCCCCAAGCATGTCTGCAAGAAACTCATGTGAAATTTTGAACGTGTTGATGTGCGCGCGGTCCGCACAGAGGAGCAGCCAGCGGGCGAGCCGCTGTTCGAAGTTATGTTTCGCATTGCATCCGGTGGATTGCATTGCCTGAACGAGCTGTGCCTGAACATAGCGCAGAGCCAGAAAATGAAAGTCGCCGCTAAGGCGAAACTCTTTTCTCGCGTCCTCCACTTGGCAGCTATAGCCGTGGCCGGCAATCTGAGTGTAGACGCGATTCAGGCTCTTTTTTGTTCCCATGAGAGCTGAGACGCCGATGACCGACTCATAACCGAACATCCCTACCTCGACCTGAGATCCATCCGTGAACGTTGTGGTCATCGATGCCATCCCCTCTTCAAGAAAATAGAGGCGGTCGATCGTGTTGCCAGGGTATTCGATTTCGTGTTTCAGCTCGAACTTGACCGGCTGCAAACCAAGGCGGGCAATGATCTCCCCGTCCAGAGCCCTCAAAAGAGTGTTCTTAAAGCTGTTCGTGCGCAAGGAATCCTCACTTTCAGACAAAACCCTATCATAATCAGCATCCGCCAAGCTCACGATTTCTGACGAAGTTCAAGCTATGTCAGGAACCGTACAAAGAAATTTTTGGTTATGTCAGAAATTGTACAAAGTTCGCAAGACCAAGCGAGTACAATTTAGTCGGTCCATCGATCTCCTCTTTCGAGGTGAGAAGCATGACCTTTGACCTCGCCGCCTTTCTGGCAACGGCAGGAGTTGGACGAAGAATCGTCCAATTAAAGCCCAAGCAGGTCTTCTTTTCGCAGGGAAGTTCGGCTGACTCCATCTTCTATCTTCGGACGGGCCGCGCAAAACTCAGCGTCGTTTCGGCAGACGGGAAAGAGGCCACCATCGCGCTTCTCCCCGCCGGGGAATTCGTTGGAGACGAGTCGCTGGCGAGCGTGGGCGGCTTGCATTTGGCCACTGCCAGCGCCATTACCGTCTGTACAGCGCTCAGGATAGAGAGGGGAGAGATGATCCGCGTGATGCACGAGGAGCATTCCCTCTCCGATATGTACTTGAAATTCCTGCTGGCGCGGAGCATGCGAACCCAGGCCGATCTGGTCGATCAGCTTTTCAACTCCAGCGAGAAGCGCCTGGCGAGAATCCTTCTGCTGATGGCCGAATTCGGTGAGCCGGGAAAACGGGAACAGCTAATTCCCAAGATCTCGCAGGAAACTCTGGCAGAGATGATCGGCACCACCCGCTCCCGCGTCAGCTTCTTCATGAATCGCTTTCGCAAGCTCGGCCTCATCGAATACAACGGCCGCATCCGGGTCAATAAGTCGCTGCTCAATGTGGTGCTGCACGATCAATTCACCGAGCGTAACCCCGAGAGGCCTCCTGGTTCGGCTACTCCGCGTATTCGATCGAAGCCGGCCAGAAGCAGCTAGAACGGTTCCGGGGTTGCCGAATGGCTCAATAGCGCGTGGGTGACGTTCAGAGAAGACAGACGGCTGGAAACGCCCTTCTTTCAGCTCTCCCAGGGGTTGATGATGGGCACGCCGGCGGCGAGGAACGGGGCGGTATCGCGGGTGGCGACGGCGAATCCGTGCACTCCGTCGCCGGCGGGCAGCGTGTCGTCGAAGACCGCCTCGTTGGTGAAGTTGCGCATGGCGAAGTTGTCGATCCAACCGATGGGGCATTTGTGCCGGTCCCCCGAGGCGTCGATTCGCTGGATGGAGAGGCGCCGCGCAAACATGCTTCCACTCTAATGGATAGAGCGAATGTCGCTCACACCCCATTTGAGCCGAAATCTCCGCTTTGGCGACGATACGGCCGCCATCAGGATTGCACCTCATTGCGATGTGCGCTGCAGGCCGCCGTCACCGTCGACGGGAGCACATCACGGCAACCGCACGCTAACGCTTGGCGCAGCGCCGTCATGCGAGTGGCGCGCGGCGATGAATTCGTACACCAGCGGTTCAACGACAAATTCGTCCCGATTTTCGTCGAAGTAGGCGAGCCGCTCGATGGGCAGATCGATCGAGACATCTGTTGATGCGCCGGCCGCGACGCTGACGCGCGTGAATGCTTTCAGCTCGCGCACGCCGCGCTCCACCTGCGAGTTCAATGCGCGTGCGTAGATCTGCACCACGTCGTCGCCATCGCGCGCCCCGGTGTTAGCAACGGTCAGCTTCAGCTTCAATACGTCGCCTTCGCGCATCGCGGTGAAATTGCGATAGGCGAACGATGTGTAGCTCAAGCCGAAGCCGTAGGGGAAGGCCGGTGCATGGCCGTCGCGGTCAAGCTTGCGATAGCCGTGCCAGAGATCGTAGACGATCGAAGTGGCGTCCTTGTCAAAGTAGGGAAGATGCGTGGCGTCGATAGGCACGACGAAAGGCAGGCGCGCACTCGGATTGACGCGGCCCGTCAAGACATCGGCAAAGGCGTGGCCGCCCTCTTGCCCTGGATACCACAGCATCAGAATCGCGGCGGCGCGCTCGCGCCAGGCCTCCATGAGAACGGTCGATCCGGCCATCACGGCGACAGCCGTGCGAGAATTCGCCTGCGCCACGGCAAGGATCAGTGTTTCGTCTTCAGGACGAAGCGTGAGCCGGGTCCTGTCGCCGCCGGGCGCGAAGCCGCCGGTGCTGCTCTTGCGCCATTTGTTCATGATCCTGAGAAGATGCGGCAGGTCGCGCAGGCGAGGCCGAGGGAAGAACTTCTTGACAGCGTCGTTGCCGGGCGAGACAAACTCGCCTTCGTCAGCGTGTGTATACCCGGCGACCACGATCGCGGCGTCGCAGCCGGCAGCCAGAGCCGCGGCCTTGGTTGCATCCGAGCCGTCGTCGAACAGAACCTCGCATCGATCCGCGAGCGCGGCGCGAAGTCCCTCCAAAGGAGTCACGACATAGTCGGGACTCGTATTCGACGATCCGCCGTCGCCGGTATTGGCAACGGCGGCAAGCCTGCCGATAACCGCCAGGCGCTTTAGGTTCACAAGCGGCAACAGCCCGTCGTTCTTAAGCAGAACGATCGACTTCGCCGCCGCCTCGCGGGCCAGCGCAGCGTGGACCTTCTTGTCGATCGCCGATTCAGGTCTTGCGGTGAATTCGAGTTGCGTCGTGAGAATTCGGAGCACGGCGTCGTCCACGCGTTCGATCGAAACTTTGCCTTCGCGGACCCACCGCTTAAGGTTGTTAGCGATCTGGTTGCGAAACGGCATCTCCACGTCTTGACCAGCCCGCAGAGCCTTGGCCCCATCGCGCAGGCCGAAGATGAAGTCGGTGATTACATAGCCATGAAATCCCCAGCGTTTCTTGAGAATGCCGGTGAGCAACGCCTCGTTCTCGCCGCAGTACTCTCCGTTGACCGAGTTGTAGGCGCTCATGATGCACGCAACACCCGCATCCACGCACCGCCGGAAGTGCGGCAGATAGATCTCGTGCAACGCGCGTGCGCTAACCTTCACGTCGACGCGAAAGCGCGCGTTCTCCATGGAATTCAGCGCGAAGTGCTTGGCGCAAGCCATGGCATAACGCTGCACGCCGCGCACGGCTGCGGCGCCCAGGCATGCCAGATGCTCAGGGTCCTCTCCGTAGGTCTCCTGCGCGCGGCCCCAGGCTGGGTGGCGCGGGAGATTGATGCAGACGCCGCCGAAGAGATTGCCGCCCAACGCGCGCACCTCACGGCCGATCGCCTCGCCGATTCTTTCTTCCAGATCGGCATCGAAGGTTGCGCCGCGAGCCATGGAAACGGGGAACGTCGTCGCGCCGCGCATCACCACGCCGCGGGGTCCATCCAGGAACTTCAGTCCTTCAATTCCGAGGCGCTGGACGATGCCCGCATCCCAGGGGTGGGCGCCGTAGCCTCCGATCATCATGTCGGCAATGCCGGCGTAGAACGCCTTCGATCCGGATAACACGCTTGCCTTTTCGGCCAAGGTGAGTTGGGATAACAGCTCGCGAGCGCGCTCAGCGGTGGGTCGGAGTTGGGCCATGGACATTGGAATCGAGTTCCCTCTGATGAATCATGCGTTTCTTAGAATCCTGCAGTCCCTGTCGGCTGTTCTTTCGCACCGAAGACTACGGGGATCGCAATCGATGACGCAGAAAGGCAAGGTCCTGTAGCGCGGCCTGCCCGGTAATCTGTTCAAGAGTGTGCCTTAGCGTAGGACATAGCCAGTCACAAAACGAATTCCACCTTGATCATGATGATGGATCTAATTTACTCCATGGAGATCGCTGTCCGCCGTGGACAATGGCGTCCTGAACGCATCTCGAGTATCACCGCCAAACCGGAAACTGCGCCGCCAGATCCTCTATTGAGCCTTTTCCGGCACGGCCTTTGCGTCCTTTAGCTGCTGCGCCTCCACGTGGAATTGCTTGAAGTCGTAGTCGCGCTCGGTGGCGTGTTGACGAACCCCCTTGAACAGCAGAACGCGGGCATGGAGGCTTCCCTCGCCCCCCGTGGGGAGCCATATCTCGCCGTTCACCAGTTCCTGATCGAAGCTGGCTCTGGAGCCTTTTTCGATGCGCGCCAGTAGGCCGCCGTCGACGTTGAAGTTGTCTATGAAGCTGACCTCAAGGTGCGCAACCTCGCGATCGGCCTCATCCACCCATATCGTGCCTTGCAGCTTCTTTGAGGCGTCTTCGGCCAGGCCATGGGTTTTGGCGTCCTTGCGCCCGATAAAGTCGAAGACGATGGCCGGACGGCCGCGATAGTTCTCCCGCCGGGGGTTGCGCACGTCCATGAGGTCCAGCAGGCGGCTCACGCTGATGGCCTGCCCCTGCAGCGGCTGACCGGACGGGATTGTCTCCGCCTTCTCCACCAGCTTGGTCACGCGCTCGCTCTCTTTCTGCTGCTCATCGCCGCTCAGCGGCTGGCCGTCCTTCTTCACCAGGCGTTCGATCACGTGGCTGTTGACGAAGAACACCTCGAACTCCTTGGTCTCCGTCTTTTTTACCTGGCCGTTGGCGTCCATTTCCTGGACCGTCTGCAGGGAGCTGTAGGTGTAGTTCTCGCGCACCTTATCGAGTTGCTTCTGGTGTTCCTGAACCTCGCGCATGAGTTGGTGAATCTCGGGCAGCGGCGGATTGGCCGCCGGCTGGGCTTGTACCGGCGGCCCCGTCAGCAGTGACGGCAGAAAACCGGCGAGACAGAAAATGCGTAAAGCGTGCATGAAGGCATTTCCTCGGACTGCGCTAGCCTGAGCGTGAGCCAGGGCGCTGCATATTGGACCGGGAGGGCCGGAAAAAGTTACGCTGGAACCGGGGCGCCCTCCACGGCGATTCCCAACCTTGCCTGATCATGTTATACCGGAGGCCAGACGACCGGTGTCAGGCCGGGCGCATCTAACCGGAAAAGGCTGCCCCCACGGCCGGGTCAAGGAGAACTATGATCGGACTGCTGCTTCAATGGCTGTTGTATGCGATTGCCCTGCTGGTGGTTTCCAGAATCGTGCCCGGCTTCGTCGTGAACGGGCTGTGGCCCGCGCTGATCGCTGCGCTGGTGATTGGCCTGCTGAACGCCACGCTTGGCTTTTTCCTCAAGGTCATCACGTTTCCCCTCAGCATCCTCACCTTGGGAATCTTTCTGCTGGTCATCAACGGGCTGATGATCCTGCTGGCCTCGAGCATCGTGCGCGGCTTCCATGTGCGCGGCTTCGGAGCGGCATTCTGGGGCGCTGTGGTCCTGGCCCTGCTGGGCATGCTGATCCGCGCGGTCACCAAGCACGCGTAAACGGGTGGGTGCAACTTGCCCGCAACCCGCTCGATGCGCGGAGCGAGCGAGCCAATCAGCCCGCTCCCGCTACAATGTCGTACTTCGCCGAAGTTGTCTCAACTCGTATCGTCTGAACGGTACTCTTATCGTAAATGCAACCGGAGGAAGTTGTAGAACGTCGGATGACTGTTAAGCAGTCTGAAGCGAAGAAACATTTCTAGAACGGGATGTCATCATCTGTGATTTCAGCTATTGCTGAAGCCTCAAGGAGCGGAGTGCCGTCATTGAGGACGATGGCTGGATTAGCAGGATTGGTCATACCCTGGAGTGCCTCGACAAGGAGAACCTGCCAGTTACTTGGGAACTGTTTTACGTTAGTTATCGTAGCGTCACGAATTTCCGTATCTCCGGACTCTATCGCGCTAGCGATGGCTCTAACTGCGCGCTTAATATCTCCTTCCTCCGTCAGAATCTCCGGTAGACGAGCAAAGAAGTATGAAGCAACATATTTCCTGTCATCTCGGTCGGTGTCCTCCAATTTGGTAACCAATACGCTGGCAAAACTCGACCGAAGAGCAAAACGGCCACCAAACCTAGCGGACCACGTGCCTAATACTCCAGTCACCTTGCCAGTTGACAAGATTTCACCATGCTCAACATCACGAATCAGCTTGTTTTCAATACGTAGGCGGGGTACCTCCGCAAGTTTCGGCCACAATTCTGGAGTGAGCATCTGAAGCGCACTGCGAATGTGCGAAGCATCTTGTGTCGTTCTTAGTTCCTCAGAGACAGCACTGAGGTATTCTGCCAACTGAATGTCGCTAAGGAGCGATAGCAGGGTCGAAATAAGAAAGCGAAGCTTGCGTAATTCCCTGCCAGCTCGTTGGCTAAAGAGAGCGCCAATCGCATCACCTCGCCGATTCGCTGGTATCTCCGCAACGAGGATTTCTGCATACCGTTGGGATTCAACAAAGTCTGGATCCGAAATGCTTTCAAAAAACGTTTCAATAGTAAATGACTCCTTCGAGGCGTTAAGTATTGTCAACAGATAGTTTAAGAAATGGATGATGGCGTCTGCGTCCGACTTCGAATCGGTGTAAGGTTCATGACTTCGAGGATTGCGTATGGCAAGATATGTGCCACGCAATATCTGTTCAATACCTCTCTGCACGTTCTTCTCTGATTCGGACTGAAACGAGTTGACGCGAAGTTTCGGGCTCTCGCCTCCGAGTGCCTGGCCGACCAGTGTTGCGCCGTCGCCATCAACGCCTGATCTGTCGCGCAGAAGCACGGTTATCTGGTGCATCGCTTCCAGAATCGCATGAGTGAAATTACCAGCCTCATATGGGCTCGCGATTGCTTCCCAGAGTTCATTGGAGATTTGCGTTTGTAGATTCATTTCACTCGGCGCTCCTATCGTTAAGGTTAGGCCGAATACTCATGGGGCCATAGGCAGGGATTGTACCACCTTGCAGGGACGAGGATATTGGAACTTTGAGGCCGTGACTCGATAGGGCTATCAGCTTGCCACCCGCATCTCTTCCCGAACAATCCGCCGCAGCGTCTCCTCCAGCTTGGGCGCTTTGCCTTCCACGTGCTGCCGCAGCGCTTCGTTGATCAGCGTCTGATAGCCCGTCGCCCCGCCCGACGCCTCGGCCTCTTTCAGGAAGTGATCCACCAGGTCTTCATCCAGGCGAATCGTGATGCGCGTCTTGCCGCGCGGCTCCGGCTTC
>Ga0187889_10005462_pt1 | contig 9946 bp, 11 predicted proteins | sample June2016WEW_7_10_2_FD_132992 | JGI IMG/M metagenome (GOLD analysis project Ga0187889, IMG submission 132992) | Peatland microbial communities from SPRUCE experiment site at the Marcell Experimental Forest, Minnesota, USA - June2016WEW_7_100 | ecosystem: Environmental > Terrestrial > Soil >...
AGTCAGGTATTCGCAGAAGAGCTTGCTTCTCTTGCGGCTCAGAACAATGTAGCCGTGGTCTTGGCGGGTGGAATTCTCTCTCATGCCTATCACGCTCTTAGGAGATATGGAGCGCGGGTAGAGTGCATAGATCTCTTTGGTGCAGAAGAGGAGATTGTCGAATACAACAAGATTGTGCGCGACAAGGTTCCAGCCAAGATTCAACAGGGCGGAGAGCGAGTTGAGACGATTCAGTTGACGGGAGAGGCTCTTATCACTGCTTTGCGTCGGAAGTTAGTAGAAGAGGCTCTGGAGGCTTTGGACGCGAAACCAGGAGAGGAATTGGTAGGGGAACTTGCAGATGTCGAGGAGGTTTTAAGAGCCCTGGCGGCATCGTTAGCGGTTACCAGAGAGCAAATGGAACGGGAACGCAAGGATAAGACGAGAAAAAGAGGCGGATTCGATCAAGGGTATATGTTGGTGAAGACCGCGACGCCTCATTCTCTGCAAAAGTGGTCACCAGTAGCCTCTCTCGGACTGACAGCGCTCCCAGTTTCTACCCCAACAATCTCCGCCTCGGCAGCATTGCCGGCGAAGCCTCGCTATCGGAGGCCAGATCTGAGAAATGTCGATCAGCAAGCAGAAAAGGTGTTCACTTTCGAGACGGAGCTAAATCAAATTGGCGCCGTCAGCGAGTCCGCGACATTTCAGATGCCAATCGAGGCGGAAACGCACGGATTCACGCTCAGTTTGGAAATTCGGAGAAATCGTTCTCTTATTCGAGGAATTGTTAAACTGCGCTCAGGGAGCAAGCAGAAAGATGTTGTTGATCCGAGTACTCAACCGGAGCTTCCGTTCGATCAGAAACAGCTCTAACCAAGAGCCAGGGTCTTGCAATATCACACTTTGTGTTAGAGACGTTAAGATGTTGCGATCTCGGGAATCCGCGTGCGCCATCAAATCGCCACACCTGATCCAACAAGCCTAATGTAGATGTAGTCTTGTTTGAAGCGCCGCCGCAGCTTCCTCTTCCATTGGTGGAGCGCGCGAAGATCGCTCCCGGTGAAAATCCCGTCAACTTCAAACCGCACGATATCGTCCGGCACGCCTATCGATTTCTCCTCATCCCAGTACCATCCCTTCGCCCGTGTGAGGGTATAGCCGCTGAACATACTACGTATTTCATTGACGGTTTTCTGGATCATCGCCTTGGGGACCGGCTTTCGGTAGCCGTGCTTGTCTGGGTTATGGAGCAGCGGCACGAGGAGAATGAGGGTCTGCCAATGGTGGGGGTTGTCTTTCCAGCGTCCTGAGCCGCCCGCTGATGCAAGGGCGACGCCGCTTCCGATACGCGTCCGCGCAGGGAGTGCCGTCTTCGCCACGGATCGCAGTGGCCGCCGCTGCCTGTCGCCGAATTCGAACGCGGTTGTCGGCATGGCTACCTCCTATCAGCAGTCCCACCTAGGTGGACGAGTTCGCAGGGGATGGCGACCCGATACGCCGTGACGTTCAGTAGATCGGTGCTTTCCGACACGAGGACTTCTTCGGGTCGCATGGCAAGCCCTGCTTCCGTGAGGGCCTTTCCGAGCTGCTGACGGAATCGCTGAATAAACACTTTGATCGATCTGCGTGTAGGTCGTTTCCTATCCCTTTGTGCCCACACTGCATTTGCGCCGAGCCGCAGGTAGAATGGATCTGAGGCAATAATGCGTTCTATATGCGTGGCTGTCAGGGCCATCGGCTTCCTCTGCGCGATAACATCCGCGATCATGAGCCCTGTAGGAGAGAGGCACAACGGAATTACGCGAGAACCTACAGAAACGCAGACCTGCTCGATGGTTTCACCTGGGACACAGTCTCTTACTGCTTGGTGATGACCATGTACCACAATGAGGCGCGGGCGTTCCACCAACCTCTGTCTTCGCTTGGCGAGCAGATAGTTAATTTCCTCGATGATCGGTTGAAGCTGCACATTACCGTTCATAAATCACCGTTATGCCCAAGCGATCACCATCGAGCCGGTCGCTCGGCCCATTGTAAGGTTTGCGGAGAACGCATAAAATCTGTGGTGAGTTAGGAAGTTGACGAACTAGGTCACGAAACAATTCCGCTTCAGCCTTCCAACCAGTAGTGGATGCCGAGACCATGACTACAAGATCGACAAGCTGTGTTCTCACAGCATCAATCGCGCGTCGTTGGTCGGAACACGCGGTCACTCTATAGTGAAACGCTTGAAGCGCATCTCTCAATTCAGCAATATGAATCAAATCAGAATCCACGATCAGTACATGGCTCATAAGGCTCCCTTCGCCGATTGCAGACGCTTCATAGCAACGGCATGGTTCATTCTCTGAATACGGAACATGCCACAGGAGGTCTCCGATTGTAACCAGCCACTCGTCGTGATCTAGCTCATCACAGAGACCTCTTTAAGGCCTTGCGCATTTTGCAAAGCCACTCTGCTCAATCTTGTCGCGGGTGCATGCAGTTGAACTCCGTCTGGAAGACGGACCAGTAAATGCGGCCCTTGTCTCCGTGGTTCGACTTGAACGACTGACGCGCCCAACTCTTTTGCAGAAAGCAACTGCGACAACACATTGTGCTTGATGGAATAGAATGTGCTCGCGGCGGTAGGAATCGTATGAGCGCAAGCATTCGCAATGCGCGCCCGCTTCGCTAGGCTCAGACCATTTGACTGAGCTACTCTTGCGACTATTTCCCGGAATGTACGTCTGTATACCATCGAGGCCTCCTTCAGGAGGTAGCTCAATGGTCTCTCAAATGGAAAACACTTGATATAGCATGGTAACTACACAATTATTTACACTAACAGTGTCTCTTTACATCTTATATACTCTAAATCCGCCGTTTGATGAGATTCGTAATTCGCTTCAATGTTGGTTTGGAACAACCAGGTAGAACTATTCATCCAAATTATGAACATGTATAGTGGCATTTATTGCTGAACCGAACGAGATGCGCGGAAGCCCCGACCCGGTAGCCGATTAAAATCAGAACCCATTTCAAATACCTGACTGCAGTCAACGATGATTACTCTATAGTACAAAGCGTTGACGATCAGGTAGCAGTATCAATTGTGTCGCCCTTGACTGAACCATTAGTCGTCAACTTCCTCAAATTGACCACAGAGCGACTTGTGGGGGTGGGTTCAACGGCTGAGCATCTGAAGTGCGAATTATTCACCCCAATAAACCAGGGCAATAATCGACCCGCAATCTGATGGTTACTTCTGAGCTTGATCTGCGCCATAATGGATCTGCTTCGAGAGGTATCGGCAGATGAACAAACCAACCTCATTTGTGGAACACCCGAAAGAACGAATGCCTAATCTTGTCCGTGTGGCATTTGTTCCCTTGGCTATAGCGATCAACATCACCCTAGGATCGATTACGCATGCACTGAAGCTCCCCATCTACCTTGATGCCGTAGGGACGATTACAACTACGCTACTGCTCGGATGGAGGGCTGGCGTGTTTGCGGGCGTAGGGAGCTTTTTACTGGCCGGGCTGATCACCAACCCGGTACTTCCATGGTTTTCCGGGACCCAGGCTGCCATCGCCATCTATACGTTCTTGGCAAACAAATGCGGCGGGTTCAAATCATACCCTCGGGCGCTAATCTCCGGCATCGGATTGGGCGTCGTCGCCGGAACAATTAGCGCACCTGTCATAGCGTACCTCTTTGGTGGAATTACTGGTTCTGGCGCGTCGCTCATCGTCGGGTTTCTTTTGTCCTCCGGGCACAAGCTTTTAACGTCGGTCTTCCTCTCTGGAATCGCATCGGAGCCTGTAGACAAGGCAATTCAATGTCTGCTTGCCGTTTGGCTTGTGCGCGGTCTACCTCCCAAGCTCCTAAAGAGCCTAGACCGGCGGAAGTGAGGCACATCACATGCCTTCGCAAAGCATTTGTCCAACGGTGAGAGGGCTTGTAGCGCTCACGGCGCTTGTTGCTACCTTTCTCTGCACGAACCCGATAGTTCTCTTTGTGTGTTGGCTGTTCTTAATGCTGCCAGTTGCATATCGGGTAAAGATTCTCGCTAAGCACCTCCTCTTCTGTGCGGCAGTAGTTGCCCCAATGGCTGTGGGCTTGCTCCTAGTGTGGGGCGTCTTAGTAGGCGCTCCGCCTTCTTCCGCCCCCCACTCCAATCCGGCTGGAGGCTTCGAGTATGCAACGCTTGTGGTGTCGCGCTTACTAGTTTCCACAGCCCTTCTGCAAATCATCTTTCTTAGCCTATCGATGACGGAACTGGCGCAAACTATTTACGGCCTTGGACTCCGTGGAGAGATGTTCTTTATGGTGTTAGGGGCCCTTGCTGTTCTCCCTGAAATCCGCCTTAGGGCCGCTCAAATTCACGATGCCTGCAAAGCAAGGGGGCTTCTTGGAAGACAATCGTTCCTTCAGCGCATACAGGTCTACCCTTACATACTACGTGGTGTTTTCGCGTGGACATTGCGAAGCGCTCAACAGAGATCAGAGACCTGGAATGGTCGTGGAATTCTTGAGGACCACGGACAATGGTCATGGAAAGGTGAGCGATCATTTGGCTTGGAGGCATTACTTCTCTGCGTAGTCGGCGGTTACCTCGTACTGTCAATCTACATTCGGTGCATGCCATGACTATCAACCACAGAATAGACGATGAACAAATCGTGGCACTGATCGGCCCGAATTTCAGCGGAAGAACGCAGTGCCTGCGAGCCGCTTTAGTTGCGGAACAATCGTCTGTCTATATAGGCCCAGAGATTTCAAACCATTTTACCGGTCTCGCACTCACAATAAATGAGGAGCTCACCTGGGGAAGAAGGCCGTCCGATTTGGACATTCGGCTCATAGAAAAGCTTCGATTGGCTCCTCTGCTTGAGATGAATCCATTTTCGATCTCCGGAGGAGAGCAGGCGCTGCTAGCGATTGCAGCTGGTTGTGCAAGCAACCCTGATGTTCTCGCCATTGACTGCGTCTTTGAGCAACTCAGCATGGACAACAGACTCCTGGCAATTAACCTGTTGTCTCAATCTCCACGTCGACCACAGAAGATACGCTTTGTCGACAATCGATTAGGCGAGTATATTTCATCTCTTCAATCTGTAAAGCAATACATCATGCCGACAGCCGTCTTTGAACACGCCGCCGAGACGCCGCACATCGACGCAACATTAGATTCGACTCCTAAACCGCAATCCTGTTCAATCACAATTGATGGCGTCGACTTCTCTTATAAGAAAGGTAAGCGAGTTCTGAATGGTGTGACGTTCGAGTTCAAGCCGGGGCCGGTATATATTCTCCGAGGTGACAATGGCGCTGGCAAGACAACTCTTGCGAAGGTTCTTGCAGGCCTTTTGAGGCCGTCCTGTGGAAGCATTAGAGTGGATGGAAGGCGCGTTGACCTTTGGCGCGAGCCGGGTTCGGTTGTGTCATACCATTTTCAGAATCCCGATCTACAGCTATTGTCCACTTCGGTCATTGACGAATTAAGACTTGGTGGAAGGGCCTTTCGACCACGCAGTAAAGCCGTGCCCGAGACAGCCGCGCTCCTTCAGCTATTTGGGCTCGGGAGCGTTGCAGCGGAGCATCCGCTCGACTTACCTTTCGTGCTGAGAAAGCGGGTCGCAATAGCAGCAGCATTCGCGACCGCTCGGCCGTGGGTCATCCTGGATGAACCAACGTTGGGGCAAGATGCTGCCAACTGTGACGCAATGGCCGCATTCTTTCGGCGCACAGCGGCGTCAGGACAAGGGCTAATAATAATTACGCATTCTGATGAGTTTGCATGTAAAATGTTAGGTCATACTGTGATTATGGAGGACGGCCTCCTCCGAACAATAGGATGAAAGGAGACTTCCAATGACTGCTCGTCAGATATCTCGATGCCCGGTTCGTAAGCTCACTTGGGATGAGCTCGACGCATCCTTGCGTAGCGTGAACAGCGTCGTTGCGGATGGATTCTCTGAGATACGATCTAGCATACGCAATAAAGACAAAGGAACGGCGTTTTTCTCTGTGCGCTATGAATACGGCTCGGTGGTGATTGGACCAAAGGTTCGCGGAGGAGACAGTCAGCTTCTATTGAAGCCTTGCCCGTCAGAAGTTAAGTGTACAAATTGCGATGAACTCTTGACCGCATGTGGAGATCAACTGCCGCTCGGAATAATATTAACACATAATGCAGAGGTATATCTCGACGTTGACCGCGTTGATCACGCAGTCCTGTATCCACCATTCGTCCCGCTACGCATACTGAATCCAGGCGACATCTTCGGTATATTTGAATATCTCGATGAAATCGCATGTTCCTCGAACATACATCGACCAAAAGCGCAATGGAGAGTGTCAGCTGGTACGCGGTCATTGTCTATCTCTTCACCGCTGAGCAATCAGGCTATTGCCAAGAGGGTCTTGGCCCTTTTGAAGGAGAAGGGTATTCAAGATGAGGCGTGGAGCACCCAGGCGAATGTTCTGAGCACAAGATTCGATCAAGACGCTTGGGAATTCATCAAGACAGTCATACGGCTTGTACAAACCGATCGTGGTACTAACAAGGATGAGAATGGCTGGGCTTGCGAGGTGCTTCTCATCCCGGTCTCTTGGTTGCACAGAATGGGATCTGAGACACAGACCCGATTAGCTATGGTTGAGCTTCTATTGTCGCTTTACAGTGCCGGATGGGATCAATCTCTTCATCTGCGTCAGTATCATGCGGATCTCCCACTTGCCAGTGGCATACTAGCGGGGTTTCCGAATACGAACAAAAGTGTATGGCAAGATTTGCAGCATGGATACATTCACAGGACATTGTTACACCTCGTAGCGATTGCTCGCGGCGATTTGCCTGGGTTCGTTCCGGTAAGCTCAGAAAACGAAGGTGGTCCATTCATGCAGGCAATCGCTTTTCTGAAGGATAGCGGATTGTACGATGTCGTTGGATTAAGAGACCACTTTCCTTTTTTGCTGCAAGCACACCAGCTTCGCATAGGCAAAGACTCGCGGCCAACAGCAATATACTACTCCCTAGACTGCCCCACTCTGCTAGGTCCCGTTGCGGAGCCCAAGGTCGAAAGGCCCCGTGAGGCGATGATCACTCTTCACACTGCATTGTCGTTTATTAAGGATAAGGGTCATCGTCTTGGCGGCATTCAATCGTGGCGGCAACTGACCACAAATCTAGATTGGCCTGATCGAGAAAGCAATATACGACATTTTGAAAAAGATGATGGATTTCTGCGCGACTTCAAGGAACAGATTGCCCTTGCAAAGAACTGGAACCAGTCTGGCGAAGACGTCATCAAAAGTGTACGGGGAAAATTCTTAACACGGTGTCTTCGTCTTGAAGTGTCCAATCCAGCAGGAGAAAAGGTCGCGAAAGCGGCGTCTTGACATCAAGCGCACGTCTGTTAAGTTGAGGATAATTGCCCAATATGAGATCTTCGCCTTTTCCAAGCCCCCCTATACTTCGGTCAGTGGCAGATTGTCTTAGGCTTACATCGGGCTCCATTATGAATGACTGGTGCATTATTGGTGTGCAACATCTCCTAGGAACAACAGGCAGCCTGATTCAGGAAATCCTCTATCTAGGGGCGGAACCGTCAAACATCTATCTCCTTGGAAAGCACTATTCGACGAATCAAGATGTTTTGCATGAGCTTCTGCGACTTGGTATCAATGTTCGAGTCAACCGGACAGTAGGGAAATGGGGGGACTTTTCTAAAGAGTTTGACACCTATGTAAAGCAGCTGTGGCGGGATGTCCGAGTTGCCGTCGGGCATGACCGGAAAAAGGGGATTCTCATTCTTGACGACGGGGGGCATTGTATTGCCTCAGTTCCTGAGAGTCTTCTAGGGTGCTTACCTATTGCCGGCGTTGAGCAGACAACGAGTGGCGTCACGCGTATAGGCGAAGCTCCAAGCATTCCTGTGGTCGCTGTCGCACTTTCGGCAGCTAAGTCGAGGATTGAGTCCCCACTCATCAGTGAGACTGTTATCAAGAAGATGAAGGAGGTCATTCCTCCCCGGAGAATGCGCGCAGGAGTGATTGGCTTGGGGAATATAGGCTTAGCTATTGCCAGTGCACTTCTGAGCCGCGGAGATCAAGTCTTCGGATACGACTTGAACATGGTGCCAGTGCACGGAATCGCCATGTGCCGGAATGTTGGAGACCTCATTGCGAAATCCGACTTCATTTTCGGGTGTACAGGCGAGGATGCAACCGGAATAAGCTGGATAGACGAGGTGATGGGCACAAAAGTATTCTTGAGCTGCTCCTCGGAAGATAGGGAATTCCGGAGTTTGCTTACATGGCTCTATCGGAGGATGCCATCGGAGAACCGGTCTTCTACAGATCGAATCGAAGTGCGTCTGCCCCGCGCAACAATTCAACTTCTCCGTGGTGGATTCCCCGTCAATTTTGATCTCACGGATGAATCAGTCCCATTGAAGGATATCCAGGTAACACGATCGTTGCTGCTAGGTGGACTTGCTCAAGCTAGTATGGCATCAGGTTCTCCAGGATACATAAAGCTCGATTCCAGACTACAGAGACTTGTTGTCCAAGAATGGATTGAACAGTTTCCAGAAAGACGCTCAACTTATGGGAACAGTGTGATTGATCAGTTTAGCGATCTCAAGTGGATATCGGAACACTCAGGCGGCGGAGAGAGTAGTGGAGTGACACATTCTTTGTTTTAGCACGAGATCCTTACTACGGGGAACTTTAGTACGTGGAAAAGGCGCAGAGTCGACTGCCCTTTCGTCGGCCTCTCTGAGGAATGTGACGGACACATATTGTTGGTCAATACGTCACCCGAGAGGCCGGCGAAAGGACTCGCTTCTTGTGAGGATCATCATTCCGGCGGCGGAATTTCCGTGCCGCCCGACTGCCAGTAGGTGAGGCCTAGAGCGATGGCGTCGAAGATGGTCATGCTGGGATGCTCGCTCTCGTAGAACTTTCGCTCAGGCGGGAGTTTCCAGAGAAGCTCCGGAAACATCTGAACGAGAATGCACGCGATCTCGTATTTGGTCTTTGCGTGGAAGATGCGAAATGCTTCCCGCACCTCACTTCTTGCAAATAGACACATTGGGATAGAACGGGCTTGCGCCTCACGGCGAATCGTCTTCATAATCGGTTGAACGCCAGGGCTATTGCGGATTATGGTACGGCGCACTTTTTTCACCACTATCATCGATGGAAGAAATGCCCTCAACAGCTTGGCGATGCTTCTGCGCGCCGCCGCCGCACCTTGATGGCCGCCCGGCCGGCAGTAGACTGTACCCCAGTCGAGCAATCGCCTTGGCCCTTCGAAGACCGCATAACCCCATTGCTGCGGGCGCAGGTCGATGGCGAGGAATCGTGGGTCATGGGTGGTCTCGGATTGCATGAATGGGGTCAGAATGTTTCTTTGTCTCTTCGCTCCCACAGCCATTCGAGCTTGCGGTCTGTCAGCGCTGCTCGCCGCCCTTTGGCGGTGCTTTGTTGCAATTCTTCCTCCATGTTGGCAAGGTATTCCTCGATCCTGCCTTCCACCGATTGGTAGAGGCCGGGAAAGAGTTCCGCTATCGATACCCGGAAGATCACTTCGTATCCCACCGCGATAAGCAGGGCGGGGATCACGACCGACCGTTCGTGCTTAGAAACCTGGACTCCCGTGAAGAAGCCAACGATCTGCGCCAATTCCCGTTGGCTCAACCCGCTCTTTCTGCGATGCGACCGAAGGTAGTTGGCGATCCGTTCAAGTGCCATGAATGCTGTTGTAAAAGATCTATTATTTTATCGACGTTTGCTCTAAGAGTAGCAGGCAGGTTAGGCATCTGAATAGATATATAAATGTTCCTGTGAAGCAATGTGTGCCACCCGGATGGAGGCAGTTGTCCACAGCGGCGCTGAGGTGAGGCCGCGTTTTCGCTGCACAATTCACGCACCGCCCCGTGGACTACTTCTGAATTTGTTCGGGATAGCG